>ENA-UOXG01001122-UOXG01001122.1-mixed-culture-metagenome-genome-assembly--contig:-NODE-1122-length-17925-cov-29.421768_pt1 | contig 17925 bp, 11 predicted proteins | sample MGYA00238159_ERZ761634 | MGnify/ENA primary metagenome ERZ761634 (study PRJEB28908, sample SAMN08776845) | mixed culture metagenome | isolation source: Freshwater growth medium | place: USA... | reverse complement strand
CGGCGCCCAGGCGAGGTAGGACAGGCATCATGTTGATAGGCGGTGCGGGCGAGGGAGGAGGCGGTGAGGGAGGTTGTGCAGGGGGCGGTGAGGGCGGTGGCGAAGGTGGGGGCGGCGATGGTGGCGGAGGAGATGGTGGAGGTGGCGATGGTGGAGGCGGTGTGGGAGGCGGTGGAGATGGCGGTGGTGGCGAAGGCGGCGGGGGCGACGGAGGAGGTGGCGAGGGCGGGGGCGGCGAAGGCGGAGGAGGCGAAGGTGGGGGAGGCGAAGGTGGAGGTGGAGATGGCGGCGGGGGAGAAGGTGGTGGTGGAGATGGAGGAGGTGGTGATGGAGGGGGCGATGGCGGCGGGGGTGACGGAGGAGGAGGAGCAGGCGGCGGTGACGGCGGCGGTGACGGCGGAGGGCTCGGGGGCGGCGGCGATGGTGGCGGCGGGCTGGGTGGGGGTGGCGACGGTGGTGGTGGTGACGGAGGCGGTGATGGCGGTGGCGGCGACGGTGGTGGAGGCGAAGGCGGTGGCGGAGATGGTGGAGGAGGCAACGGGGGAGGTGACGGTGGTGGCGGTGACGGTGGTGGTGGTGAGGGCGAGAAGTGGGGAGAGAAAATTTGCACCTCAGCCAGATTGAGTATGCGGCCTTCGCCAGGCAGCACGATGGTCAGGTGAGTGCCGTTGGCCCCCCGGCAATCAAACGTAAACGGTTGTACCGTCACGACCCGGTCGTGCACGTAGCATGACACAGACGTGGAGGAGTTGTATTCGCCGGCAGCTACCCCCACCCATAGTTGGAAGGGGAGCATGCGGTCCTGGCAGCAGTCTTGTCGATTGTGGATGAGAACCTGCTGGATCGACGATGGCGGTTCGGAGGGTGTGCCACCGGGGATTCGGATGGACAGCCACGGATTAGAGCTTCCTTCAAGTGCGGTATGGCAGAATGTGTCCAGCACGCCATCAATGCAGTTTGTTGCGACGTGTGGCATATGTGTCGACGACATCTGCGCACCTAGCAGCGGCACGGCGAACATGTCTGCAACTGGCGGTACAGGGGAAGGTCCCATCGGCGGCGGGGGTGAGGGCGGAGGTGGGATAGGAGGCGGAGGCGACGGCGGCGGCGGCGACGGAGGTGGCGGTCGGGGAGGAGGCGAAGGTGGTGGCGGCGACGGCGGGGGCGGAGAAGGCGAGGTGAACTCCGAGAACAGTTTGACCTCCATGAGGTGGAGGATGCGGTTGTTGCCCGGCAGGACGATTGATACATGGGTGCCAGCACGATCTTGACAACTGAACGCGAACGGCCCCGCCGAGGCCACTTGGTCGTGGACGGGGCAGGCACTGGAAGTGTTCGAATCGTAGTCGCCGTCGGACAAGCCGACCCATAATTGAAATGGCGCTAGCCGTTCAGCCAACGGCACCCTATTGTAGATGATCACATACTGAATGGTTGAGAGAGGCTCAGCGAGGGTGCCACCTGGCACTCGAATAGAGAGCCACGGATTGGGGCCGCGATTCGTGTGGCACATGGTGCTCAGATCATCGTCGATGCAATTCGCCGCCACGTGAGACTCATGCGTTGAACTCTGATTGGCACTCAAGCGTGGTACTTGCCGGCGATTCATGACGGCGAGTGGCGGAGCAGGGGACGGTGGCGGCGGTGAGGGTGGCGGCGACGGTGGTGGCGGAGGTGAGGGTGGAGGCGAAGGTGGTGGTGGCAAGGGAGGTGGAGACGGTGGCGGAGGCGAGGGTGGCGGTGGCGAGGGTGGCGGTGGCGAGGGTGGCGGTGGCGAGGGGGGTGGTGGCGAGGGTGGCGGTGGACGTGGTGGTGGGCTTGGTGGCGGTGGCGATGGCGGTGGCGATGGATGCGGTGATGGCGGGTCTGGCGGTGGTGATGGTGGTGGCAATGGTGGTGGTGATGGTGGTGGTGATGGTGGTGGAGAAGGCGGCGGCGGGGACGGTGGCGGTGGCGATGGCGGGGGTGATGGTGGGGGCGGCGAAGGAGCGTCATACGCTTGCGCCGTCAAAAAGGGCGCGGCAACGGAAACGACAGTTGTATTGAAGCCTGCGGCTATCAAGCCGGCCTGAATGTCAAAGGCCGAACCACTCATTGTGTTCATGCCTGCCGTGGCAGCTGTCTCGTTTGGGAAGCTCACAGTATAATCGACCGCTATCTGAGTCATCTGCAGTTGCCGAAGTCGACCCGTGGGCGTGACGGCTGCAACTGACCGGACATGCACGTTGCCGAGGCTGACCCGCAGCAGAACACTCATGGCGGACTTGAACCTGTTCTGCAAGTCAGTGTAGATGAAGATTTCTGCATTCAAAAGCGACCCGTCGATTGAACGCAGGTTCATCTGCGACAGGAGCTCGTATCTGTATGTTGCACCCGGACTCAAGGGAGGCAGCGAGGGCGGCGGCGGCGATGGAGGGGACGGCGGCGGAGACGGAGGCGGCGGTGACGGTGGAGGGGGCGAGGGTGGAGGCGACGGTGGAGGCGGCGACGGTGGCGGCGGTGAAGGCGGTGGTGAGGGTGGAGGCGGCGAAGGAGGTGGAGGAGACGGGGGCGGCGACGGTGGAGGCGGTGACGGCGGAGGGGGCGAGGGTGGCGGCGAGGGTGGAGGCGGAGACGGTGGCGGCGGAGAAGGCGGTGGCGAGGGTGGCGGCGATGGCGGAGGCGAAGGCGGTGGCGAAGGCGGTGGAGTTGGGGGCGGCGAGGGCGGAGGCGAAGGAGGCGGCGAGGGCGGTGGCGACGGGGGCGGCGAGGGCGGAGGCGAGGGCGGAGGCGATGGAGGTGGAGATGGCGGTGGTGAGGGTGGTGGCGGGGACGGTGGAGGTGGAGATGGCGGTGGCGAGGGTGGAGGTGGTGACGGTGGCGGTGGTGAAGGCGGGGGTGAGGGTGGAGGCGGCGACGGAGGTGGAGGTGACGGCGGCGGTGACGGTGGTGGCGGTGACGGTGGAGGCGGCGAAGGCGGTGGTGAGGGTGGAGGCGGAGACGGTGGAGGCGGTGAAGGCGGTGGCGAGGGTGGCGGCGATGGGGGTGGCGACGGCGGTGGAGATGGAGGCGGTGACGGTGGCGGCGAGGGCGGTGGCGGCGAAGGAGGTGGAGGAGAGGGCGGCGGTGAGGGTGGCGGCGGGGACGGTGGAGGGGGCGAAGGTGGAGGCGAGGGTGGAGGCGAGGGTGGAGGTGGAGATGGTGGCGGTGGGGAAGGCGGTGGTGAGGGCGGAGGTGGCGACGGAGGTGGAGGAGACGGCGGCGGCGACGGTGGTGGCGGCGACGGTGGAGGGGGCGAAGGGGGAGGCGAGGGTGGAGGCGGAGACGGTGGCGGCGGAGAAGGCGGTGGCGAGGGTGGCGGCGATGGCGGAGGCGATGGCGGAGGCGACGGGGGCGGCGACGGTGGCGGCGATGGTGGAGGGGAAGGTGGCGGCAAGGGCGGCGGAGACGGGGGCGGTGAGGGTGGCGGCGAGGGTGGCGGCGAGGGCGGTGACGAGGGTGGTGGCGAAGGCGGTGGAGATGGTGGTGGTGAAGGAGGAGGCGACGGAGGCGGCAACGGCGGAGGTGACGGGGGTGGCGAGGGTGGAGGCGATGGCGGCGGCGAGGGCGGCGGAGTCGGGGGCGGCGAAGGCGGCGGCGACGGTGGTGGCGAGGGCGGTGGAGATGGCGGAGGTGAGGGTGGTGGCGGTGACGGTGGAGGTGGCGAAGGTGGAGGCGAGGGTGGAGGTGGAGACGGTGGCGGCGGTGAAGGCGGTGGTGAGGGTGGAGGCGGCGATGGAGGTGGAGGAGACGGCGGCGGAGAAGGCGGAGGGGGGGAAGGTGGAGGGGGCGAGGGGGGAGGCGAAGGTGGAGGTGGAGATGGCGGCGGCGGTGAAGGCGGGGGTGAAGGCGGTGGCGGCGACGGAGGTGGAGGAGACGGCGGCGGTGAGGGTGGTGGCGGTGACGGTGGAGGCGGCGAGGGTGGAGGCGAGGGTGGAGGCGGAGACGGTGGCGGAGGTGAGGGTGGAGGCGGGGACGGTGGAGGGGGCGATGGTGGAGGCGGTGAGGGTGGAGGCAAGGGTGGAGGTGAGGGCAAAGGCGACGGGGGCGGCGAGGGGGGAGGTGAAGGGGGTGGCGAGGGCGGAGGCGATGGCGGTGGTGATGGAGGTGGCGAGGGTGGAGGTGGAGACGGTGGCGGCGGCGAAGGTGGCGGTGAGGGTGGAGGCGGCGATGGAGGTGGAGGAGACGGCGGCGGCGACGGTGGTGGCGGCGAAGGTGGAGGGGGCGAGGGGGGAGGCGACGGTGGAGGCGGAGACGGTGGCGGCGGTGAAGGCGGTGGTGAGGGTGGAGGCGGCGACGGAGGTGGCGGAGACGGCGGCGGTGAGGGTGGTGGCGGTGATGGTGGAGGGGGCGAGGGTGGAGGCGAGGGTGGAGGCGGAAACGGTGGCGGAGGTGAGGGTGGTGGCGGTGACGGTGGAGGTGGCGCAGGTGGAGGCGAGGGTGGAGGTGGAGACGGTGGCGGCGGAGAAGGCGGTGGTGAGGGTGGAGGCGGCGATGGAGGTGGAGGAGATGGGGGCGGAGAAGGTGGTGGTGGCGACGGTGGAGGGGGCGAGGGTGGCGGCGACGGTGGAGGCGGAGACGGCGGGGGCGGTGAAGGCGGGGGCGAAGGCGGTGGTGGCGAAGGAGGAGGAGGAGATGGCGGCGGTGAGGGTGGTGGCGGTGACGGTGGAGGGGGCGAGGGTGGAGGCGAGGGTGGAGGCGGCGACGGTGGTGGCGGTGAAGGCGGTGGCGAGGGTGGCGGCGATGGCGGAGGCGATGGCGGAGGCGAAGGCGGTGGAAACGGAGGTGGCGAGGGTGGCGGCGAAGGTGGCGGAGACGGAGGCGGGGACGGGGGCGGCGAGGGCGGAGGCGAAGGTGGCGGTGACGGCGGTGGGGATGGAGGCGGCGACGGAGGCGGCGAGGGTGGCGGCGACGGCGGCGGCGACGGCGGCGGAGACGGGGGCGGCGAGGGCGGCGGCAAGGGCGGCGGCGAGGGCGGTGGAGATGGCGGAGGTGAGGGAGGAGGCGACGGTGGCGGCGAGGGCGGAGGTGAAGGGGGTGGCGAGGGCGGAGGCGACGGCGGAGGCGACGGAGGTGGCGAGGGTGGAGGCGGCGATGGAGGTGGAGGAGACGGGGGCGGAGATGGCGGAGGGGGGGAAGGTGGAGGGGGCGAGGGTGGTGGCGACGGTGGAGGCGGAGACGGCGGGGGCGGTGAAGGCGGGGGCGAAGGCGGTGGTGGCGAAGGAGGAGGAGGAGATGGCGGCGGTGAGGGTGGTGGCGGTGACGGTGGAGGGGGCGAGGGTGGAGGCGAGGGTGGAGGCGGCGACGGTGGTGGCGGTGAAGGCGGTGGCGAGGGTGGCGGCGATGGCGGAGGCGATGGCGGAGGCGAAGGCGGTGAAGACGGAGGTGGCGAGGGTGGAGGCGAAGGTGGCGGAGATGGAGGCGGAGACGGGGGCGGCGAGGGCGGTGGCGAGGGCGGCGGTGACGGCGGTGGAGATGGCGGAGGTGAGGGAGGAGGCGGTGAAGGAGGTGGAGGAGACGGCGGCGGCGAGGGTGGAGGTGGCGACGGTGGAGGGGGTGAGGGTGGAGGCGAGGGTGGAGGCGGTGACGGTGGCGGTGGTGAAGGTGGAGGCGGTGAAGGTGGAGGGGGCGAGGGTGGCGGCGAGGGTGGAGGTGGAGACGGTGGTGGCGGTGAAGGCGGTGGCGAGGGTGGCGGCGGCGACGGAGGTGGAGGAGACGGCGGTGGGGAGGGTGGTGGCGGTGACGGTGGAGGGGGCGAGGGTGGAGGAGAGGGCGGAGGCGGAGAAGGGGGTGGAGGAGACGGCGGCGGTGACGGTGGAGGCGACGGTGGCGGCGAGGGCGGAGGTGAAGGGGGCGGTGAGGGCGGAGGCGAGGGCGGAGGCGATGGAGGCGGCGAGGGTGGAGGCGACGGTGGAGGTGGAGAAGGTGGCGGCGGTGAAGGCGGTGGTGAGGGAGGAGGCGGCGAAGGAGGTGGAGGACGCGGAGGCGGCGAAGGTGGAGGCGGGGACGGTGGAGGGGGTGAGGGCGGAGGTGGAGATGGTGGCGGTGGTGAAGGCGGTGGCGAGGGTGGAGGCGGCGAGGGTGGAGGCGGCGGGGGAGGAGGGGGCGAAGGGGGCGGAGGTGTAGGGGGTGGCGATGGCGGAAGCGATGGGGGTGGCGACGGAGGAGGCGAGGGTGGAGGCGACGGTGGAGGTGGAGATGGCGGTGGCGGTGAAGGCGGTGGTGAGGGTGGCGGCGGCGATGGAGGTGGAGGACGTGGTGGCGGTGAAGGTGGAGGCGGGGACGGAGGTGGAGGCGAGGGTGGAGGCGAAGGTGGAGGTGGAGATGGTGGCGGTGGGGAAGGCGGTGGTGAGGGCGGAGGCGGCGACGGAGGTGGAGGAGACGGCGGCGGTGACGGTGGTGGCGGCGACGGTGGAGGGGGCGAGGGTGGAGGCGACGGTGGAGGTGGAGAAGGTGGCGGCGGAGAAGGTGGAGGCGGTGATGGTGGAGGGGGCGATGGTGGCGGCGAGGGTGGAGGTGGAGACGGTGGTGGCGGTGATGGCGGTGGCGAGGGTGGCGGCGGCGACGGAGGTGGAGGAGACGGCGGAGGAGACGGGGGCGGCGAGGGCGGTGGCGAGGGCGGCGACGACGGCGGTGGAGATGGCGGCGGTGAGGGTGGAGGCGACGGCGGCGGCGAGGGCGGAGGTGAAGGGGGCGGTGCAGGCGGAGGCGATGGCGGAGGCGATGGAGGCGGCGAGGGTGGAGGGGGCGAAGGAGGTGGAGGAGACGGCGGCGGAGAAGGAGGAGGCGGGGAAGGTGGAGGGGGCGAGGGTGGCGGCGACGGTGGAGGTGGGCATGGTGGCGGCGGTGAAGGCGGTGGCGAGGGCGGAGGCGGCGATGGAGGTGGCGGTCTAGGCGGTGGCGAGGGTGGAGGGGGCGAGGGTGGAGGTGGCGAGGGTGGAGGTGGTGACGGAGGAGGCGGTGACGGAGGAGGCGGTGACGGAGGAGGCGGTGACGGAGGTGGTGGTGATGGCGGAGGAGGTGATGGCGGAGGTGGAGACGGCGGTGGAGGTGAGGGTGGTGGAGGCGATGGAGGCGGCGGTGAGGGAGGTGGAGGCGAGGGTGGAGGCGGTGACGGTGGCGGTGGCGACGGCGGTGGAGGCGAGGGCGGGGGAGGCGATGGAGGCGGCGGTGAGGGAGGTGGAGGCGAGGGAGGAGGCGGTGACGGTGGCGGTGGCGACGGTGGTGGAGGCGAGGGCGGGGGAGGCGATGGAGGCGGCGGGGATGGCGGGGGAGGTGATGGCGGAGGGGGTGATGGCGGTGGTGGCGATGGCGGCGGGGGTGAGGGCGGTGGTGGCGATGGTGGAGGAGGCGACGGCGATGGTGGAGGAGGCGACGGCGATGGTGGTGGCGACGGTGGCGGTGGCGACGGTGGTGGCGGTGAAGTTGGTGGGCGCAAAGGCTCCGGGGCGACGCATCCCGTGAAGAGCAACATCACCGCAAGCGCTTTTGAAGAGCGCGACAGGCGTGGCAGAGAGCAGCGCCTCTGTGATGCCGGGCATCTGCCCAGACCTCCGCAGCGCTTCAAACCAGTGGTCTCTCCAGTAGGGGACATGCGACTGAGACCGACCGAGATGATGCCCACCAGCCCAGACGCGAGTGCAGCAAGCATCAGTTGGACATGAAACGCAAAATATTGGACATGAAACGCTTTGGTCGTGTTCCCTAGGCTCACGCCATATTGGTCGTCGGCGGCAGGTGCTGCAAGGTTGAAGCGTACCCACCCGCCAACCTCATCAAGGCACGTCCACCACCATGTCAGCAGACTGGCTTCAAACGCGTGTGCTCCGGAGTTACTTGTCTCGTGCCCCGGCTTTGTGCAAATGTCTTGTGAATGTGTGATGTCAAGACCCTGCGTCCCTTCGTGCGCATTGAACTCGTACACGTAAGCGTTCCACCACTCATGCTCCTGGCGGATCGCCAGCCGCCACAGCGTCGCTCTGGGTTCGTATGCACTGGCCCATTCGATCACGAGCAGGATCAAAATGGCACGCATGCTGTTGCGTGAGCGAAACTCACTGCGCATGGACTGCACCGCCATCGTGCGTGTATGAAGCAGTCGGCCGCGATGACGTCTTTCATCATCGGCTGCTTCGAGACGCGAACTCAAAGCCACACTCTCAACGGTTCTCCCGAAACGTGGACAGACGCTAAAACAAAGGTTTCGGGCGGAATTTGACAGATTCAACTACAGATTCCCACACCATCGGCATTTGCAAGTTCTCGCTGATCGGCTCGCCAGCGTTCCTAGGTGTATCCCGAGCCAGGCCGCGATGCCGTTCCTCCTTCTCTTCGCCAGCGCAAGCGCCGCATTCTCCTTCTCGGGTTCCGCGACAGTCGTGCCGATCGCACGCCATAGCGATGCACGCATGGTCTTCCGTGCGCCGAGGTCAACGGATGAAGCAATGGAAGACCAGATGATGCGACTGCGGTCATCCGGCAGGTCGCCAAAGGAGTACGAGGAGGCCATCCGCTCTGCGGCGAACGCGTACTTGACTGCCAATGGCCTACATGTGGGTGGTGCCGACAATCCTCCCACCGCGCCAGCGCAGCGCGCCAGCTTCCTGAAGCAGCTGTGGGATGTCAATGAGGTTCCGGCTTTGCCCGCTGCGACGAAGAGCGATTCCACACGTGTGGTGGCAACGATCTACGAAATCGGCGGGCCGCTCACCGGCGTGCTCTCCACGTCCGTCACGAAGAAGCTGCCGCTAATCCCGCACGTGGGCATCCGCATCCATGGACTCGAGTACTTTTACTCGGACCACATCGAGTGCCGCACGGTGCCTGTCATGGAGGCGATGCTCGGCGACCGGCCGCAGATCTCGATCGACCTCGGCCCTTCGAAGATGAGCGCCAAGGAGCTCGAGGCTGAGGTGGCACGCCTCGAAGCCGACTGGACCGCGGACGATTACCACGTCTTCGACAAGAACTGCGTCCACTTTGGCGTCGAGCTCGCAAAGCGTGTGTGCGCGCGCAAGGAGGCCCTTCCGCAGCCGCTCATCCAGGGCGTGATCGACGTGTCCGAGCGCATGCTCGACTCGTTGCCCGAGTGGCGACGCAAACTCGGCCGGCGCGTGATGAATGAGGTGACGAGGCTGGTCGTCGTCTCTTGGGGCAAAGCTTCCAAGAGCAAAAAGGAGGAGACTGCCGACCAGCTCGGCCTGAAACGAGGCGCTTAGGGCCCGTTTTTCCGTAGTATACGTTTACTGTCCAACGTCGCTTAGAGTAGCACGCCTCCCAATCATACAGATGCAAATCGAAGACGTGCCACCTGAGGCGGAGACGCGACCGGCGCCGCCGACCCGTAGGTCCCGTCCGCTCGCGCGCCGTCCCCACACCGTCGCTCCACGGCCGCACGGTCCAAGCCCAACGGCAACGCGACCTCCCCCGCCCTCAAACACCTAACGTGACGGTAACGCCTCGCGCACTAAGATCCGTCGCTGCGGGCACATGCATGTACCCCCTGCGGACGAACGTCGCAACTACAAAGCCCCAGCTCACTCACCCTCGCCCTCGTCCTCCTCGTCCTCCTCGCCATCGTCCTCGTCGTCCGAGTCTGACGAGTCGTCGATGGCGCGCACACGTTTAATGGGCTTCATCGCTTCCGTGTCGCCATCGTCGTATTCGACATCGCACCACTGACCCACGTCGTTGCGATGCACGCCGGTGATCGTCCCACGGAACCACAGCTCGTCCGCGCTGCTGCCGTACTGCGCGAACACGCGCCGGCCCACCTCGCACTTGACTGTTGCAGACCACAAACACGTGGGCTGCGGGTTGGTGGTGCCATTGGTATCGTCCTCCCTGTCGCCTGTCTCATCGGACGGATCGGAGCTGGACGAGGCCACCGCTGCCACGGCTGCCGCGGCCGCTGCCAGCGCTACCTCGTGCGCTTTGCGCGCACTCTCAAGCGCTTCTTCGGCCGCCCCGAGAGCGCTCTCTTCCCGCGTGAGCGTCTGCCTCGCGACGTCCACCCTGTGCGCCGCCTTGGCATGGGCCTCCTCGGTACGCGCAAGCGTCTTGGCCGTCTTGTCGACGGCAGCCTTGAGGGCCGCCGCCTCGGCGTCCAGCTTGGGCGACTTGGCCGTCAACGAGGCGCCCGAGCGCGGGCTGTGGAAGCTCTTGCAAGGATCTGGCTCATCTTCGTACTGTCGCGTGGGCGCCGCACGGGCGCGCTTTGACATGCGTCCCGGCTGACCCACCGCTGCTGCCTCAGCGAAGAAGCGGTCGAGGACGCCCTCACTATCATCGCTCAGCACCGGCCAGTGCGCCTTCTGCGTGCTCACGACCGCCCGGAGGGTTGGCTCGCAGCAGCGCGAGAGCAGCTGCGGCGGCGGCATTGGTGCTTGCTCTCCCAAGAGCACGCGCAGCACTGCCTCGCAGCACTCGGAGGTGACCAGGCGGTTGTAGCCACCCTCGAGGGCGCAGCAGACCGGGCAGCTCACCGTCTGCAGCAGCATCGCCGTCATGTGCGCAAAGCCCGCTGGTGTCACCTTCATGCGCCCTTGCGCGTCGCCGTCGGCGGCGTCGAAGCCAGCGGAGACTAGGAGGAGATCGGGGCCGAAAGCGCGCAGAATTGGCAGCACGACGAGCGTGAACGCGGCGAGGTAGTCGGTGTCATGCATCCCATTTTCGGGCCACGGGATGTTGACGTTGCGCCCGACGCCCGCGCCCGCGCCCACCTCGTCGAGCTCACCAGTCTCCGGATACCACCGGTCTCCAAAGCGATGGAGAGAGATGTAGAGGACTCGTTCCTCCTCGTAGAAGAGGTGCTGCGTGCCGTTGCCGTGGTGGACGTCCCAATCAAGGATGGCTATCTTGCGCACGCCCTGCGCGAGCGCGCAGCCCGCGGCCACCGCTACTGAGTTGTAGAAGCAGAAGCCCTCAGCGCGGTGGCCCGGCGTGTCATCCGCGCCCGCGTGGTGTCCTGGTGGCCGCACGAGCGCAAAGGAGACTGGGCGATAGCCTCGGGGTGCTTTGGCCGGCGGAGCCGCTGCCTCACGTATCACGTCGAGCGTAGCATCAATCACGCAGCCGCACGCGAGCCGCGCTGCTGCGTCTGCATGAGGTGAATAATATACCCCGCCGGGACCGTCTGGCTCACGAAGCTGCCTGTTGGTCGGATCGGCGGCAACGGCGGCCGTCATGCGGCGCACCTCGTCGATGTGCATCTTGGGATGGACTGTAGCCAACTCAGCGTCGGTCGCAGCGCGGCCTGGGTGTTCCTGGCACTGCGCAAGCAGACCACGCTCTTTGAGGTGATCGTAGGCATGGACGGCTCGCGTACACTTCTCAATGTGCGGCCATTGAGACGTGTGCTGTTTCATTTCCTCATTGTAGTAGAGCTTTGGCGCGAACGGATTTTTGAGCTGAGGCTTGGGCATTGGGGCGTCCGCGCCGACCGATTTCTCGCGCGACCGTCTCGCCGACGCGAGAAGATGAGAAGAAATGATTGCGATTTAATCATCCTGATGGGTTAACCCCTTTACGACGCGAGAGTAGCTGACAGTCGGTTTCGTTGCGGTCCCCCCGCGCTCACCACGCCTCTACAAATAGCTTGTTGAGGGGTGGGGGAGTAAAAAGTGCAAGTCAAGTCTATACATAAACAACAGACAACCATACTTACTTGACTTGACTTGACTAAGTGCACGCGCTCACGAACGGTTCGAATGTCTCCCGTGCAAGGTCGCGGGGCGATGGGTGGTTTTAAACCTTTAATCCTAGGAGCCCTCTGAAAACACCTGAGTAATGACTGGCTGAACTGCCACTATAACACATTTCTCTTGCGAGCACTCGCCAGATAGTCGTCGACAGTGCCGGGATCCAACTGGAACGTGCGGTTGAGCGTGGAGGAAAAGGTGTCGAAGAGAAAGGACTTCTCGTAGGCCGGCGGCGGTGGTGGTGGCGGCGGCGGTGGAGGTCCACTTGTTTTGGGGGGAACTGATAGCGGCGGCGGCGGCGGCGGCGGCCCTTGGATGAACGTGAGGTTGAGCGTGGTGGAGAGGGTGTGCAATAGAGGCGACTTCTCCGGCAGTGCTGGTGCTGCAAGATTCAGCGAGGGCACGTGGGGCATAGTCCTCAGGTTGTTGATCGCAACCTTGGTCTTCGACTTGGTGGCAAGTGCGGCCTCGTGCTTTGCCGCAGCTAAGAGCGCGCTCGCTTCGACTTTGGCCCGCTCTTGCTCCGCTTTGGCCAGCCTGCTGGCCGCTGCGTCTGCTTCGACCTTGGCCATCTGCACCGCGGCCACGGCCAGGTCGCTCTCCTTCTTAGCTGCCGCCTCAAAGGCGGCCTGCGCCTTGGCCTTGGCTGCGGCCTTGGAAGCTTCTGCAGCCTCTGCAGCCTTGGCAGCTTTTGCGTCGCTTCGGTGGCTCAAAAGGCTGCCAAGGCCGCCTCTTGAGCCTGCAGCCTTAGGGCTAGACGGAGGGCTAGCCCCAGTCTGGGTCACGATGGGCGTGCCGTGAATCGTCATCGTGAAGGGCGACGGGAGCACAGTCGGCTCGTGAAGGGCTACGGGGCGGCTGAACGACTTTTGCTTTTTGCGCCTCAGCATCTCGTGCTCGTGGGCCTCCTGCTTGGCTGCGCTCAAGAGGGCATCAACCTCGCCCCGAGCTGCCGCCTCCGCCTCAGCGCGCGCTCTCCGTGCCTTGGCATCAGCACGTTCCTTCTCCGCCTCGGCCCACGCCACCTTATGTTTCGCCATCTCTTCGGCCTCTTCCGCGGCGCGCTTTGCCCCCAAGTCGAGTTTGGTACTCGGCGCCGCTAGCACCGCCGCCAGCTTCTCCCGGATCAACTTTAGCTCCTCATGGAACCGCATCAACTGCTCTTCCTTTTTGTGCGCTTCGTCATCCGCGTCCTTCAGCCGGGCCACGGCCACCGCTGCCGCCACCTCGGCCGTCGCCTTTGCCGTGACCTCGGTGGCCGCCGCCTTGGCCTGCTTGCGCTGGAGCTCCTCCTCGGCGCGCGCGAGCTCCGCAGCCATCGCCTCCGTCTTCTGTTTCGAATGCGTCACCGCGGCGGTGGCCGCCTGAGCGTCCTGCTTCGTCGAAGCCTCCACCGATGCCAGCGCCTCGGCATGCGCCTGTGCCTCCACCTGTGCCAACACTTCTGGACTCTCTGCCTTCGCCTCGAACCCCAGCCCGACGTCGCGCTTGATCACTGAGCCTCGAATCGTAAGGTCCATGGGCGCTGGCAGCTTCTTGGGGTCATGCAACTGCCGCTCCTTCTTGCGTCGGGCGAGCTCCGCCTCAAAAGCCTTCTGCATCTCGGCCGCGTGGAGCCTGACCGCCTCTGCCCGTACCGCCGCCTCGGCTTCCTCGCGCGCTTTCATGGACTTCGCATGGGACTTTGCGATCACTTCTCGGGCGTGGGCTTCCTTGGCTTTCGCAGCCTCCTCTGCCAGGCGCGCCTCCTCGGCAACCTTGGCCGATTCGAGCATCAACGTGCCCATGAGCGCCTCGTTTTGCACAAAAGTGCCCAGGAGGGATTCGTTTTGGATAAACGTGCTCATGAGCGCGTCGTTTTGGATCAATGTGCTCATGAGCGCTTCGTTGGTGCTTCGGGCCGATTCCATCTTATACGTGGCCAAGAGCGCTTCGTTTTGCACAAAGGTGCCCATGAGCTCTTCTAGCGAAAGCGTCGCCATGAGCGCCTCCTCAGCTCTGGGTGCCTCCTCGGCAGCTCGCTTCGCGGGCGCGCCTGCTTTGCACTTTTCCGCAGCTTGCGCAGCAGCAGCCGCAAACGCCGCAGCTTTCGCGGCGGCCTCTTCTTTACGCCTCGCCTCTCCCTTGGCCGCTCCCGCCTCCTCCTGTGCTGTTCGCGCCTCGAGCTCTGCTGCATTGATTTGCATCGCTGCCTCCGCATAGGCTTGCTCCGTGTGCTCCTGCGCAATCAGAGGCCATCAGAGGTCATCATCAGAGGCCATCAGAGAGGCCATCAGAGAGGCCATCAGAGAGGCAGCTAGAGCTTCTCAGAGGCCATCAGAGGCCATCAGTCGTGTGCTCCTGCACCTTGGCCTGCACCTCGCCACCCTTGAGCTCCATGAGCATCGTGATCTCGACCGGCCGTGGCTCGATGGCGATTGCCATCGTAGCCTCCGCCACTGATTTCATTCTTGTGAAGTCTTTCATGCCCACACGCTTCACTATCGAACCCACTGGTACGGCCAGCTTGTCTGCCTGGGTGCCGGGTAGAATGCCAATCACCTTGATGACGGTGACCCCATTCTCCTGCTTGCCGTCAAGCTTCATGCCGAGGGTGCCTTTATCGAACTTGAAGACCTTGAGCTCACACCCCTCCTCAACGTCGATATGTGCAGTCCCCAGCGCACTCTTCGCCTCCTCCGTCCGCTTACGGGCGGCCTCTGCGGCCGCGCTGGCCGCCTCCGCCTGGGCTTCGGCAAGGAGCTCGCGCACATCGAATGTGGCTAGGAGTGCTTCCTCAGCCTCGGCCAGGGCCGAGGCCGCGGCGGTCTTGGCAGCCACCTCTAACGGGGCCTCGGGGCCCGCAGTCAACTGCCGCTTGATCTCGGAACCGTTGAGCGTCCTCATCATGGGAGCGGGCAGTCGCATCGGCTCGACGGGCTGCGCGCGGATGGAATCGGCAGGCAGCACCTTGACATTCTTTCCGTCATCGATCGTCACGCTGTACAGCTGCTTCTCCACATCGTAGTCTGTCACGATACCAGCGGACTCGAGCCCGCCCGTGCGCAGCACGAGTACGCGACACCCGATCGGGAACTTGAGCCGTCGGGGAGCTTGGTCTCCACTCTTCTTGAAGCCGCGAAAAGGGGTTTTGGCCACTCGATCAGTCTTGATCGTCTGGCCGAATGCGCTCGACACTGCGAGCTCCTCCTCAAGAGCGAGCTTGTCGGCGGCCCTCTCGACGATGCGCAGGTCCCTCTCTTTACACATCTTGAACGTCTCCTTCATGCCGCCGGGCCTCATAGTGAGGCGCACCAAATAGTTGCCCCTCGACGGCTCGAATTTGAGGATCGTGCCCTCGTCCTCAGACCCATTGGTGCGCTTGACGAGCACCGTGTCGCCGACGGCAAAGACCGCCTCGTGGCGCGGCGTCATGCCCCCTTCGTGCCCGCGAGGGCTCTTGAAGTCCTTCATCCGAAGCTCGGGCGTCAAGACGGCCTTGTTCCAGCGCCGCCGCGCGATTCGCGTGGCCATCGAATCACTGGCAGGAGAGCCGCTCGACCCAACGCTCGAGCTCGAGGCGGGGGTCGTGGGAGCGCTCGAGCTCGAGGCGGCGGGGGTCGTGGCGCCGGGCTCGTCGGCCTCGTTGATGGTCCCTAGCTCGTTGGCCGGGCGCGGGCTGTCGAGCGACGTCCGTGCCGTCAGCTGCGCAGCGTCGAGCCCACCGGCGTCTGCCGCGAGCCTTTCGAGCCGCTCCTGCCCCTCGAGCGTCGGATTGACCACGAAACTTGTCGCCTGCTTGTTGGCCGGGTCGAGGGCAAGCTTGTCGCCCGGGCCCAGCGCGCGCTTCATCCCGTTGAACAACTGCTCCCACCTGTTCGTGCCCGCTACTAGTATGCACGTTGGGTTCAAGCCCTGCGACTTGACGGCGAGCAGGCCATCGGCATCGCACCAAAGCACCGCTTGCGAGCGCGAGATTCCATTGTACTTCTTGCCCAGCTGCCGACGACCAAGGCTGGTGGGTTCGGTCTGGTCAACGTAGATGGAAAAGCGAGTCTGCTCGCCGAGACCATCGATCCGCCACAGCGGCGCGGCGCCTGGCTCGTGTAGCTCAGCCGGCTCGTCCCACTGCACCGCACCACGGTCATTATAGTAATACAGTCGACCTGTCTTCTTGTCGGTGGTCGTGTACCACGTCGTGTGTTTGATTTCGGGCGGAGTGGCCTCGGGCGGAGTGGCCTCGGGCGTAAAGATCCGGAACGTCGTCAAAGCGTCGCGAAAAGACTCCAACATGCATGAGTTCTTTTTCGGGCCTGCGCGGCGGCGCGACCGCGACCGCGGGCGAGGTCGGCGGTTTCCGGCGACTCCGCGAAAAGAACAACTTTGGAAGCCCCTCCATCTCTCATGAAAACGCGGATGGTAGGCCGCAATCCACCTTCGCGTGCAGCAAGGCACACGTGTGCGAATCGTGGCAAACGGTACCGCGCGGCGTGCGAGTGCCGCGGGCACTCGGCTCCCCGGACGCAGTTACGGTGTTACGCTTTCATCTCGACGCCTGCGACTCTGGCACTCACCGCTGGTCTCACCACTCCATGTCCTGCTCAAAGCGGCGGCCTGCCGCCCGATCGCCCACTGCACGCAGAGCGTCGAGCTCCTCCTTCGTCTCGACGGGGTTCAGGCCGAGGCCGGCAAGACGGCGCTCCTGATAGAACTCGAGCCCCTTGAGGCCGCTCAGCTGCGTCTCGAACCAGCGCGCCGCCGCTTGCAGCCCGCGCCGCTCGGCATAGCGCAGCGCCGCGAGCTGGTACTGGCGCTCGCTCTTCGGCATCTCGGCGAGCACTTGCAGGTCTAGCTGCACCGAGCCACCCAGTTGGTCGAGGGCCGCGGCGCAGCGGGCGACGGCCTCGCCGAGCGCCGCGGCCTCGTTCTCCTGCGAGACCGGCAGCTGCAGGTGCTCCCGCCAGAGCGCGCTGAAGAAGACCGGCTCGAGAAGGAAGGCATCTGCGCCGCCCAGCCGCTTCAACCGAAGGAATGCGAGGAGCTCGCCTGGTGGCTCCTCGTCTTCGCGAAGTAGCCACGAGGGCGAGGCGCTGAGGCCAGCGTCCTCGAGCACCTCGAGCTTCTCGTCGAGGAAGCGGTCCTCGTTGAGCTCGAAGCGCAGCGCCACCGCGGGCGGCACCGGCTCCTCGACGAACCCTTGATCGAGGAGGAGCTCGCCCGCGGTGTCGCCGACGTAGCGCACGCAGACAGCTGCCCCCTCGGCGAGCTCACGCGTCGCGACGAGGACCGCGCTCGGCGGCGCCTTGGCCTGCTGCCCGAACATGCCGCCGTCCTTGGCCGCCCGCGCCTGCACGAGCGCACCCGGGTTGGCGCCGTCGTGGTTGGGCAGATCCAGCAGTGGCAGCAACATGGGCGTAGCGACTCCGTCTGCGTCAGTGACGATGACGGAGCGCGAGATGGCGAGCGCGACAGCGGCCGTGTAGGCCTCGACGGAGAAGACGCTCATCGGGAAGAAGACGGGCGACGCATCGAAGACGTTCTCGGCCAGCCACGCGTAATCGGCCAGCACGTCGTCGCGGCGCGCCGCGGCCCCAGCAATCGTCGCAGAGTCGAGCGCCGCAATCTCCTCCGGCTCCCACACCAGCGGCAGGTCGCTGAACCCGCCCGGTGGAAGGAGGGACTCGCACGCGAGCCACGGCTTGAGCTCCGATTGGTCGCCTAGTCGGCGCTCGTGCAGCAGCGCCAGTGCGATGAACGCATAATCGGCGAGGGCGGGCTCAAAGGACTCGATGTAGACGCCTATTGAGGAGCGCAGGGCGCTCTCGGTACTCAGCGCAAGGTTGAGCGGCACGCGGACAAGCACATCGCCACGCTTTACGGTGCGCGTCGTGACCAGGCCCAGGCCGCGATCCGAGGACAAGACGGGGGCGACCGCATCTGCATTTCCACCACAAGCGCCGACCCACGCAGCAATGGCCTGGGCGTCTGCGACGGCCTCCGAAGCGACGAGGACGCAGCTTCGGCTGAAACCACGCGCTGATGGACGCGGTGAGCTCACTTGCGCGCTCGTGAACGCTGCAGAAGCAGCGGCCGAGGAGAGGCAGATGAAGGTCGCACTGAGTCCGATGCGCGCCATCGCAGCCCCTCCTTTCTCATTGTGAATGGGGGCTCCCGAGCGGACGCGCCCCTCACACCGCGCTACGCGCGCCCCCGTGGGCGTTCACACAAC
>ENA-UOXG01001109-UOXG01001109.1-mixed-culture-metagenome-genome-assembly--contig:-NODE-1109-length-18097-cov-42.984592_pt1 | contig 18097 bp, 12 predicted proteins | sample MGYA00238159_ERZ761634 | MGnify/ENA primary metagenome ERZ761634 (study PRJEB28908, sample SAMN08776845) | mixed culture metagenome | isolation source: Freshwater growth medium | place: USA... | reverse complement strand
GCCGACCTCTTCGCCACATGTTGGGATCACCGAAGAAGTCCTTCTCCTTGCGAGAGATGTCGCCCTTGCTCGTGAGCCTGCCCGGTAGGATGGCTCGGCCCGTTGCATCTACGAGATGCGACCACAACGATGTCGAGCCTGCCTTGACGCTGCCGATGATGAAGAGGGACGGCAGCAATGCATTCCAGTGTGATAGCGACCCCTTTCGGCTTCGACCTTGAGCGATCCCACAGAAGTGCTCAAAGGGCTCGACGGGACTCTGCTCGTGTGAGCAGAGTGCAAAATTTGGATGGTGTCGTATGAAGACGCTCTTGCTGCTATTCTTGAGGTCTGGATCAAGTGCTACGAAAGATTTGAGCAGCAAGTTCCAGCGTTCGTGGTCTGTCTCTGCATCCAAGGCGGCAACGCGAACCCTCATTTCGGCTATGTCGGCCGACCATTGGCGCTCCTTGGCCTCGTCAAAACGTTGCGAGGAGGAGCCTATACCCATGAAAGGTGGCCGCGAAGGATGCGCTCCTGCACGGCGGATGAGGGAGGGTGGGAGGCCGACCCCTTCGGCGGTCCCCGGCCACGTGATCGAGACCGCGGGCCGGGCGCGATTGCGATGGCAATCTCGGTCCTTTTCGACGCCATTCGGTGTTTCATCGATGACTGATTGGTGATTGAGCGGCATCACGAACACGTCGCATTCCCAAAATAGGCACGATCTCAAAATTGCCAACATTCGTGGGGCTTGCGGGCGCGCGCGAGCGCGTTGCAGCGCGATTGCGAAAGAGCACGCGTGCGAACAGAGCTTGGTCGGGCGCACTGCCGTCTCCCTCGCGCTGAAACCCATGGCCTCGGATGAGACCATCACAAAGATGCGTTACATCGTCGAGGTGTGGAAGCGCGAAGGTTTGAACCGCCGGCAGATGTGCCTCATGGTTCTTGGGATCAAGGGACCTTTGCAAGGGGAAGCAGACGTCAAAAAGCACTACTTCAACCTCGTGAAAGAAATTCACCCCGACAAGACGCACCACGAGCTCTCGAACACCGCCTTCCCCATCGTCAAGAGCGCTTTCGAAGAGCTCAAGAAGTCTGCGCCGCAGACTTCTCGCCCCCCCGCGAGCGGGGCTTCTCGCCCGCCCGGCACGTGCGGCACATCCAGCAGCAACGGCCACACTAGCGGCTGGGCATCTGCGAGGCCGGTGCCCAGCGGCTTCACGAACGACGCGAGCCGCCCTGGCGCCTCATACGCTGCCAAGCAAGCCACCGCCGCCGCCGCTGCACCTGCCACAGCCCCTTCCACAGCTCGGCCCGCCGCCGCGGTGTCACCCGGGCTTCCGGCGCGAGAAAGGACGCAGAGCAAGAACTTCACCGCCGGTGCGTCACCCGCTGCCGGTGCTCCGCTCGGTGCCGGCGCCAGAATGGGTGCCGGTGCGGCGCCCTCTGCCTCGAGCGCGCGTGCCGCCTCAGCGAACGTACCTCGGCAGCAGCAGCCGGTGTACGGGGCGTACGGGGCGACGAATGCGGCGGCAGCGGAGGCGTCGGCGAGGCTGCAGGAGCAGCAGCGCAAGGCGAGCCAAAACAAGCAGGCGTCCAGAGAGGCGAACGAGCGCGAGAAGGCGGTGCGTCTGGCGGAGGCGGAGGTGGCGAGGCTACAGAAGGAATTCCTCCAAGCCCAGGCCAAGGTGGACGAGCATCGAAGGGATGAGGAGGCGCGGAAGGCTCGAGAGGAGCGCCAAAGGCAGCGCGAGTCAGCGCGCGCTCGCCAGGTCAGAGATGAGGCACCCACCGAAGCGGTAGGGGCGGTAGGGGAGGCAGAGGAGGGGCGGGCGGTGGACGAGGTAGAGGCGTCGACTGCACGCCCCGCGAAGGCTGCCCGCATCGACTCCGACCCACCGATGGCGAAAGCGGGGTCGGACACGGTGGCAGGTGAGCTGTCAGAGGCTGACAAGGATGCGATCGTCGCCAAGTTTGACTCGATTCGCCAGAGGGTTAGAGAGACGGGCGAGGCCCAGCGCTTCACCTTCGCAGAGGGTACACCGCAAGCGGGTTGGCACATCGACGGTCAGCCTCGCAAGAACGGCAATAATGTGGACATGTGTGTGCGGCCGCCGGGGGGCAACAAGCTCAATTCGAGAGTGCAACTGGAGACCCTCCTCTTCAAACCTCCCCCGGCCCCCGCCCCCGCCTCTGCCCCCGCCTCTGCCCCCGCCTCTGCCCCCCCGGCCTCTGTCCCCCCCGCCCGGGCGGACGCGAGTGCCGCTCCCGCGCCGGCCGTCGCCCATGCGGGAGCGCCTCAGGGTCATCACTTGCCCGCCGCAGACTCCGCCGCCGCGTCTGCGGCGCTGCGCACGCCCACCGACGCCGAGGTAGCTTCCATCTTCAACCCATCGACGGGACTCTGCGAGTGGAAGGTTCGATGCGACCAGTGTGAGCTTACATACGGCCATGGAGCCGAGATCGTCGGCCGGCGCGTGACAGTGTACTGGGAGGAAGACAAGCGCTGGTACAACGGCACGGTGAGGGCGTATAAGCCGGCGGACGAGGCACATGTCGTCGTGTACGATGACGGCGACAAGCGCATCGAGCTTCTCCACTTTGTGCACACGCGCTGGCGCTTCCTCATCGACCCGACGAGCCCGGCGCCCAAGAGCCACGCCGACACTGGCACAGCGACGGCGACTGCGGCCTTTGGCGGCGTGGCTGGGCGCAAGCGTACCTCAAGGCCGATCGAGGTTGTGATGTCGATGGAGGAGCTCCAACATGACGTCGAGAGGCTGCGCAACCTCTGCAACGACGCATTGCAAAAGTTGCGCACCGTGCGTGAGGCGGCGGGCGCGCCGGCGCCCGCGGGCGCGCCGGAGCAGCCAAAGGGCTCTGCCCAGTCGGTTCGGCGGGTACCATCCAGGGCGGCAGCGGCGGCGGTGGCCTCGTCGTCCAATGAGGCGGTCGACCTCACGGCTGACGATGTGGCCGATGAGGTGGCCGCGCCGCCGCCGCCGCAGAAGGACGGCGAGGAGGAGGACGACGAGGAAGAGGAGGAGGAGGTCCTGCCCATGCAGGGCGAGGCTGGGAAGGCTGTGGAGACGGCAGGAGGGACGGCAGGAGGGGCGGCAGGAGCACAGCCTCAGTCGGCGGCATCGAGCGGCCGCAGTGCTCTGGCCGTTGGCCAACGGGTGGAGGCTCGCTACATGGCGACCGAAGACCCTCGTCACAAGAAATGGTACAAGGGTACGATCTCCGCTGTGTATCCAGATGGCTGCACCTTCGACATCAACTACGACGACGGCGATTCGGAGCAGGGCGTTGCAGGCAAGCACGTTCGGCCACTCGAGACGGGGCGTGCCGCCGCGACCGCTGTGACGGCCGGGCCAGAGTCCGCCGGCCTAGCGGCACGACGGGCGGAGGGCGTGCAGCTGCGGCGGAGCGCGCCCCTCTCGCTCGTCGGCCGGCTCTTGAACGTGCAGATGCGCGAGGATTCTGCATGGAAGGTGGCCCGTGTGGAGAAGTACATCGAGGGCACCGACCGCTTCATCACCCGCTTCGGCCCGCCGTTCCTGGCAAACAATGTACCTTATGCTCTTCACACTGATGACCTCTGATGACCATATGCTCTTCACACTGATGACCTCTGATGACCATTAATGACCCTTGGTTGCATCCCTCCTCAGGTACCTTATGCTCTCCACCCGCCATCCAATACCCTTCGGTATGATGAGCCCGAGTTGCCGCCAGACGATATTCTCGACTGGGTCCTCTGTCCTCAGACGTTGGAGCGAGCTCAGGCCGCCGAGTCTGCGGCCGCGCCGCCTGCGGCGACAGAGCCGATGGTGGTGGACGAGGCCACTCGGGGGATATCTCGGGGGATATCTCGGGCGGCAGAGCCGATGGAGGTGGACGAGGCCACTCGGGCCACTGGGGCCACTGGGGCCACTGGGGCCGACAACATAGCCTCTGCCGAGGACGACGACGAGGTGTTGCTTTCGGAGGCGGTCACGGGTATCCACGGGGAAGGCACCGACGGCGCCGCCAAGCCGCCTGCGGCGGAGGTGGCGACGCCCAAGGCGGTGACGGCAGCATCGGCAGCGGCAGCATCGGCAGCGGCGGCAGCGGCAGCTGCCGAGGCAATGGCGGAGGGCGTGCTGTGCGGTGGTACAGAGGTCTCGGAGGGCCCTCTCGACTTTGGGAACTTTCCTCCCTTTGGCACCTTTCCTCCTGGGGGCCTCACGCCCGTTGCGTCGCCCGCTTCGTCGCCCGCTGTGCCATTCATGTCGCCGCACGTATCTGCATCGCCTCACACGGCGGCGGCGGTATCGCCGCACGTGCCACTTTACGTACCGGAGACGGTGGCAATCGGTCCTATTGCAGGACTTCCCGCCATCGATGCCACCCATGGCATGGTCTCCGAGGCGATGGAAGACGCCGCTGCCCAAGCCGAAGAGCAAGCGCGGATCGAGGCAGCGCGAGTGGCTACCATGGCAGAGATGATTGCCAGCAGCTTGCCACCAGGGGCCGTGAGCGTACCAGGGGCCACGATGCCCAGCTCGGGCAGCGGGAGAGCCACAGCCAGTTGGCGCTCCGCCAAGCGCAAAGCAAGCTCGCCAGAGGTGGCGCCGACGGCAGCTGAAGCGCCGTCTCGGGCATCAGCAGCGCCGGCGCAGGCGGAACAGGCGCCAGCGCAACCGTGTTGGGCACCAGCCGAGCCGCCGGTCGTGCTGCCTTCTGATGCTGCATCGGAGGCGGCAGTGGAGGAGGTGGCGGCGGCGGCCGACTCGCGAGTGGACTCTGGAGCCAACCAAGTGCCCTCAGCCATCACCCGTTGCAGCGTGTGCGGCACGGGGAAGAAAGGGCCCAAGAACCCGAAGAGAGAGCGCGACGACTGGAAGTGCCCCGAATGCCGCCCGCCTTTGGATCCAAATGCCGAGGGAGAGGCCGAGGCCGAGGCGCGGGTGGCGGAGGCGGCAAGGAAGCAGGCAGGCGAGCCCGCGCCCTCGCCAGAGGCCAGCATGAATCATCTGCGAAGCGCAATGGGTCTGTCGATGGGTTCAGTCGTCGTGCCGAGCGTCGTGCCGAGCGCCCCTGCTCTCCCTGCTGCTGTCGCCGCTGCTGCGCCTGCTTGCTCAGCGGCTGCGCTTCGCCATGCCGTACAGCCGCCGGCGCACCGCCCTGCTGCCGCTACCACAAGCTATGCGGCCGCAGCTGCAGCCGCCAATGCCGCTGCAGCTCATGAGGCCGCAGCTGCCATCGCCGCAGCCGCTGCCGCGACCGTGACGGCCGACGGCGTATTCCCCAACGGTACCCCGAGATATACCCCGGGATCGACGGCCGGCGCGAGCTCGCGGCTGCATCGATGGCGGCTGGTGCGTGGCGAGGAGACGTGGGTCCTCTCCGCCACGCCCACGTATGAGATCGAAGACGGCATCCAACCCTACGTGCTTCAGCTGGGCGAGGAGAGGCTCACCCGCTCGTCGCTTGTCCGCCGCTTGGGCACCGGGGGCTTCGAGGCGAAGAGGCTCACGTGGGAGCACAGTGAGCATCTTGCAAAGGTCTTCGGCCCGAGGATCGTCAAGGAGGCGCGCCAGCTCTTTGACGCAGCGCACAAGGCGGCCGTGGGCCGCGCCGAGGGACAGCCGTCAGGGCTCCTCGAGGTGGTGCGCCTGCTGCTCCTGATCGAGGGCCATGTCGAGGTGGAAGCGATGCGTGCTGGGCATTGGACGACTCAAAAGCGCGAGTGCTGGCTGAAGCTGGTGCTCAAGGCGACGCGACCATCTGAGCGAGGGTTCTCTGAGCGAGGGTGCGAGGACCTGAGCCACGGCGAGGTCGTGCTTCAGCAAATAGGCAAGTTTGCGGACGCAATCGCCGCGCTCACTCCCGCCTTTCGCGCGGGCTTCGACCACTGGAAGGAACGGCTGCAGTTCGAGGTGCAGAGGCAGACCCAAATTAGGGATGCCCAAATTAGGGATGCCCAAGTTTGGGAGGTTCAGACGGCGAAGCGCCGCCGGAGCAGCAGCCAGACGGGCGCGTCGCCAATGGAGGCGCCTGACACCTTCGATGGGACTGCGTGCCTCGGGTTGCTCGCAGAGCTGTGTGACGGCCTGGTACACTGGGAGGCGGACGCCGGGCAGCTCGCGTGAGTGGAGCGGCTGCCACGTGGAGCGGCTGCTTGTCAGCATGCATGCTGCGCCGCGCTCGAGAACGCGCGTGCATACGAGGGGGAAGGGGCAGCCGTCCACCGAGGCATCGACGAGGCATCGAGCGGCTGCCATGAGCGAGGCATCCCTAATTTGGGCATCGCGAGTGGGGCCATGCATGGCAGGTCGTGAGGGATGGTCAGGGACGAGGGCACGTGGGCTCGGGTACGGGAGGCGATGGCCATGGCTGTACCCTGGCTCCTCAGAGGGCACGTGGGGCTTGCTGGAGTCGACGGGAGGTGACCCGTGCCGGAAATCACACTCCCGAGAAAATCGTGTACGAACCCCAGATGTGTGAGGCCTGCTCGAGGTTGGTACCCATGTGCTGGACCTCCACGTGTGTTGAACCTTGATTCATGTGTTGGAGACCGGTGCGTGGACAGCTTTTCGCAGTAACCTGAAATCTTACCGGAAAGTAACGCACATGCATCCCGCACCGGACCGCCGGAGGCGCTCACGCACATGGTTGTGTGGAAGGATCATGTGCGTGGACTCCCGAGGGCGTCGCCCATGGCATCGCCGCCCCGTCCGCCGAGCTCTGCTCTGCTGCACTCGTCTGCATAGATAGTAGCCCTGCATGACTGTCTTTGAGCTCGCACGCCTTGCGACGCGTGTTCGGTCCACCAAACTTTGGCTTGTCCAGGCAATTTTTGCAAGCGCCGCAGTCTGAGTCACCGGGAAACTTCGAATCTGGTTCGGGGAGATGCGCTCGCGCGCGCGCGCCGCCTCCAGGCGCGCCGCCTCCGATCCCAATCCCGCCTGGCTGGCTGCTGGGGACAGCGGCGGGTGCGCCCCCCCCACCATGGGGCTGCGCAGCCTGCTGTGCAGGTGCAACACTCGTGACGCCTCCGGCACTGAGCGCTTCAGGCTCGACTCGTCCCATCGAAGGAATGACAGCCATTAGGTCATTAGGGCAATTAGGTCCCATCGAAGGAATGACAGCCACCGGCGCGGCCGGGCAGGCCGCCGTCGGACAAGCCGCCGTTGAAGGCGCAGAAGGCGAGGCATCCGCGGGCCATGTGACATACAAAGTGGTGCGGCAAGAGGGGCACACCAGAGAAATCGCTCCCACGCGCCCGCTACGGATCACCTCCGGCAGAGGCGCCTGAAGCAGAGTCTTGCAGTTGGTACAGCTGAATCGCAGCTGCTTCTCGAGCCGCGGCGGCTGTCCTGGCGGCGGCTGCCACGGCAGCGGCTGCCAAGGCAACGGTTGCCCTGGCGTCGGCTGCGCTGGCAACTGCTTCCCTGGCGTCGGCTGCCCTGGCAGCCCTTGGCTTGGGGCTGATGAGAGCAAGCCGGGGAGCGGAAGTCGCATCGGCACCGCAGAGCTCGAATGCCCAGCCGCCGGCCCAACCCAATGTGCGAGCGCCAGCCCCGGCGCTTGCTGCGCGAGCATCGCACCGGCGTGAGAAGCACTCACATTCGCCGGCCCAGGTGCATTCGCTTGCGCATGTTGCGCATTCGCTCGCCCCTGCTCTTGCACGTGAGTCGCAATCCGATTCCCCCATGCCGTGCTGTACTCTGGCCCATGTGGCGGGACGTACGCTTGGCCATCTGGCGGGAGCCACGTGGGCTTCCATTGCAACGGAGCGCGCACCGGCTCGCTGGCGGGAGCCGCCATAGAGTCCGCCATCTGCATGCAGCCTGGAGGCAGTACGCAGCATGGAGGGGGCGGTAGCACGCTCAGCGGACCACACACGTGGTCGCCAGGCTGCGGGGCAGAGCTGAGGCAGCGACTGGCCACGACAACGGCCGATAGGACCTGTGCGCCCGGGCTCGGACGTGGCCGTTGGAGCGGCGCTTGGGTGGCGGCCGTAGGGCGAGCCGCTGAAGCTTGGGTGGCAGCCGTTTGGCTTGACGCGCGAGCCGCTTGGAAAAGACGCGCTTGCTCAACGCGCTTGCTCAAGTGAGTGATGAGTGTGCTCAGCCAACGCTCCACCTGCCGCTCCACATTCTGATCCGCTCTCAAGCGCTTCTCCTCCGCCCGACGCGTCTCGCGCTCCCTTGCCTTGGCCTCGCGGTCCTGCTTCTCCACCTCGGCAATCACCCCCCGCAGCCAACGGGACACTTTGCTGCTCTCGGAAGGCATGCTCGTGTCCCTGTGGGGAAGGGAGGGCGCCGTGGTGAGCACTTGCATGCTCATGTCCGAGCTCGGCTCGGCTCGCTTGGGCTGGCTGCTGCTGCCGCCGCCGCTGCTGCCGCCGCCGCCGCCGCCGCCGCTACTGCCGCCGCCGCCGCTGCCGCCGCTGCCGCTGCTGCCGCCGCCGCCGCTGCTGCCGATGCGGCCGTTGCGCGCGCTACGGGTACTGCTGCTGCTGCGCGTGCCGGCGGTGACCAGCTTCACCATGTGCGAGTCTAACCATATCCCCGTGTGCTGCCCCGTGTGCTGCCCCGTGTGCTGCCCCGTGTGCCCGGCGGCCACGGTGCTTCTGATCTCAGCGCGGCCGCCGCCCGATGCCGTTGGCAGCCTCCCCGAGTCCCTACACGCTGAGCAACGCCAGCTCGGTCGCGAGGCCGCATGGCGCTCAGCGATGCCCGCGCAGCCCACGTGCGCCCAGCGCCCACATGCATCGCACTGGATCCAGGTGAGAGAAGTCCACTCATCCTCTTCGGTGGTATGGCACAGGCAGCAGCGCTCGCGACGGCGCGCGCTGCCCTGGGCGCTGTCATGGTGGAGTGCTCGCCATCGCTCGCGGCATTCGGAGCCGTTGCGCCCCGGCAGATGCGACGCAATCAGCATCCAATTCGATTTGGTGGCTTGGAGCAGCTTGGGCACCAGTCCATACAGCCGACGGTCCTCCTCGACATCAAACGGCACTGGCCTCGGCGGCTCCAAGGCCGAGGCGAGGTCCAGTGTCGGGTAGACTCCGCCGCTGGGCCGTCGCCGCGCGCCCGCGTCCAAGTCCTCTTCGTCGATGAGATCGGCCGTGCTCGACGGCAGGATACACGTGGGAGCGGCCGTAGCAGGCACCAGGCCCACGCCCTTCATGCGCGGCAGCGCGCCCGACGGCGGCGGCGTCACAAGCCGCTTGGAGCGCCACTCGCCCTCTGAAGGGGTGAAGCCGAGTTCATTCCAATAGCCGCTCATGCGACCGTTTTCATAGTCAATCCGGATTTCGGCCCCCGAAGGGATAGGCTCGGTGGCCACTATGTAGAGTCGAAAGCGAACGTCCCACGGGCTGCACGCGACCGACTCGCGGCGCTGGAACTCGGCGTTTGGAAGCCTCGAGTGGTTGGCAAAGGAGGCGGGGTATCGAGGGAGCGTGAGCCCAGGCATCGGGCTGTTTTCGCCATGCCCGTCGATGAAGTGCTGCGTGTTGGGCACTTGCAGTGCATAGGCACCACGTGTGAGCAGGCGTGTCGGCAGCCGCGGCCCGCCGTACTCGCATACAATCTGCCCCTTGGCACACGGCACGCGTGCAAAGAGGCCAAGCCCCACGACGTCGTCCACCGGTGCCACGAAGCAGAAGCGATCCACCCAAGTCGATCGCTCCGCCGCAAGCTGCTGCGCGCGATGGAGCGCAGCACGCCCCTCGTGTACCTCCGCTAGCAGAGCCGCCTCCGAGAGCAGCTGCGGCGCCGCCCGCTCCTCATGCCGCAGCTGAAAGCCGCAGCACACTGGGCTGCCAGCGGGCGCGGCACACCACCAGTGCTGTCGCAGCCACACCGCCGGCCGGCCGCAGCCACAGCGCGGCACGAACAGCCCCGCTGGCGGTGCCGCCGCCTCGAAGCCACACCCGACTGTCTCTACCTGTGGGGAAGGTTGCCCTTCCTCGAGGCCCATGTGCGCCCACGACGACGCCTCGGCCCCCCCGAAGCTCTGATTGGCGTTGATTGGCGCGTCGTCGTGGGCGTCGACCAGCGCGTACGCGCACCACCAGCGCCGCGTCGGCGCGTGCCAGCGTGCTGGCGCGTCACAGAGGCAGCGCAGCACATGCTGCGCTGGCGCAGGAGGCTCAAATACGGGAGGTAGTACGACCTGGTGATCGGGCCCTAAGTTGATGCGCATCTGGCGCCATCGTGAGGCCGGCCGTTGATCATCGAAGATGCTGGGTCGGCTCGCCGACGTGAAGACGAGTGCCGTGCTGCTGCTGCCGCCGCCGCTGCCGCCGCCGCTGACGCTGCAGATGCTGTTGTGCTGGACGCTGCTGCCGGCCGCACCGGCGGCACCGGCGGCGTCAGAGCACGCGACAGCCCCTGACCGGTCGAGAGCGCCGTAATGAGCGCCATCCTTCGGGCGCTTGGCGAGCGGCAGTGCCGGCGGCGGCATCAGCTGGGCAGCCCGCTTCAAGGCCGCCATCTTCCGTTTGAGGAGTTCGGATGGGCGCGGCGGCCGAGGTGTGAACGACCGGGGTGTGAACGACCGAGGGGGAGGGCGTCCGCTTGGCCCGTAACCGCCGCCGCTGCCGCCGCCGTAACCGCCGCCGCTGCCGCCGCCGCTGCCGCCGCCGCTGCCACCGCTGCTACCGCTGCCGCCGGCACTGGCGACGGGCCGCATACCTCCCAGTGGGACGCTGCTGACGCCCTGCGACTGCTTGCGTTGCATGCGCCGCTCCTCACGCTTCCGCTCCTCAAACTCGAGGATCAAGTTCTTGTCAAAGATCGCCTCTTCATCTTCCCAACTGGCGTGCGAGAGGTCGTAGCCTTCCCACTCGATGAGGAACTGACGCACACGCCCCTTGCCTCGCACCCGCCGAACGCGGTCCTTGATCAGTGACTTGACCTCGTAGACGTCGTCGAACCTCGAGTCACTCTCGTCGTCTTCGCCCTCCTCGCCCTCCTCCTCGCCCTCCTCCTCGCCCTCCTCGCCCTCCTCCACCTCCTCCACCTCAGAGGCCTCCTCCAACTCCTCTGGCTCTTCCCGCTCCCCGGTCTCCTCGAGGTGTGCATGTGAATCACGCGGGGGCTCCTGCCCGAGCTCGCACGCGCGGCACCCGTCCTGTGCAGCTCCCGGACGCATCCAGCAAAACCATTCCCTGTCCGGGTTCGGCCGCGCTGTCCCGGGCGGCAGCACTCGCCACTGATGGCATCGATCACACTGCACCGAGAGCCGGTAGACGCGAGCGTGGCCGTTGGACGAACCCGAAGCCGCCTCTCCACCAGCAGCCGTGTCCACCTCCACCTCCACCTCCACCTCCACCTCCACCTCATCCTCCACGTCATCGTCCACCTCGTCCTTCTCCTCGTCCTTCTCCTCGCCCCCCCTCTCGCCCCCCCTCTCACCCCCCCTCTCGTCCGCCCTCTGGCGCTCCCGCTGCGGCTCACCCTCGACCTGCAGTTGTCCGAGCGCCCTCTCGACCACCAGGTTATGCCACTTGGTCTCCCCATCGTCGTACACGACCAGATGCTCCGGCGAACAAAAGTCGCTCACGACGCCCGACCACCACTGAGCTGGCGAGTCACCCGCCCAGAGGATGCCCACGCGCTTGCCGATGAGATCAGGACCAAAGGGTTTCTGGCCTGCTGGCAGCGCTTGCGTCAGCGGGAGGAGTCGCGAACTCCGGGGGGGCTGCGCCCTCGTCGGCGGCCGTATCTCCGCAGGCTTCGGGTGCTCCCCTCGCCGCTCGTCGGACTGCGGGTCGAGCTCTGGCCAGATGCCAGCTCGAGGGGAGCTCCGGCCAGATCTCATCGACGGGTCGAGCTCCGGCCGGTCGGCCACGGGCTCTTCACGGCCCTCAACCTCTTCACGGCCCTCCGCCTCTTCACGGCCCTTCGCCTCTTCACAACCCTTCGCCTCTTCACGGCCCTCCACCTCTTCACAACCCTTCGCCTCTTCACGGCCCTCCACCTCTTCACGGCCCTCCACCTCTGCCTCCTGTTGCTCGAGCTCTTCGAGCGCCAGGTCGCCGGAGATGGCATCGTCGTCGTCGTCGACGTCATCGTCCACCGCATTGTCTTCGTCTTCACGGTCCACCTCGACGACAAGCATCACATCGTCATCATCATCCATCATCGAGGCATCCTCAGCGGTGGGGTCGGAGCTCATGGGATCAGAGCTCGACGATGCTTTTGTTTCCGCAGACGCTGACGCTGACCACATCGCAAGCGCCAGCGAAGGAATCGTGACAGGTGTATCGGTCTCATGGGTGTCGGATGGTGCAGGGCGCTTCGCGGCGCGGCTACGATTGCGCCCTGAATCTAGATCAATGCCGGCAACTCGAAACTCCAGATAGCACTTGGGATTCTTGCAACGCTGGGTCGGGTGGAGCGGCCCATCGTTTAATGCAGTGCAATTTGTGCAAAGCCATCCGGCGGAGCCACGCATGACCGCGAAGACCTTCGGCAAAAAGAGTGCGATGTGCCCCTCCTCTCCCTTACCGTGTCTTGGGAGTCGACTTCTAAACATTAAATTGGCTGTGAAAAAGTTACGGAGCAAACATCGCAATCCTATTTTTGAGATTTCGCGTGACGAAGCACCTCTACCAAAAATGGGAGAAACCGTCCGATTGACGAAGTCTGCTCGGCGACAGCGTCGATGGCGGAGGCTGACGGCGGCGGCGACGGCGAAGATGGCGGCGGAGAAGGAGCGCCGCATGCTCGGGTGGAAGTGGAACCTCGATGAAAGTAGGTCGGAACACTTCTGCCCGGACGCGCCCGTCCTGAGGCCGACGTTCGAGGAGTGGGCCGACTTTGCCACCTGGGTGCAATCCATGGAGCCCGCCATCAGGCCGTTTGGCGGTTGCCAGATCATCCCGCCTGCCGGCTGGGAGCATCACGCAACATTGGCACGCACGCCCGGAGTGCCCGAGGGTCAGTCGGCCGCATCCCACCGGCTAGCAGAGCGGCTTGCCGCCGCACCCGAGACGCGCATCAAGCCCATCCGACAGCACGTAGTCGGCCGCTCGGGCATCTTCCAAGCGGTCATGGAGCTGATGGACGCCGTGCCGCTGCAACGCTTTGTGGCCGACTCAGCTCGGGAGGCCGCGCCGGCGGCGGCGACGCCCGAGGAGCTCGACTCGCGCTTCTGGCGCCACATCGCCGGCGCGCCGGCGCCCGTGTATGGCGCCGATTCGTCCGAGCTTGGCAGCCTGTTCGAGCCGAGCATGAAGGAGTGGCATTTGGGTGCGCTACCGGGCGGGCCGGGGCACGACCTGACGCAGAGCCTGCCGCCGATCCCTGGGCTCAATCGTTCGATGCTCTACTTTGGGCGCTGGCGCTCATTCTTCGCGATGCACACCGAGGACTGTGAGCTGCAGGGTGCCTCGTACTTGCACTGCGGCGCGCCGAAGCGTTGGTACGTGGTCCCGCCAGCGTATGCGGAGCGCGTGCGCACCCTCACGGCCAACCTGTACCCTGAGGCGCGCAAGGCGTGCGCGCAGTTTCTGCGCCACAAGACAACACTGCTCGCGCCGGCCGTACTCAAGCGCGCGGGCATACCTGTTCACCAGCTGCTCCAGACTGAGGGCACGTTCGTCCTTGTCCTCGCGTCCGCTCTGCACTGGGGCTTCAATCACGGCTTCAACTTGGCCGAGGCTGTGAACTTCGGGCTCGCGGCCACGTGGCTGCCACGTGCCGTGTGCCCCTCGGCCGCGCCGTGCACCTGCGACGGCGGCCAGACGCCGTACATCGATGTGGCTCTGCTGATCCGCAAGCTCAAACACAGCTTCCCACAGGCCACGCGGGACTGGTGGGTCTTCCAGTGCTCGTGTGGCGAGCTGCGCACGAGCTTTGATGACGAAACTTGTTGGCCCGAAGGGGTGCAGTTTGAGTGCGTCGGCTGCGGCACCTGGGGTCACGCCGCCTGCTATCCGCAAGCCGCACAGCTGGCCGCAGCCGCGAGCGCCACAGCGCCTTCCACAGCGCCTTCCACAGCGCCTTCCACAGTGGCAGACGTGGCGGCCGCCACAGCGCCTTCCACAGCGCTGGCTACCGCATCAGAGGCAGACGTGGCGGCCGCCGCAGAGTCCGCAGAGCTGTACTGCATCGCATGCCTCGACGCGTGGCGCGACGCGAGCCACCATAGTGAAGCGTGGACCTTCACATGCGTGTGTGGCCGGCATGAGGGCGTCACCAACGCGAGCGCAGCCACCGGCGATGCGCCGAGTGGGCGCATGTTCGAGTGCGACGAGTGCGGCGCATGGTCGCATACCGAGTGCTACCCGGCGTATAAGGGCGTGCGGGATGAGGAGCTGCCCGACCACATGCCATGCCATCGCTGCGCCAAACGGCTCGGCATTCGGCTCGGCCTCAGCGGTGGCGGCGCGCCCAGCCGCGTCCGAGCCAAACCGAAGAGGGGCGAGCCGGCGGCCCAGGCGGTGGCCGTAGACTCGCCACTGCGCAAGCGCACGGCAGCCTCCGTGCACGTGACGCCTCGGGCGGTCAAGCCGCGAGCCATCTCGGGGGATGCTCGCGTTGGTGACGAACCTGACGAACCTGACACCTCGGGGGATGCTCGCAGCTTTCGCAGCCGGGGGAAGAAAGGGCGAAAGGAAGGTCATCCCAGCCGTGCATGAAGGATGCCGACTATAAGTGCCCCTACTGCCGCCTCCGCCGCCCGCCCAAGGATGCAAAAGCCGAGGGAGAGGCGCAGGCTGGAGGCGCGGGTGTGGCTCAGAACGCATGGGACGCGACGCGGATGATACAGCGTTGAAGACGGGCGGGACGTGTTGATTCTTAGGCCCTGCTCTTCCATCAAGCATCATAAGCACGCCATAGCGAAATCCACCCAGATTTGTTCATTATACCGGACGGATTCAAAATCCGGTACATGTTCCCCGGTCGGAATCAGACTTGTATGGAAGGTTTTTGACCTATACGAATACGCCCGCCCGTGCAGCCACGTGAATAGATTTACGAGCGGAGCTACCACTTGGACCAGAGCGGACTAGAGGCTTAGACGTGTAGATATCGTCTATCCACGGAGGCTCCCGAGGCCATGCAGCGACTGACGTGCCTGGCTCGGGCAGCGGCCAGCACGAAGCGTTGCCCCGCCCGAGTTGCACGCCTCGACGCACGAATCGCGCCTGGTAGATGGTGACGTTGCAGCGTCGCTTCGGGCCGATGGCATCCGTATCGCCGAGCCACAGCTTCCGCCGCTCAAAGTGCTTGGGAGGCATGCTCGTCCTGGCTGCAGATTGGAAGGTCCGCTGATGGTCGCGCAACGCGACCATGTCAGGGAGAGGTGTCGAGAGCTGTGGACTCTGCTGCGCCACGATTGAAAAGCGCTCCAGCAAAGACCGGTACTGCCGGTCGATGCGCATCTGAAGGATCGGCAGCCCCGAGAGTTGCATCAGGCGGCGGTGCGATGAGGAGCAGGCGGATGAGCAGGCGAGCAGTGCAGGCTGCGCTGCCCGCCATAGCACGTAGCGCAACTTGTCGTGGGCCCTTTGCGCCGAGTCCAGTGCGGCGGCGAGCAGTGCAGGCTCTGCGTCGTGCCACCGCCATGACTCGTTGAGATAAAAGAGGGCGGACACTTGGGTGGCATTCCAACTGAGATGAATCTGGTTATGGCCTTGAATCTCAGCCGTCGGTCGATCTCGCGCTGCGACGAAGAGTGACCAGGCGCCATAGTCTCGCAACATCGCATCCCAGTCGCGATGCGCGCAGTGCCACATCCGCGGTGGGCCGCCGCCGCGTTCTTGGCTCTGCAGCTTCTGCCATATGTAGGTCGATGTGCGCGCTGGGTCGCACATGCGCTCTTCCGAATCGGCCTTGACCACTCGCCAAGCATCGTGGGCATAGGCGTACCCACGCCGATGGCTTGGTACGTCAAAGAAGAGGCTGCCTATCTTCATTTGGTGCGGGCGTGAAGCATTACCTCGAGGCCAGACACTTTCGAAGCGGCCAATCCGTTGTGGCGTCAGCTCAGCCTCTGTCGGAATCATCTCGGTCGAGCCCCATGTGGTGATTGGAACGTCCCAACGCAACAAGGATGCAGCGGCGTGGTGACCTTCGCTCTCAGACTCAGCGCATTGCAGGAGGCCGGTGATGGTGTCAGTGCTGTACTCCGGGCACTCCCACACGCGGGCGACGACGCCGCTTCGGAACAAGGCACGCCACGCGGTGGCGACGGGATCGTCCATATCCGGGAGGGTCCGCACAGGTGTGTGACTGGGTCGTCCATGTCCAACACCGTTTTTAGAGAGATGCTATTCATTCATGTTAATACACACAACACGAAAGCAGCACAGCCGTGAAGACAAAACAATACAATACAGGCCAGGCCTCAACTGAGACACATGCTATTCATTCACAACACACCAACACGCACAGACCAAACTCAAACCAAGCGTGAAGGTCGAACACCTCGCACACGTCACAGTCGCTTCATTCTCATGCTCGCGACATGCAACGTGTACCGCGCTCACAGACACGGTTCAGAGTCGCCATACCCCGGGTCAACCCCGGGTCTGAACCCGTGCAACCACCTCGCCTGGCGGGCGTGTGGACCGTGGCGGACACACAGACACAACACATACTATCACGTCGCCTGGCTGGCGAGTGAAGAGAGGGACCATCTCCATCTCCGCCAAACATGGAATGATATGGTATGGCATGGCATGACATGACGGGCGGGGGCTGCGCCCAAGGGTGCTCGTGATCCGGGGGTGGTGAGGGCGGAGGCGACACGTGGTGTGGTAGGGGGCTCAGAGCCGCCTCCTCGGCCGGGGAGAGGTCGTCGTCGAGCTGGGGGTGCCGAGGCGGTGGCGGCGGTGGCGGCGGCTGAGGGCGCCGAGGCGGTGGCGGCGGTGGCGGCTGCAGCAGAGGCGGCGGCGGGGGCGGAGGCGGCGTCGGGGGTCGCTGGCCAAGAGCAGGGAAGCGTCGCCACCAGTGATAGACGGCTGCCGCGAGGCCTCGCCGGACGGCGAAGCCGAGGGCCATTCTGATCATAGGGGCTAGTCTGGGTGCAATCCAAGAGGCTTGGTGGAGAAGGGCAGGCGGAATGGAATTGTCGGTGCGCCTGGCGAGGTGGGAGATGAAATCGATGCCCTCGAGGGCGGCAGCCTTATCTGCCGAGGCTTGGATGACCGACTCAACGTAGGCATCTGTGCCGACTGGGCAGCCGAGGACAGGGTGGCCAGGGGCGATGGTCGAGCCTTCCCCTCGCAGGATGGCGTCTGCTTTGCCTTGGAAGGAGGCTATTCTGGGGTCGCCGAGGAGGCGGATGGAGGGACCGAGGAGTTGGGTAACGCGTGCACGGGTGGCAGGATCGGATAAGGAGGGACCGTAGATGGACTGCTTCCCCGGTCCGAGCTCTAGGCCCGTCGAGATGAAAGATGGGTCGAGGATAGGGTCATTGGGGTTGGCTGGAGGGGAGATGGACGCGGGGGCAGCAAGGACAAGGAGGATTTCATTGGCTACGGTCGGCGGGCAAAGGATGTGGATATCGTCGGCGTATGCGATCAGCATGCCCCTTTGGCCAAGGAGGGATTGAACGAGGCAGAGAACTGGGTGGAGGCCGAGGGCGAAAAGTTGGGCACCGAGAGGACACCCCTGCCTTGTGCCGGACCGGCTGAGGATGACTTCCGGTTCGAGGTTATCGCGTCTGACGTAGAGCTCCGTGGGCTCGCCGTAGTTCGACCACACCCAGCTCCAAAGGCCCGGGAAGCGTTCGGCTATTACCTTCAGGAAAGTGCGTCGGTGGATGGAGTTGAATGCATTCTTCGCGTCCAGGGCGACGTCCACCCATGAAGGATTTTCATCGAGGACAGCTCGGACGGAATGCGTGGTGAACTCCAGGCCTGAGCTGCAGGCAACACCAACTTGGGCGGGCCAGGGCGCCCCATTGGGCTGCGCTGGGGGGTTCGAGGAGCCTGGCGGGGGCGGTTGAAGGTACGCGGCAAAGCGATCCTTGTACTGTCGGGCCACAACCATGGATACAGCTCTACCCAGAGTAGATCCGATGGCAATCGGCCGGAGTTTGCGTTTCGTCTCATCGAGTGACGGGTCATCACCTTCCTTTGAGAGGGCAATCAGGCGGC
>ENA-UOXG01001105-UOXG01001105.1-mixed-culture-metagenome-genome-assembly--contig:-NODE-1105-length-18127-cov-39.871403_pt1 | contig 18127 bp, 7 predicted proteins | sample MGYA00238159_ERZ761634 | MGnify/ENA primary metagenome ERZ761634 (study PRJEB28908, sample SAMN08776845) | mixed culture metagenome | isolation source: Freshwater growth medium | place: USA... | reverse complement strand
GAACCCTAGGGTGCGTGCGTGTATAGGTATGGTCCGGTCACCAAAAGCAAACTTTCCTAAATTTGTGTCAAGCTCCCCGCGGTACGGTTCGTACACGGCACGAAGTACACGACACACGTGCGCGCGCACACGTTTGTCGTACACGGACAACGGTCACGCCGACCGCCGAGATCCGCCGTTCGCCTATCCGCGTCGGCGTGTGCTCGAGTACGTTCCGTCCGCGGTATCATCCACCTTCCACGCGTGCTGTGCGTTCCGGTTCGGTTCGGGTCGCGGCGTTGAACACCGGAATGGGGTGTACGATTGCGTTGATTGACTTCAGCCGTTAATCAGTTCCGACGGGCGCGAAATCCAACCCACGAGAGGTACGTCGTCCAGATGAGGAAGCACGCGTTCGTCCATAGTGTCTGCCAGACTAGTGGCATCAGTCGAAAGTTGATTGTCTGGCATACAGACCAGAAATAGCACGAGCGCCGAATGGTTGTGGGTAGATCACGCCGGAGCTTCTCGAGCAGAATCGCGCGCTTCGCTTCAGTGAATCGAAGCGGCGGCTCAACGCGCGTGAACACGACATACGTAAAGAAGCCCGCATTCAGCGAAGGCGACATCACGAGCTGGTTCAGAGCCACCTTGCCGATGAGCTGCGCAGTACTCGTGGCGGCGCGCGGAAAGAGCCGCGCGAGCAGCCCAAACCAAAAGTAGAGCGAAAAGCCGCTCACTAGCGCACCCCAGACCACGATCGAGGCGGAACGTCTAACGTCCCATGCGGTGTGCGATGCAGCGGGCGCTGCCGAGGACGGCGACGCTGCCAAGCGACGCTCCACCGTTTGGGCAGTGCTGTCCGCGAGCAGTGAGAGCGCCGCGGCGGAGACGACGTTGGTTGTGATGGGTGCGCTCGTGAGGGCAGCACGGTAGGCGCCGAACGCACCGCCCAGCAGCGACGTCAGCGCTGCTCCTCCGCGCAACCCATGCTGCATCGTCATCGGTCGCGCCCGTCGACGGCTGCTCTTTCGGAAGGTCGCGAGCACACATTGCGTGCGGCCGTGGCTGTTATGCACCGTATATGGCTCCGTGTGCACGGTGCCCGCCGCCTCGAGCGCAGCCACCAGCGGTGTGCTTGCCGCTTCCCATCGCACTCGGGCGCTCAGCAGATAAGCAGCGCCGTCGGGCGCGAGGTATGCCTCGATGGCGGCAGCTAGCGCGCTGACCGCGAAGCCTTCGTAGACGAGGTCGGATCCAATGACGATGGGATACGTCGTTCTCCGACTGTCCTCAAGCTGCTGTGGTGCGATGCAGTCTTCCCAATCCAGGGCCATCGTGCGCGCGACTTTGCCCACGCCGTTGAGACGTGCGTTGGCGTCGAGGTTGTCGAGCAGCCGGGCGGTGCTGCATGCGCGCGCTGCGCCGCCCGCCAGGCGCAGCGATGCCTCCTGCTCGTCGAGGTCGCTGAGCACGACCTCGCTCGCACCCATCAGCGCCGCAGTGATGCCGCACAGGCCGACGCCCGAGCCGAGCTCGAGGCAACGCTTGCCGCGAACCACGTCTGCGTGCTGCGTCAGCCAGATGCTCAAGCCGACGGCAGCGTCCCAAACGCAGCATCCAGTCCCCCCGTCCTTGAAGTCGAACTCGCGCACGCGCGCGAGCTGGCCTCCAGGCATCACAAAGGACCGTGGGCCATCCTCGAACAGACCGAGTTCCTCCGCGATCGTGCCGTCGCTCAGAATAATGGGCGCGGGGCGTTCGCCCTCACTCAGAAGGGGCATTGATGCTACCCCGTCGTCGTCGTCCTGCAACGGCTGAATTTCGACTGCAACGCACTCCCGGGAGATCACCTCTGCGAGATTTCGCTCCAGCGCCTCGGCGTCCTCGCTCGCGCAGACGGCGGAGCAAAGGGCGACCTCCACATCCAAGGGCTGGTCGGAGCGCTGGAGGAGCCAAAAGTTGATGGGAACCGCGCGCGAGAGTTGAAGCTTAGTCGCAAGGGGCACGACGAGGAACATTGTAATCGACATCCACTTAGAATATCAGCGCAGCAGCCTGACGGCGGCCGCGGAGAGAGCGAAGCGAGACCGCTTGACGCGTTTTGATCATTCATATTTTTTGCGAATGAAGTGTGAAAATCGGTGTGAAAAAGCGCTGGCGCTTTTAAATGTCTACGGAGAGGGAGGAAGCTAGTGCGCTTACACGTCAGTAAACTTCGTCGTCGCGGAACTTGCGCTCACGATCCGCTTCGTCAACGAGTATCCATGTCGTGCGTCTTGGCCACGTTGCTCTCCGTCCTGGCCGATGCCAACTTGGAAAGCTTCCTCTCACATTCGGACCTCGCCTCCTTCCTCGGGCTTCACCGTGCGCCTCTCACGTTGCCAACGGAGCTCAACCTCATCTTCGTCGGCTTCAGCGGCGACGGGGACGCTGCGCTCAATGTCAGCGCTGCAACGCTCGCGCCGTGGTTTCAGCAGCTGCGCGACATCGTGCCCCACACAGTGCTGCCGTCACGCGAAGACGACGTTGCCGGCAGCGCCGACGGCGCTTTGCAGTACTCGACACGGCTGCGGGTCCACCGCCTCGCTCCGGAGGTGACACGGCGAATGGAGGAGCTAATCTCTGGCCACCTGCGGCCGGAGCATGTTGGCCCGCGCCACGCCGTCAACGCCATGATCAGCGAGCACCCGCCTGAGCACCTAGCGCTGCAGATGAGCGCGCACGTGATGAGCACCTTTCTGGGCTCGCTTGCGCGCTCTCTGCGGCTTCCCGGCTTCAGCCTCTTCGTGCTCAACCCGCGCCGGCCGCACGGCACGCTTCGTATCGGCGGCACGCGGTACGGCAGGTACGGCTACCGTGGTGGCTTCTCGCGCGACGAGGTGTCCTACCTTCGAGCCTCTGCCGACGCCGCTCTCATCATGCAGGCGGCGGCCAAGAAGCTCTCGCCACACAGTGGCGCGCCTGCCTCGTCCGCCGGCGGCAAGGGTGCGACCAAGGGGCGCGGCGTTACCGCCGGCCGCGGCGCTGACGGTGCGGACTCTCCGTCAGTCGGCTCCGCTGGCACGGGTCTGGACGACTTGGCGGCAGCGTGGGCGGCGGGCGAGGCGGTGGAGCTGCTCAGCGGCGCGTTACGGCCCGAGGATGCCGATCTCGGAGTGCGAGGCACCCCCGAGGCGCTCCTGGCGCGGCTGAGTGCCGCGGTCTTCGAGGCGAGCCACAGCGCGCCTGCCGCACCTGTCTCACAACCCGACGACCGCCAGGCGGCTGCCGCCAAGAGCGCTGGTGCGGGCGCCATGAACGCCGAAGAAGTTTACACGGCGGGAGCGGCGGCGCGTCTGCATCGGCTGCAGCTGCTCGAGGTCGAGGAGGCGCTGCGAGCGGGTGAGGGCTCTGTCGGCTGCCTGAGCGACGTGTGGCTGGCGGCTGACGAGCCTCTCGGCTTCGTCGACCTGACAGCGGGTCCCTTCCAGTGGGGTCCGACCGGTGGCCGAGGCGTACGAACTCTCACGACGCTGCCCGACATGCACACCGACATCGAGACGCCCACAGCCGCTGAGGAGGCTGCCGCGTCCTCGGCCTCTGGGCTGCCAGACAAGAGGGAGCTCGAGGCAGAGCGCGAGCTCTTGCGCGAGCTCATGCAGCAAGCGTGCGCACGCGCCGATCAGATCGCAGCCGATCAGATGCGCTCGAGGACAGGCGACGATGATGCGGCGTCCGGCGACGTTGTCTCCGCCGCCGCTGACGCCGCCACGCCCTCTCCACAAGTCACTTCGGTGGAGCAGAAGGAGTGCGACGCGCTCAGTGCGCGCCTAGAGGTATTCGAGCAGTACCTTGTTCAGCTGAGTCAGGAGGCTGCCGCCGCTCCGCCCGCGGGGGTGGCAGGGGCGGCGGGGCGGGCGACCACTCGCGCCGGGCGCGCCGCGGCAGCGATCAGCAACCGGCGGGGCTTCCATGCGGCCTGGCATGGGCCCGCCGACTTGACGGCTGAAAAGGCCGCTTCCGGTGCGGGTAGGTCGATGGGGTCGAGTGCTGACGGCGGGTTGACCGATGAGGTCCTAGGCTGGATGCCCGGCGGTGTGGGCGACTCACACCTGGCGCCCGTCTGGCTCGAGCCTAGGCTGGCGCGTCTGGGCGCCGCCGCCTCGCTCCTGCAGGCGCATGTGCTCCTGCCGCCAACGGCCGCCACCGCGCGCAAGCACACGTACGCGAAGCGCGTGGCCTTCCATCTGTACGTGGTGACCGCGCACGCATCGTACGACGCCACGAGTGCACTCGCACTTGAGAACTTCGAGCGGGCCCTTCTTGCCCTGCGCCTCCCCTCGCAGCAATTCACCTTCACCACGCATACGCTCGCGCTGTATGAGGACGCGGGCCTCGCGCTCGCGTATCAGACGTCGCTGCGCCATGCACTGCTCCCTAGCATGCACCCGAGCAGCGGGGCGATCGACTCCACGAAGGTCACTTCCCTCGACGCGCGCGAACTTGCTGCGGCATTGCGCCGTGCTGCGCCAACCGAAGACGGCACCAGTGGCAGCGCACCCCCTTCGGCTCAGACATCGAGGGTGGTGCCGATCTTCTTCTTTTCGTCGGACGAGGGCGTGCCTCTCTTCATCAATAAGCATTACCTCGCGGTGGCGGTGGACGACATGGTTCTTGTCGTCCAGTCGGACCATACCAGCGTGAGCGCAAATACGTTCCTGTGTGACGGAGAGCCGGCGGTGTGGAATCTGCGTCGCCCCTTGCGCGCAGCGCTCTCGGCGACGGCGCAGCTGCTCGTGGGGATGGTGCCCCTGCACAGGAGTTACAACGCGCACTCACAACGCTCTGAGACCAACTTCCTTTGGAGCGTTGGCAGCTCGCCTCTCGCGGCCACTTCGGCGGGCCTCACCTTTGGCACGCATCTCGTGTCCCTGGCCCATCGGCATTATGTAGTCAGCGGCCTTGCAGCCGCGGCGGCAGTGGTTGACGAGGTGCGGAACCTGCTTGGAGCGATCCGCCCCAGCCGCGATGCATACGCGGTTCTCACGCAGAGCGGCAGCAGTGGGCACCAGGCGCGGCAGCCCCTTGCTTCGCTGTCTGCCGGCAGCGCGGCCAGCGGCGACGAGGAGGATGGAGGAGGTAGCGCACCGATGCTGCGGCTGCAGACGTCGTTTGCAAAGCTCCGTCAGCTCGAGCAGCGTATCCTTTTGTACGCAGCGCGCAGGAACTTTGATGCAGCCTGTAGCCTGCTCCTCTCGTTGCGCACCGAGGCCGATAGAATGAGCACGCTCGGAGCACAGGTGGCTCGGGCGCTCGCGCCAGCACGCTGTGCGGCCGCAGGTGCTGCAGCGCACGCGACGTCGCATGGGCACTGGACGGCGCGTGCAACCGGTGTAGACTTGTGGTCTTTGGTGGCACTCGTGCTCGTTGCCCTCACCCCGCTCTGTGCGCTGCTTTGGACACTCTGGCCTCGCCTAGTCCACTTGCTGCCAGTCCCGCAGCGTAAGAGGCCAAAGGTCAACATCGATTAGCAGGCCCGCGGGCCGCCTTGAAACTCTTAAGACGATCTATGACTAGAGGTTTGGAGAACGGAAGGTCGCTCGGTAGTTTCTCGGTAGTGCTAGTGGGTATCGATAGTGGGTAGACCATTTCTTTTGAATAATGGTGAATGTCCCGGCTCCCGCCACGTCGCGCACCGGGCTACCGGCTCGGTGAAGAAGAGTTGACGGGTACGTAAGACTAATTATTAGTACGTAGAACGTACGATTAAGCATTTAACGAGGCGAACGGAAGGCGGGCTCCGTCGGCAGTCTTCACTCGTCGCAGTCCTCACTCCTCTCCAGCATCAACTCCAGTCTCCACCGCTCCCACGCCAGTCGCGTGTCCTCTCGAAATGCAAGACTGAGCCTGATGAACCGCGAATTGCTTCGTTTAAGTTTGGACCCTCTAGTGAGCGTGCGGTTGCACACCACGTGAAACGAAACGTAAACGGGAGAAGGGCCGGAAACAGTCGCCCGGTCCTGGTCGAAGATCAGGACCATCCGAAGCGCTCGCACCCCGCATTGTCCATTTTCGTCTCTTCACTCTAGTCTGTCGGTGTACCCTTCTACCCTGCCGCCACTTCGCCGTAGCTACACGTTGCGTTTCTGGTCTCTCCAAGCGACCTTAGGTCCGCGTGTAGGAACCGGCTTCCAATCCGTCTCTCTGAGTCTGAGATTGACATCATGTGCGTCTTTGCTGTGTGTCGTACGACGACACACCTGCCTCTCCATGTCGTGCCTGCGTCCCATTCTCGGCGTCTCCACGCGCCTTTGGTGGTCATCAATTGCCGTCGCCAGTGGTATCGAGTGCACCCTAGCGGCCGGGGAGTTCCACGGTGGCATTCCGACGGCCACGGACTCGCCCCCCATTACCTTCTGGGGACGCAGGCGAGGCCGCCATCGGCGTGGTCCATGAGAGGAAGCCATGAGAGTGGATGACAAATGCAGTCTGCCTCGTGACACGCGGCGGCAGCCGCTGCTGATTAGGGCTGTGAGCGGGCGGTGCCATCGATCCATGCTCGTCCAGCCAGTATCCTCCAGCCAGTATGTCGACTGAGCCGGCTACATCGAAGATGGTAGGCCCATCATCTGGGGCGGGCGAATATGGCGGTTTGGACGGGAACGACACCGGCGGCGCGCCAGCAGGGAGGACCATCGAGAGGTCAGCGCGGAACCTGAGCGCCTCCGCTTCGCACGGAGACGGATGAAGGAGCGATGGACCACGTGGCGAGATCGGAATGGCCGCAATCTTGTCCATGAGCGTCACCTGCGTTGCGGAGGAGGGCGGAAGGCGCCGCACGGCGGTGGCACCGCCCCGAGGCGCCCAGGGTGTGAGCAGCGCGCCGAGAAGAAGCTCGCCCACTGGCGTGCAGTTGAGGCTAGTCGCAACGCCTTCGTTGTCCTCGCCGTGTTTTCCTTCCATCTCCTCATCCACGAGGTTAGGGCCTGCCGGTGACGGCGGCGCTGACGGTGCCGGCGGCTCAGGCGGCGCGAAGCCCATCGTTGCGAGAGGCGCGCTCGACTCCGACGCACCCGAGGCAAGCGCGGTCACTTCGAGCGCTATGGCCTCAGCCTCGTCATTCTCGCCGTCCCATGGCCAATTCCACTGTCGGCCCTCTGCCTCCGCCTCTGGTTCGTCCTCGTCTAGCACCTCGCCCGCAGTCGGCGCCTCGTACCCCTCGTCGCGGCACCCGTGGCATTTCCAGTTGGGAATGGCCTTCCGAGCGCGTGGGCCACGCTTACCAATGCCGCAGACCATGCACAGCGTCAGTACCTGCCCACGCTCGTTCAGACGGTTCACTGGCCCATTGGGCTTGTGCAGCGCCTTCTTAGGCACTGCCGCCACTGCGTCATCGAATCCGCTGTCAGAGTCGTCGATGACACTGTCGCTGCGGTCACCACGCGGGCGTGCGCGCTGGTGCTCGCCTGGCAAGGCGGGCGCCTTCCACTTGTTGCGTGCCGCAGCCGCCGCCGCGCGCTCGGGCACGAGAGCCGCCGGCAGCTCAAAAGCGGGCGCAGCAGCCGAGTGGAGCTCGAGCAAGCTTTCGGCGACAAGGCTGTCCGATGCCGTCAGCGGTTCTGTAGTGACCGCGCCCCACTGCGCTGCCACGCTCGATTTGTCAGAGCGCTGCAACTTGGCGGCCCCCGATCCGAGCGGTGCGGACGAGGATGCGCTGCGCTTGAGGTGCGACATCATCGGGCTAGGGGGCGGCGCTGCGCCCGTGCCCGCAACCGCCATGGCCACGCTCGATGACGAATGCGCCGGTGGCGGCGGCTGCATCGGCTCATGGCGAATCGAGAGTGGCGCGCCAGCAGGAGCCTCAAAGCCATCCACGCGCACGAGTGGGACAGGTGCACTCACGGCGCGTGCACGCGGACGCAGCGCGCCCAGCGGCGGAGCATGCGTGGTCATCTTGGGCTCGGGCGAGATGAGCTGCCGCGCCACGTCTGCCGCCGTCGGCGAAGGCGCGCGCGAGGGGACACACGAGGAGGCGCGTGATGCGGCACACGAGGGCGCAGCTGAGGGCACAACGGAAGGCGCGCGCGACGCATCGCGCGAGATGTGCACGAGGGCCGCTGCTGCGTCGTGGATCTGCTCCGCCACTGCGCCTGAGCGAAGCGATTTCCAGCCCGATCGCACCGATGAGCTCGTGCCCAGGCCATGGACACCGCAAGCCTGGCGGCTGCTGCTCGAATTCTGGCGAGACGGCGGTCGCGTTGACGGCTGACTTTGGGGCCGTGACGCACTCGTCGCCTCATCTGGGGCCCTATGGAGAGCGAAGCTTGGCAGGGCCGCGGCCGATGACGGCGGTGCCACATCGGCTGCTTGTGGCGCAAACGCCGCCGATGCTGCAAATGCCGCAGGCGTGCACGCTGGCGCCGCCGCTGCGGCCGAGCCCGCTGCCACTAAGGCCAAGGAATCTCGTGCGGATGCGGAGACTCGAGCAGAGGCAACGGTCGCCAGGCCCGGCGATGACGCCATCAGGCCCGAGGGCGGCACTGACAAGGCCGGAGGCAAGGCCGAGGGAACACGCGGCGAAAGTGATGGGTGGTTGCCCGGGGAAGACGCCTTTGCCGCGCTCGTCAGCGCCGCCTTCACCACGCTGGACAACGCTGCATTCGGCGTGCCAGGCGTCGCTGAGGCCGGCGTGCCAGGTGGCACGAAGGGGGCCGTCGGGACGGCTGTCATGACTGCCTGAGCCCGCATCAACGCTGCTTGGGCGCTGGCCAGGCTATTCTTGAACCGCTTGTCGATGCCATCAAGCGACGTGGGGTGCTCGCTACCTCCAGTGGCCGTCAAGAAGAGGTTTGAGCGACACATAGCGGGCGCGACATTCGCGGTGCCCTCGTCCTCAACGTCCTCAACGATCATCGTGGACCACGCGAGGCCAACGTCATCGTCGTCGTCGGCCGCCTCAGAGCCCTGTACTAGCCAGCACGGCGGCGAGAGGGGCATCAGTGGCAGCGGGCGGATCTCGGGGTGCCCGTGCGGCGCGGACGGCGACGGACTGGCCGCCAAGAAGGTGTGTGTTCCGGGTGTCGCGCCTTGCGCGTCGATGCGGCACGGATGCGGCGGGCGTTGGATCGAATGCCACGCCGAAGGCGGCGCCACAGCTTGGGGGTCCTCAACATCCTTGCCAGTCTTGCGCGCGGTGCGTGGGCCGGCTGGGGTGGCGGCTTGTGCGGAGCATGTTGTCACGCAATTGAATTTCTGCGCCGAAGTGTACAAGGCACCGTCCATTGAGTCCTCCATCTTCTCGATCGGCACGTGGCTCGGCCACTGTGAGCCTTGGCGTGAACCGTCGGCATACCGAATGATGAGCATCTTGTCGGTCGACGAGCTAGCAGAAGTAGGCATGAACGTCGAGGGATACAGGTCCATGGGCATGATGTCAACGATGCGTCCGTGCTGCCACTCGCCGTTCCGAGGATCACGTACGCGCACCTTGTCGTCGATCTTCGGATCCCACTCGTTCGTGTCGGGAGCGGCGGCAGTGGATGTTGTGGTGGGCATGTCCTCGTCAAGCATCCGGTCTCGGTTTGCCCTATGCACTGTCGAGGAGCCCAAAGGACGTCGTTGGCGGGAATTGCATGCCGCCCGCCGCGCAACTTCTTGAAAAACGTGTCCCTATTCTGGAGGGTCCTCTGCTTCACACGATTTGGAACTCAAACTGATCGAATCGATTTGTGCGCAACACGCGCGTCTCAACAAGCCGTCATGCGCAGCCGTGGTCGCCGCCCCGGTCTCGCGACGATGACACGCCACACGCGCGCGACACAACGAACTCGGACACAGAGAACGCGTTCGGAAGGCCTCGCGCGTGCGCGGACCGACGACGCGCACTCAGGTACTGCATGTACTGCATGTACAACACGGCACCGATACGACACATGCCATCGTCCGCCCGCAAAGGAAGGTGAGCGCTTTGTGCGCGCCCTCCCTGAGGGCTCCGCAGGGCTCACTTCCCGGGCGTGGTGCCCATCGCTTGCTCGCGCAACATATCGTGCCGCGCCTTGTTGCCAAACTCGCGCGGTGAGCTGCCCTTGGTGAAGTGTCCCACCTTATTCGGCGCGCCCCAGGCGATACGCTGCCCACTGCTGCCCTTATCTTTCATGAGGATAGACGTCGGCTTGATCACTAGCTTGGCGCCTGGCTGCAATGGCCGTCCCGAGCGCTCGGCCGCCTCGCGATAGAACGACTCGAGCTCCTCGCGCAGCGCCGCGAGCTCGATCTCGTGCTCGTCGAGCTCCTGCTCTCGCAAAGCTAGGACCCGATTCAGCTCGACCAGCTCGCCCTCAGCCACCGTCTCGACGCGCAGCTTCTCGTTCGCGGCGGCGTCGTCCTGGATGAGCAGCAGCCCGACAGGCTGACCACTTCCTAGCCGGCGCGCGTACGCGCGCACGCGCAGCGTGATCGTCTTGGTGCTATCGAGCGTGCCGTGCGGCGGCTTTCCCCTCCAGAGCGTCAGGTCGAACGGCTCGCCCGGCTCATTAGCAAGCGGATCGTCCGCGGGCAGCGAGAAGGAGCTCTCCATCTGGTCGGCGACCGCCTGCTGCTGCGGCTGCGGCACAAAGTACTCTACAAAGTGGCGCTGGAGCACCGAGTCGCGCCGCAAGCCGGTGATCTCGATCGCGGCAGTGTTCCATCCCGAGACGTGACCGTGAGGGTCGACAGCGCACACGAATGCAGGCGTCGCCTCGAGAATGACGCGGAGGTCCGAGATGGTCAGCTGCAGGTCGCCGCGCACGTCCTCGAGCTCCTCCTTGAGGCTCTCCACGTCCTCCTTCTTTTCACTCGTGTCGCCGCTTCCACCCTCCTTTTTCGCGGCCGCCGGCATGCCAAGCTGCTTGACGCCGTGTTCACCCACTGGCAGCCGAGCCACAGGCAAGTCGGTGCTGGCTTTCGCGCCGTCGCTGCTGTTGCTATCCTCGGCGTCCGCGTCGTCGCGCCCGGCGCCCGGCGAGCCGCGCGGCGGCGAGGGTGGACGAGGGCTACCAGCGCCCGCTCCCCCGCCCGTCGCTTTGACCATCTTTTGCCGCGCCTTGAGCTGCTCGGTCACTCGGTTCAGCTCGCTCTTGCGCTTCTCGAGCTCCGCCGTGACCTGATGGAGCTCGGTTCGCATCTCGCGCTGCTGGTTCTGAATTCGCTGCCGCTGGATCGTCAGCTGATTGAGCTCTCGTTGCTGCGCCGTGATCGCGCTCTGCGTGCCCGCCGTCGCGCCGCCCGGCGCCGGGATGGAGGTGTACATGCCGTCCGCGCCGGGTCCGCCACCGCCCGCGCCGTCGAGCGCGTTGACGCCAGCGCCCCCCCCCGGCTGCGTGATGCTCAGCTCGAGCGAAGCGAGTGCCTTGCTCCCCGCTGCGCCCGTCAGCTGCCCGTGCAGCCGCTGCAGCTCGCGCAATGCCGCCGCCGGCTCCTGCCGTGCCACCTGCTTGAGCACGGCGAGGATGTCACTCGGCATTGCCGACTGCTTGGTGGCTGGTGCGTCGCTGCGCAATGCATTCCCCGTCGCGCCCGGCCGCCCATTGAGTACTGGCCGCGTCTGCGCTGTCGTCGCGCTAGCCACTGTAGTTGGCATGTCGTCGGCGGAGCCCTTCGGCAGGTTGCCGAGCTTGGGCACGCCATTTGGCGGACCGCTGGTGGTCGCGGCTGGCGCGGCGGCGGGCGGCGGCACCACATCGGGCACTGTCGGCGGACGTGGCGATGTCCTCCTTCCATTGAGTGATGGATTGGAGCCAGCGGCTGTGGTTGACACTGGCGGCGGCGGCTTGCCGCCGCCGCCTCGAGGAGACGGTGGCCGGTTGGTTGCACCCCCCGGCCGTGGCGATCCGCTGCGTTGCGGGGCGTTCTGGCCCGGCCGCGGTGACCCTGATCGCGGGCTGGACGACCGCATGCTGGCCCTTGTCGTATCAAACCAAATCGAACAAATTGTCCGTTGGGTGTTCACAGCAGCCTGTTTTTTCAAACATAACGAACTTTTTACGGCTCACGTTTTACATGTACCGCCTGAGTACATGTGCCATGATGTACACGTCCATGAACCTACGTGACACAGACGTGCGAATCTTGACTTGACTTCAAGTCAAGTCAAATCAAGTCAAGTCAAGTCAAGTCCTGTCTTCAATTGAAAGTCCCCTAAGTAAACAACAGACAACCAGGCCGTAAGGAAGCCAATCGAATGAGGGGAGACTTGACTTGACTTGACTCTCGCCGATTAGAAAGCGAGCTCTTCCACTCCCAAGCACTCGAGTGTTCGCCTTTCTCGAGTGTTCGCCTTTGTCTTCCTCTCGTCCTTACTCGCTGGAGAAGGTATGCGCTCTTACCCATGCCCAATGTCAACGTGGTGCTGCAACGGCGGGGATTGGACCAGGGCGGATGCCGGCAACGCATCGCATCGTCAAGGGAATGGCATTCCCAGTAATTCACGACTCATGACCATGGACGCTTACTCTTTCGCAGATGCCATATGTTTCGATCAAGCTTGACGATGCCAACGCCACTGCCCTCGCTGAGGCCGCGGCCAATATTGCATCCGGTTCGGCATTCGTTGCTAAGACGTATGCTCACCTGACGCTGCTAGGATCGCTGCACACGTACGAAGACGATGCAGTGCACATAGCAGTCAGTGGGCTCGTGCCTACAGAGCCCATACACGGCAGGTTCCTGAGCTGGGGGATAAGCAAGCACGGATCGCTGCAAGTGCTCGTCGAGTGTGCGCCAGCGCTTTCGCAGCTGCAAGAGGCGCTACATTCGATGCTGCCTCGTGGACGACCGTGGGCAAACTCTCAGCGTTGGGTCACCGTCGGTTCTGTGAAGGCCATTCCGGAGGCGCAGCACGCAGAGTTCCTCAAGGCCGTCGAGGCTTCCTACCCCATCACGCAAGGGTCTGTGTTCACCCTTTCATCACTCTTCTACGAGAAGGATGTGCAGAGCGTCATGAACGCGCGGCCATCGGTGAAAGCGCGACAGGGGCGAAAGTCCGGGGCACGCTCGGGCCCGACGGCCATGGACGTTGGCGTCGATAGGCACGGACGCGGAGCGATCGTCAAGAAGGCAAAGAACAAGGCCCATTGCTATGCACGGGCTGCATCAACCAAATAAATATCCTTCAACCACGCCCGCAACCGCGCCATCTGGTGCTTGTGCATGAACAACCAAAGTTTGATCGATCTCGATCGTGCAGGGCATGTCCCAGGCGCCAGGGAGGCGGATTCGGTGTTGCGTTACGGTGATATTTATATTCGGTTTCGTGTTCGAGAAGAGGAGAAGCTGTGACGTTGTGTATTTGAGCCTGTATTCTTGGATCTTCAGTGTCATTGTGTCAAACTGTGCTGAACATGCGTGTCGGTTCAGGTGTCATCGTGTAGTAGTCTTACATGTATCATCCTTCTTGTACATGAATCGTGATCGACGAAATTTCGTGTGATTCCGGGTCTCGAGCCCGGTCCGTTCACACCGTGGGACGACGCCCAAATACATGTAGCGAGTTCCAATGTGCCATGGGCACATTCGTAAAACCGGCGCTCGCTGAAAGAAAGCAGCGTGGACGCATTTCGTGTGGTAGTGGCCATTGCGTTCGCGCGATCCGGTCCTCCTCATTAATGAGCTTACCTTTTCGCAATGAAAACACACCAAATCGAAGAAGGCAGGACGTCGAAAAGGCTCTCCTAGGCCGGCGGGAGCATCGCGCCACCGGCCGTCCACTTTCCTCAGCGACCTCAGCGTTGCTTGGTGGGGAGCGGCACACGGCCGCCATGGCGTCGGTGTCCGAACTGACGACGCTCGAAGACCCGACCGAGGCGTCGTTGAGCCACGTGCTCAAACAGCGGCTGCTCGCCGGCGACATCTACACGGGCATGAGTGCCGTGCTTCTGGCGGTCAATCCGTGCGAGCAGCTGCTCGAGCTCTACTCGGAGGAGACGCTCGAGCGACACCTCTGCTCGCAGCCTGATATGCCGCCACACGTCTTCCGCACGGCTGCCGGCGTCCATCGAGGAATGCTGCAGGGCCGCAGCCAGTCTGTGATAATCTCGGGTGAGAGTGGCGCCGGCAAGACCGAGACGTTCAAGCGCGTCATGCAATTCATATCGGCAGCGGTAGCACGCACTGGTCCTCGCGGTCGCCAGCGGGCCAGCAGCGGGCGTGGCATCGAGCAGCTCCTCGTCGAGACCGTGCCCATCCTCGAGTCGTACGGCAACGCTTCGACCGTGCACAACCCCGACTCGTCGCGCTTCGGCAAGTTTGTGCTGCTGCACTTCACCGAGCACGGCGCGCTCGTCGACGTCGCCGTGAAGACGTACCTGTTGGAGACGACGCGCGTGGTTCGGCTAGGCGCCAACGAGCGCAGCTTCCACGTCTTCTACGAGCTCCTCGCCGGAGGCCACGCGCAGGCGAGGGCGCGCGCAGCCGCCGCCGTCGACCTAGATGGAGAGGACGGTTCACCGAAGACGCCGCTGACGCCGCGCACGGTGCAGCGCGCCTTTTTGAGCAGCGCGATGGCGGCAGTCGACGCGCAGTGGGGAGAGTCGCCAGACGGGAGCCTCGGTGCAGATGCGCTGGCAAAGAGAAAGTTGCCGCCGCCTGCCAATAACGCCGCTTGCAAGGAGAATGCTGTGGCCGCGACGCCGGTGAAGCCTCAGCCGCCTGCCCGTTCCGGGCGTGCCAAGGCGGGCAGCCCGCTCGAGTATCTCGTGGGCTTCGACCTCCTCGCCGAGCTGCAGCTCGAGCCGTTGCCCATGTCGCGCTTCCTGCCGGCGGCAACCTGTCAGACGAAGGTTCAGCGCAACGACTCCTCAAAGTTCGAGGCTCTGCTGCGCGCGCTCGACGCAGCGGATGTACCGCCGCCGGAGGCGCGCGAGCTCTGGCGCGCGACCGCCGGCTGCGTGCATCTCGGCGCGATTGAATTTACTCAAATCGGCGACGAGGGCACACTGACGGCGGTGACGGCGGCGACGCTGCCTGCGCTCCAGACGTCTGCGGTGCTTCTCGGCTGCGAACCCGCCGCGCTGCATCGTGCCCTCACGATCAAGCAGATCAAGGTGCTCGATGATTGGATCGAGAAGCCCAACCCTCCAGCTGCATGTCGCGAGCTGTGTGCTGGGCTGGCTAAAGCCACCTACGCCAAGCTCTTCGAGTGGCTCCAGACCCAGCTATCCGCGGCGCTCGCATCCCACAATCCGCTGGCGTCCGAGGCCACAGCCGCGGCCGCGCTCGGCCAAGACTCCAAGTCTCCCGCGCCACTGTGCGTGGGCATCCTCGACATTTTCGGCTTTGAAGTCTTCGAGCGCAACTCGCTCGAGCAGCTGTGCATCAACCACGCCAACGAAACTCTCCAGGGTCTCTTCACGCACGTCATGATTGTGGCTGCGCAGGCGGAGAGCGTAAGAGAAGGCCTCTCGCTCGCGAAGCTCGACTTCGAGGGGCTGGACGACCGTGCGTGCCGTAGCGCCGTCGAGTGTCCGCAGGGTGTCTTCGCGCTCATCGAAGAGCAGTGCACGGTCCCCAAGGGCTCGGATGCGGGCCTGCACATCAACCTGACCAAGTACGGCAAGGGCCACGCGGCCTTCCGCCCCAACCCCAAGGGGTCTGCCCACCTCGCCTTCACTCTCGCCCACTATGCGGCCGAGGTCACGTACGACACCGATGGCTTCCTCGAGAAGAACAGGGACCGGTGTCCCGAGGATCTGCTCGTGCTGCTGCGCACATCGCGCACTGAGCTGCTACGCGTGGCCTTCGCGCCGACGCCTGCCGAGCAGGCGACGATGAGCTGCAAGCGTGGCGCGCGCTTCTCGGGCATTGTGGCCAAGTTTGCGCATCAGCTGGGCGAGCTGAACGCACACCTCAAAGCGTCCGAGATCCACTTCATTCGGTGCATCAAGCCCAACGCGAAGCTGCAGCCCAGGATCTTCGATGACGCCAAGGTGCGCGCCCAGATCAAGTGTAATTGCATCGTGGACGCATGCCTGATCATGAAGGCTGGCTTTCCCGAGCGCTTGCTGTTCGGCCACGTGATCAACACGTATGGCTGCCTTGCGCCGACAGAGGCGATCGCCGCCAGGAAGGCGCGCGCCGCTGCCCTACGTGTTCAACCGATTGGTGGTGACGGCGGCGCGGGCTCGGTGGAGGCGGCGGGTGCGGAGGAGGTGGCAGTGCGGGCCGAGAAGCAGGCGTGCTCAGCACTCATGCTGGCCGCTCGCTTGAATGCGGACGCATGGGCAGTAGGCAACACGCGCCTTTGCCTCAAGGTGGGGGTGTTGCCGCTGCTCGACCATCGGCGGCAGGCAGCTATCGACGCGGCCGCGACACGCATAGCAGCCGCAGGGCGCGGCTTGCTTGCGAGGCAGGAGGCGCGCGACCAACGGGCCGCGCTTGCGGCGGCGAAGAAAAAGGAGGCCGAAGAGGCGACGACGGCAGCAGCGGCGGCGGCGGCGCAAAAGATGGCGGCGGAAGCGGAAGCGCGTCGGAGCAAACCATTCCTTGGCCTGTCTCTCGCTGGAGTGGGGACTTTCAGTCGAGGGTTCGGTAGCCAGCGCGGCACGCCGCGGGGCGGGCAGTGCACGCCCCGTAATGGGCAGAGCACGCCGCGCTTCTCTCTCTTCTCGTCCCGCAAGCAGGACCCTTCTTCTTCCCTGACCAAAGGCAGTCCTTCGGCTCAGATGCTCGCGCACGCGCCTGGCTCTGCCTATGCCAACGCGGCGAACGGCTTCGTGCCCGGCGATGCGGCGTGGTACGTGACGCGGGCTGGACATGTGCGGGCCGTGCGCGTCCTATGCGCCGCCGCGTCCATTTTCGCGGCCGCGACCGCTGCCGATGGCTCCGACGCTGCCAAGGACGGCGTTGCCTTCGTGGCGGAGCGGTACGCTGTCGAATATCTCTCAGGCGCAGGTGGTCCATTCGTAGCCGATGCGGCGTGCGTCTTTCGCGCACCGCCATCCGCCGAGGAGCTCGCCAGGGCACTCGAGTATGCCGCAAGCAGCGGGGTGGCCTTCTCGCAAGAGGATTCCGCGGCAGCCAAGTCGCAACAGGAGTTTGACGCGGAGAAGCTGGCGCGCTCGCGTGCCCGGCGGCTCGAAAAGCTTAAGCTGCTGCACGAGCAGGTGGCGCGCAACTGGACATTGTGGCACCCAGCATGCAGGCCGGCGACAGCGCACCCGCTGCTGCAGACTCCCGCGGGCTTTGAGGAGGTGCCCGCCGCCATCCTCGAGTATGGACACTACCTGGGCATGGCCTTCCCCGAGGATGGACAATTTCTATGGATTGCGGAGGCGGGCGCCGCCGCACCGCTGCCCGAGGGCTGGAGTCTATGCCGCGATCCCGAGGGTCTTACCTACTTCCATGAGCCGGCCACGTCCGTTGCCTCGCGCCAGCACCCCAGCGACGAGCGATTTCGCCACCTGTACTACCAGCACAAGTATGGCGGTGTTGCTGGCACGGGTCCGGCCGGTAGTACAGGCGGTACGGGACCGGCCGGCGCGAGCGGCGACGAGGTGAGCGCCGAGGGCCAGGTGAGCGCCGAGGGGGTTGCCGACGCGTCAGGGAGCTATCTGTCGATGCTCATCGGGCAGGTGAAGAGTCGCCACGTGGCCGACGCGCTCAAGAACCTGCCTCGCAAGGAGCTCGAAGGGTATGCATCTCTCTTCGGGCGGTACGACCCCAACCAAAGCGGCCGGATCACGCTCGGGTCCTTTCTCAAGCAGTGGCAAGGTCATTTCTCGGCGTCGCAGCTACGCGTCATGTTCGAGTCGTACGACCTCACGGGCACTGCCGAGGTCGACTTTAACGAATTCGTCCTCATGGAGCAGAAGAAGCAGCAGAAGAAATCGCGACGGCAGACTCGCTCCGCTTCGGCGGCGCCATCGCAGGCACCAGCGCCGCCACAGCCGCCGCAGCCGCCGCAGCTCTCGGTGGTACCAGGCCAGCCACCGATCAGCCTTCCTTCCCGCTCGCCTCCGCTTGCCTCGCATCGCTCGGCGAATGGGTACGCGTCGCATTACACGCCAACGTCGCAGCACTTGTCACCAGACGGCCACGCGTCGGCGGCGGCGTCGGCGGCGGCGGCGGCGTCCTGGTACGAGCAGCAGCAGCAGCAGCAGCAGCAGCAGCAGCAGCAGCAGCAGCAGCAGCA
>ENA-UOXG01001095-UOXG01001095.1-mixed-culture-metagenome-genome-assembly--contig:-NODE-1095-length-18181-cov-70.766027_pt1 | contig 18181 bp, 13 predicted proteins | sample MGYA00238159_ERZ761634 | MGnify/ENA primary metagenome ERZ761634 (study PRJEB28908, sample SAMN08776845) | mixed culture metagenome | isolation source: Freshwater growth medium | place: USA... | reverse complement strand
GTGGCGGCACAGCGCACGCAGGATCAAGCCGCGCCCAACGTGCGTCCTGGCAGTGCATCACAAGCCAGCTTGGTGATGGAGGCGATGAGGGCGGCCGCGCAGGCGGCGGCGAGGGCGGCGGTGGTGTCGGCGGGGGCGGCGTAGGCGGTGGTCGTCTAGGAGGCGGAGGCGACGGGGGTGGTGGCGACGGCGGCGGGGGAGAAGGAGGAGGCGGGCTTGGCGGTGGTGGTGCTGGTGGAGGCGGCACGGGCGGTGGGGGCGATGGCGGCGGTAGGACGGGTGGTGGCGGTGATGGAGGTGGCGGAGGAGGCGGCGGTGGAGACGGCGATGGCGGAGGCGGTGGACGAGGCGGCGAGAGCGGGGGCGGAGACGACGGCGGCGGCGGCCGAGGTGGTGGCTGCGGCGGAGGCGAGGGCATCGGGGGCGGCGGCGGAGGTGCGACATAGCCCGTCGGTGGCGGGGGTGAAGGCGGTGGCGGCACAGCGCACGCAGGATCAAGCCGCGCCCAACGTGCGTCCTGGCAGTGAACGACAATCCATGGCTTTGGAGCCGCGGGCGGAAAGAGTGGCGATGGTGGGCGACGAGGTAGAGGATATGAAGGTGGGGGAGGGGACGGAGGAGGAGGCCGCGGAGGAGGGGGGGAAGGAGGTGGAGGGCTTGGTGGCGGGGGTGAAGGAGGAGGAGGGCGGGGTGGCGGTGGTGATGGGGGCGGAGGAGACGGAGGAGGGGGTGATGGAGGGTGTGGAGAAGGTGGTGGAGGCGAAGGTGGTGGAGGTGGTGAGGGTGGGGGCGGCGATGGGGGTGGTGACGGCGGTGGTGGTGATGGTGGCGGCGAAGGTGGAGGAGGTGAAGGCGGAGGCCTTGGAGGAGGTGGTGATGGAGGTGGCGATGGAAGCGGCGGTGATGGTGGAGGCGAAAACGGAGGTATTGGTGGCGGTGGACGTAGCGGAGGTGGCGATGGCGGTGGTGAAGGCTGGTCTGGACTGTACGGTGGTTGGGGTGGCGGCGACGGCGGCGGTGGCAACGGGAACGGCGACGGTGCCCGGGGTGGCGGTGGCCTCCAGCAGTCGGGATCCAAACGCGCCCAACGTGCATTCTGGCAGTGTGTGATGATCCATGGTGGCGGGCGAGCTGGTGGTGTCTGAGGACTAGGCGGAGGCCGTGGTGGACAAGGTGGAGAGGGCGGCGAGGGTGGCGGTGGAGAGGGCGGCGGCGGGGAAGGTGGCGGCGACGGAGGTGGCGGTGACGGGGGCGGCGAAGGTGGAGGGGGCGAGGGCGGAGGCGAGGGCGGTGGTGGAGAGGGCGGCGGCGGGCAAGGTGGCGGCGATGGAGGTGGCGGTGACGGGGGCGGCGAAGGTGGAGGGGGCGAGGGCGGAGGCGATGGCGGTGGTGGCGATGGGGGCGGTGAGGGCGGCGGTGGTGAGGGAGGCGGCGAAGGTGGCGGCGGAGAGGGCGGTTGTCTGGGCGGCGGTAGGGACGGCGGCGGCGACGGTGTAAAAGGTGGATACGATGGCGGCGATGGCGGCGGGGCTGGGGGTGGCGACGGGGGTGGTGGTGAGGGCGGCGGCGGCGATGGAGGTGGCGGAGATGGCGGTGGGCTTGGTTCCGCAGGTGGTGGTGGCGATGGCGCATCAAAGGCGAACCACTGTACATGCACGCTGCCGATGCGCTCTATGATGCCATTGTTGATGTTGCCACTGGCAATGACAGCACTGAGGTTTGCAGGTGTTAAGGATTCGACAACACTGATCACATAGTTGGCGGCTCTCAAGGTCGAGAGTCTGCAGACTTCATCCGTGCAGTAGCGTGACAACACCACGCGGATGGTCAGCCCGATGGCCGGCTCTCCTGAGAGTTGCAATTCGCGATGGCCTTGAGCGACAGGCACAGGAACTGGCACAGGGCTGCTTATCCTGCCGGTCATCTCTTTTGCAGAGCCCAAGGCTTGGTTGCCCCTGAGCAGAGCAAGCACTTCATACGTACAAGTTCAACAGAATTTGCATGCTTCGTTGCTATTTGAGCGAGTGTGCGGACGTCCGGTCGGTCTGACATCAAACAAACAGTTGCCCAATACAGCGTCTTCGATGTCCCTGTACGCCGATGGACCCTGGCGCGCATATGCCAGCCACATGCCAACCGCTGCCGACCTGGCCCTCCGAAGGCCTTTCGCGAACATCACGGATCATTTCCTGGTCGCGGCGAGCGCGCGAATTTCACGCGCCTGTCGCTGTGCTTGAGAGCGGCTGCAGTGACCCCCGTCCACCAGCGGCGTTCTGGCTTGCTGCAGTGAACGCTTTACGTGCGGATGCGGAGGAGCCGATGACGGTGATCGTCGCACCGAGCGTGCACCGATCTATCGCTGCCGAGGCGCTTCGGGGTATCGAGGGTGTGCGTATCGTCCGAGTCACTGGAACCAACGAGACGCAGAGCTGGATGGTGGATGGGGCCCTGCTGGCGGCTGACCACATCATCGTCGACCATCCCGAGCTCACGCGCAATCGCTCCGCGGAGCGGATGCTTCAGCAGGCCCGATACCACGCCGTGTGGTCGTGGTGCACGGCCGCGGCATGCAACGGCCCGCTCGTTCGTTTTGAGTCGTGGGCTGCGTGGATCGTGGTGCAGGCGCGCAGCTCAGCAGCAGTGCTCAATCCTAGCATCGGCGCTAGTTTGGAGGTGCGCTCGACGCTGTCGCCATCGTGGCGCGCGCTGCCCCTAAGCGCACGTGGCGACGAGTCCGCCGTGCCACCGCTCCGGCTGCCGCGTGGTATGTGGACGCGCCCCGACGTGTGCGTGGCGTATGGCGTACCTCGGCCGAGCGTGTGGCTCAGGGGCGTCGACCCCTCCAAGTACTCGGATCGCAAGATGCTGCTGCTGCAGGTGGCGCCGGGGGGGGGCACCCCGCTCTGGCCGCTGCGCTGGCCTCGTCACTACGAGGATGGGAAGTCCGAACCCTACCGCCTGGCTGATGGGAGGTTTGATATGCCCTTCGCCGAGATCGCTGCTTTGGGCCGTCGCGACCCCCGCATCTTCGCGCAGCCCAAGTGGTTGCGCGACCGCGTGGCCGTCGTGGTAGAGCTCACGATGGACAATTTGTTCCACAGCTTCTTCCATCTGCTGCCACTGCGCGAAGATCTGCACGCGCTCCGCCAGAGCCTCGAGACTGACCTGCGCTCGGGACGGCGCTCGCGCCTCGACGGGGACGCTATGGGTGCGGCTGGCACGGGCGCGGTCAGCGCACGCAATGGCAGTGCCACAGATGCCACCGAGTCAAGCTGCTGCCAAGGCGTCGATCTGTTGCCGCGGTACACCGTCCTATGCCCCGCTCTCTCTTCTGATTGCGTCTGATTGCATCTGATTGCGTCCCTCATTAGGTACACCGTCCTATGGCCCGCTCTCTCTTCTGATTGCGTCTGATTGCATCTGATTGCGTCCCTCATTAGGTACACCGTCCTATGGCCCGGCGCGACGCCTCTCGGAGCCGCCGCATGGCCTGGCTGGTCGCTCGCTCTTCGGCTGCTCAGCACGGCGCTCCGCGGCGTGGACGAGCGGGCGGCGGGTCCGCATGCCGCGCGGACAGACGCGCTCCTCGAGCCGTTGCAGCTGCACTGCTATGGCGTGGCGATCGGCGGTCACTCATCGTTTTGGCCCTATTACAATGACGCCGCGGCGCTCCTCGCAGTGCGTTCGCGGCTCGCCGCGCTGCGCCGGGCACTCTTGATGACCTCTGATTGCATCCCTCATCAGGTGCGTTCGCGGCTCGCCGCGCTGCGCCGGGCACTCTGGGCCAGCTTCGAGCTGCACGCTCGCGCTGAGGCCGCCGCTGCGGCCGACGAGCCGCCGAGGCTGCTCTTCATAGAGCGCAAGTCGCGAGTGCGTGCGATCGTCAACATGGGTGCGCTCCGGGCCGCTTTGGACGGGCTCTGAGTGCCTCTGATGACCTCCGATTGCATCCATCATCAGGTGCGCTCCGGGCCGCATTGGACGGGCTCTGAGTGCCTCTGATGACCTCTGATTGCATCCATCATCAGGTGCGCTCCGGGCCGCATTGGACGTCGACGCGACCCTCGCGGGTCGAGTGAAGCTCTTGCAGCTCGAGGCGCTGCCGCTCGCCGAGCAGCTGTGCGCGGTGAGCGCCGCGTCGGTGCTCGTGGGCATGCACGGCCAGGGGATGATTTGGACGTCGATGCTGCCCACCGAGCGCTCAGGACGGCGCTGCGCCACGCTCGAGCTCATGCCCGAACAGATGACGACCATCAGCACGCATGCGTGGTTCGATTATCGACGCTGGGCCTTCATGAACGGCGCCGAATACTTTACGCTGGTGCAGCCCGACGCTCCCGAGTGTGCCGAGCTCGGCTTTCGAGAATGCGGCAACATCACGGCCAATACGAGCCAAGTGGGCGCGGCGCTGCGGGAGGTGTTTCGTCATACGGCCATGCCTCCCATAGGCCAAACTCCGGCGACCTCATCTTCGCTGTACGAATTCAGCGCGGACAGAGAGACTCGATCCGGGGCAGCGCGCAGGTCGACGCGGTGGAACGTCGTGCCGGGCGCCTATGTACGCCTCGAGTGCATCCACAATCGGCACGAGGCAGCAGTGCCCGCGGCAGCGCCCGTGTCGTCTGGCGTCCAGACGGCGGTAGGGCCGCTGCCAGCGAGATCAGGCACCGCCTCCGAAACCCTCGTCCGCATCTGCGCAGTGGTCTGGAGGTTGCCTGGAAAGCCGCGCGAGATGGGTAAGTCTGCAGCAAAGAGCAGGGCGAGCCAGGCCACACACGTCCACCCGCTCAGCCTCAACGAATCACTGATCAGTTATGATCAGTACCAACAGGACTCACCTAGAACGTTTCTAGAAGCGATATAGTATTATATAGAAGGTTATCTACGCTCGAGGGAGGACGAGGCGAGAGGAGCCGGCAGCCGCCGCGCGCGCTGTCTCGCGAAACTCTTAATAATAGTAATCATGCGCGGCATCACCCGCGTCAGCGTGCGGGGTCCTTACAATAGCTCAGTAGACAAGACTCGAGTACGGCTTTTCTTTTGTCTCTCCTAAACGTTACAACTTTCGTTCGGTACGACTACGTCCGGTCCGCACTGTAGAACTTCCGTTACCAGCCCACCCGAGTCGGTGGAAACTGGAATGTGCAGCGCTGAGTCCAGCTCAGGCGCGTCAGGGCGCCACCTTTTCATGAGCCTCACAGGTCAAGTCAGGCAGTTTGTCATGCCTGACGATGGGAGCCATGCGCCAACTCTAGAGGCGGAACTGCTCCAGAAACGGTTCCCAGGACTCCCCCTCTCCAGGAGGATCCACAGCCGGCTTAGCAGGAGGATCCGCACGGAACTGCTGCAAGAACGGCTCCCACGATTCTCCCTCAGCAGGGGCGTCGACGGCCTGCGCGTTCTGGTCGCCGATGAGCTCCACGACGACGGCCACTTCGTTGCGTCGGCGCCAGAGCACCGTAAGTGGAGAATTGTACTGCAGGACTGTAATCTGATCCCGATCGACCACTCGAAGCGTCGAGCCTGCCGCATCGAGCGACGTGAGCAGTGCCTGCTTCTGACGCTCGACCTCCTGGTCGGTCGCGAGGCCACCAAACGCCTTCACTGCGCACAGCCGGCTCGGCACCTGGGCGATGGTTACGTCGGAAGCGGGCAGCGGCGCCGGCGGGTTGTCGGCGTTGCGGCGTGGCAGCACGAAGGCCATGCTCGCATTGCCCGCCGCATCCATCGTCGTCGACACCGGCATCGTCATCGCCATCGCTTCGCTGCCCGCATTCTTGCCGAAGAGGTAGGCAGCGAGCGTGGTGAAGCCGCTCGCGCCCGCGCGCGAGCCCATGCCGCCGCTGGGCATTTCTGTCGAGGCAACGGTGAACGCCTCGTACTCACGCACCTCGATGACCTCCGGCTTACCAAGCACGATCGGGCCCTCGACGGTGCCCACTACCTTGTAGGCTGGCGTCTCAAGACTCTTGGGCGTACGCCGCACCAGATCCTTCGCCTCCTCGATGAGCTCCCGCTGCTTCGTGCGGTCCGTCGCCAGCGTTGCGAGCGAGCTGAGCACTTCGCTCGGGTTCACACTTGCCTGCGTTGTGTCCGAGCTCGCCGAGCTCGCAAATAGATCCTTGGGCGACTGCTTTTTCAGCTCTTCAAGCGCCTCTGGAATCTGCTTACGAAGCGCGGTCAGCGCTTCGAGATCGGCGCGCGCTGTCGTCCCTACAGGCCACAGCTTGTCGATGGCGTCGGGATGTCCCTTGCCGATGCCGCGCTCGCGAATGACACCGATGGCTGCTTGTACGTCCTCTCGCACTGCGGGGTCAAGGATCACCTTGCTGAGCAGCCGCAACCGCGAGCCTGGCCCGAGCTCCACATCCAGAAGCGCCTTGTCGAGGCTGCGATTCGCAGTGGTGCAGGTGAGAGGTGGAGCAGGGCGAGGCGGGATCAACCGCGTGCAGCGAGTGCGGCTCTTACCGTGCCTGCCAGGAGTTTTGCTTTAGTTTCGGTAGCGGCGCGTTCAGACCGAGGCAGGCGCCGCCTAAAACGAAGGCCAGCATCACAAAGAATCTGTAGTGGTAGTTTCTCGGAAGTCCTTTCGGTGGTTCGTGGCTGTTCACGTTCACGTTCACGTTCACGTTCATTGCCATCTCGGCAAGACGCACGACTACAGGTCCCGTGAAGACACACAGCGTGGAGGGCGCAGAGTTCCTGGCTGTTCACACGACGGCTGTTAATTAAAGTCTGTCATCAGTATAAACGAAGTCAACCCGTCGTCAGTTTCAACTTCACCACAGGTACAATCATGTAGCGCGCGGCTCATGGTTACCGGCGGCCCCTCTCAGAACGCTATCAACAGTGTTTGCTGGACTGGCTTTTTTATGGGAGTACCCGTACACAGGGGTTAAACAAGGGCTCGGAGGGGGGCTTCTTGTTCTTCGGACACTTGCCATCAAGATGCAGGATGGTCGAGCGTTGCAAGCAGCTTTGCCAGCTTGGCGCGCAGCGGCCCTCCTGCCTCCGCATCGGCCGCGAGGACCGCTTCGCTCACGCCCTGCGCCACGAATGCGTGAAGCGCTTCGCCGCACGCGCTTCGGCCGCCGCGCGCATCTCGCTTGCGCCAAGCGGGGTGCATGTTCAGGGCGGTCTTCTCGCATGCGCTCAACACGTGCACGAGGCCGCCGCTCGCGAGCGAAGTGCCATCGGTTCGAGGGCGCTCGAGGCTCGCGCGCAGGTAGGGCAGGATGTGGCGCGTGAGCAGCGCCGTCGCGAGCGCTTGCAACGCGTCCGCCGCGAGCACCCCGGCCCATTCGGTGAGTACGCCGAGCAGCCGCACCGCGCGCTGCAGTCGGCGCGCTGCCGCGGCTGCAGCGGCTATGGCCGCCGCGGCGACGCTCCCGTCGCCAGCGACGCCGACGGCCGCGGCGTCTGCAAAGCACGGCGGTATGCATGTGTCGTCCACCGCGCCCTCGAGGCGGTAGGCGGCCATCATCAGCAGCCTGCGCAGCGCCAACTCCGCCGCGCCTGCCGTGGCTGCCGCCTCCGCCGCTTCGGCCGTGCCTGCCGCCGTGCCCGCCGCCGCCACCGCCGCCGCCGCCGCCGCCGCACGCGCGAGAAGCTCGACGGCACGCCGAACTTCGCGCACGCCTTGCACGAGCTCCGAAGTCTGCGCGAGCGAGGTCGTACGGTACACGTATTGCAGCGCGTGCAGCAGCCGCGGCAGCGCGTGCTTGCATGCCAGCTGCGCGAGCAAGCACTCCTCCTCCTCCTCCTCCCGCGCTCGCGACGACGCTCGGAGCGCCGTCGCGGTTGCACCCCTGCTACCGCCGCCGCCCTCGCCGCCGCCCTCGCCGCCGCCCTCGCCGCCGCCCTCGCCGCCGCCCTCTCCATGCACCCCATTGAGGCCCGCCATCGCCTCGGCCTCGCGGCGCAGGTCGACGTACCAGGGCGCCTCCTCGATGCCCCCCTCGCGAACCGGCCGCCAGCCCAGCAGCTCGAGGCGCACGAGCGGCGCGAGCAGCGCGGGCAGGCACAGCGCCACGAAGGTGTCGTCGTACGATGCGCGGTGTGCACGTCGCCACTCAGCGAAGCGCCGGCGTACGTACTTGACCTCGCAAAACTCGGGCGCTGTGTCGGAGAAGATGCCCGCGGCGGCGCGTAGCACGGCGCGAGCACGGCGCGAGGCCGCCGCCGCGCCGCCCTCCTTGCCACCGCCCTCCTTGCCGCCGCCCTCCTTGCCGCCGCCCTCGATGTCACAGCCCTCGTCTTCGCCGCCTGCCTGCGCGTCGTCATCGCCGTCGCCGTCGTCCTCCTCGTCCTCCTCCTCCTCCTCGTCCCAACCGTCTGCCGCCGGTGCGCCCCGCGCGGCATCCGCGCGCTGCAGCGCCACCTGAGCAGCGAGGAGCACACTCACATCGCCCGCCGGCTCGAGTGCCGTGGGCGGGGGGGGCCCCTCTGAGGGTGCGCGCGCCCGGCGCGGCACGGGCGGCGCGCGCCACGCGCCCCGCAGCACCACCTGCGCGCGCGCACGCTCTGCCGCCTCGAGCACCTCAAAAGCGTCGCGGTGGGCGCGGCTGCCCTGCTCGAGCGCCGCGTGCAGCGCCGCTTCTGCCCGTTCGATGAGGGGTGCCTTCTCCTGCAGGCAGTCGAGCAAGTCTTCGGTATACGCCTGCGCGCGCTGCAGCAGCCCAAAGTCACCCAGCGCCGTGTCGAGCACATCCTCGAGCCGCGTGACGTCGTCGGCGCTCGCCTCGAGCAGCCGTTGCGTGCCGTCGAGCTCCTGCCTCTGGAGTACCACAGACGCTTCGAGGCGTGTCACTTCCGCCGCAAGCCGCTCCACCACCAAAGTGCCCGCGCTCCCGCTCACCACGCGCGCCGCACGCTCGGCGATCGCCTCCTCCGCGGCCGCGTCGGCCGCCGCTGTGCCGCTGCCGCCGCCAGAGGAGCCGTCAGCCCCCAGGCCGACGATGCCGCCCCGACCGTTGGCATCTGGATGGCCGTTGACACGCGGGGCCGCGGCGCTCGCATGGTCGCTCTCCTCCTCCGCGTCGAGCTCGACCACCTCCAGAGCACCTCGGCCGCCGCCGCCGCGACGGCCGCTGCCGCGCCAGCCTTCGCCGGCTGCCGCGCCGTGCGCCCCGCGCCCCCCACCCACGATCGTCGGCGGACCTCGCGCCGTATGGAGCGCACCTTCCTCGAGAGGCCGCCCGAAGGCGAGTCGTGGGCCTTGCTGGCTCTCAAAGATGGTGTCCTCCTCGTCGACGTCCTCCTCGCGTACCTGCCGGCTCTCGCCCTTGGACGCGCCGCCGCCCTCGTCGCCCTCCTCGCCCTCCTCCTCGTCCTCGCCCACCTCGCCCGGCCGCCGCCGCCGAGGCAGCAGCGCGATGTAGCGCTCCGTCTGGCTGTCGGCCGCCGCATCCTCCTCAATCTCCTTGCCCTCGCGCCGCGCACGCTCACGCCGTGCGCGAGCGATCCGGATGGCCTCAGCGTCCGGCACCGCGTCTCCGCCCGCGCCCTCCGCCTCGCCTGGAAGCACGTCGCCCGCCAATGGCTCGCCATCATCCTTGCCGCTCGGCGCCGCACGAAATTGCTGAGACGCGCGCAGCTTTGCGAGCATTTCAGCGGTGTACGCGCCCGTTCGAGATGCGCCAGCGGGCTCCGCGTCGTTGTCTCCGTCACGGCTCGGAATCTCTAGCCGTGCGAGCTTCTTCTTCTTCTTCGAGACCTGGAAGGCCTCGCCCTCATCCTCGAGGTCAAAGGAGAGCGCCGCACCGCCACCCGAGGAGACCTGCTTGGGCTTGGCCTTCTTCGCCGGAGGAACCGCGACTGGCTGCGCAGTCTCGTCGGCCGGCGCACCCTCTTCGTCCGCTTTGCGGCGGCGGCGGAACGCGCGCGCAGGCATCGCGTGCAGAGGTGTGGTGTGAAGAGACTGTTAATTTTCATTCACAACACACCAACACGCACAAACCAAACTCAAAAGCGTGAAGGGCAACACCTCGCACACGTCACAGCCGCTTCATTCTCATGCTCGCGACATGCAACGCGTGCCGCGCTCACAGACACGGTTCAGAGTCGCCATACCCCGGGTCAACCCCGGGTCTGAACCCGTGCAACCACCTCGCCTGACTGGCGTGTGGACCGTGGCGGACACACATACAGGCATGGCATGGTTAACATGTTGAGCCTACAGTCAGTCACTCTTTCGCCCCCCCCCCCGCGCTCACCACTCCACCGTCCCCGGTCACCTCAAGTACTCGCTATCGGGGGCTATACTCACGATTGTCTCACGACCGCTAGGCTCCAAGCTATGGCTCACCTCGCGATGGCCTGCTGCCATCTGCTGACGAGCCAGCCGCGCGGGCCTCCTCCTCTTCTGCTGCCGCCTCGGAGGCATTTTCGGGCATAAAGGGAGGATTCGTGTCCGTGCGCAAGGGCACCGAGTTGTGCGGCGCGCCAGGCGCCGCCTCGCCGCGCTGGTATAACTCGCCCATCTGCGCGTTGCAAGAAGACTTGCCTGAACGCCTGTAGCCTGCTGCTGCGGGCGAGGACGCCTGTGCTTTGCGCAGCCCCTTCTCCCACAGCGGCAGCGGCGCATGAGCACTCGCGAGCAGGTCGAGATCAGACTCGATGGCGACAGGTGACTCGTGTATTATTGGCGCTGGTGCGGCCAAGGCGATCGCAGCTGGCCCGCCTGCGTCGGGGACGCTTGCGCAGGACGAGCTGGCCGATAGGAGCTCGCCTTCGGCGCAGGCTTTATTCCCACAGGGAGCACAGATAGGATGCTCAGGCGCCTTAGCACGCTGCTCACGCGAGTGCTTCGCCCTTGCCTTGCGGTCCATCTCCGCCTCCTTTGCCGCGGCCGCCTCAGCCTGCGCATGGAGTGGGTGTGAGATTGTGTGGGCCTGAGGAGAGGATTCGAGGGGGGCAGATTGGTGGTACCTCTTCGTGCGCTATGTAGCGCTCTAAGCGTTCCCTATTCGCCTCTTCCGCTGCCTCCTTGGCCGCCTCCTTGGCAGTCTCCGCCGCAGCCGCAGCCGCAGCCGCAGCCGCAGCCGCAGCCGCAGCCTTCGCCACTTCCTCTGCCACCTTCGCCTTCGCTTTTGCCTCCGCCTTCACCGCCGCCTTTGCCCTCGCCTCTGCTTCTGCGAACACCGTCTGGACTCGAGAGTGCAAGGGTGGCCAGCTCCTACTCTGCAGGCGGTGGACGTTCTCCTGCTCTTGCGCCTGTGCGACGCGCGACACCGCGACAAAGAGGTTCTGGCCCAGTACGAGCGTCGGGTCTGCACGCGTCGCGTGCTCGTCGAGCACGCTTTCCATGGTCCGGACCAGACGCTCGTGCGAGTGGTTCAAGATGAGCCTAGCCTCCTCGATGCTCTCGCTGCCCCTCACAGCAGCATCTGATGTGGTACGTAGCTCCGCGACCGCCTCCAAGGTCTTGCGCAAGATGTGCAACACCTGCGTACGCTTGGCGTCGTGCGGCCAACGGTACCGGTCGAGAAGCGCCCCAACCTCGTCGGCGGGCAGCCTGAAGCCTTGCTCGGTGATATGATCGAGCGCGCCATTCGGAAGGATCCGCTGCTCGACGAAGCGCTTGAGGCCAGCGACGAGCGGCGCCGCGGTGTGACTAGCCATGGAGCACTCGCGGCTGAGGGCATCGGTGATCTCTTGCACCTTGGCGAACGAGACCTCTGGCGCCATCGAGGTGTGCACACGCGAGAGCACGAAGAGTTTCCCGCAGCACTCCTGAAATGCGTCGGCGCTCTCTTTGGACATGTTCGCGTCGAGATAAGGGCGCAGCTTGGCCAGCCCGGCTGCCCTTGAGTCCGCCTTGAAGACGGCATCGATGGTCTCATCGTAGACCACGCTGAAGGCAGCGCGGGCCCGCGAGGTCGCGCCTGCATCCAAGGCCACATCCGAGCCCGCCGTCGAGCTCCCGCCACCACCGTGGCTAGCATCGCTTCCAGCACCGCCGCCATTGCTGCCACGTCGGCCGCTGGGACTAGAGGAGGGTGGGCTGGGCGGGCTCGAGATGGGCGGCGACTCAGACGGTGGGCGTGGAGGGTGATTTGGCACGGCCCAGTGCGAGTCCTTCCATGGCGGATGAGGCTGCTGTTTGATGAAGATGTGCTCCGGCATTGACGCAGAACCGCGGGGGGTATCTGAACCCTTTTCGTGACACCAGAAGGTCCCCAGAAGAGAGGGAGGTACGGACCCAGTGCTCTTAGGAAACAGTTCTTTTTCACACTACCCTACGGGCCGGTCGCCGAGGCGTTTCCCTGTACTCCCGAGCGGTCCCCCCCACCCCAATAGGTGTGCCCGCACACGCCAGGCCGCTCGGCATGCTCAGGGGAGTATAGGGAGGGTCCCTGTGAATGCATTTCCGATATCGAGCCAAACCGCTCGTACTGCGAAACTTCCCATTACACCACAGCTCGCCGGTGATAAGCTCTGTACTCCCCGATGGTTCCCCCGAGGTGGGGCACGCTGCCCCACTATAGGATCGGCCGCGGTGAGTACAGGGCTTATCGGTAAGTGCTCCTGGTATTTTTCACACCCCACCACGCGCATCGAGTACAACAGCCGCAGCAGCGGCGGCCAGATGTTGCAACCTGTACTGTTTTATAAGCTCCCCAATGCCGTGGCACCCGGGGCGGGCCGCCGGACCCACCGGGAAGTACAGAGACCGCTCTCGCATGCATTCGCATGAACGAGCGATTCGGTTACTTTGCACGCGAGGTCTCAGGCGCAAAAGTGCAAGCGATCGCTCATGCGTGTGAGCAGGAAAGGCAAGGCCGCGGAGGCGCAACCCGAGGCGGAGATCGAATACGATGAGATACACCTCCCGGAGGACGAGATGATCGAAATCCTGCCAGGATCTCTGCAATTCGTGAACTTGTTCTTCTCGACGAACTCCTTGCCTTCTCGCTCGACACCGTACATGATGTCAAGCGCAAGGGTATTCTGGAAGGCGAAGGCGGAGCCTCACAAGGCCTACTGTGCCGTCGTGCATGCTAATGGTCTGTTGTTCCAGCGCGCCAAGGGTGTGGGCGGCATCGTTACCGGATTTTGCGACGAAGACCAAGGCACTGATGCGGACCCGTTGTCTTGGCTGCAAGTCGTCGACATCGCCAAGAAGGCCAAACAACCCAAGAAGGTCAAACAAGCCCAGAAGACGAAGAAGAAGATCGCCAGCAAGACCGTGGCGCTGCTTAAGGTGGGCGACCTGGTCGAGGTCACGAAGCCTGGCCACAGGGCTTTAGGAAGGCATGGCAGGATTGTTGACATTTCCGGGGGCGTCAACGGTCCCAAGTGGTTCAAGGTTCGGTTTGACGAGAAGGAGGAGGGCGAGCCAGATGCTAAATTTCGCTCCAGCGAGCTCGCCCTCGTCGACGACGACGACGACGACGACGACGACGACGAAGAGGAGGAGGAGGAGGAGGAGGAGGAGGAGGACGAGGACGAGGACGAGGACGACGGCGAGGAGGATGAGGAGGAAGATGACTTAGAAGATGACGAGGTCCTCGTCGCCTCCTTCGAGGTTGTTGGCCGAGAGCACTCGATCCTCAGTGCTGACAGGAATTCATGCATCACGCACATCGGTTTGGCCACGCAGGAACAAAGCTCTGCGCTCGAAAACGGATACTACATGCAGAGCGGCGACAAGGGTGGCCGCATACAGTGGCAGCCCTCACGCCTGGGCAAGCTACCAGCTGACCTTGAGACCTTCCGAGAGCCTGCTCGAGACGACGGTGACTTGAACTATATTAGCGACGGGCGGGTGGCTGAGTGGGATTCGATCGTGAGCCACCTTCATGAAATGACACACAGACCTAAGGACGAGACACGCAAGGAGCTTATGGAAGATTACATGCGTAAGATGAACGTGCTCGTCGTTGACAATCACCGCAAGGGCACTAAGGGCACTGAGCAGGAGCGGCTCAAGATGCGAATGGCATACAAAGCGCTCGGCAAGGTCTTGGCCTACCACGTCATGCCAGCAACAGAGGCAGGATCCAGCAACGCAGGTAAGAGCTTGGTGGTGTGGACCGAGGACGAGCACATGGTGCAGCTACGAAAGGCCATGCAGGAGGCACCGGCGGAGTGTCTGCTTGACGTGCCCATCTCTTTGTATAACGTACTCTTCAAGCACGAGGACGACGAGTCCAACAAGAGGAAGGGCTCCAGTGACTTGCCACCGGCCGATGATCAGAAGAAAAGGAGAAAAGGCGCTGGAAACTCGGATAAGGTGCCATCGGGAAGACGCAAGGCGGCCATGGGCAGCAGCAGCAGCACAAAAGAACAGCAGGCTCATCTTGCCCCAGCGACACGCGCACTCGCTGATCAGCTCGAAGTGCTCAGACGCGAACTTGAAGAGGAGCGGAAGAAGTCAGCAGCAGAGGTTGTCAAGGTGGCAGCGCAGCAGGAGCACATCCAACGTCTCGAATCTGAACTTCGATCTTGTCAACGCAGATACGAGCTGGACCAGCTCGCATGGATGGTGCCCTTTGCAGCAAATGTGTCTCTTGTCAATAGCGCTCAACGATCGCTTCGAAGGCTTCAACGCGAAGGCCACGTAAGCAAGGAGGACGCTGATGCATTTGTGCCAGAGCCAGCCCCATTCGATCTCAACTCACGCCCGTTCAATTCGGGATCCGCATCAGCGCAGAAATTCGATCATGCATTTGCCTATGCACGGCGCATAGTTGTGCAAACAGCGGGCCGTGGCTTTGGTCGATCTTAGATCCTGTCACACATTTCCTGCTCCAAGTGGGGCAAGCCTCATCTCGGCGCTCGCCGTCACGCCGGACGCGCTGCGGCCTGCTCCTTTTGGCCGGCGGTGCCTGCCATGTCGAGGCCGGGGGGAGGTGGACGGCGGGGTGCGTTCGTCGGAGGCGTCTGTGGGGTGTACACACTTCCTGCTGATCACCGTAGATATGTGTGTCTATTGAGTGTGATAAAGCCGGGGAGGGTACGACCGGTGTGTGGAACCATGAGCCGGAGGGGGCTGTGTGCGGCTCTGAAATAGGATAGGACTTACGCAGAGGGTATCTTGAGCCCTCTCCTCCCTCCCCAAGCTGATCCCCACACCCCTGGCGCCGCCCTTCCTAACCCAAGCGTCACTGTGGACATAAGTCTCGGAGAGATCCAGAGATCGGGCGTGTCGTATACGGAACATGTATAGGGTATATGGAACATGTATATAGGGAACATGTCACACACGCGGCACTTTCTCCTTACAAATCATGGTCACATCCTTAAACCACTGTGCATGCTTCACCTCCTGGTCCACATAGTCATCATCATGGTCGCTGTCGCTGCTATCACCATCATCCCCTCCTCCGCTGTCCCTGCCGGCGCCGCCATCAGCTTGCTTTTGCCTCTTGGCCTCTCGATCCGTCTTCTCGTCGAACGCCTCGATCATCTCCTTGGCATTGACAACATTAGCAAGCTTCTCCCAGGAAGTTTCGTCCATTGCGCCGTCATAGCCCAGCCACTTGATCAGGTACTCACGCGTGGCGCCTGAGCCGCGTCTCTTGAGTATTGCCTCCACCTCGTACTCCTCTGTTGGACCAAATTCATTGAATGCCTCGTCCTCCTGCTCAGCGGTCACACCTGCTGCCAACGAGCCCTTGAATGCATAGTCCCATACAACTTGCGTTGGGTCCGCCGGGATGTGTTCAGAATCAGTTTGCGCAAGCTGCGCCAACACGCTCCTCGGTGCGCGATCAGCTCGCCCAGGTGCGTGATCTGCTTGCCCTCCTTTGCGGCCTCGGCCTCGGCCTCGGCCTCGGCCTCGGCCTCGGCCTCGGCCTCTGCCTCTGCCACCGCCACCGCCACCGCCACCGCCATCGTCGCCACCACCACCGCCACCGCCGCCGCCGCCGCCGCTGCCGCCGCCGCCGCCGCCACCTCCTGGTGCATCCTCGCCAACAAAGAAGGCATAAACTGGCGGCCGTGTGCAAAATTCGGTGAATGAGCTGCCCAATGCAAGCTCCCAGGCGCTGACCATATGATCAAGGTCGCTTTGTAATATATGGCTGTAATCCGAAGCGTCCGCGTCGCCGCGGCCCATGGCCCGCTGAAAGCGAGGCCATACGTGCCGAAATGCATTTAAGATTGGGATGTAGTGCGCCAGCCTCTCTCGGGTGACATTTGATCCCAGAGCCTGCTTGCACATGCGGTTGAGGCGCTCACAGACGAAGTCATACGCCACATTTCGCCCGGCATGACCGCTGAGTGAGGCAGTCCGCAGCTTTGTCCACACCAGCTCGAAAGGCGCAGCCATGGCATACCGAATGTAAGTCACACAGACCGCCATGATGCGATAGTTTGTCTTGCCAGTGGCCGCAAACCAATGGTATGTCAGCGGCCACATGACATCAATGACACGCCAGTTATTGCTTCGGACGCCCTGCCGCAGAGCCAGCCACGGGAAACCAAAGTGAAAGAGGAACTTGACGGCGTTCGCGGCCGCTGCGTTATCTTCCACGTGCGATAGCAGAAGATCCGGTTTTGCTAAGATACCGGGTGGAACGACACGTGTCATATAGATGGCGAGCGACCTGATCACTAGCTGGTAGAAATGATCATAATACTTGTATGACTCCGTTGACGTCCAGCGCTCATGAACCGTCTTCTCGCATTGCATGCAGTGCACAGCGTAGTGGACGAGAGCCACGTACCACAGTTTGTGCAACGCCATAAGCACGTGCACGGTGAAATGAAACTCACCTGGTAGCGGCAAAAGCCACGCATACCGTGATGGATGATAGATCTTCAACCAAACCATCCTTGAGTATGTTTGCTGGTCGCCGACGGCCATCACCACCGTCGCTGCTCGACGGTGGGCTGCCTCCAAGAAGCCAACAAGAAAGCAATAAAGGCGCCGCACGACGCCCAGCCACTTGTCTACGTCCTTATATGCTGCCGTGCCCGCGTCGAGCACTGGCTCCTCGAAGAGCACCTCGGTCTTGTTGGGCTTTGCGACGTCGGGGTGTGCAAGGATGTCGGCACCCGCGCGCGTCTGGTCAAAGAAGCTGCGCCATGATGAATGCTTGAGGCATGTTATGTCGGTATGGCGTGGGTCGAACCGCTCGCGCACATCAAATCGGCTGACTCCCTGCCGTCTCCATCCGGTTGATGGTATGTCCTCACCTTGGAGCTCGCATGCACGGATGGGCACAGTGAGCCAGTTCACGGTGTGCACATACTCGCCGCTCCGTTCGGTATGCTCATGTACATTGCGCGTCAGGTAGTCGCAGTTGTCACCGACAACAAATCTGAGTTGCCACGAGACATCTACGTCCGCGTGCACACGCTCGCGCAGCGAGTGGGCGACGTCTTTGGCGAACCTGGTCACCCATGCCTTACTCGGAAAGATCATGAGGAAACTCAGCACGGTCCAAACGTCCTCTGGCACGCCGCTCTTGAGCGCAAGAAGCCCCAGGCAAATGATGAGGAATGGCATCAGGGATTGTGTCTTCGTCCTTGCTAACAGAGTGAGCCACATCTCCGTGGCGAACAGCCGTTTCAGTTGAGAGCGAGCCTCGCGTCTGCTCTCCGTGGTGCTCGATGACCCAGCATCCACCGATGAGCTCAGCACAACGGGCTCAAGGAGCTCCTCAGAGTACATCGATGCGTTGCGAACTTGCACCCTGGGGCACTCGAAATCAACGTCGTCCTCCAGATTGTCAGGCTCGGCAATAAGCGCGCCAAGGCTTGGCCCGGCTGCACCAGGGTTCTGGACCGAAAGCGGCAGGAGTTCAATCAGTTCGTACTCGGACTTGAGTGCAGTCTCAAGGTGAGACTGACGGACAGCACACGAGGCGTGGGGCTGGTTTGGCGTCTCGTGATCATGCATCCAGTCCGGCAATGTCAGCGGTGGGTGCTCGAGCTGGAGGTCGAGATGATCGCCATCGGCACCCCCCTCGTCCTCCTGCTCATCCTCCTTGGCATTTCCCGGTGCCTTCGAGCAGTAATTTAGGTGGCAGATGAGGTAGCGCGGCGCCGAAAGCACCTTGCCGCAGTACGCGCAATCCTTGCGGCCGGGCCGCAACACCTCAGACGCCGCGGGTGCGGGCGCAGCCGCTGCGGAATGCATGACACGGCTTGGTTCTGCTCGTGTGCGGGATGGAAAACTCGCGTGCAAAGTAACCGAATCGCTCGTTCATGCGAATGCATGCGAGAGCGG
>ENA-UOXG01001090-UOXG01001090.1-mixed-culture-metagenome-genome-assembly--contig:-NODE-1090-length-18202-cov-51.483275_pt1 | contig 18202 bp, 19 predicted proteins | sample MGYA00238159_ERZ761634 | MGnify/ENA primary metagenome ERZ761634 (study PRJEB28908, sample SAMN08776845) | mixed culture metagenome | isolation source: Freshwater growth medium | place: USA... | reverse complement strand
CCTGCATCCAGGAGCATCACACGGCATCGGGCGTCGTCAGATAAGTCATCGGGCGTCATCAGAAGTCATCAGAAGTCATCACACCTGCATCCAGGAGCATCACACGGCATCGGGCGTCCGTCCGAAAGGTATCGACGGGCTCGGCGAGGGTGGCGCCCGCGACGGCGCCCGCGACGGCGCCTGCCGCCGCGCTCGCCTTCTTCCACTCGGGGCGCCACCACGAGTCCTCCTTGAGTGAGATGGTGCCGATGGCTGCGCGCTGTAGCACGTGGCCGATGAGCGGGAGCGCGTCGGGGAAGCGTGTGAACACGACCGCCTTCTCGGCGGGAGGGAGCTCGTCGCGCAGCAGCCGAACGAGCGCACGCAGCTTGCTGCTGCCGGCTTCGAGCCCAGGCCATTCACACCTCGCACTCGCCTTCACAGCCTCGAGCCCAGGCCATTCACAGCTCGCATCGTGAGAGGAGCTCGCGCCGTCTTGGGCGTGCTCGGCGCCGTACTGGGCGTGCTCTGCCTCGGCCAGCGCACGCACCTGTGGGGAAGTGAGAACGTCGTAGTGAGCACATGCATGCCGGGCGGGGGCAGGTGGCTCAGCGCACACACGCGGTCGAGGCGTCGTGGTGAGCACATGCATGCTGGGCGGGGGCAGGTGGCCCAGCGCACACACCCGGTCGAAGCGTCGCTTGGTAGCGTCCGTGTGCGCCGCGAGTCGTCGACGCGACTCCTCATTCCGCTGCTCGCGCTCGTGCGCGTCGCGGGCGAGCGCGGCGCGCTTCTCGGCACCTGTGGGGAAGTGAGAGCGTCGTGGTGAGCACATGCATGCTGGGCGGGAGCGCATCGCGGGCGAGCGCGGCGTGCTTCTCGGCACCGATCGTGCGAAGATGCCGACGGAGCTCTGCCGGTGCGCAGCTCAGCGCCATCCACGGCGGTGCGGCGCGCCGCCCGAGGCGAGCTCGCTCCTGCGCCGCACGTAGCCACCCGAGGATGAGCTGCTGGTCGGCGGCGGCGCTCGCGACGGCGCTCTCTCGAAGGCTGTCAGGTACCCTCTCGCCGAGCAGGTGGAAGACGAGGCGGGAAGGGAGCGGTGCCTCCCATCCCGACCACTCTCGAGATTGCATCTCGGCGAGGCTGTGCGGCCCGAGGAGCTTCTCGGCTGCCTCGCGCACGGCCTGTCAATAGTCGGCCACGCCTTGCGTCTCAGAGGCAATCAAAGGCAATCAGATGGGATCAGAGGCAATCAGAGGCTATCAGAGGCAATCGGAGGCAATCAGAGGCAATCAGAGGCAATCAGATGGGATCAGAGGCAATCAGAGGCCATTAAAGGCCATCAGAGGTCATCCGCGCGCCTGCTTCTCCCGGTACAGGTCGCTCAGCACGGCGCCCAGCGCGTACAAGAAGCGTGTCGCGCGCCCGCCCGACGGGTTCGCAAGGATGCGGATCGCCACGTCATCCACCCGCCACATCTCCGAGATGCCCTGCTTGTACTTCGTCAGCTCCTCGTCTGTCAGTCGCTCCTGATGAGGGAGGTCATCAGAGGTCATCAGCATCCATCAGGTGCAATCAGGGGGACCATCAGGGGACCATCAGGGGGACCATCAGAGGCCATCAGAGGTCGGGTCTCCCCCTCCCGCCATCAGAGGCCATCAGCGGCCATCAGAGGCCATCAGAGGCCATCAGAGGTCGGGTCTCCCCCTCCCGCCAGACGCCAGATCGAACCAGATCGAACCTCGGTCATTCGAGACGAGAGCCCTGATGAGGGAGGCAATCAATTACGCCATCAGACGCAATCAGAACGAACCTTGGTCATTCGAAACGAGAGTAGCGGCGCCACGTCAGCCCAGCGCGTGCGCTCGCTCAACGGCTCCAACGGCTGCCCGCAGTACGACCACGCATCCCAGCAGGGGAGGCCGTCGTCGTCGTCGTCGTCGTCTCGCTCGCTGCTGCTGCTGAGTCGAGAGCTGGCGCCGCCCGTGGTGCCCACCACGGCGCCACCCGCGGTGCCCACCACAGCGCCACCCACAGCGCCACTCGTGGTGTCCACTACGGCGCCACCCACGGTGCCCACCACAGCGCCACTCGTGGTGCCCACCACAGCACCACTCGTGGTGCCCACCACAGCACCACTCGTGGTGCCCACCACAGCACCACTCGTGGTGCCCACCACAGCGTCCGGATCCCACAGCCGCAAAAAGTGCGTCAGGATGCGCCGTACGCCATCCGAATTATCCGTCGACGTCGCCCACTCGGCCCACTCGCTCCGCCAGCCCGAGCTCGCGGCGCCAACGGCCGGCTGCGGGCTCGGCTCGGGGCAGAGGGTGAGGTGGCGGAGCACCTGTGGGGAAGTGGGAGCGTCGTGGTGAGCACGTGCATGCTGGGCGGGGGCAGAGGGCGAGGTGGCGGAGTACCACATCGATGGCGCGATTCGTCAGGGCTCGTCTGGCCTCGATGGCCGCGTCCACGTGTGCCGTGCTGCCAAGCTCGATCGCCCGCCGTCCCCCCCACGCCCGTTCGAGGGCGGGCGGCGAGACTGGCTGCGTAGCTCCATCTGCCGAGCTCGAGAGCACGATGGGAGCTCCGATCTCGGAGATGGGAGGTACGATCTCGGAGATGGGAGGTCCGATCTCGGAGATGGGAGCTCGTATCTCGGAGATGGGATCTCGGATCTCGGAGATGGGAGGTCCGATCTCGGAGATGGGAGCTCGGATCTCGGAGATGGGAGCTCGGATCTGGGAGCTCGAGAGCACGATGGGAGGTCCGTAGTAGCCGCGCTGCCCGACGAATGCAAGCGCCACCAGCTGCTGGAGCACGACGAGATCCGCCAGCTGCAGCTCGCCCAGCGCGAATGCATGCGTCTCGACCAGGGTGCGCAACCGACCGGCCTCCTTCTCCGCCTCCCAGCGTGCCGCGGAGAGCATCGCGGGCCAGAGCGGCGCGCTGCCCGCGCCCTGCCACACCTGAGACAAGAAATGGACAACATATGCCACGGCTCTCTCAGAAAAGTCATCAGAGGTCATCAGAGGTCATCAGAAGTCATCAGAGGTCATCAGAGGTCGTCAGAGGTCATCACACCTGGGGCAGCCTATGTAACGGCTCCTCATACCCGTCATCAGAAGTCATCAGAAGTCATCAGAGGTCATCAGAGGTCATCACACCTGGGGCAGCCTATGTAACGGCTCCTCATACCCACGCCGGCAGCGCTCAAGGGCCTTGCCCGGCCGGTCGTCGGTCAGCGCGCCTACCAGCTCAGCAGGCATGCCTTTGGAGGCGGAGGAGTCGACGCGCCCGATACAGCGCCCTCGAGCCGTCGACGCGCCCGATACAGCGCCCGAGCCCCCCTGGCTGCCGCCGCCAGTACCGCCGCCGCCAGCGCTCTTGCCACCGTGCTGACTCTCGGCGGCACGCTTCGACTTCAAGCCCCACGATGCCCAGAGGCTCGGCGCGAGGAGCGAGCGCTGCACCTGTGGGGAGAGGGGAGCGGGCGCCATCGTGAGCACGTGCATGCAGATGCCCAGAGGCTCGGCGCGAGGAGCGAGCGCTGCACCGAGTCGATCAGGATCATCTGGCGCTCACGGCCGTAGCCTACCACAACGTCGGCCGTGCACGCGTCAGCGGCCGCGTGCCCATCTTCACAGGCCGCGTGCACATCTTCACAGGCCGCGTGCCCATCTTCACAGCCCGCGTCTTCGGCCGACCCCAGCGCCGTCCCCTGCGCCGTCCCCTGCGCATGGCGCAGCGCGGCGGGCAGCACGAAGTCCGCATGGAGGACCTTTTCGGCCATCGTGAGGTCGAACTCGAATCTTCGCACGCGCTGTGGAGGGATTCGTAACCGGAGCTTCGCCTTGGTACGACGCAGGAAGATGGGGCGGAGCGTCGCGCGGAGGGTGTCGAGTGCGCTCACGTCGCCGCGCTGCCACGCTGAGGCTGCCGCGTGCCAGGTGCTTGCGAGAGGCCCGCGCTCGCCTGCCATCGGGTGCACTCGGGAACCATCAGAGGCCATGTGAGGATCATCAGGTGCCAGCAGATGCCATCAGGGGCCATCAGGGGCCATCAGGTGCAATCAGGTGCAATCAGGTGTCATCAGGTGCCATCAGGTGCCCTCAGGTGAAATCAGGTGCCATCAGAGGGTCGTGCTCGCCACGGCGCTTGCCTCCTTCGAGGAAGTGGAGAAGTTGGAAGAGGTCGCCCAGCCGCTCGTGCTCCATCGGCGTGCCTGTGGGGAAGTGAGAGCGTCGTGGTGAGCACATACATGCTGTTGGACGAGGTCGCCCAGCCGCTCGTGCTCCATCGGCGTGCCTGACACCGTCCAGCGATGCGTCGCTGCCACGAGGCGCACCGTCTTGCCGGCCGCGTACGAGCCAGGCGCCTTCTGCACCTCGTCGAGGATCACGCGCCAAAAGTGCAGGTACTTGAGCGGCGACGGGCGCGTATCGTCGTCCGTCGCGCGCACACGCAGGTTGAGGCTGCTGCGCTTCTCCTTGACACTCTCGAAGCTTTGCTGGAGCGGTCGCAGCTCGCGCATCAGCACGTCGTAGCTGGCGAGCACGACGTCCGCGCCGGCGAGGCGGGCCACCTCGGCCATCACAGCCTCGTGCGTCGCCCCTTCGGGCCGGCCGCGGAAGTGCACGAGGCGCAGCGCAGGCGCGTGGAGGCGCAGCTCGCGCGCCCACTGCTGCTCGATGGCCGCCGTGCATGCGATGAGTGTGCTGCCGCACGGGAGGACGAGCCCCTGGGGGGCAAGGCTGCATTCGGCCGGCCGCCACGAGTTCGCCGCCACGAGCGCCGCACACATGACCGTCTTGCCCACGCCCTGCTCGTCTGCGAGGATCCCGCCCTTGAGCGCACCCGCGCGCTCACAATCGAGCATGAAGGTCAAGGCTTGGCGCTGGAAGTCGAAGAGCGTGCTCGCGATGGCTGCGGGTTGCGGCGCCTCGGCGAGATCAGCACCCACGTTGAGCGCGTCTAAGAAATCGGTCGGTAGTTTGGGCATGGACATGGCGCGTCGAGTGTGTGAACGTTAACACGACAGACGCGACAACCGGTGCTACCGGTACGGCACTGTTTTTCGAAACAACACCGACACCGACCGCGGTGTGACCTGTGGGGAACATAGGAATTCCAAATCGACAACGCCTATCGTAAGGAATTCCTACCGAGTACCGTAAACCGTAGGTACCACGACCACCCCCACATGCCCTCAGGGTCAGGCTCAGTCGCCCTCACCCAACAATTTGCGCCTGCACCACGTCCTGCTCGGCCGCGTTCGCGGCAAGAGCCGCCCAACGACACGAGGAATTGCAAATCTTGATTACTTGATATGGCAAATAATCTCTCGTCAAGTTATGAGTCAAGAGTCAAGAGCTGTTGATCTACTGGTCAAGCTGCAGGAGGCGGCCCTCGAAAGCCAGCTCGAGAGCCTGCAGTGCCGGTCCGACGTGGCAGATTGTGCCACATGATGCCCTGCTCCGTCACTGAGGGCACAAGCACCTCGCCGGCCCGGAGCTCGCGATTTGGCGAAGTCGAGCCCGGCAGCGCAGGCCACTTGATCTGCGCCGCCGCCGCGCTCGCGGCGGCTCTCGCGGCGGCGCTCGTGGCGGAGAGGTACGGAGAGCCCAAGGCATACGCCGCCTGTGGGGAAAAGGCGCCGAGGTGAGCACTTGCATGCTGCCCTTGAGAGCCCAAGGCATACGCCGCCTCCACCCGCCGTTCGCGTGCGTCGCCGACGCCGTGTAGGTCACTGTGTAGGTGCATGTGTACTAGGCTGCCCGAGGACTTGGGGCGTGTGGCTTGGCGCAGCATGCGCAGCTCTACGTGCGATGAGGAAGGGCGTCCGGCGCTCGTGGCAGCGCTCGAGCGACGCACAGGGAGGGCGGCCGCCTCCATCGGCAGGGCGGTCGCGTCGGACACATTGTTCTCCTGGGAAGCGCCCTGATGGTGATCAGGGCCCTGAAATTTCGCCGCGAGCAACGGACGCACTCGTGCCTGGCACTGCGGCCACTGAGGCCGTTGGCTATCTTGATACGCGATCTCGTACGCACGGCGTGCCTCGCGGGTGGCAGCCTCCGCCGTCGCAGCTCGTCGTAGCGCCGTGAACGAGTGCACCTCGGCCTCCGTGAGGGACTTGCGAAGGACGCTGATGGTCGCGCGCAGTTCTGATTGGAACGCCATGTAGACCAGGACAGGGGTCAGACCAGTGCCGCCTGCGCCGCCTGCGCTGCCGGCGCCGCCTGCGCCGCCGGACGCACTGCCTGCTGCAAGTTCGCGCGCGGCCGCTTGGATCGCGAGGTTCTGCTCGTGAACCAGCTGCTCGCGCGCGGCGGCCACCGCCTGCGTTACCGCCACCTCCTGCGCTCGTGCCGCCTGTTCGGCTGCCTCCGTGGCCTGCGCCTGCAGCAGCGCGCTCTTGGCACCTACCATCCACTTGGAAGAGAGCGCCGCCTGCATCGCAATCGCTGCCACCGCGCTCTCGACCGCGGCCTTCTTATCGAGCGCAGCCACCTCTTGCTCAATGGCGACCGCCTTTGCGACGGCCGCCTCCTGCTCCACTGCCGCCTGCCACCGATGATCCTCGATTGCCTTCACGTGCTCCGCTTCCAAGGCGACGTGGGCCGCCTCCGCCGCCGCCTTCGTCTCCGCCACTTCGGCCATCGCCGCCACCTTTGTCGCCTCCAACTCCGCCGCCGCTGTCGCCTCAACAGCTGAAAGCCGCTCCGCCGCTGTCGCCTCAACAGCCGATAGCCGCTCCGCCGCCACTGCTGCAGCGACGCGTTTCTCTTCCTCGGCGCACGCCATGGCCTCTTCGAGTGCCCTAGCGGCCTCCGCTTTGGTCGCCTCGAGCTCGGCGGCGGCAACCGCCATCGCTGCAGCCTTTTGCGCTGCCGCCTCCTCCATCGCCGCCTCGAGGTTGGCTGCCGCGATCGCCATGGCCGCGGCCATCTGCGCGGCGGCCTCCTCGGCTGCCTCCTCGGCTGCAGCCTCCAGCGCGGCTTCCAAAGCGAGGGCTGCCTCTTCGCGTGTAGCGGAAACCGCCTGCGTCACCGCCGCCTCCTGCGCCTTCAGCGCTGCCTCAGCCGCTTCCGCTGCCTCCTCAGCGAAACGTGATTCGCGCGCTGCTGCCGTCCACGTGTTGGCCAGCTTTGCGCGCGCGACCATCGCGGCGACGGCGGCGCTGACAGCAGCATGCTGCTCTGCTTTATGCTTGACTGCCTTCACGATACCAACCGTGTTCGAGCGACTCCGCTCTTTGACCCGCGTGGTGCTCACGGCTGCCTCCACCGCTGCCCTCTGCTCGCTCGCAGCCTTTTCGCTCGCCGCGGCGAGCGCTGCGGCCGCTGCGGCGAGCGCTGAAGCCATCGCCTGCTCGTGCGCAGCTTGCGCCTCCGCAGCCGTTGCACTTGCGGCAGCGAGCATGTCGGCCACCGCCCGTTCATGCGCAGCTTGTGCCTTGGCCCGTTGCGCCGCTGCCTCAGCATCCTTAGCCATGACTACTGCGGCAACCTCTCGGTCGATGGCGGAATGCGCAGCCCTTGCGCCTTCTGTACGAGCCTCATCGACGGCGATCGCCACAGCATCTGCAACGGCCGCCTCTGCGACCGACGCTTTGACGTAGCCTTGCGTTCGGACGTCCATGCAACGCAGAAGCCCTGAGTGTAGTTGGCGGTGCGCTTGCGGTGGTGCTCCGCAAGAGGTTGGCGAGCTTCTTTTTGGCGGAAAAGAGGCGCGGTCTCGAATTCTGAAACAGCACCTTGGCTATTTCCTTGGAGGAAACGGCTGTCTGTGCATGCAAAGCGACATGAGTCATCTCCCTCCCTCCTAAGAATCGAAACGTTGTTTACATTCTCCGTCTATCGTGATTCATGCGAATTGAATTCTCAACTTTATGATCACGTCGCGACCCCAAGCCCAACCCGAGGAGGCCCCCGGCGCCGCTTGTTGCCGCCGCGTCCTCCACCTCGCCTGCGCCCCTGCATGGCCATCGTGGAGAGCCCTCGGGTTCGATTGCCGCCCACCCCGTGGCAGACCAGAGACGGCCTGCACGGCGCTGGCAGCACCTCCGGCAGCGGACAGGCGAAGAGGTTGGTGTCGTCCCGTGCACGATCGACAGGACGCAAGCTGTGGAGTGGCTGGAGTGGCCCTTGAGAGTTCGTGAGGACGCACCTGTGGGGAAAGGAGAAGGCGCCGTGGTGAGCACTTGCATGCTGCCCTTGAGAGTTCGTGAGGACGCACCGGCTGAGCCGCAGGCCGGACATGCCGGTAGGGAGGGTGCCACTGAGCCGGTTGCCATGGATCTCGAGCTGGCGCAGCGCGTGCCAGCCGCCAATGCTCCTCGGCAGTGTGCCCGACAGCCGTGTACCGACCAGCCACAAGGCTCGCAACTGGTGGAGCTCGCCGATCTCGGAGGGGATGGTGCCGGAGAGGCGCGTGGCCGCAAAGGAGACGTGCTGGAGCGCCGACGCACGGCCGAGCTCCGTCGGTAGCGTGCCACTCAAATGCTTGCAGCTATGCGTAAACATGCTCCGTGCACTGCCCAGCCAACCGAGCTCCGTGGGCAGCGTGCCCGACAGAAAAACGTGGTCGAGCTGTAGCCGCTGGAGATGACCCAGAGCGCCAACCTCGGGGCTCAAGGTACCCGAGAGCCTCGTGCCAGCCACATCGAGCTCACGCAGTGAGGCCCAGGCGTCCAATGAGTGCGGCACCGTGCCTGAGAGCGCCGCGTTGCTGGCGAGCAGCAGCGTCTCCATTTGAGCGAGCGACAGCAGCACTGCCGGCAGGGTGCCCGAGAGCCTGCTCGCGTCGATGTTCAGCGTCTTGATCTCGGAGAGCTGGGCGAGATGGCGTGGCAAGGTGCCGCTCACACGATTGTCGCCGAGGTCAATGCCCACCACTGTCGTATGGCTGCTGCGGTCGCACTCGATCCCGTGCCATCGGCACACGTTGCCGCTCAGCCAGCGAGTACTTGCACGCCACTTTGCGCCGTGCGCAGATGCGTATAGCTGCTCGAGCGCCTCCCGAGCCGTCGACGTGCCGAGGGTGCCTGCTGCGACGACGGGGAACATGCAGGCCTTTACGGTTTTTACCGCCAATTCATGTTAATACACACAACACAGCCTAGAAGAGAAGATCGGCGAGACCCAAATATGAACTCGGGCGGGAGCGCGCCCGCCGACATGGGCGGTGAACCCCCGAATGGGCGAGCCAGGGGGCAGCCAGTAGAAGTTTACAAGCCGCCCCCTGAAGAGACGCTGGCTCCGTTTTTACTGAGGAGCGGGGAGCGCTGGCTGCTGTGAAACACAAACGTGCAAGTCAAGTATGGTTGTCTTTTGTTTAAGTATAGACTTGACTTGACTTGCAAGGTGCAAGGTGCAAGGAGGGTAGGACGCGTACGGTGGGGTTAGGCCTCAGAGCTTACCGGCGTTAACGAGGGATGTCATGTAATTTGCTCCTGGAACCTGTCGAGTTCGGACCGTGGAGTTCACACACGGTTTCTTTCTGTACAGTATCGCCACTGCCGACTGCGTCAGTTGTGGCCCGCGCGTCTCCATGCCATCGCCGCCTCCACGGTCTCCAGCAGCGCATCCGGCACCATACCCACCGCCGAACATGTGCTCGAATCCATGCTTCGACACCTCCATCCTCTTGTGCACGTTCAGCACAGACTGCGTCGACTGCGGCGTGCGCACCGCGTCGCCGCCGCCGCCGCCACATTCCCCTACAATGGCGTGCATGAACAACTGCTTCAACGCCGGCGGCGGCTCGAGCAGCGACGATGGCGGCGGCCAGGGCTCTGAGTTCACAACGTGCGCCTACGTCACCGATTGCATCGGCTGTGGCCCGCGCATCTTCATGCCACCACCGCCTCCACGGTCACCAGCAGTGCATCCGGCACACAACCCACCGCCGAACATGTGCTCGAAATGCTTCGACAGTTTGAACACGAATTGCCTGAACGCGGTGTCGTGCCCGTACCTGTCCACCGCGGTCGGCGGCACTGGCCTTTATCTCAACCCTGCTGGCAAGTCCACCACCGACTTACGCGCCATCCTCCACCATGCTGCATGCACTGGCGCCGACCGTAATTCGACGACGGCCGACGGGCTGCGCAAGGATGCGCGCAAGGTCTTTGAAATCGCACATGAGAAGCTATTCAGCAAGATTGGGGACGCCAACGTCACATACTCGTTCCCATACGATCAGACGAACGCGAGCGAGGACACAGCGGGCGACCCCATGGAGAAAGCGGCGAACTTGAACGGTGTGTCTTCGCAGTGGGTGGAGTGCGCTGATCTCGCACCCGTGCTGCTCAGGCTCGCGTTGCTTATCTGGGCGGTTTGCTCGACGCGGAGACGATCCGGCCCTAACGAGCGCTTTGCGAATCAGACGCACCGCAACCAGCGCTTCGCATTGGCCTTGCTCGTGCTCCTCGTCCCGCGGATGAGCGCTGTGGCGACGACGGCACCATCCAATGGCGATGGGACTGGTGAGCATCTTGCAGAGTCGGCGCAGGCGACGCCGAGGCTGCAGCCGCTGCGGCCGCTGCCGCTCACTCAACTCTGCGCCGATGACGTGAGCAGCGGCGCCTTGGACTCGAGCGGCGCACCCATGCCATGCTCCTACTTCTCTGCACAGCCCTCTGCTTGCGCTTCCTATTCCGTCGCGCGGACCACGTGCCCGGTGGCGTGCGACACGTGTTCGCCTCTCCAGCCTGGCCCCTCAGGCTCAATGGTCTTCTCCGGCGCGGTAACGAGCGACCACCCTGTTGCCGGGTTGCAGCACGCGCCCAGTCACACTCGTGCGCAGCAGGCCCAGCAGGCCAGCGGCATCCCCAGCCTGACCAGCACACCCAGCACACCCAGCACACCCAGCACCTCTGCAGGCAGCAGCCTGGTTACGGGCCCTCCGTTCCAGCGACCCCCGTTGCCGCCCTTGTCCGTGTCGTCTCCCCCCATGTCGCTGCTTCCGTCGTCCCCATTGCCGCCGCTGTCAGCCCCGACACCTTTGCCCCCGCGCCCACAGCCACAGCTACCACTACCCCGCCCACCGCCCTCGCACCCCACATCGATGCCCCCCACATCGATGCCCCCATCGATGCCCCCCCCCACGCCGTCCCTGGGCCCTCCAAACTCTGGCCCGACGCCGCCTTGGTCCTCGTCACCGCCGCCGTCGCCCGAGCGCTTGTGGCTACCTTTGATTCTGCCGCCTCCACCCGTTCGGGTGCCATCCCCGCCGCCTCAATGGTCTGCGCTGATGGCGCCTCCGCCGCTTCCGTGCACTGGGCTGCCCTGCACCGAGGCCAGCGACAACGACGCTCCCGGGTTGCACTCCATGCAGTTTGTGCCCAGCCACCGCCGTGAGCTGCAGACCTCGGTGAGCACCGTCGCCGACCTGACCAATGCACTCGCCAACACAGCTGTCGGCCGCATTGTCCTTGCCTCCGGGACCTACTACCTCAGCGCCGAGCTCAGCATCACTAGGAGCGTCGTCATCGAGGCAGCGGCGGGAGCTACGGTCACCCTGGACGCACAAGCGAGCTCCTGGAGTCCGCGCCGTGTGCTGTACATCGCCCCGGGCTCATCGGGCGTCGTGCAACTGATCGGGCTCAGCATCACGGGAGGCTACGTCGACACGGGAGCATGCAGCTCTGACTGCATGCCTAGATGTTGTGGCGGCGGCGGTGTTCTCATCCACGGTGGCTCGGTAGCCTTGTCATCATGCACCATAACTGGCAACACATTTCAGGGGGGAAAGGGCGGCGGTGTCTATGTCACTCAAGATTCTCGCACGGTGACCTTGTCATCTTGCACCATCACAGGCAACATGGCTGGGCAATTTGGCGGCGGTCTTTCCATCGCGACGTCGGCGACCTCGTCGGTGACCTTGTCATCGTGCACCATCACTGGCAACTCTGTTGCTCTTTATGGCGGCGGTGTTTGCATCGAGGGCAGTGGCACGGTGACCTTGTCATCGTGCATCATCACTGACAACTCAGCCTATGTCCCTGGCAATGCCAATAATGGGGGCGGTGGTGTCGCTGTCTTTACATCGGGAGGCACAGTGGCCATCTCGTCGTCCAACATTAGTGGCAACAGCGTTGGGAACGATAATACTGTGCGTGCTCACGCTCAAACGTTCCCATGGCCCTGATGGAAAAATGGCTGACGCGTTTGCTTTTATGTGCTCCTTCGTGACCTCACGTTCCCTACTCCCCAGGGGCCCAATGTCGGTATCTGGGCAACAACGTCTGCCTCTGGGTCTGGTTGGGGGCCCCTGAGCATTGTCTGCCTCTGGGCAACAACCCTCGACGGCGTCGTGGGGGGGTATGGCTCAGTCTCAGCTTGCCCGGCGCCGCCGCCCTTGCCGCCGCCCCCCTCGCCGCCGCCCTCGCCGCCGCCGCCGCCGTCGCCCCCACCCGCCCCGCCTCCGACCGTGGTCCTGACGCCCAGCACCATCGTGCGCAGCTCCACGACCAGCATCGCAGTGAGTGGGATCTTGAGCAACGGCAACCACCTCATCTTCCTACCTTCCGGCGACCAGACCTGCACAGGCGCAGCCTTCGCACGTACCGCGCAGTCGGGCGGCACGATCGGCAATGGCGCCATCTCTGTCCAGCTGCTCAACATCGGTCTCTATAAGACCTGCTTCTCGACACTAGCCAACCCCACGCTGGATGCTGACTTTGCCTACCTGTCGGCCACGCAACTGTCTGTCATCAACGGATCGCCCCCGCCGCCGCCGCTCTCGTCCTCGCAGCCGCCGCCGCCGCGACCGCATTTGCCACCCCCGCCCTCGCCGCCCCCGCCCTCGCCGCCGTCGCCCTCGCCGTCCTCGCAGCCGCCGCCGCCGCGACCGCCCTTTCCGTCGCTGCCCTCAAACTGTACCAGTGGGCGCACCACAGGCGGTCCCTCCAACTGTACCACCTTTCCGCCTCCACCGCGCTTCCCTCCGACTGTGCCAGTGGGCGCACCACAGGCTCCGCCGCCCGCACTTCGCCCGCTGCCATCGCCTTCGCCATCGCCCCCACCCTCGCCGCCACCACCCTCACTGGCGGTGCCACCCTTTGCGCCCGTCTCGGCGGGCCAGGCAGTCGTCCAGGTGCAGGCCACCGTGATCACGCTTAACTTGCAGGTCGCAGGCGACGTCAACGACTTTGCTCCAGGCTCGAGTGCGCGCGCAAATCTGGAGGCCAATTTTCGCTATAAACTCGCGTGCTACGATCCGTGCCAGCTCCGGCTCCTGATCTCGTCCGCGTCGGTGAATGTACAGGCCCTGATCACAGTGCCCAACCCTCCCGCGGGCGCAACACCAAATTTCCCGACTGCCAACCTCGCGGCCACGGTACTGGCGGCCGCGACTGCCCTCACGTCGCAGCCTCTCGCGGCGCTCTCAGGGGCCCTCGCCGTGACGGTGACGCAAGCGCCCGCCGTCACGGTCGCAGAGAACGTTGCCATGCCAATTGTCGTCGCACCACCGCCTTCACCATCACCCTCACCCACACCCATGTCACCCATGTCGAAGGGTGCTTCGGCAGTCGAGACCAGCGGCTCAGCCGGCATCATCATCGGCGTCATCGCCTGCGTGATCATCATCCTTGTTCTCGCCCTGGTCATCCTGTACCGTCGTCGCCGCAATATCCGCAAGCTGATCGTGGTGACGCCAGCAGTCGGGCCTACCAAGTCGAGCAGCGCCGACGGTACGAGCGACTCGCACTCGTCCACGTCGTCCTCTGACATGGTGAGCTCGCTCACGCTATCCGAGGGCGCGAGTGCCAGTGCCAAGGCTCGCATGACGCGGGCGCAGGAGCTCCTCAAGGCGTGGGAGCTCGACGCGCGCGAGATCACGATCCTCGAAAAGCAGCTCGGCGAGGGCGGGCAGGGGGTCGTGGTGCGCGGCTTGTGGCACGGCATCGAGGTCGCCATCAAGCAGCCGCGGCTGTCAAAGGGGAGAAGCGGGAAGCAGAACGCCTTCGGCTCGACGTCGGCGCTCGATTCGTACAACCAGGCGCTCCGTCGTGAGGTGCGCGCGCTCTCGCGCGTGCGCCATCCGAATGTCATCAAGCTGCACGGCGTATGCTTCGGACCTGCACCGATGCTCCTGATGAGCTACGCACCGAGCGGCACGCTGCAGGACGCGCTCGACAACCACAAGTTCCAGACGCCCTTGGAAACGGTGCAGCTGCTCGCGGGCATCGCGCGCGGCATGGAGGCGGTGCACGCGCACAAGATCATCCACCTCGACCTGAAGCCGGAGAATGTGCTCATCGGGCCGCTCGACGTGCCGTGGATCACCGACTTTGGGCTCTCCACCTCTGCCAACATGACCTCCATGTCTCAGTCGACTGCGGGCGGGCGCGGCACGCTGCCCTTCAAGGCGCCCGAGCTCTTCGCTCATCCACCGCACGTGGGGCCCGAAGCCGACGTCTACGCCTTTGCCATCCTCGCGTGGATCGTCGTCTGTGGCGAGCAGCCGTACGCAAAGATGCTGGCGGCTGCGACGTCGTTGCCGCAGGCGGTGGCCCAGGGCGTGCGGCCGACGCTGGCCGACCCGAACGAGGAGTGGCAGGACAAGACCACCCTGCCAATGGTGAGGCTGATCGAGGGCTGCTGGCACGCCGATTCTGCGCAGCGTCCGACTTTTGGCAGCGGCAGCGGCGAGGGCGCAGATGGCGGGGAAGATGGAGGCAAGAGGGTGAGGAGTCGTGTCGTCGCGATGCTCGAGAAGATGGAGCACTCACTCTCAAAGGGCTCCGATCTGGAGGCGTCACAGCTGGCGCTGGCGATGCGGCTGATCTCGACCGAATCTGAGGCGGAGACGCTGAGCATCTCCCTCGTGCAGATTGGCGCGGCACAGGGCGATGCGACGACGACGGCGGCGGAGCAGACCGAACTGGCGGAGGAGAAGGCAGCCTTGGAGACGTCACAGGGCCTGCTGCGCCAGCATGCCTCTGCCGTGCTCTCGCAGATGCCCGGCGGTACCGGCGGCGAGCTCGCGAGCGCGCTGAGTGCGATGCTGCAGCAGCAGTCGGACATGTTCCGACAGGCGATGCAGGAGCTCAGTGAGCTCAAGGTGGAGACCGAATCCAATAAGCGTAGCCTCATCCGTCTCGCCGAGGGCGAGCTCGACTGCCCCCGCCTCTTTGTGCTCCTGCCGATGGAGGCCTCGAGCTCGAAGCTCATGCAGCTCGTCAAGAGGGAGTTTGTCAAGGACAAGTACCGCCTCGTCTTCCTCGACCCGGTGACCGGCTGCGCGGTGCGCTGCGGCCCCGACGGCGACGGCTACAAGCTGGAAGTGCCCAAGAAGTGGCTGGTTGAGAACCGCAAGATTATCTCGGCCGCCCTTCACATCGTGAAGAGCTGCGCCATGGCAGGCCGCCTTGCGGGGCTGCCACTGCCGTCGGCTGCCGGACTGCCAACGGAGGCGGTGTCGAAGGCGGAGGTCGAGGCGCTCAAGACCTTTGAGGCTGTGTATTCGGGCGAGGGCGTTCTCGGAGACGATGCAAGCAGCACGTCGTCCTCGGCCTCGCAGTCCGCCGCCAAGGCGGTCAAGGCGGCGACGGGCCAGGCGTACAAGCAGCTGCGCAAGATGCTCAAGGAGCAGTGCAAGGACGAGTACCTAGTGCACTGTGAGATGACCAAGGAGAAGGCGCGCGACGGCTCGATCGAGTTCGTGAGCGCCGGCAGCAAGGAACGCTTCCTCCACTTTGGCCAGCAGGCCCTCATCTGGAACGACGAGACGCTCAAGCAAAAGGCGGCGGCCAAGGCGGCGGCGCTCAAGGCAGTCGAGGCGAGGGCCGCTACAACCGTTGAGAAGGCGGCTTCATTCATGAGTCCTGGATCAGGGGCCCTGAACGGTGTGATCGACGAAGAGACCATCGAGACTATCGATGCGTGATCGACAAAGAGACCATCGATGAACCTTGACAGCCGCTACTTGCACCGCATGCTCACCAAGTCGCAACTCGCGAGACGTCCCATCGAGCATCGATGTGTGGTTCATCGGTTCGAGGAGGATGACACCAAGGAGTACACCGCAGAGGCATGCGCAGAGGACATCTCGAGGTTGCGCCACATCCTGATCAACGACAGCCGTGACAAGGCGCACAAAAAGGCGCACAAGTTTGCCACATGCGGCTCGAGCATGATGTTTGGGACGAGTGAGGGGAATCAGATCTGCATCGGGCTCCCGCGCGAGGTCAAGAAGGCGCTCAAGCTCAAGACACTGCCCGAGCGCTTCGACACGCTGTCCGCGCTCACGTACGCCATCAAGGAGTATGTCTTCTGGATGAACGACAACGAGTGCTGGGAGTCAGGGGCGGAGCTCGAGACTGCGATGAAGGTGCTTGCCAAGGCGTGGTGAGACCTGCTCAAGTGCAGCGACGCCGAGCTTGGCATCGACGCGGAGTTTACGCGCCCGGGCATCGAGGCGCTCCTCGAGCAACTCGAAGACGACTTCAAGGGCTGCGAGCCAACGGCCGAAGTCGACTTCGAGTTGCGCGCGTGAGTTTGAACTGAACGACATCTGAACGGCATCCACTCTCTTTTCGGGTCCGGAGGACACATGCGGAGACCATGCGTGGTTTCACACATCGCGCGGCCACCGGGACGGTGACGAGATCGGTGGCCTTTACTCAGTCTCCCGTCCGGAGCGCATGGGCTGAGATAAGTGACTGACGATTTAGATTCGAGATTGATATTTTGATTGATGACTCCCGGATGTGCGGACCTGACCGCGCCGGACGTGTGTGTAAACTGCACACAATGAGAAAGTAAGAAGTGAATTGTATTAATCGCTCTGGTGTACGTAAGTCAGAGTCGAGTGGCTCGCGATCCTGAGATGCTCGCGAACTCGCTACTCTACGAGGGCATTCACCATGGCATTCACCGACCCTACCGACGACCCGAACGTCGGACCGTACATGTAGAGTTGTGACACCCACACCGGGCCGACGCACATCCCTGCCCCTCACTGGTCTGCCACGGTGTTCACATGTCCCCGGTCTGCCACGGGTGCCCCTGTCCCTCTTCGTTCGGTTCGCCCCCCCGGACAGTCGCGTGCAGGGGCTGGGGCACGAATGCCTCAGAGCACGCCCAGCTCCGTCAGCAGGAAATCAACTTGCTGTGCGAGCGTGCCTTGGCCCTCGATGCCCATGGCCGCATTCGCCTCGGCGACTGCCTTCGCCACCGGCAGCGAAGGGTCGAGTGAGAGCTCCTCCTTGACGCGCGCCACCTTTTGCGCCATCGTGCGCTCCGCGGTCGGGGAGCCTAGCGGCGCCGTCGTGGGCACGGATTTGGGCGCGGCGCTCGACGGTGCCGCCGCGGAGGCGGAGGCGGCGGACGGGGCGGACGGGCGAACCGCACCTCCACCACCACCACCGACGGGGGACATAGCGGCACCGGCGGTGCTGCTGCTGCTGCTGTCCGTGTCCGACGCACCCCCGGCGGGCGACGAGGCGTGTCGTGCGGTGGTCTGCTGACTGGTCGCCTGATGGACGTTCACTCCCACGGGCTGACTCGTCGACGGCAGGCGCGCCGCCGTCGAGCCGACGGTCGAGGCGAGGCGCTCGCTCGTGAGCGGCCTGCGATCCGCGCCGTCGTGGGCACGCCTGGCCGACTCGGTCGCATGCTCGGGCAGCCCGAGGTGCTCATGATGGCGCTTGGGCAGCGGGAGCGGAGGCGCCGTCGCCGCGTCGGCGAGGGCGGCGGAGGAGGAAGGGGCGGAGGGGGCGGAGGAGGGGGGGGCGGCCCCGTACGGCATCTCTCCTGCCGACACGCCGGCCATCGCATGCGCATGCACTGAGAGCGGCAAGCCCGTCGTCGTGGGCAGCTCGCCGCCCAGCACGGCGCTCGCGCCCAGCACGGCGGCCGTGAACCCCGCGGTGCCCGCGGACGCGTCGACGGCACCCCCGAGCACGACGCCGCCCGACACGGCGCCACCAAGGCCGCCCGACACGGCGCCGCCCGACGCGGTGGCGCCGCCGCCTCGAATACTCGTCACTTCCTCGACGAGCGCGCGCAGCTGGGGCTCGAGCAGGTGCTCGGTTTCGGCAGCTGGGGCGCCCAGCGCGGCGCTCAGGTCGGTGCACGAGCGGCTGCCGAGGACCATCCCCACACCGCCCCACCAGTCGCGCGGTGACGAAACCTGCGGCTCGAGCGCGATCGAGATCAGAGGTCATCAGAGGTCATCAGAGGTCATCAGAGGTCATCAGAGGTCATCA
>ENA-UOXG01001068-UOXG01001068.1-mixed-culture-metagenome-genome-assembly--contig:-NODE-1068-length-18442-cov-51.934356_pt1 | contig 18442 bp, 9 predicted proteins | sample MGYA00238159_ERZ761634 | MGnify/ENA primary metagenome ERZ761634 (study PRJEB28908, sample SAMN08776845) | mixed culture metagenome | isolation source: Freshwater growth medium | place: USA... | reverse complement strand
GTGCGCCGAGGAACCAGGTGCTCACCGTGGCCCACCTCTTCGTCGATCCAGTCGACTATGCACAGGGTAACCCGCACTACCTCGAACCGATCTGGACCAAGTTCGGATATCCCACAGCCATCGACTGGACGTCCGACGTGGCGCCGCTGATCCTGGCGATTGGGATGTGGGAGGCGGATGATCAGCCCTCACGATGGATGTGGTGGGCCGAGCTCGTCACCCCCCTCGCCACGCTGCAGGAAAAGTGCCAGAGTCCCCATGCACCCCACAGCATGACGCACATGCTTGATCTGGCCGTGCTTCGCATCTGCGGCCGCCTCGAGCTCACGCCTGACGTCTTCCAAGGCTTCAGGATGGACTACTCGGTCGTCGCGAAGTATCCAGCGATGGCCAGCCTCGCTGGGGCGAGCTCGCCGCTCCCTTGCGGGCTCCAGCTCGGAGATCCCGACGCGCTCCAGGTCAATGCAGACCTGATCACCGTCTTCGGATGGTTCTCACCCGCGGGGGAAGTCACGCTCTTCGCGCCCCAAGCGCTCACCTTGGCGGCCAAGAGCCACGGGCTGTTGCATGCATCGGTCGTGCTGCACAGCGGAGGCAGCGGCGGCGCCGCAGTCGATCATCTTGGCCGCTTGGTGGCCGTCAACTGGAGATCGGACCGGCCGACGCTGCCACCTAAGAAGAACTACATGGCCTACATGCGCATGGTGAACTGTCTGTTGCCTGAGCATGGTCTTGCCTTAACGAGTGATAGCTACGAGACTGGCGTGGCCTACTGGAATGACGGCGTTATGGCGTGGAATCAACAGCACGGTCGTGTCTAGCTGTGACTCTTTTCCCACGATAAAAGGTCAACGCGTTCACAGTAACGTGAGTGAAAAAACAGGAGCTCGTCATGCCGGCTTCCACCTTCTTCAAGGTCAGGGCCGCAGCCTACATGGCGCTCCTGGCTTGCCTGCTAGTGGAGAGAGTGTTCGCGCAGGACGTGGCTCCCAAGGGCACCGACGTGCCCGACCAGCCTGCTCCGCCAGTATTCGTCGCGTCCAACTCGACCTCACTTTCCGTGTCATGGGCGATGCCTGAGGTGGACGGCGGCTCACCCGTGCTGTGGTACACGCTCTATGGAGGCGATGCGGCCGAGTCGCTACGGCCGCTCTACGATCCATTTCGAGCAGGTGCCGCGCCAGAACCCAACGTGCGCAACTTCACCATTCGGCGGCTGCGTCCGAGCACGCAATACAGGTTTATGATCGCGGCACGCAACGCGGTGGGCCAGTCCAAGTTCAGCGACACGGCCACGTTCTCAACGACGGCGCCTGTGCCCACGGTCTCACACGTGGTCCCAGCGGCGGGCCCACTTCGCGGTGGCACGCTCGTGCGCGTCCATGGTGCGGATCTCGTGTTTGGGGGCACTTCCGTGTACGCGTGTCGGTTTGGCCAGACGGTCGTGCCAGCGACGCTCACCGAGGCGGCGTGGCCAGAGCACGTACCTACCCGGCCGATCCGATTGCCGCGGGACGAGGGTGATGGGCGAGCCGTCGTCGAGTGCATCTCGCCTCGCGCACGCCAGGCTCGCGCCATCGACCTCGGCCCCGGCTCGACGACCGGTCAGCCGCTGCGGCTCTCCACACAACTCGTCGAGCTCCAAGTGGCCCTGGACGGCCGACAGTTCGGTGCGGTAATCGGCACGACGTTTGTGTACTACGAGCCGCCGTCTTGGGCACCCGCGATCGTCTCACCCGCTTCGGGCCCGCTCGCGGGTGGCACAGTGGTGAGCATTCATGGCCTCTTCCCGCGAGCTGATAACGGCTTCTTCGGGCCGTCGAGTGCCAGCTTGCTTTCACTTCCAGCCAGCTTTGACTTCCCAGAGGCCGCGTGCAACTTCTCGGGCGCGATCGTGCCCGCGATGCTCATGCCGCTGCGCCAGAGCTACAGCAACGCGCACCCGCGCCCGCGAGCGCTCGATGCGCCAACGCCTGCGCCTGCCGTAGGCATGCCCTCGCATATAATTGCGGAGAACAATACCGGCGTGCCTACGGATGCGCTCGAGCGCACTCTGGTGTGCACCTCGCCGTACGTCGGCCTGAGCAGCTACCAGCGCACGGTCGCTCAGTCCTTTTCGTTTGGCGAGGAGGAGGAGGCCATCGCCGCCTTCATCGAGCCCGAGACGACCGTCCGCGTGAACGCAGAGTCTCGATCGCGAGTGGACTGGGCGGCGCATGGGGCAGTCGAGCATGGGCTCCAAGGGGCAGTCGAGCCTGGCCTCGGTGCAACAGTCGCGAGCTCGATGGCGCACGTGGACGATCGACGTGTCGAGCCGCCGGCCGGCCTGCGCCCCATTCCAGTGGTACGTGTCTCTGCGAGCTCGGAGCACCCCCTTGGCGGACGCGCGGCGGAGAATCTGATCAACGGGAGTGGCATGCGGACGGCGCCCGACGGCCAACGACTCAGCGCCCTGTGCAACGGCACTTACGACCTTGCGTGCCATCAGCAGTGCTGGGCGTCTGACCCGGCCGCTCCTCTGGATGAGCAGTGGATCGAGTTCACTTTTGACCGACCGCGCTACGTGGATGGCATGCATCTGTTCGGGTACAATGCGCCGCATGGGCGCGCGTTCCTTCGAAGCCTCGCGGCAGCCGAGGTCCAGGTGCCCAGCAGCACGCGCCGCGGCGAATGGGTCCCCATTGGACGGTTGAGCGGCCTGCCGCTGCCTTCTCTTCGCGACGGCGATGCGGGAGTCAACGTGCGCCGAGCGAGCATGCCTTCTTACTTTTTGCCAGGGGCCTACCGTCGAGGGGCGGCGCTGCTCACCGCCAGCTGGCTGGGCTTCGAGGCGGCGGCCGTGCGCCTCGCGCGCATGGTGCACCACGGCGTCGACCAGTACGGTGCGAGCGTGGGCGCGTGCGAGGTGCTCCTCCTCGAGGAGGATCCAGACGTGTCTATCCAGCTCGTGGGTGCGTCCGCCGTACGCGCACGCATGCTGCAGCTCACTCCAGGCTCTCCTTATGCGTCGGCCGCGGCTGAGGCCGACATGTACCTGCCCTCCACGTTCGGCACCGAGACCATGGATGCGTCGGCACAGGACATGCGACCTCGACTGCGGGCACACGTGAACAAAGCCCACGGTGGAGCGACGGAGCCGACCCTGCAGGAGGGGCACGCCACGCCCACCACGACGCCCACCACGCAGTCGCCGCTCCCGTGCGGACCGGCTATCGACCAGGAGCCGTGCGCCGCCGCAGTCGACCCCATGCTGGCGCTTCCGACGCAGCCGCCACCGCCAGCCAAAGCAGTCATCGTGCAGGCGCAGCGGGGGATCAACGCGCTCACACTCGAAGCGAGGCAGCTTGAGCATCCCCCGGGCACCGTCAGCAGTGCAGCAGCGTCCCCTGTGGCACAGTACGTTGGCGGCCACGGCACGCTGAGCGGCCTCGAGGCGCCGGCAGAGGAGGAGGAGGGGGAGGGGGCAATGCTCGATTGGGAAGCGGAGCCTCGCATCCGCGACAGCGACTGCGTCGAGGACGAGGGCGGTGAGGACGGCCATCCGCAGCTGTTGCGCCTCACTGAGCTTGGGTGGTTGCCCGATGCGTCGGACGTGATGCCCGCCGGGCGCGCCGGCTCCATGCGAACGCGCTGCGCGTGGACGTATGAAGATGGGCGTGCCGGTGGCGTCACGCGCTTCCCCACAGGCATTCGCACTCGCGAGCGTGACGAGAGCGCTTCGGCGACTGTTCTGCTCGGCGGCGCCTTCATACCGCTCGCAAGTGGCGGCGTGGGGCTCACCTATCTCCACGTGCGCCTCGATCTGTACGTGGGCGTGGAGGCGGCACTCGAGGGAGGAGGCCTGTGGCTCTGCTACTCAGATCTGGTGCCCGAGGACCTCGGCCGTGTCGTGCAAAAGGTCGAGGGCGTGCACTCCGTTGGCGAGGCCGGCGCCGGGCTGTGCGCTTCGCTCTGGCTCCCCGACCCGGCTGTGGACGCCTACGCCCCCGCCTCGGCGATCCTGGTGCATGCAGGCCGAGTGGTGGCGCGCGAGAATTGGCGCAGCACGCGCGAGCTCATCTCTCCCGGCACGTGGCTGCCACTGGAGCTCATCATCTCGAGCGAGGGATGCTCGCTCCGTCACGCGCGGCGCACCTTGCTAGATCGGGTGCCGCTCGAGGGGTGGGAGCCCGCTGATCATTGGCGACTGGCGCTCGTCGGCCAGTCCCGCGCCGTGCCGGGCGCCCCCTTTTGGGTCGACAACTTGCGTGTCACCGCCGGCCCACTCGTCGAGAGCGCACGGGCGAGCTTCGAGGTCGGCCTGAATGGGCAGGACTTTAGCGCCGCCGGCTTCATCTTTCAATACCATGGCGTACCGCGCGTGCTCGGCATCTCTCCAACTGACGGGCCTCTCCACGGCGGTACGACCGTTCGCATCCGGGGGAAGCACCTCGCCCACGGCGCCGGCTACACCTGTCGCTTCGGAGCCCAGAATGTGTCGGCCTCGTTCGAGGCCGCGAGCGAGACGGTCCTGTGCACCTCGCCGCCTGCCCTCGCCTCCCTCGGCCTCAATGGTAGCCGCGTGGCCTTTGCAATTGCACTCAACGGCCAGAATTACGTGCTGGGGCCTGACTTCGGGTTCCACGCGCAGCTGCGCCTCTCGCACGTGCATCCGTCTACGGGGCCCATTGACGGCGGCATCCGCATCAACATCAGCGGCGCCGGGCTTGTTGGGGGCTCTGCATACATGTGCTGCCTCGTCGCCGAGTCGGAGCCGTGCGTGGTGCGCGAAGACGGGCGATCGCCCTTCACACCCGCCACCTTTGACGAAGCCTTCGGACACGTCACATGCCGCGCGCCGGCCGTCTACAACGACGCGGGCGCGTACCAGGTGCGCGTCGCGCTCAACGGGCAGCAATACAGCTCTCAGCCCTTGGAGACCTTGGGCTTCTGGGCGCTCACAAACATCGTCCAATTTGAGCTTGGCGACCAGGGGATGGTGCCGTCCGCTGGCCCGTATTTGGGAGGCTCCATCTTGATCGTGCGCCTGGCTGAGCCGATCCTCGCGCTGCCCTCGCTCACGCAGATCGACGAGCTCGCCTTTGCAACTGAGGGCAGCGCCTTTGCCAACCGTGATGCGATCGCCTTTGCACCGGCCTGCCGCTTCGGCACCGCCATCGTTCCCGCTGTGAGAAGGTCCGACAGCGAGGTCACATGCACTGCACCGACAGCTCTCGCGGCGGGTGCTTCGGTGGTGCTCGCGCCGCGCACCCCCGAGCAGCTCAATACGACGCTCTCGTTGCACGGTGGGGCGTCCTTGCTGGCCGGCGACCTTGACGATGGTGGTGCGGGCGGCGGTGGTGACGACGAGGGCGCGGTACGCTTGACGGGAAGGTACCCGCACGAGAGCGGCTCCATCGTCTTCCGCAGGCCCGCGCTCGCGTGGCTTCCAGAGCCTGCGGCACCTGCCCTGCACGATTTTGAGCTCTCGTTCCATCTCTCATTTGGCAGCCTCGAGTCGCACGACGGAGTGAGCGTGAGCTATGGCCCCAACTTGGGATTCGAACGCCACTTTGGTGGTGACGGAGGGCTCCGCGTCGCCTTTCTCGCCCGAGAGCGCCAGATCCTCGCCTGGTCGAATGAACGAGCTGTTGGTCTCGCTCGCATGCCGGACAGCGCCAACTTGGGCAACGCGAGGATACCCGTGGTGGTGCGCGTGGAGCGTGACGTGTCGACTGATTACCTGACGCGTGGGGAGAGCATCGACAGCGCAGTGCTCACCGTCACTTTTGCCAACGTCGTCGTTCTACGTTCCCAGCTGCCCGGTTGGACGGCCCTCGTGACCTCCGAGTGGCGCGTCGGCTTGGGCGGTGGCACTGCACACGAGTCGCTTTTTGGTGACAAGACCGATACGTACCACGGGGTGCGCGCCCTCACTCTGCGCATGGGTGCCGCGATCACGCGTGCCGCGGTCTACTTTGGCATCTCGTACAACGGGCAGGACTTTTACCCAAGCGTTGAGGCGTTGCAGGCGCAGCTGGCTATGCAGGCGTTGCCAGGCGCCGAAGCACTCGAAGAGGCGGCGATCGTGCGCGTGGCCGACTTCCTCTTCGGTCGACCTCTCATCACTGTGATCAAGCCGCGATCCGGCGTCACCGGTTCCACAGTGGAGCTGCGCGGCGCGCTGCTCCCATTCGGCCGAAACCTCGAGGCATCGGGCGGCTACCGCTGCCGCTACCAGCAGCTCACGCGCACGGAGTACATGAGCGATTCGTGGGCGGCGCGGTTCGATCCGCTCGCGCAGTACGATGATGAAGGCTGGATGCTGCTGCCGGGCGGAGCACAGCAGGAAGGCGATGCGGACTTTGCGGGCTCCGAAGACGACGAAGGGGCCGAGGAGAGGGCCTACGACGCGCTGCGCTGTGATGTACTCCCCATGCCGCACGGGCGCACTTACCTCGAGATCTCCCTTCACGATACTATGTACAGCGCCGACCGGACGCAGTTCATCACGTTGCCGGCGCGTCATGAAGGCACGGCGCTGCGAGCAGTACCCGCGACAGCGCCCGCGTACTTCTCCACGCCGCCGCCGCCGCCGCCTCTCGTGCCGTACACTGGCCCAGTCGTGCCGCCGACACTCGCCGCGTTCATGCCGTCGCGCAACGTGACCACGACCCTCGTGACGGGCCCGCACCTCGATGGCGGCTTTGCGTACGCGTGCCGGCCGCTGCCGAGGTATCCGGCCGCCGCTGGCGGCTCCTCCGGCGGCCTGCCGGCCACATACGTGCCGGCGCTACGCGCGGTGCGCTGCGCACTCGCGCAGCCATCCGCCAACGTGACCTTGCCGCTTGCGCTCACACTGCACGTGTCCCTCGATGGCGAGCAGTATAATGCGGGAGGCGCCCCTTTCACCTTCTACCCCGCGCCCATCATCAGCCGCGTGCTGCCCGCCGGCGGGCCTGTACGCGGCGGCGCAGCCGTGTCCGTGATCGGGCAGCACCTGGGCCACAGCAACCACTCAGCGATGGAGTGCCGCATCGGAGCCTCGCGCTCGCGCGCCGTGCCCCTCTCAGAGTACGCTCGAGGCTTCGTCAACGCGAGTGACGAGCCGCACAGCGCCATGAGCTGTCCCGCGCCCGAGGCGCGCTTTGCCGGGCTCCTCTTTGGCTCCGTCGACGGTTGGCCGCTGCCCAATCTGACTGGCGTGTGGCGCGACTCGTATGGGCACGATGTCCATGTGTGCACGCGCGACGGCGGCTTCGCTGCGACCGTCGAGCCGCCCTGGAGCGCCTCGCTCGGCCAGCGGGTCGCGGCGGTAGGGCTGTGGGACGAGCAGCACCTCGCGTACGTTGGCATGTGGCAGCAGTGGCGCGAGAGCCTCGCCGATGCGCTCACGTTCGGAGTCGCCGATGCGCTCCCAGTCGCGGACCGCGTGCGGCTGCACGCCGGTGGCTTCTTTAAGTGGGGTGTGAATCGGACCGCCGTCGGCGTCGCGTTAGCCGCTCTCGAAGCCGAAGCGGCGGCGGCAGCCGCTTCCGCTGCTGCGACCGTTGGCGCGTTCTCGATGGGCTCCTCTGCGAACTCGACTGGCAATGCTACCGGCAGCAATGCTACCGGCAGCAATGCTACCGGCAGCAATGCTACCGGCAGCCATGGTCCCGGCACCAATGCTACCGGTACACCGCCGCCGCCGCCCTCGTCGCCCACAAGCGTCGTGACGAGCGTCGCGATGCAACGGCTCCTGGCCCGACTCTTCCCGCGTCAGGTCGAGGGCGCCTGGTCCATGGACGGCGCCGCGCGTCACTTTGGAACCGGCGCCGCCGGCTCCGGCCATGTGCACGGCGCTTGGAACGCCACGTACCAAGCGCCGCTGCCCGCCGATGCAGTCGAATGCACGTGGCTAGAACGACGGAGCGCCGCCACGAGCCCTGCAACCGCAGGGGAGAGCTCTGGGGCAGGGGCACAGAGCAGCGCCAGCTCCCCCGCCGCCGCAGCAGCATTCACAGCAGCAGGAGCTGCTGCGGCGGCGGCGGCGGCTGCGACTATGGCTCCCATTGATCTCGCTCCGCTGAGCTCCATCGCGGACGCTCTCGACGCCACGCTGCCCTTTGCCCTGTTGGGAAACGCTCGGATGACCCACGGGGTCCTCGAATCCGGGGCTCGGCCGCGCCAGTACTTTGAGCTCACTCGGCCTCTCCCAGGCGAGATGGGTGCAGTGAATTGGCCCACCCCGCAGCTGCTCGCTGCGCACCGCGGCTGCGCCGAGCAGCTGAGCTTCCGAGCCTCCGTCTATTTTGGTGGTGGCGTGGGGCCCGAGGGCGGCGGCGACGGGCTGAGCCTCGTCCTCGGCCACGTCACGACCGGTGCGCTGCTCCACACCCTCAGCCGCCCCAACGGCACACTCGGGCCCGAGAGCCCTCTGATGCTGCGCTTGCGCCGCTTGCGTGTCGGCCAGACCCCCGAGACGCAATTGAATGCGATCGAGCTTTGGGCGGGAGGTGTGATGCGATGGCGCACCGACGCTCCCGGTCTCGCTGGCCGTTGGATCGAGGTCAACCTCGTACTCCTCAACGGGGGCGCTGCTCTCAACCTCGCTATCAACGGCCGACCGCTGCTCCTCCAGTTTGGTCTCTCTCCGTGGCCGTTACGCGCCCCGTGGAGCTTTGGCGCTGCAGCGAGCACCTTCGCGTTCACCGACACGCATGCGGTCGCGAACGTGCGAGGCAGCTGCGGTGACGTACCCCTCGTCGACCTGCCATTCACGGTCACCAACGAAGGGTTCAGTCCGATGCAGCCGGACACGCGGTCGTCTGGCCGTTGGACCGATGGTCAGTGGGTCGACCCTTTTGACCCCGCCGAGTATGGCCCTCCTCCCACGCTTGAGCACCGCCCCTTTCGGTATTACTCGGAGAGGTCGCTCGTGGCGTCCAGCCCCGCGCTTGGGCATGTGAGCGGCGGCGCGCTCATCCGGATCAACGGGACGGGCCTCGACGTGGGCGTGGGCTTCTCGTGCGCCTTTGGAATTCGGAGTGATGAGGTGCCCGACATGGCGCCCGGGTGGACTTGGGCCGCTGATGGGCCGCTCCATCCACGCTACTCGACCGCCACGTGGCTGGCGGCCGAGCAGGTGGTTGCATGCCGTGCGCCGCAAGTGCCGTACGCCTCCTCCGTCCAGCTTCGCGTCTCGCTCAATGCGCAGCAGTTCTCGGTCGCTGCGCTCAACTACACTTTCTTCGCGCCCGTCATCACTGAGTTCACACCCTCCTCGGGTCCAGTGGCGGGCGGCACCACGCTCGTGGTGCGCGGCACGCAGCTCGACGTCGAGGTCGGCTGGTGGTCGACGCCGCCGCCACTCGCGCGTTGCGTCTTCAATCAGACCATGCAGGTGCGTGGGAACCGCTGATGATGACTGATGATCCCTGGCGCCACTGAGCGCCACTGAGCGCCACTGAGTGCCACCGAGTGCCACTAATTGCCACCCTGTTCACTCGGACCTTGCAGACGCCCGCCACGTTCTCGCGTTCCGCGAATACGCTCAGCTGCTCGAGCGCCCGAAGCCCCTCGAGCACGTCCGCCCGGGTGCCCTTTGGCATCTCGCTCAACGGCCAGGAGCTCACCACAGATCCCTTCTTCTTCTTCTTTATTGGCGCTGGCATGGCGACGGCGCCTGAGCCGCCGCCGCCGCCGCCCTTTTCGGACCAAGAAGACGTCGAGGAGGCGTTTCGCTACCCCACGCCGGGGGGAAGGCCTGGCGGCGACGGTTACGATGCGACCGGGCTCGTGGCGCGGTTCGTCAATCGCTTCTCGGGAAATGTCTCGGGCGGAGCCCTCGTTCGCATCTGGATAGACCCTCAGCCACCGGAGGCCACCTCTTCGCCCACCTGCCGCTTCGGCGAGGCCGTGGTGCCCGCAACGGTACAGTCGTCCACCACGCTTGTGTGCATCACGCCCAACACAACGATGGCCGGTCCCGTCACCTTAGGTGTGAGCCTCAACGCGCAGGACTACAGCCAGGGCGGCGGCCAGTTCTGCTTCGTCAACGTGACTGGGCTGCTCGCCGAGCCGACCGAAGGCCCCGTGAGTGGCGGCACGCGCATCCTTTCGCGCGGCCACGGGCTCGTGCCCGACGGCTGCCACAGCGATACGGCCAGGGAGCCAAAGCGCTGTCGGTGGTTCAACCCCGCATTGAATCAACGGAGGACCGTAGCGGCGGCCGTCGACCTGGGCCGTGGGGCACTTGTGTGCTACTCGCCGCCCAATCCGATGGGCTGGGGTGCGGGCGATCCTCTCGTGCTCAGCGTGAGCCTCAATGCCTATGACTACCTGCCGGCGACGATGTACCGGTACGAGCCCGTGCCACCGCTCCCCGCTCTCAGCCCGGGCAACGGCCCGATCACCGGCGGCACGATGCTCGCTCTCTTCGGCGCGTCGATGCGCGACGTGGACGGCCTCGCATGCTTCTTTGGCGGTGCGCGCTCTGCGGCGGTGTGGCAGTCCAACAGTCTCGTCCAGTGCCGAACGCCCGACCTGCACTCGGTCGCCTCGGCGGTGGCGCTGCCGCCGCCCGACTCGGTGCCGGAGGTCATCCAGCTCTTTGATGGCATGAATCGCAACTCGTCCGATGCGCTCGCCGCCGCGCCGCTCATTGACCTTCTCTTCAACGAGCGCGCGCGCGCCGAGGCAGCCGCCGCGCGCGCGGCCAATCTTTATTGGGGCCATCCCGCACAGCCTCTCACGATCGGGGGCGCACTCACCCTGAGCGGCGGCATCGAGCTCCTCGAGGGGGTCGCGCAGCTCTCGCGCCCAACGCGCTTGCCCCGAGGCCCAGGGCTGCTGCGCCTGGCGCTGCCCAACTGCAATGCGCCGCTGCAGACCTTTGCGCTGCAGGTCGAGGTGCTCTTCCGCTCCATGGCGCAGACGGCCGCCAATCTCGTCGACGAAGGCCTGTTTGAGGGCGGCCTCGCTGTCGAGTACGGCCCCGATCCCGATGCGATCGATCATCTGGACGGGCACAGCTGGGGCGACGTGTGCGAGGATGGCACGCGGCGCAACCAGCCATGGGCTGCCCAAGGCAGCGCGAGCACGGCCGAGGAGGCGACACGTGGCCTCAACATCAGCCTGCTTGCGAGCGCGCGAGCGCTGCGCCCGAGCGTGCGCCACAATGAGACTGAGCTCCTCGCGCTGGAGCTCGTGGAGGCGCTCTCCGCGGACTTTGGTCCTCCGATGGACGTGTGGATGGGGCTGCACGTGACGATCGCGGCCGACCCGGTGACGCACGAGGCATACCTCAACCTCAGCCTCGCCGGCACGCCCCTCAGCCCTCCACTCGCTCTCAATGGCTGGGGGGCGCAATCTGGCTGGACGCTGCGCCTGCGCGCCATCGGCGGCCGCGGTGTCGGCGTGAGCGTCTATCGAGTGAGGCTGCTCAGTGGCTCGACCGCCGCACTCACACCGATTGGGCTCAAGGTCGTCGTCGGCCCTCTCTTTGTCAGCCCGGCCGCGCCATTTTACTTCCTTGCGCCGCCGCTCGTGCCGTGGGCCGGCGTGGCCCCCACTGCGGGGCCAGTTGAGGGCGGGACGGTCGTGCGGGTCCGCGTGGCCAACTATTCCTCGACCGTTGGCACGCTGCCCGACGTGTCGCTCGCGCTGCGCTGCCGCTTTGGCAACGGGCTCGCCTCCGCTGATGAGTTCACCGCGCTGGCCGTCCATTGGAGTGAGGCGAGTGGCGACGGTGTGTCGATAAGGGTAGGCCTCGAGTGCACCGCACCCTCTCATCTCTCCGCCGGCCCGGAGATGGTGAGGTTACGCATCTCGACCAACGCGCAGCAGTTCTTCGACGCGGCCAACTTTAGCTTCTATGCTCGCCACGCATGGGGGTACGCCGCTCCACGCTCTGGCCCGACTGGTGGGGGTGCGCTGCTGACGGTTCGCGGCTGGCCCATGGACAGCGGCATGCGCAGCGGCGGTGCGTACGCGTGTCGCGTGGGCGGCGTCGCCGTCGCCGGCACGTACCGCCTCCAGCCTGAGCGCATACAGTGCCGCACGCCCGCACTCGGCGTCACGGGCTTCACAGCTGTGCCGGTAGAGCTCAGCTTGAATGCGCAGCAATTCGTTCCCCTCAGCCGCACCAACGGCTCCTTCTTCGTCTTTGCCGACCCCGTCGACGCAGTTGTTGCCCTCCCGGCGAGCGGCCCCGCCAATGGCGGCACCTTGGTCGAGGTGCACGTGTCGGGCGGCGGGCTGGGCGCCAACCTCACCGAGACCCTCGACTACCGTTGCGCCTTCGGTCATGTCGTGCGCGGGCTGCTTGATGAGATGCTCGTGGAGGGCGCGGCAGTCGTGCCGGCGACGCGCGTGGACGACGGGCGGCTGCGGTGCATTTCGCCCACTGCCGAGGTGGCAGGCGCGTCTGACTTTCTGGAGCCACTCCGTGCAGCTGCAGGCCGCTCAGGCCGAAGGCATGTGAACGGTGCGGCCATCACCCCCGCGGCCGCCGCACCCACCATCGACGCGGAGCGCCCTTGGCGTGGCAGCTGGCCCCTGGCGTCCTCAGGTGGTCACGAGGGAGGTGAGAATCTCGTCGAAAATCTCGCGCGGCTCACTGGACCAAACGGCGAGTGTGGCTCTGTGCTCGTGGCCCCCTCCCGCAGCGCCGCGAGCCACGCTCGCACCGAATGGATTGAGCACACGATGTTCGTGCGCTCCATGATGCCCACGCCCAGCTGGAGCGGCGGCGGGCGTGTGGCCTCTCTCGGAGGCTTCAGCTGGAGCTACGGCCCGCTACGCCCGGGGCCGCATGCGACCGTCGGCGCTGCGGGCAAAGGCCTCGGCCTCATCGCGCGCTTGGCCCCACAGCCTGACGGACGAGTGCTGTGGGAGGTGCTGCGGGCGGGTGAGCTGCTCTACTCGGAGCCACTGCCCGTCTCCGAGCGTGACGCCCTCATCCGTGAGGAATGGCGTCGGCTGTGGCTCCGGCTCGACGAGCGAGGGATGCATCTCCAATTCGGGAACAGCACCCTCGTCGCGGCCGCCGACTCAGGCACCTCCACCTCGCCGCACGGCCTCGCTCTGCACCCTAAGCACCTGCGAGCTGCACCTCACTGGACCTTTGCGTGGGGCGCATGCAGCGTCGCGCCCGAGCAACCCGAGCCCGGCGCATGGCTCCTGGCGAATGTGACCATGCGGGCGGGTGCCCGGCTGCGCTACTCGGACGAGCAGCTACGCGTCTCGCTCAACGGCCAGCAGTTCCTCGCATGGACGAACCTCACCTTCCGCTACTACGCGGCACCTCGACCCCTCGAGATCACGCCGAGCAGCGCGCCACGCGCGGGCGGCACACTGCTGACGATTCGCGGCGAGGGGCTCGCGGAGGCGAGTGCTTTCGAATGCGAGTTCGCGGATGGCGGCACCGCCGACGAGCGCTTGCGTACGGCTGCCGAGCTGCTCGCGACGAGCACGATCAACAACAACAACAGCACCGACGGCGCGGGCGGCGCGGGCACGCTGCGCTGCCCGACGCCCACAGTGCTGCCGCGGCTCGGTGAGTGGAGCCTCGGCATCCGTGTGGATCGAGCGGGTCAGAACTATGGCTCGCATGAGGACGTGGCAGCCGTACCGGCGCCGCTTTGGGTGTACCCTTCGCTGTCTGCCGACGCCACGTACGCGCCAGCGTCTGGCCCCGGCGCCGGAGGCACGCTTGTACGCATCGAGCTGCCGCGGTACAACACGTCCGCCATCGCGTTTGCCAACAATGCGAGTGATGCCGGCCCACTGCTTGAGACGGTAGCAGGGCTTTGGCCACGCCACGGCGCCAAGTGCCGCTTCGGTGCCGCATACCACGACGGCGCGTACGGCCCAACAATCGTAGACGCGTCGCATGATCCGGCAGGCGCCCCGGGCGAGGCTATGCTGTGCGCCTCGCCCGCGCTGCCCGGTGGTGAAGCGCCGCTGCAGCTCGCGCTCAACGGGCACGACTTCGAGCCAGGGCCCGCGTTGCCATTTAGCGTCTACGGCCGTCCGCGTCTTGTGGACTCCGTGCCCGCGGGTGCTACACCCGGCACATCGATCATCCTCGTCGGTGAGAACCTCGGGGGCGACGGGCTGCCCGGCGTCAACCACACGTGCCGCTTCGGGACGCGCGTGGTGCTCGGGCAACTTCTGGTGGAGCCCCGCGTAGTGGGCAACCAATGGCGCACGAACACGGTGCGCTGTGTCGTGCCGGAGATGCCCCTGGCGAGCTCGACTGCGGCTGGCCAGTACGTGCGTAGCGTGCCGCTACGCATCAGCCTGAATGGGCAGCAGTACTCGCCCGAGCCGGTGCGCTTCTCCTTCCCGTGGCTGCCAGCGAGGCCCGTGGCGAATGACGCGCTCCCCACAGCCGGTCACTGGGTGAGCGGTGACCACTAGTGCAACCCTAGTGCAACATAGTACTCAGTAGCGCGTAGCGTAGTGCAATATAGTGCAACACTCTAGCGAGGGGGATCCCACAAATTCGGGCGAGATCCGAGCGAATACGGGTCGGCACCCGCCCTTCTCCCACGTCGGTGCGCTATACCAGGCCGTCGCACGGCCGCACAACCCCACCCACCCGGCCCACGAAACCGCTCGGATCTCGACCGAATGTCGCGAGATCCAGGCCCTCCCGAGCCACCGCGAGGGGGATCCCACAAATTCGGGCAAGATCCGAGCGAAGACGGGTCGGCACCCGCCCTTCTCCCACGTCGGTGCGCTATATGATTTTCACTAGTCTGTGGTGCGTCTGTGGTCGTTCGGCTGTACTTATCAGAACGGGCGAGCTCAGCCGGGGCGGCGCAGGCGGAGCGGCTGCGAAGCGAAGGCCATTCTGGAGTCTTTCATGTCGCTAACCCTAGCCCGCAGTGAGTGAGTTTTATCTGAACAAGTAGTATAGCTAACCGACAAAAATGAAGGGACCCCCATCCCCCTAGAGCCTAGTGTGCGGTCGTGGGGGAATGAAAGTTGGTGCCCAGGCAACACAAACATGAGGAAGCCACCAGATGAGGAAATCGTTGGCAACACTCAGGGATATGGGTAGCCCTCGTACCCTATCATCCCGAGGTAGCCATTTTTGTCTGGCACTTCTCCTTCTTGCGCTTCTGATTCAAACTTCCTTTCGGTGATATCTTCCGTCGAGAACGTCGAAAATGCCAGCATGTTCTCGGACCTGACGATTGTGCCATCCTCCTGCTCCTCCTCAGAAATCATGTACCCAAGCACACCGTATCCCATATCAAGTGGCATCTCTGGTGAAAGCACATCGTACCTGCCGTTCGAGATGGTTCAGATTGCAACAGATGTAACGATCGTGCATGATGCAAATGGGGATGCAAATGGGGAGTAGACTAGTGCACGTGAGTTCGATGGTGCAACTGATGCGCTTACCCGGTATATACGGTTTCTTGCATCGGAGTGGATTTGAAAGGCAAGAAACCCTTTGCCACTGCTTCAGCTTCGGGCATCTCCTTGTCAACATAGTACTCGGCAATTGGATCTCCTTCAATCGTCGGAGGTTCAGTGGTGGACATCTTTCCAATACGCCAGATCATGTTGCCCTGCATGTTGCGCAAGCGGAACACAGCTTTTGTGACGTGTTGCCCTGAGAGTGCCTCGGTGCGGCTGATGGCCGTCTCGGGTGCTGCAGTCCCCGAGGTCGATGCCCCGGGCGTAACCTTGGCAGCAGACTTTGCCGGGCGCGGAGGCGACAAGCGCTCGACAAACGTTTGGACGTCCACCTGCACCTTGCGCGCCATCGTAGCTGCGGCCCGGGCTGCGGCTCGCGCCTGCTCTGCCTCGCTTTTGGTGGGCGAGTCCGCGCCCTCTGCCGCATTAAGCTTCGCCCGCAAGCTCAACAGATCGCTCGCCTCGTTCAGGTCGAGGTCACCATTGCCGTCGGCATCGAGGCGAGCGATGATTTCCGCCGCCTCCTCGATGGTGTCCAAGCCGAGGATCACCTGAAGCTCGGTAGCGTTGATCTTGCCGTCGCCTCCAGCAGCGTGCCGGAAGCTCTGCGTCTCCCGCAGCTCCTGCTGCACGCGTCGGGCACGCGCCGCAGCGGCGCGGTAGGGGTCGGGTGTCTCCACCTCAGGCCGTCGCGCGAGGTCCTTCTGGGTCAGCTGCCCATCTCCGTCCTGGTCCAGCCACTTTGGCAGCGCCACTTTGCTCTGCTTGCCACTTTGGTGTCTTGTAGATGACGAGGAGCTGAGAGCGGGATGTTTGGTGAACGGTGCTCGCTGCGGTGAATAGGCTCCCGACTGATCAGCCTGTTGGATGCCACGGCCGGTCGTGGCGAGCGCGACCTGACCGGACGCCTTGAGCGGAGACGCTGAGAGTGACTTGGCGCGCTGGGGTGACTGATTTGGCAGGCTTGATCGAGCACGCTGGGGTGATGCCGACGTCGATTGAGACGATGTGCTTGCAAGGGAAGCTGCGATCTCCTGGTCCGCCTTGTCCGGCGCCTCTGTGAAGAAGGCGGCTCGTCCATAGTCGTTGAACCAACTTTCCTGCGCAGTGGCCACCACAAAGGAGCTGAAGGGCTTGCCCTGATGCTGAGCCCCCGCCATGGGAAAACGCGCTCCTCGTGAACAAAATCAACGTGAATGGTGCAATTCAAGTCGCGCGTTTATGGAATTGATATTGAGGACCATTGTGTGTTGGCGCTGTATCGGCAAGGTCCCGGAGATTTTCCGCAATCTCGACGAAGCTCCGAGAAGTTCATCGACATGCCGCCGAAGAAGACCATCGATAAGAAGGCCAAGAAGTCGCCCTCGAAGGCGGTGGAGAAGGCGCCTATCCTTTCCAATGGTGAGGCCTCGTCGGCTGATGGTGGCTGCGTGGTCAAGATTGAGGCGTGCAAGAGCTGAGGCGCGTTTAAGACGAGGGCCTCCAAACTTGAGGCTCTCGTGAAGGCAGGCTTCCCTGGAGCCACGGTGAAGATCAACGAGGAGAAGCCTCGCACAGGCTGCTTCGAGGTTTCCGTCAACGGCGCCACCATCCTTTCGCTCACCGACATGCCCCGCCCATTCACCAAGCTTAAGGCACTTGTTATGGAAGACGTGGCAAAGAGTGTCATCCTGGCATGCCACTAGACGTCGTCTTGTCAACAGCTTTTCCCTAGCCCCTCGCACGGCCAGGGCTATGACGAGCGCGTGCCAATCTCGCGCGAGCGAGTGCATCGCGTTCTGAGACCCTTCTCCCTGAGCCGTGCGAGGATGTACAGGAAAGGCATCAAGAGTGGATGTTATGCGTCGCGCGGCGGCAGGCTCCTTATCAAAAGATGTGGAGGCTGTCTAGCGAAAGGTGAGAGCGATGCTCCCACACGGCATCTTCAAGGAGATGTGCTGGCATACTCGAAGTAGTTAGTCGTCGTGCAGGCCGTGCGTGTTGGGGACCGCCGTTCTGCGAGAGGCGGGCAGGGCGTCAGAGGTAGACGCGCGGCGATCCTGTGAAAGGCTTTGCCCGGCGCATGAAGTATAATTAAGTTTGACAGCACAATAAGCAAGCAAGCAATACAGTACCGACAGTAATGTCAATGAAGGGACCCAGCTCCTTTGACGCGCGCGCCGTCCCAAGCGACTCACACACGACACGACACAGGCGTGCATACACAGTGACACTTTTGTTTCGTGTCGAGAACTCAGATCCTCACACGGTCTCCATTCATTCTCAGCCCTCAACACCGCTTTCACCCATGCTTTCACCGCTCACGAGATCGTCTTAGTTATCCTTGAGGTATCGTTGCAGAGCCTCGCGGTTCTGGATCGTGAACGTGCGTAGCTCCGCAGTGATGCCCTTGGCTGCGAGCTCCGCCTTGGGCTTGGCGAGGAGTTTCTTCAATGCGCAATTGATCGCGTTGAAGTGGACCTTGCCGTTATGCGGGTCTCCGCGCTCGAGCCAGGATGTCACGCCGTGATCCAACGTGGCGAACGTCAGTCAGTCCCAGTTGGTGCTCGAAGCAATAGGCGAGCCCGGCATCGAGACGCTGCTGCCTGCCTTGTCCTCGACGAGCGTGTTCATGCCGCCGACAGGCTTATCGTGCGGTTCCTTGGAGAATTTGCGCATCGTGGACTGACCTGGGGTTGTGGCGGGCATCTGGCCAGATGCCAGTCTCCCCTTATGACAAGATGCTGATCTCCGCTCATCTCCACGGATCTCGTCGAGCGTCAAGGGCGAGACGTCGGGGGAGAGACGAGCGTCGAGGGAGCGTCGAGGGAGAGCGTCGAGGGAAAGAGAGCGTCAAGGGAGAGACATCGAGGGCATGGGCGACGCCGTGCTCCACTCTCCGCTGGTGGGCGGGCCAGGGCTCGGCAGCCTCGAATCGCTCGACGAGCCGTTGCTGCTGCCCGACGAGAAGTGTGAATGCTGGCAGCCGATGACCAAGGCGCTCTGTACGAGCAGCTTGGAGCTGCTGAGCAGCGCCTTGAATGTCTGCGGGTAGACGGGCTTCGAG
>ENA-UOXG01001067-UOXG01001067.1-mixed-culture-metagenome-genome-assembly--contig:-NODE-1067-length-18448-cov-36.770619_pt1 | contig 18448 bp, 8 predicted proteins | sample MGYA00238159_ERZ761634 | MGnify/ENA primary metagenome ERZ761634 (study PRJEB28908, sample SAMN08776845) | mixed culture metagenome | isolation source: Freshwater growth medium | place: USA... | reverse complement strand
CCCTTCCAGAACGCGCCCCCCTGTCGGTCCTCGACAAGTGGTACCTACCCATTGACCGGACCGGCGTACATACGTGTGCGGTTACAAATTCACTCACTACCGGGTACATCAAAACGTGAAATCAAAAATCTATACGAAAACAATAGACGCATAGCGCGAGCGTGCTATCTGCGATCATCAGCCTACCAGGTGCAGGTCTACCACACACGCAACTAGAACTACAGCTGAAATAAAAACAGCTCTCCAGAGTCACGGAAGAGAGAACCAATGCAGCGTTCAGCGCGGGCCACTACAGCATCAACTTCAGCACCAGTAAACGTACCAGAGCATACGCTCACGTCATAGCCTCGCCATCGGCAGGCGATAAAGTGCGGTCGCCGTCAGTGCTGGCTCGACCTCCTCCTCCGCCGCCGCAGCCATCACAGCTTGATGCTCTTCGTGAGCTGCTGGGCCGTGGGCGCACAGGACGACGTCATTGCCGAGGCAAAAGGTGTGCACCCGACGCAGACCCACGTCGACAACGGCGCCCTCTGTGGCTGGAGAGCTGGACGCCGATGGCCAAGGCCCCGCCGCGGCGGGACGCAGGCCGTTGATGAGTGTCTTCGGAGCGATGGTGGCAATGAGCCGGTGCGCGAGCTCCTTCTGCAGGCAGCTCGCGATCAGTGCTGCCCCACCCTCGATCATCACCGAACGCACGCCGAGCTGGAGCCGAAGCTGCCGGAGGGAGCTCAGCAGGCACGGGTGACCTCTGTGATCCTCGTCGACACACAGCACGTGCACGCCCGCCGCACGCAACGCGGCCGCGCGGGCGGCTCCGCCGCTGTCATACAGCGTACGCGCGAGCGTACACACGACGGCGTGCGGACGGCAGGTAGAAGATGACGTCGACGACGACGTGGAGGTGGTGGAGGAGGAGGAGGAGGAGGAGGAGGAGGAGGAGGAGGAGGACGAAGTCATGAAGGCGGCCACCGAGGCGGCGGCGCTGCTCGCCAAGGGCGCTGGAATGGGCGACTGGAGGGCCTTGGCGGTGGCGAGGCATCGCAAGCGCCCATCGAGTACGATTCGCATTGGACTCTCCCCCGGCACCAGGCGAACGGTGAGTTGAGGGTCGTCGGCGAGTAGTGTGCCTGAGCCCACCATGATGGCCTCGTGCACCGCACGCAGCCCGTGCGTGAGTGCCATGGACTCTCTGCCGGAGAGGAGCAGCCGAGGGCCCGAGGCACCCAGTGGCCCCGCTATGCTGCCGTCGAGGGCCTGCGCGTACGAGAGGGTGACGAAAGGCATCACGACGCCGCGGCGCGAGACCGCATGGGCTTCGATATCGCTTCGCAGGCGCGCCAGCATCGAGGCCGCCACCGTGGGCAGCGGCGAGCACAGCGGCCGGGCGGGCGACGAGGGCGGCGGCCCCAGCAATAGTGACGGCCGCCAGGGCGGCGAGGGAATGGTTGCGGCAGCAGCCGAGGCCATCGCTGGCGCCATCGCAGGCGCCATCGCGGGCTCTTCCTCGTCGATATCGGAGCACCTGAGCTGATTCACGCCACTGCAGCTGCCACCGGCCAGTACGTGCCCACCGCCGCCACCGTGGCCGCCATCGTAGCCGCCACTGCTGCCGACGCCGGCGCCGCCGCTGGCGCCGCCGCTGGCGCCGCCGCTGGCGCCGCCGCTGGCGCCGCTGCCCCTTCCGCCGCCCGTCTGACGGCGCTCGGCCTCCGGTGTCAGAATATGACCCATCCGGCGTGCCTTCGTCTCCAGATAGCCATGTGCGTGGACGGGTGTCGAAGAAGCGAGCACCGCGCGCCGCCCCGCCACGTCGATGCCGAGCGAGCGAAGGGCATGCACCTTGAACGGGTTGTTGGTGAGCAACACGACGGAGCGAACGCCAAGGCTATCGAGGATGGTGCGCACTGGCGTGTAGTCGCGGGCCTCATCGGGCAATCCAAGGGCCAGGTTGGCGTCTACCGTGTCGAGGCCCTGGCGCTCCTGCAGCCCGTATGCGGCGATCTTGCTCGCAAGGCCAATCCCACGGCCCTCTTGCGGCGTGTAGATGAGGATGCCACCCTGCTGTGCCAGGTGCTGCTGCGCGAGGCGCAGCTGCACCGCGCAGTCGCACTTGAGCGATCCGAGCACCTCGGACGTGAGGCACGCATCGTGCACGCGCATGTGCACGCGCTCGCTCCCACGGTAGACGTCGTCGCAGTCTGCCCAGAGGCATGCGACCCATGCGTGCTGCGAGTAGAAGGCCTCACCCCGGTCGCGCTCCCCATAGACGCGCACCGCCATTCGGCCGTTATTGGTGGGCATCGTACAGGATGAAATACACTCGACTGGCATAACGGCAGGCAAGTACGAGGCCCGACGCGAGTGCCTCCTTGTCGGCGGCGCACAAGCTCCGAGCGAGCGTCTGGTCGAGATATGTGATGATAGAACAGGGTCAATTACTCTCGTCATCAAGTGGTTCACCCTCGCGTGGCACCGGTTATTGTTTGCTGGGCGCTACTGCCCCCACGGCCACGCGGTCGTTCGGGCAGCATTGTGAGGGCGAAGTTGCGGAAGAGGTACACTGTGTACCGGTACATGTACGACCCCCTTTGGGGCAACGTTGGGTGTGTGCGCGTATGTCCGCTCTAGCTCTAGCGTAGTAGGTTTGTGTCCGGTCGCATAGCCCAATCAGTCCCCCAATCAAGAACAATCAAGAATTTCTACTATAAGCAATGGCGGGCACCGAGCGGGCACTAGACCGGACTATACTAGTGTCCCCGCTTCCGCTGTGTACTCAACGTCGCAGCCAACGTGAGCGGCCATATACGTGAGCGCGACAATCGTTTGGGGGAGCGCCTTGTTGCCCGTGCACGCGCCAGCCGCGCTATCCTCGAGCCTCGCAATCTGCTGCGCCATCGAGGGCCCGCGCGCGACTGCGGATGGCACGACGCCTGCGCGCTGAAAGATAGAGGGCAGGGCTGAGGTCTCGAGCGCCTCCACAGAGTAATTCGGGCTGAGGCCCGGGACGAGGCGGTTGAGGTGGAGCCCGTGAAGGGTCTGGCCAGGGGCTCGAAGGCACGTGTAGACGTCATCCATCGAGACGCGCCGTGGCTCATATAGTGGACGATGCGGATGATGGCCTGCACCTTCGGCGCTCCCTCCGCCTTCGCCCCCGTGGACAGAGCTGACTCCACTTCGGAAGCTGGGCCGCACGGGTCCACAGGCTGGATTAACCACCCCGCTCATGACAACGGCCACGCCCAACAGCTTGCGCAGCGCGGGCATCGCGTGCTCGAGTAAGTCGATGGACGTGAACAGCAAAAGGTACGCCCCGTCGCCGCCCACGATCGGCAGGCCTAGTGGCGAGTCGAGCGCGGCAGAGTGGCCCGATGGAGCGAGACACCACAGCTTCTCGTATCCAGCGAATGTACGTGCGGCCAGCGGATCGGCACCTAAGACGGGCGCGAGCGCGTTGCCTAGCTGCGACTCCATGCGCACGGCATCCGCCAGGTCGGCCAAAGCTGTGTTTGAAGCATCAAGAAACGCGAATTTGGGTCGCCAGAGCACGGCATCGACTGCGCGACGCGGCGGCGCTGCCTCAGCATCGGGGTCGAGCGAGAGGAAACTGACCGCTGCGAATGACAGATTTCGCGTCGAGCACACGTCGCAGCCCTTGAGAGCGATGGCCACCTGCCGATGACCGACTGGCGGCTCGTTGTGCTGCTGAATGCTATGCAGCTTCGCAGCCGTCGAGAAGAGCACAAAGCCGGTGGAACCGTCGTTGCCGCGGAACGAGTACACGAGCTCGTTGCCATCACTCTGGCGCCGTACAGCTGGCACCATCCAACGCTCGAAGGAGCACACGCAGCGCAGGAGGTGGCGGCGCTCGGCCTCTGATAGCGAGGGTCGTTGGAGGAGCGCAACGACCCTCGCCATGTCCGCTGCTGTCAAGTGTGCGTGTCCTTGCGTTAAGGCCTTGCGTGCAAGGCCCTCGGCCTCCGTTTGCTCCTCTTGCGCCCCCCAAAACCTGTATATAGCAAAGCCAGCAGCAGCAGCAGCTAATCCGGCAGCAGCATAGAGGACAACCTTTCCCGACGGCGATTCCTGTGGCTGCGCAGCCGATTGCTGCTTTAGCTTTTTCTGTGCAGCGACCTTTCGTAGAAGTGCGGCCGCCGCGTCTCGGGGTCGTGTTGCGAGATTCGAAGTCGAAGCGACGGTCCCAATGGGGAGCGACGTGGCCATGAGAGAGAACGATGTTGCCGGAGAGGTCTGTGAACGAGACTGTGAACGAGAGGTCTGACCCAACTTTGGTTCGTCAGCCCGGAAATTCTTCGCAGTTGGACTACAGTTATGAGTTGAACTATGGTTGAGCTGACTACGCGCCCAACCGTGGAACTTGGCCCGCATTAGCCGGTCGCCGCACGGCATCGAACGACGAGTTGGGATCGGCCCAAGAACCGTGGCCCAACCACAGCCTCCAACTTCGAACTTGGTCCAACGGCAGCCCGCTCGTCTGTGAGAACACAAAAGTTGTCCGAATCATAACCATCTGCTGTGAATGAGTGTGAATCTGAATGAGAGCGTCTGGTGCGTCTCTAAGACCACGCGACTCTCACCATGCCATCCCCTTCGTCCACCCAATCGCCTGCCCTCTAACGACCTCGCCGTCCGAGCAGCGTGTGCTCGTGAACTTGGCCTCCTTGTCGTCAAACTGCAGCATGTGCCGCTGCTGCGCAAACTCGGCGAGCAGCACATCGGTGCGGGAGGGTGTGATCCCCCACTCGCCGTGTCCCCATGGGGTGACAAGCACGCCCACACGCTCGGCGGCTGGGAAGGCGAACTCCAAGCCAGGGACATTCGCCCACGTCCACTTGTACTTGGCCACGCGCATGGCGAGTGCGGAGCTGCCGTACTCCGCGCCGTTGAGCTGATGCGTCGAGTCTGAACACGTTGGGAAGCAGCGCGAGGCCGGATGCCTCCAGACGAGTTCGCCGCCAATGCCCGCCGCGCGGTTCGACAGCCTCCAGCAGTTCACGTCCAGCTGTAGCTGGTCGTCCGTGCCGTCGCCGCTACTCAAGAGCGACGCGAGGGTCAATTTCGCGCCGCTCACGCCGCCGCCGCGCAGCACAATCGACGGCTTGCCTCCCGTAACCTCGGCGTGCCAGCTGCCAAGCTTATGCGCGCCCTCATAGTATGCGACGCCGTGCGCGAGAAGGAAGACGTTGCCCAGCCGCCCGAGAGGCCAGCCGCCGGTACCCATCAGCCGTCGGCGCACCGCCGCCGCGTCGGCGTCGCCGGGACGCGGGTCCTCATGACCGAGGAAGGCAGCGAGGATCTCGTCGGTGGGAGATATGGTCGCTGCGCCGATGGTGGCGAGGGCGTCGTGTGAGAGGGCGTCGTACGTGCCAACCTGCTGCTCGCCGCTCTCCCTCGCCGTCATCACCAGCTGCACCTCCTTGAGCCAGTCAAAGCCGTTGAGCACAGTCGAACCGTCGAGCGGTCTCCCGTCTGTGCGTTGGAATCGGACCGAATGTGTCCATTTCAAACGGCCACAGAGGTAGATGACGATCGGATCGCTCGTCTGCACATTGCTCCCGCCGTCCACGAACACGCGTGAGCCCGCACCAGAACGTGAGAGTCCCCAAGCGGCCGACCCCCAGGGCGTGTGAAGCTGACCTCCGCGGAGGAAGAAGAAGCCCCTGTCCACGCTGCCGGCCGTGGCCGCCGCCGCCGAAGAGCCCGCCACGGCGCTGAAAGCCCACGGCCCGCTGCCGACAAGGCGCATGGCGCGCAAGAGCTCCGGGTCCGTCGTGCCGTCGCCAGCGTCAATGCGCGCGCGCACCTCCTTGTCTTGATTCGAGTGCATCATTAGGGTCGCAACCACGCTGCTGGGCACACCGTGCTCCCACCCATGCCCGCGCCCCGTGCAGCCCGAGCAGTTGACGCCACCGTCGTGGGCGGCCATGGCGTCGTGCAGAAGCGTCCACAAGGTGTGCGTCGACTCGAGCGCGCAGCGCGGCGGCCGCTGCAGCTCGCGCGGCAGCCAAGCCTGGTAGTGGCGCTTGTCGAAGCCGTGTTGCCCGGATCTCGAGTCGACCATCGGCACGCCCTCGAGCGAGTACTCGTGGCTAAAGGTGTAGTGTAGGATGTGGTGCGTATACTCGCCGGCCGCATCGGTCGTGCGCACCCCAAACTGCGACGAAGGCTCGAGCTGCAACGTGTCCATCAACTTGTGTGCGACGCCGCCCACAGCCGCGCCTATCGAGTAGCCCCACATTTCGAGCATCCAGCCGAACTCGGCGTCAGCGGCCGGGTCAACCTTGAGTGCGAACGAGAGGTCGTACCACGGCTTGACGAGCCGCTTGAGTGCGTCTATGTGGATCAGGATGGGCGACGGGCCAACCTGCTGCACCTTCTCGGCCACGAGATCTGAGCCGGCGAAGCGTCGTACGAGCGACTTCGTCTTGCTGTCGCGCTTCGGGTTCATGTAGTGGAACGGGTAGGCCACCGCAAGCTCCTCAGTGGCGAGGTTGGGCAAGTATTTCATGAGCAAGTGGTCAGTCTCCGCGATGAACAGGTACTTCTCGGGGAAGTCGAGGTCGCCGCGGTTGAGCGCGACAAGCACCGAATGGGGCCGGTTGAGCACCACGAAGCCGTGAGTCTCCGCCTCGGTCAGCTCGTCGACCACGACGGTGCGCATCACGCTCATCAGGCTGTCGAGCGGCGCGCTCTTGGGCTTAGTCAGCAACCGCGTGAACCCGCCCATCTCAGTGCATGGCCCGAGCGTCGCGCGCAGCCGCACATAGTGGTAGTAGAAGATGCGTGTCTGCCAAAGCTGGTACGGCCCAGTCGAGGCGGTGAGCAGTACGTGGTACGGCCGGCGGTCCGCGGGGCAGTTCGCCGTCGACTGAGTCGCCTCGACCTCTGGCGTGAAGGACGTGGCCTCTTCTTTTGCTGTTTGCCGCTGGCTTTGCCGACTGCTGGAAGCTTTGGAAGCGGAAATCCAGCGGCGCGCCTGCTGCGAGAGCTGCTCTCGTCGGCGCTGCTGCACGCGGCCGTCGCCTGTGTCGAGCACAGGAGGCTTGACCGCAAAGATCCAGAAGAGGAAAAAGGCCACGATGAAGACGAAGCACAATCGACGGCTGATCGGCATAAAACTACACAATCGGCATGTGAAAAAAAAGCAACACGAAAAAGTCAAGTCAAGTCGCGCCGTCACGGGCGTTTCGCTAGGCAAGTCAAGTTAAGTTTGGTCTGCATTTAAACAACAGTTGGAATTGCTCCGGAAGCCAGCTGGGGAGGTCGGGAGTCGAAAACTTGACTTGACTTGACTGACTTGACATGAATTCTCACACCTCTCTTTGTCCGACACCTTCCGGCGGTCACATGCCGTCTCTGGACTTGGCAGCGTGCGTTGTGTTAGCGGGATGCCTTGCAGTTGTGTTGTGTTGGCTGGCCGTCGTCAAACAGGCACCAACCGCGTTCATAGTGCTGTTCACCGTTGTAGTGGGCGGCCTACTCTTCCTCCTGCAGCTCCTTGGACGCCGATGTGAGCACATCCGACCGGACCGCAACTGCCGCCAAGCTTTGTGCCGCTCGACTGAAGGCAAGCATAGCGGCACGCATGTTGACAGCCTCGATGGTCTCCGCGCGGTTGCGGTGAGTTGGGTCATCTTATACCATGCTCTCTGCGTCCCAACGTTCTTCTTCGTGGGGCCGACCAACTACAACCAGTTCATTGGCCAGTGGTACATGCAGTTTGCCTTCTCCGGCGCGATGGGTGTAGACCTATTCTTCGTTCTGAGCGGATTTCTCATCGTCTCACTCCTAGTCCCTGAAGGGAGGAAAGCCGCTGCAGTTGGCGCAAACGTCGCGACGCAGGCCGCTGATGATGCCATCGCATCAACAGAGTCGAGGGCAGCCTTAGGAACGTGCAATGCCGGCGTTCGGTATGGAGCCTTTCTGCTCAAGCGCTTCCTTCGGCTAGCACCCGCCTACCTTGTGCTCCTTGCGTATAACGTGTCGCCGCTGCAGCCAGATGAGACGCAGCGTGAGACCTGCCGCGCTTGGTGGTGGCTCAATGTGCCGCTCTTCCTCAACAACTACTTTGACCTTTGGGTGGCGCCTCACGTGAAGGATCCGCTGTACCGCGCGTGGCTAGGATGTGACCTACACACCTGGACGGTCGCTGTGGAGTGGCAATTCTACCTCGCCTCGGTGCCTTTGGTGCACACGCTGCTGCTACTCGAGCGTTGGATGGCGCGCCGAGAGCGCTGTATCGAGCGCGCGCGTGCTCGGGCCTTGCGGCTGCAACTCGTCTTGCTGGCCGTGCTCATCGGGTGCACTGTGCTCCTCCGATGGTGGCTTCGGCGCCAGGTGCGCTCCCCCACTCTCCTCTCCCCTCGCGACGCTGCTGGTTCACCGGCTCATCCTTCTCCTTTCCCCTTTCCGACGCTGATGATCTTCTCTTCTCGTGTGCCCGCTGCTCTCACCGCCCACACGTACCACTGTCTTTTGTGCGCACCCCCTTGCCAATGCTCAGTACGGCGACGTGTTTGGCCTGTACGTGAATGCCATGATGTACACGCGCGGTGGGCCATACCTCGCGGGGATGGCAGCCGCTCTAGTCACGCTCAGCCCGCCACCGTCATCAGAGCAATCAGAGCAATTGCTCTCGCCACTCGTGCCTTCGGAAGTCCAGACGGCGTGCACGCCGCATCAGCCGCTACCGTCTCGCACCAGGGTTTGGCGCCGAGACGCCGATCTCACCTCTAGATGCTGGCACTGGTGCTTCTACCTTGGCTCGCTCTCGCTGGCCCTCTTCACCGCGTACGAGGGAAACGAGACCCCACTTTATGCAAGCGACCCCGAGCAGACGCCCCTACGAACCGGTCCGGTGTGGTGGTGGCTCTCGGAGGATCAAAAGCAGTCCCTCGACTACGTGCTGTACTTGGGCTGCGCAGCTGGGTTTGGTCTGGGCTGCGCGGGGCTTATCGTCGAAATGCTTCGCGGTAGGGCGCCGTGCCTCAAGCGCATCCTCGGCTCGCGAGTGTGTGTGCCGTTTGCAAGGTATGGACGGCCCGTTGCTCCCAGGCTAGCAGCCGATTAGCCTGCGTGAAGTCTCTCTGGCCTTAGGTGTGGACGCGGTACAGCTCTGCGCTGCGTCTCAGTGGCCTCCTGCATGCATGGTCTCAAGATGCGTTCGATTGCGCCCACAGGCTCTCCTACAGTGCCTACCTGATTCAATTCATCTTCTTGCAGCCCACGTACGATGCCTACTTCACAGTGAACCCGACGGACTCGCGCGCCTTGTGCTTTTCCAAGCTCAGTGGTGAGAGCAACCAACTCGCACGAACGCCCCGACGGGCAGGCTCTGCTCATCTCATGCTGGTCACACCTCACACTTCAACCCCACACTTTCGCTCCGCTCGTGCACCGCAGGCTTGTATTGGCTCAGCTTGTTGGTGATCAATGCGGCGTCGATGCTCCTCCATGTCCTGGTCGAGGCCCCCGCCAACAATCTTCGCAATCACGCGGTTCATCTCTTCTCGCTCGCTGCGGCGCTCATATCTCGGGTGGGTGCCATGGCGGCCCGGCCGGTGCCGGCGGAGTAGCGTGGAACGCGGACGCGTCTGCTCTTGCGTCTTGCGGCATGGCTGCGTATCGTCTCACGTCTGTTTCGATTCTCACCACTGATAGACTTAGAAAGTATTGCATTTAGAGAGGACCTGAGATCCAATGACCATTACCGATTACCTAGCCAGACGCTGACATCAATCGGGCAAGCCATGATCGGAGTGCCCGCGCGTACGCCGGGAAAGTCGCGAGAGCCAAACGCGCCGTCGAATGAGCCGTCATTCGGCTGTTTCCCTACTTGCTGTTGCGCTTCGCGTCTCTGCCTCTCCCGTCCCCATGCATCATCCCAGCAGCTCGAGCGCCCCATGCTCGCCATCATCCATGAAGAGCGCCTCGTCCTCTTCCTTGGCCTTGGGCGCGCCGCCAGCCGCCTGCACGTCCGCCGGCGGCGCAAAGATCTCGATGGCGGCCAATGCGAGGGGTGGCAGCAGCTCGTCGGGCGTGCGTGCAGACGCGAGCCGTCGCGGCGGCGGCGCATTGATCCAATCCGCCGAGGCGGCGGCGGCCTGCGCAGCCGAGAGCTCGGGGCGGGGCGCGACGCTCATCTTGATGAGAGCTAATTGGAGGGCGGCCGCACTCGCTCCACTTGCAGCTGGAGTGGTCCCGAGCGCAGCCGAGAGCGCCGCGCGAAGGCTGTTGATCTCGTCCAGCGCGCTAGGCGTGAGCAGCCAGGGCAGTGGCACCCACATGCCCACGTCGCCGTCGGCCACGTAGGCGGCGAGCGCGCCGTCGCCCGTCTCGGTGGGCCGGAGGATGACGTGGCGCGAGAAGGCGACGATCATGAGCTCAGCTGCTCCCTTGGGACGTGCCGGCAGCAGCGTCGCCGAGTGCGCCACGAGCTTGCTTTGCGACACGAGGCCCGCGGACGTGGCGGTGGCCTCGGCCGGGCCACTCGGCCCGGCGGTCGATGAGGGAGGGCCGCCTCCCGCGCGCGACCATGCTGCCGCGACCAGGTACCGGCGCCCGCCGTCCGGACGATCGTCAGAGAGCACAGAGGCCGCCGAGTGCCAATTCTGATCCACCACCACCGCCTCGCTGCCCACCGCCTCGCCGCCCGCTGCCCCGCCGCCGCGAGCGCGAGCGCCTGCGCTCGCGCCGCTCAGGATGCTGCTGCTGCTGCTCGTCGGCGCAGCCGCGGCAGATTTGCCAGAGGGCAGGTGGCGCGATGCGTTGGGGTCGGCCGGGATGCGTTTCATGAACGAGAGGCGGCACGCGTACTGGGGAGCAATCAGCTTTGCGAGCCCGACGACGCTCTGCGACTCATTTGTGAGGAGCACGGGCAGCGAGCCACGCAGCCCCGCCATGCGAAGTGCGAGCACCGCCGAGGCACTCGTGCCAAAGGCGAGCGTGACCGACGTCTGCAGCGAAGGCGCGCCGTTGGCACCCCCCGCGCCACGGCTCTTCGAGATGATCGCCTGCGTCAGCTCGCCGCACGGCGCGAGCGCCGCCTGCAGGTGACGTTGGTGCAGGTGTGCGCCACCCTGGCTGCTATCCTGCTTGACGAGGCAGTAGACGCACCGGCTCGGCTCCAGCCGATGGCGCGCGAGCTCGTCGAGCACCTTGGCTGGGGCGTGCGCCTTGCCCGACGCAAAGTTGGGGGAGAAGGCGGCCACGAGCAGCGCGTGCAGCAGCAGATCACGCGTCATCTCGACTCCGCCCGCGGCAGCCGCCACCGCAGCGGCGGCGCTCGCGGCCGGGTCGCCTTGGGCCGCGGCTGCGGCAGTCGAGGTGGCCGTGAGCGTGAACCCGGCAGGGGGGAGCGCCAAGTCGAACTCGACGCGCTGCTGCCGGATGCGCTGGATGAGTTCACGGCTCAAAGCCTCGAGCTCGGCGAGCCGCTTATAGCTCGCGTGCTGCGAGTGCGCGTACTGCGCCGCCTTCGGCGCCCCTTCGTCCGACAGAGTACGCTGCCAGGCCTCAAACAATCGGAGTGTGGTGAGCGGTTCGGAGCGGCCGGCGGCGGTAAAGTGCGCGAGGCGCGGCTTGAAGAAGGAGACGTCTTCACGCGCCGTCTTGGCTTCCTCTTCGTACGCGGCGAGATCGGCGGCGCCTATGCCGCCCGCGCCCGCTGCCGCCTCATCGCCCTTGGCGTCGCCCTTGGCGGCGGCATCGCCCTTGGTGAACGGCTGCAAGAATGGGTCGGGCAGCGACAGTGAGGCAGCAAGCACCGACGCCTCCCGCAGCAGCCCGAGCGCCTCACCGAGTAAGAGCAGCCGGCCGAGAGGCACTGAGACGGGCAGCGATGCGAGCAGCTGGCCACATGGCGTAGTGACCGCCTTGTCTGGTGTGCCGCTCAGCGCGCCCAGCGCGAGCAATTGCACGATAGCTGCGTGCACGGCTGCGTATGAGGGTGGCTGGATCGCCTCTTGAAGCAGCTCAGCGGGCGGCGCGGATGGGTCGATCATCTTCACCTTGAGCAGCAGGTTCAGGAGCGAGGTGCGCTGCATCTCGGCCGGGGTGTACGCGGGCATGAGGCTCTCGTCGCGCATGAAGGATGACGGGTACAGCCGCAGGCACACGCCGGGCGCCACGCGGCCCGCACGGCCCGCTCGCTGCGAGGCCGAGGCGCGTGCACAGCGCCGGAGCAGCAGCGTGTCCGTGTTGGCGCGCGCGTCGTAGTACGGCAGCTTCTCGAGGCCGAGGTCAATGACGATCGATACGTCGGGCACGGTGATGGAGCTCTCGGCCAGGTTGGTCGCGAGGATGACCTTGCGCGTGCCCGGCGGCGGCTTCTGGAGCACGGCGTGCTGCTCAGTCGCATCCTGCAGCGAATGGAGGGGCAACAGCAGCAGCCTGTGCCCGAGACGGCGCAGCGCCTCGGAGCGCTCGAGCGCCTTGAGTGTCTCATAGATCTCGGTGTACCCGGGAAGGAAGATGAGCACCGCGCCGGCCGCACTCACGAGTGGATCGACTTCCGGCAGCAGCGGCAGCAGCTGCTCCGAAACCGCCTGGACGAGCAGGTACTCTAGGAACGGGATCAGGGAAGGGTGGAACTTGGCCTGGTTAGGCGTGCTGTCTACCACAACGCTCGGCGCGCCGTGCGGATTGAACGCGGCCTGCAGCTGCTCGAGATGGTAGCATGCCACCGGGTGGCAGCGAGCGCCCACGCGCACGACGGGCACCGACTGCGACGGCACGGACGACGAGGAGGAGGCGACGGGCGGTGCTTCGTCGCGGGCCTTGCGCTTGCCGCCGACAGCCATCAGAGGTTCGTCGTCCACGGCATCCTTGCCCCACTCGTCGGCGTCCTCTGCCGTCTCGGCCGCCTCCTCCGCTTCGGCGTCGTCGGCGTCGTCGGGAAACATCTCGTCGAGCGCGCCAGCGTCCATGGCGGACGCGGCGGACATGCCACCGCTTCCGACGGTCGCCGCAGCCGACGCCGCGCATGCCGCCGACGCCGCCGCTGCGCTCAACTCGTTGTTCCCGCGCAGCCGATCTGGCAAGCAGTTGAGCGAGGTGCCTGCAAAGTAGCGCGAAAAGGCATGCGCGTCGATGGTGGCGCTCATGATGACCACAGCGATGCGCCGCAGTGGCGCGGTGCTGATGCCTTCATCCGAGGCTCCCTCGCTCACCTCTTTGGCGTCGACAGCCGCGTGCGGATCGCGCCCCGAGGCCTGCCGGCGCAGCGCCCGCCGCAGCAGCAGGAGCAGCAGGTCGAGGTCAACGTCGCGCTCGTGCGCCTCGTCGACGATGATGTGCGTGTACGCGTTGAACACGTCCGCCGGCCGGAACACGAGCAGCTGCAGCAATAGGCCGACGGTCACGAACGTGCAGCGTGTCGTGCCGAGCGTGGTCGCCTTGTCGCGCGAGACCGCGTAGCCGATGGTACGACCGATGACGGAGCCGCGCTCCGCGGTGACGCGCTCCGCGAGGGCGCGCGCCGCCAGCCGCCGCGGCTGCGTCACCACGATCTTGGCTTTCGGGTCCGAATCGAGCAGGAACTGCGGAACCTGCGTCGACTTGCCGCAGCCGGTGTCGCCCGAGACGACGACCACGCCATGCTCTGCGAGCGCGTCGAGCACCTCCTGCTTGTGCTTGAGCACAGGCAGCGCGTCCTTGTCGTCCACCTTCTGGCGCTTCCAAGTCATTACGCGCGGTGCCTCGACTGCGCCCTTGCCGCCGCCCTTGCCGCCGCCCTTGCCGCCGCCCTTGCCACCCGACCAGCCGCCGCCGCCCTTGCCGCCGCCCTTACCGCCGCCGCCGCCCTTGCCGCCGCCGCCCTTGCTACCGCCGCCGCCCTTGCCGCCTTTGCCATTGGCTGCCCACATAAAATGTCGCGTAGAAGTGTGAATGTGAAATGGACCTCCCTTACATTTTACCGGTACATTTGTATCACTCTTTGGAATTGGTGTCTGTAATGATCCGCACCGGTCCGACTCGCCCGGACACACGCGCAGGCGAACCGCCGGCCAAAACCGTCGGCCCACACGGCGGCGGACACGCGGACTCAAGGGAGGCCTTCGGCACAGGAGGGTTTGAGCGCGACCCGTACCCGTGGCCCGTCGCGCCTCCCTTGGCCTTGCCCAGTTGCCCTTCCCGCTGCCCGTGCCGCCGCCGCCCTTACAGAACGAGCGATCTTCATTCACATCACGCCACCGACGTCGTCTACGCGTCGATTTCCTCGACACTTATCATATCGAGACTACCCACGGCGTCGATGCCGGCGTTGATCTCCAATTTGGAAGCCGCGAAGCTCGAGATGTGCTCGTCGCCGTGCATGTGCAGCTTCGCGATCGCGCGCTCCTCGTCCGTCATCGTGGAAGGAGAGAACTGGCATTTATGGCCTAGGTGGACAAGCTCAAGGCGCATGCCGCCGGCCGGCTCAAAGTAGAGAATGCCGTACCCAGCCTGGTTGTTAGTCACATCACCTTCGCAGCAACCGCCGCCACCGCCATTCATGCTGAACTCGCAATCCGTGTCCGTGCCCGACTCGCACACAGTGTTGTGCGTATGCCCAAACGAGCACCGAAAATCGACCGTCTCGCCCGGGGGCATGCTGCCCGTGAACTTAGCCTTCAGGCCGGCGCACAGCCCCGGGTAGTGCTGCAGCACGAGCACGTTGCGTGTCTGTTTCGGGTCCTTGGCGCCCTTTGCGGCGTACTGGGCAAGCAGCGCCTCGCCGCTGTGGCCGATGTCCTGCAGCCGCTCGCCGAGGCCTGTATCGTCTCCCCCGCAAGTGGCTTTGACCTTCTTACAGCCGTCGCCGCCTCCGCCGATGCCTCCAACGTCGACATAATTTTGATCGATGCCGAAGATTTCAAGGTTGAGCGCGTCCAACGTGACGCGATAGTTGAAGTCGGGCAAGTGATAATTTGCAACATTGCCGAATGAGGGGCGGTAGCCGCCCTTGCTTGCATCGAGCTGGTTGCTCGCGTAAGCCTGCCCCGAGATATTGACACGCGGTGCCTTCTCCGGGCACGTGGCGTACACGTCCGCGTCGCCGAAGTCGTGATTACCCATGGCGGCGAACCAGGGCACGTCGTTGAGGCCGTTGTATACGGTATCCCACCGCTTCCACTGAGTCTCACCGCCCTCCTCGGCAGTCTTCACGCCCTGGAAGTAAAAATTGTCGCCAGCGGCGCCCACAAAGAGCAAAGACTTGCCCACGGCCTCCAGCTCCGACCGCTTCTTGCGCATGAGGTCAGCCACCTCGGTCTGGCAGCACTCGCCCGTCATCGCAGCAGTGGCGAGGCCGTAGTCGGCGATGAGGAAGGCGAACGAGCTATTCCTGACGTCGCTCGGAGGGATCTTGACGCCATAGGCGTTGTCGACGAGCGGGTAGTTGTTAATGTAGCCGGCGATAGCTACATGTAACACGCACTGCACTGCGAGCATTTGCTCCGTCGCGGGTCGCTCGTCAACGCAACCAAGAACTTCAAAACGCCGACGCACGATGATTGCGCCGACGGGACACCGAAACTCCGAGATTTTGGCTGTAGCGTAGTTTTTCAATGAACGAGCCCTTGAGCCACACGTGTGTTACTACGGTGCTATGCAGTCCGGTGTGTGCGATGGTATATGACTGGACTCTGAGCACATGGGTCATGGCTCCTGATGTCGACAATCTCATTCCTTCCTCTCGGGACAACGTTCATCATCGATTCGGCTCCCAAGTGCCATGCCCATGCGATGCCGCATGGTGAATGGGCGGGGCCTTATACTTAATCGCCGTCGGGGCGCGTATTCGCCAACAAGCTTCGCACAAGCTCCATGCACTTCATGACGGTCTGTCGTCCGTGCCGCAGCGCCCAGGTCAACGCCGAGTTGCCCGAGGCGAACTCCTCCTCCCCTCCCTGACTCGCCACCCCGTTTATTGTGTCGCAGCGCGCCCTCGCGGAGAAGCCTTTTCACCGACTGAGGGGGCGAGGAAAATAGCCGTGCCAACCTAGCGTAGTGCACAGGGAGGGGCACCATGGAAAGGCGCTTTCTCTTCGATCCCCATCCCCATCTCTGTGGGGGGAACGACCGAAAGAGAGCGCCCGTAGAGAGCTTGCGTAGAGAGAAGGGGTCCACCGTCGGAGGGGGGAAGGCAGCTGCCCCGCCGTGGCCATCATGAAGGGGGGGACGTCGCACGAGGGCGTTTCAAGCTCCCCTGGGAGCTCTGTCCCGAAGAGGCACTGGAGGCGGCGCGCCCCATGTCGAGCTTCTTGACGGCGGCAGCTGACGGCCCGTAGGCAGCTTCGGCGGCCTTGGCGCGAGCGGGCTCCTTGCCGAAGTTCTTCGTGAAGATCTCGGTCGGCGTGTCGGAGCGCTCCTCGTCGCACGTGAACACATCGTCGGCCATCGCCTCGACAGGAGCGAACATGTGCTCCACGGCGGTGGTGAGGGGGGAATCGTGTCCGTCGATCAAGGGGGCGGTGATGTCGACGGGGAGGGGGACGGGGAGGGGGTAGGCGTCGCGGCGGTCGGATGGCTGGATGGGGTGGTCCTCGGCGGCGGGCACGGCGGCGGGCACGCGCTCGTCGGTGCTCGCGCCCCCCATGTCGCCGATCTGCGTGTCCGTCGAGTCGTTGCGCTTGATTTTGCTCGGTGCCGCGGAGGGCTCGTGTGTCACCTCGAAAAGATCGGTGAATGCGACAAGCTGGACGGGGCCCTCGGTGCCCGGCTCGATGGGCTGCGGGATCATCTTGGGCGCGTCGAGGAAGCACACCTGGTAGTACCTGACCAGCTCGTTGGCGCAGCGCTGGAGGCTGTCCTCACAAGTGGCGCACGCGTCGGCCATCGCAGGCAGGAAGTGGTCGCAAGCGACGCTCTCGTTGGAAAACTTCCACGCGGCCAACATGGAGCCGCCGAGGATCTCGGCTGGCGTGTACCGCAGCAGCTCATATCCTGCGAGCGTCAGGAACGGCGCCACCAAGGGTGAGCGGATACAAGAGCGGATCCGAGCGGGGTGAGGGGGGTGCTCTTCTTCTCCGCTCCATGACGAGAGAAATTAGGAGGGGGCGGGGCGCGAAGGGAGGGACGAGGGACGCGGGCGCCGACGGTGCGGCGTGTACCGTAAACGGAAAGGTCGATGAAGAACATCATGCGGTCGTTGATCGCCTGGTCGGCGGGCGCATGGGGCAAGCACGCCCTGAGGGGCTCGATGAGCGCGTGGGGCAGGATGACGTGGAGCTTCCACTCGAGCGCCTCGAGGATGACCATCTCCTGATGCATGAACTGCTCGGGGGTGACCGTGTGGTTATGCAAGATCACGAGCTCCGAGATCGGCGGCAGCTTGCGGTCGAAAAACTTGGCCGAGATGAGCATGCACGTGGAGGCAATCATCTGCATCTGTCGCTTGCTGATGGGGCCCTTGCGCAGCGCGATGGGGATGTAACGGTCGAAGTAGTTGCACGCGATGCCGCCCGTCTGCACCTGTAGCCCAAAATCCTCGGCAAGCTGGGCAAGCATCACGAAACGGACGCGGGTCAGGATCATCTTGAGCCGGGGCAAAGGGGGGCCTTTGCGTTGGGGGCCCGGGGCACTCAGGGATGGCCCGGCAGGCGAGCGGAGAACACGAGCGGCCGACGGGGGTCGAGGGGAGGCCCATGGGCTTTACGATCGCGGGAACCTGCTGCTGACGCACCTCATTAATGTACTTCACCACCTTCTCACGATAGGCCTCGGTGAAGAAGTCGGGACGCGCCATGGCGACATAGTCAGGGGGGATCATGTACTGGCTACCCTGCTCGATGAGCACCCTCAGCCTCTCACGGGGCTGCGCCATCTCCGGCCCCGGCTTGTAAGCACGCCTGCGTCCCTTCACCATGGTGCCGCGCGCGCGCGAAGAGCCCGCGCGACGCCCCTGCTCCTGGACCACAGTGCCGCTGCTCCTTTCTTTAATGACAAACTACGGGGAGGATGTTCCTTTCCACAGCCACTCAGAGAGCACGTCAAAGTCCCGACGCCATTTCGAAAGATTCTTGAGATGCAATGCAAGTCACGTAAGATATGTTCCAAAAAAGTCAAGTCAATTCCCTGTCGTCTTGGCCCGGCCCGAGCACACAGAGATAAGAGTACACTCCGAGCCTGACTCCGACATAACTCCGTTTGTCCGCACCTGTACGAGATGGCATGGTCTTCCTTAAGAGGCGGAGGCGTAAATCGTAAACGACGACCTCGCGTCGCAGATCGCCCGAATTGACAGCATGGCCATGCGATACTAGTAGCGGCCCCCGTGCTTGGGGTCCGGAGGTTGTTGTGTGTTTCACAGGATTTGGGATTTTTGGGGGGTAGGGTAGGGTGGGTGTGCCGAGGGGTGGAAGACCCCCTACCTACCTACTCTCGGTGGGGCCGGCCAGCATCGAGGTAACCCCTACCTACCTACCCCCGCCACCTTTGACCTTAACAT
>ENA-UOXG01001047-UOXG01001047.1-mixed-culture-metagenome-genome-assembly--contig:-NODE-1047-length-18610-cov-65.123309_pt1 | contig 18610 bp, 10 predicted proteins | sample MGYA00238159_ERZ761634 | MGnify/ENA primary metagenome ERZ761634 (study PRJEB28908, sample SAMN08776845) | mixed culture metagenome | isolation source: Freshwater growth medium | place: USA... | reverse complement strand
CCGTTTGTGTAGTTTGATGAACCGCCAATCAACCAACGCGACCAAGTTTACTGGCGTTTCGGCGCGTCGCGTTGGGCGGCCCGCGGAGGGGCGCTGTCGTTGTACAACCCCACGGACCCCTGGAGGCCTCCTCGTTCGTTGGCGGCGAGGTGGCTGCCTGCTGCGTCGATCTCGCGCGTCCCCGAGCCTGGCCAGCCACGTTCGACTCGACCCCCTTGACCCGCTCGATCCCCCGCCTGCTCATCTCTCGCCACTCCGATCCCGGTCGAATGGCACTCGCACCCCCAATTTGGCATTCGCGCATCCCAAAACGTGACCGTGCCTCCCCAACCCCGTCTGCGCAGGCCCCGGTTCAACAGTCGCCTCTGAAGTTTAGAGGTGGAGCGGTCCGGGATGTCGATCAAGGATGATCCGCGCTTCAAGTACATCACAAAGCTCGTGGCAACGCAGCTCTCGGTACCCGGAGGGCAAACGGTGACGGCAGCGATGGTAGACAAAGGCTCCAATGCCACATTCGTGCAGGAGTTCATGGCTGGCGCCGATGCCGGCTATGAGCCCCGGATGGCGCTGCTCTTTTATCTCCAGCCGACCGGCGGCTCGTCGGATCCTGTGGTTTTCATGACCGATGGCATGGACTCGCAGCTGGCGGGCAAATGTTGCTACGTCGTGCGCAACACGGCGCCAAAGGAGCCCGTCAAGGATGTCGAGATGGACTGCAACGTTGGCACGATCTCGTGCACGCAAAAGGGTGCCAACCCGATGGATACGATGGCCGGCTTGATCAAGGAGCTCTATTTCCCGCTGCTGAACACGAACGGGTTCGGGTTCATGAAGAAGATGACGGCGGAGCACAAGAAGAAGCTCATACATGACGCGCTCGGCTTCGAGAAGAATCTGCACAAGGCGCTCGGCGAGCTCAAGCTCGTGATGAGCCTCGAGACCCCGGCCGACAACTTCATCATCGAGTCCAAGCCGGCGGCGGTGATGGCGGCGGCTGCGAACGCCGACTTCGTGACCGAGTACGAGCGCGTCATCAAGGAGTGGACGGATATGACCGAGGCGCTCCTCAACGAGCCGGAGAAGATGGAGACGACCGACGAGGACGACGACATTGGCCCACGCACCGAGCTGCTGTGGTGGCAGACGCGCGCCACCAAGCTCAACTCGATCGTGGACGACCTTCGCAAGGAGAAGTGCCAGATGGTACTGCTCGTGCTGCAGCAGTGCAAGAGCCGTCAGCTCAAAAAGTGGCGCGCGATCAACAACGCGATCACGGACGCGCTCAACGAGGCCAAGGACAACGTCAAGTACCTCGCCACGCTGGACAAGTACATCGAGCCGCTCTACACGGCGACGCCGCCCGAGGTGCACGAGTCGCTCTCCGGGCTGCTCAACAACCTGCGGATGATGCACGCGATCGCGCGCTACTACGCAACGCCCGAGCGCATGACCGTGCTCTTCACCAAGATCACCGCGCAGATGATCGCCAACTGCCGCAAGTGGGTCACGAGCAAGGGCGCGCTCTGGGACCAGGATATTGGCGAGCTGCTCAAGTCGCTCAACGTGTGCTACTCGCTCTTCAACGAGTACCGGTCCGAGTACGAGAAGACGCGCGACAAGCTCAAGGAGGTGCCCTCGTCGAAGCAGTTCGAGTTCTCGGAGAACATCATCTTCTCCAAGTCCAACCTCTTCCAGCGGCGCGTTGAGAAGCTCATCGACCTTTTCACGACGGTCGACCAGTTCACCAAGCTGGCCAAGCGCGATCTCGAGGGCCTCGAGGGCCTGATGAAGAACTTCTTCTCGATGGTGGGCGACTTCAAGCGCAAGCCGTACGACCTCTTCGACTTCCAGCTGAACCAGTTCGATCGCGACTACCTCGAGTTCCTCGCCAACATCCACGAGCTCGAGTCGTCGCTGCAGGGCTTCATCAACTCGTCGTTTGAGCGCATCACCTCGACGGAGGCGGCGATGCTGCTGCTCGACCAGCTGCGCCACATGCTGCAGCGCGACTCGCTCAAGGACGACCTCGAGTCCAAGCGCCTCACCATATTCCAGCACTTTTTGGGCGACCTTGAGGTCGTCTCGCGCACGTACGAGAAGCTCAAGAACAACCCGCCGATCACGCGCAACGTGCCGCCGGTCACGGGCAACGTGCTCTGGGCGCGCCAGCTCATGCGGCGTATCGAGCAGCCCATGCAGCAGTTCCGCAACCACCAGGAGCTCATGGAGCTCAAGGACTCGAAGAAGGCCGTCAAGGTGTACAACAAGATCGCGCGCACCGTGGTCGAGTTTGAGGCGCTCTGGGAGCTTGCGTGGGTGCGAGGCATCGAGGCGGCCAAGAGCGGGCTGCAGTCGACGCTCTTCGTGCGCCACCCGACGACAGAGAAGCTGTACGTCAACTTCGACCACCAGATCCTTGAGCTGATGAAGGAGGCCAAGTGCCTGCGGCGCCTCGGGCACGAGATCCCCGAGTCGGCCAAGATGGTGCTCATGATGGAGGACAAGTACAAGCACCACTTCAACCTGCTCTCGTACGCGCTCGTCGAGTACGAGCGCACGATGGCCAACGTGCCCGAGCTTCTCGAGGCGCTGCTCAAGCCGCACATCGCCGAGCTCACGGCCGTCATCAACCCGGGGCTCGTGACGCTCACCTGGACCTCGATGAACATCTCCGCCTTCCTGCAGCGCTTCCACAGCGAGATGCTCCGCTTCAACGAGCTCGTGGACAAGCTCAAGGACATCATGGCGAACCGGCTCGTGCGCAACCAGAAGACGATCGCGGAGCTTCCTCTCGTCGACATGCCCTTGGGGGGTGAGGGCGAGGAGACGGGCCTGCTGCCGCTCGACAAGTTCGTCGACATGCAGGTCAAGTTCTCGGAGGACCAGACGGCCACGCTGTCCGCCAAGAGCATCGAGATCGAGCACGCGCTCAAGGACCTGATCGTCCAGATCATGGAGTACCCTCTCTCGTTTGTGCAGGAGTCGGTCGACCCCGCCGAGATTGCGAAGCTGTCCGAGCACTTCTCGACGACCTCGTACAAGGCGGTGCAGGACTGCACGCGCCTCTCGCTCGAGACGATCAAGGGCCGCATCGCGGCGCGCTCGCTCGCGACCTTCCTCTTCATCGACAAGCCGCTCTTCGAGGTGAGCGTCGAGATGACCCCCAAGGGCGCCAAGATGAACCCTGAGCTCGGCGAGATCCAGACGGCAATCAACACGGTAGTTCGAGCCGTGCTCAGCTGCTCGAAGCAGATCAGCCTGTGGGAGAACGACGACAACTACGCCAGCGGCAAGAACGTCTTCGACGTCGTCTCGAAGGACAAGGACGTAGTGCGCGTGGTACTGCTGCTCACGGGCGCGCTCGAGGGCGTGAAGCGACAGGTCTACGAGTACATGCACACCATGACCAAGTACGACTACCTGTGGAAGGACAACAAGAAGGCGGCGTACAATGCCTTCATGAGCAAAGACCCGTCGCTCGAGGACTTCGAGGCTGAGCTGAAGAAGTACGATCTCGTCGAGCACGAGATCATGCGCATCCCGCAGAAGCACAACATCGGTGCGATCGCGCTCGAGACCCTTGCGCTCAAGACGGCGCTCTCCACCGAGGCCAAGACGTGGAAGAAGCAGTACGCGCAGAACCTGCACGGCCAGGCGCGCACGGAGCTCGCCACCATCACCGAGTGGATCGAGAAGCACACACGCTACCTCAAACGCGAGCTCAATGACCTCGACGACGTGCGCGTCGCCGTGGGCTACCTCGCGGCCATCCGCGAGAAGGAGACGATGCTCGACTCACGGAGTTCGGCCCCATCCTCGAGAAGTACAGCCTGCTCACCAAGTACAACGTCGACATCCCGAAGGAGGAGACCGACCAGGTGGACGACCTCGAGTACGCGTGGCGCAGGCTCAAGACGGTGGCCAACGGCGTCAACGAGCATCTCGGCGCTCACCAGATGCAATACAAGAAGACCCTCGTGCGCAACGTGCGCATGTTCGTCGTCGACGTGGCCCAATTCCGCTCCGACTTCGAGGCCAACGGGCCGGGCGTGCCCGGCCTGCCGCCTCTCGAGGCCAACGAGCGCCTGCGCAAGTTCCAACGGCTCTACGAGGAGCGCGGGCGCAAGTTCGAGGCGTACTCGGCAGGTGAAGCCCTGTTCGGCCTGCCGCTCACGACGTACCCGGAGCTCGAGAAGACCAAGGAGGAGCTCGGGCTGCTCTCGAAGCTGTACGACCTCTTCACGACCGTGCTCGACACGATCACAGGCTACAACGACATGCACTGGGCCGATGTGTGCGGCTTCACCATTGGGCCCAAGGGCCCCGAGTCGAACATCTCGATCATGGTCAAGAAGCTCGAGGAGTTCCAGCTGGGCATCAAGAAGATGCCCAAGGAGCTGCGCGGCTGGGACGCTTACCTTGAGCTCAAGAAGATGGTTGACGAGTTCCTCGAGACGCTGCCGCTCGTCGAGCAGCTTGCCAACCCGTCGCTGCGCGAGCGCCACTGGAAGGCCCTGGAGACCCTCACGGGCAAGAAGCTGGAGGTGACGTTGGAGTCGTTCATGCTCAAGGACCTGCTCGACGCGGGGATCCTGCAGGTGTCCGAGGACGTCGAGGAGATCGCGAGCTTGGCTGTCAAGGAGCTCGCCATCGAAGGCAAGCTCGACGCCATCGCCGACGATTGTGCGGTGCGCGCGCTCACCTTCACGCCCTTCAAGACGCGTGGCAACATCATCCTCAACACGGGCGCGACCGCTGAGTTGATGGAAGGCCTCGAGGAGGCGCAGATGGGCCTTGGCTCGATGCTCGCCTCGCGCTTTGTGATCCCCTTCAAGGAGAAGGCCACGTTGTGGGTCGAGCAGCTCTCGGTTATCGGCGAGACGCTCGAGCAGTGGGTCGCGGTGCAGGCCATGTAGAACTACCTCGAGGCCGTCTTCACCTCGGGCGACATCTCCAAGCAGCTGCCACAGGAGTCGAAGCGCTTCCAGGGCATCGACAAGAACTGGGTCAAGATCATGTCCAAGGGCAACGAGGTGCCCAACCTCGTCAACTACATTGTGGGCAACGACACGCTCCAGCAGCTGCTGCCGCACATGTTCGAGCAGCTCGAGCTCTGCCAAAAGGCCCTCTCCGGCTACCTCGACCAGAAGCGTGCCGCCTTCCCGCGCTTCTTCTTCGTGGCCGATGCGACGCTGCTCGAGGTGCTCTCGCAAGGCTCCAACCCGCAGGCCATCCAGCCGCACCTGCAGTCGTGCTTCGACTCGGTCGTGTACGCCGAGATCAACAAGAAGGACAAAGCGAAAGTCGAGGCGCTCTTCTCCGGCGAGGGCCAGTCAATCAAGCTGACGCAGATCGTCAACGCCGAGGGCAACATCGAGGACTGGCTGGGCAAGCTGCTCCGCGAGATGCAGGTCACGGTCAGCCGCATCATCTGCTACGCGGCGGCCGACTCCGAGCACATGAGCACCGAGGAGCTCACGCACAAGTACCAGGCACAGGTTTCGCTCATCGGCATCCAGTTCAAGTGGACCGCCGACTCGGAGGACGCGCTCTATCGCGCCAAGGCTGAGAAGGGCATCATCAAGGCCACCAACAAGAAGCACCAGCAGCGCCTCACCGACCTCGTCGCCATCAACATGCGCCCGGACCAGGAGCTCCGCAACTTTGGCAAGTGGACGCGCAAGAAGGTCGAGACGATGATCGTCGTCGATGTGCACCAGCGCGACGTCTTCGTCGACATCGAGAGGTTCCGCGTGAAAGATATCGAGGACTTTGAGTGGCAGAAGCAGGCACGCTTCTATTGGGACTTTGACCACGACGCCGCCAAGATCTCGATCGCCGACGTCGACTTCCACTACACCAACGAGTACCTCGGCGTCAAAGAGCGCCTCGTGATCACGCCGCTCACCGATCGCTGCTACGTCACCCTCTCGCAGGCGCTCGGCATGTTCCTTGGTGGCGCGCCCGCCGGCCCCGCCGGCACGGGCAAGACCGAGACGACCAAGGACATGGGCTGCACGCTCGGCAAGTTCGTGATGGTCACCAACTGCGGCGACCAGATGGACTTCCGCTCGCTCGGCAACATTTACAAAGGCGCGGCGATGGCCGGTCTCTGGAGTTGCTTCGACGAGTTCAACCGCATCAACCTCGATGTGCTCTCGGTGGCGGCGCAGCAGGTGGGCTCCGTGCTCATGGCCGTCAAGATGGGCGCCCAAATGTTCCAGTTCACAGACGGCCAGACCGTCAACTGCGACCCGGCGGTCGGCTACTTCATCACGATGAACCCCGGCTACGCAGGCCGCCAGGAGCTGCCCGAGAATCTCAAGTCGCAGCACCGTGGCGTGACCATGATGGTCCCCGATCGTCAGATCATCATGCAGGTCAAGCTCACCGGCGCGGGCTACATTCAGAACTTTGTCTGCGGCAAGAAGTTCAACGTGCTCTACCGTCTTTGCGAGGAGCAGCTCTCGAAGCAGGCGCACTACGACTTCGGCCTGCGCAACATCCTCGCCGTGCTTCGCACGTGCGGCACGTCCAAGCGTGACGCTGGCAAGGATCCGGAGGGCGTGCTTGAGCCCATGCTTGCGATGCGCACGCTGCGCGACATGAACCTGTCCAACTTCGTCGCCGAGGACGTGTCCCTCTTCCTCGCGCTCATCGAGGACCTCTTCCCCGGCCTCAAGGCGCCCGCGATGAAGCACCCGCTCGTTGAGCCCGCCGTCAAGAAGGCCGTCGATGCGAACAACCTGCAGGCGCTGCCCTCGTGGATGCTCAAGATCATCCAGGTGTACGAGATGTGCCTCGTGCGCCACTCGCTCATGCTCGTCGGCCCGTCGGGCACGGGCAAGTCGAGGATCGTGCAGGTGCTCCAGCAGGCCTTCCAGTCGATCGTCGTGCCGCCCGACGCTCTCGTCGAGGCCATGATCGGCCAGCCCCAAAAGTTCGTCACGTTCAACCCGAAGGCCGTGCTCTCGGGCCAGATGTTCGGAACGATGGACGTGGCCGCTGGCGAGTGGCATGACGGCATCTTCTCGCAGCTGTGGCGCCGCGCCAACAAGGATAAGAAGAACTTCACGTGGCTCGTGCTCGACGGCCCCGTTGACGCCATCTGGATCGAGAACATGAACACCGTCATGGACGACAATCGGCTGCTCACCCTCGCCAATAGCGACCGTATCCCCATGCTCCGGCCGAACGTGACGCTCCACTTCGAGGTCGAGGACCTTCGCAATGCCTCGCCCGCGACCGTCTCGCGCGCGGGCATCATCTACGTCTCGGAGGAGGACCTCGGCTACCAGCCGTACCTGACGTCATGGCTCACGTCGCGCACCAAGGACGGCAAGGACCTCACGCCCATCTTCGACAAGTTCACCAAGAAGCTGCTCGACTTCCTACGGATTGAGTGCCAGTCGAAGATGGCCATTGCCAACGTCTCGCTGTGCACCTCTTGCTCGACGCTCATCGACGCGCTGCTCGGCGCGCTGCCCGAGACGCCCGACGCGGCAGCGCTTGAGCGCTTTGTCATCTACTGCATGATCACGACCATGGGCGGCGTCCTCGAGTCGGCGGACCGCCAGAAGCTCGACAAGTTCCTGCGCACGCTCACCAACAACCTTCCCGATTGTGAGCACCCCGACACGGTCTTCGAGTTTAAGATCGACACGGAGAACAAATCGTACCCGTGGGTCTCATGGGGCGCCCTCATCCCCGGCTGGGCCTTCACCGAGCAGCCCGACCAGCTGGGCAAGCAGTTCGCGTCGCTGCTCATCCCGACGATCGACTCGGTGCGCTGCGAGTACAACATGGGCCTCTCCATCTCGCAGAACCGCGCCGTCATCCTCGTCGGCGGCCCCGGCACGGCCAAGACTTCGATCATCCTCTCCGTGCTCAACGCGGTGGACCCGATCAAGGTGACCTTCAAGAAGATGTCGTTCTCGCAGGCGACCACGCCGTCCATTTTCCAGCGCCAGATCGAGTCGTCGGTCGAGAAGCGCCAGGGCAAGACCTTTGGCCCGCCCAACAACAAGCGCATGCTCTGCTTCATCGACGACATCTCGATGCCCCTCGTCAACGAGTGGGGCGACCAGATCACCCTCGAGATTGTGCGCATGCAGATCGAGAACCGCGGCTTCTACAGCCTCGACAAGCCGGGCGAGTTCACGGGCATCGTCGACGTGCTCATCCTCGGCGCCATGCTCCATCCGGGCGCGGGCAAGAACGACATCCCCAACCGCGCCAAGCGCCACTTCCACGTGATGAATGTGACGCTGCCCTCGAACGCCTCGATCAACCAGATCTTTGGCGCCATGTCGAGCTCCTTCTTCGGCTGGTCCAAGGACGACGCCATCAAGGAGATGGCCACGAACCTCGTGTCGATGACCATCTCCATCTGGGACCGCATCAAGACCAAGATGCTCCCCACGCCCGCCAAGTTCCACTACCTCTTCAACCTGCGCGACCTCTCGCGCGTCTTCCAGGGCATCTTCAACATCGACGTCAAGGAGACGCTCGCGGACTCGTTCATGCTGCTCGCGCTGTGGAAGCACGAGTGCATGCGCGTCTTCTCGGACAAGCTCGTCGACAAGAAGGACAAGGCGTGGTTCGCCAAGGAGATCTTCGTCGTGCTCGAGCCGTTCGCCTCCAAGTTCGGCCCCGACATCGAGAAGCTCCAGAGCCAGAAGGACATTTACTTCGTCGACTTCCTGCGCGACGCCGACGAGGATCCGGAGACGGGCGAGCTGCTGCCTGCGCCCAAGGTGTACGAGGCCATGCCCTACGAGCAGCTCAACGACGCGCGAAAGAAGGCGGTCGAGAACATGAAGCGCTTCAACGAGGCGTTCAAGCTGCTCAAGATGGACCTCGTCTTCTTCCACGATGCCCTCGAGCACCTCTGCCGCATCACGCGCCTCTTTGCGCTCTCACGCGGCTGCGCGCTCCTCGTCGGCGTCGGCGGCTCGGGCAAGCAGTCGCTCACGCGCCTCTCCTCGTTCATCTGCAACGCGACCTGCTTCCAGATCACGCTCACCAAGACCTACAACGGCAACAACCTGCTCGAGGACTTCAAGCCGCTCTACCGGCGGGCGGGCGTGACGGCCAAGCCGACGATCTTCATGCTCACCGACAAGGAGATCAAGGACGAGGGCTTCCTCGAGTACTTTAACATCTTCCTCAATACGGGTGAGCTGCCCAACCTCTTCCCTCGGGACGAGTACGACGCGATCATCGGCGAGCTCCGTGAAAAGTACCAGGCGATGTACAAGGGCTCGGAGCCAACTGTCGACCAGCTGTGGGCGTGGTTCATCGAGCGCGTGCGCTCGAACCTGCACCTGTCGCTCTGCTTCTCGCCCGTCGGCGTCAAGTTCTCGCAGCGCGCGCAGAAGTTCCCCGGCCTCATCAACGGCACCACGATCGACTGGTTCCTCACGTGGCCCGAGGAGGCGCTCACCGACGTGGCGACCGCCTTCATCGGCTCCTTCGACGCGCACCAGGGTGACTCGGCGGTGCCCGGCATGCTCATCAAGCACATGGCGGCTGTGCATGCGGGCATGAACGACGCGTGCGAGCAGTTCTTCGAGCGCTACCGGCGCAAGACATACGTGACGCCCAAGTCGTACCTCGGCTTCATTGAGGAGTACAAGGGCGTGTACGTGCGAAAGCTCGAGAGCGTCAAGGTGCTCGCCGACTCGATCAACACGGGTCTCGACAAGCTTCGCGACGCGGCGGCCGACGTCGAGAAGATCAAGATCGAGGTGCGCGAGAAGGAGAAGACGCTCATCGTTGCACAGGAGAAGGGCGCTATCATGCTCCAGGAGATCACGGCCTCGACCGCCAAGGCCGAGAAGAAGAAGGCCGAGGTGCAGGCGGTCAAGGACACGCTCGGCTCCGAGGCGGCCGTCATCGGCCAACAGAAGGACGACGTAGAGAAGGACCTGCTGGCGGCCAAGCCCGCGCTCGACGACGCCGAGAACGCGCTCAAGGCCATCACGGCCAAGGACATTGGTCTGCTCAAGCAGCTCAAGATGCCCCCCGACCTCGTGAAGCGTACGTTCGACGTCGTGCTCATCCTCTTCCAAAAGGAGATCAGCCCCGTCGCCGCCGAGACGGTCGAGACCAAGCGTGGCCAGGTGCTGCAGCTCGTGGGCTCGTGGCCGTTTGCACTGACCATGATGGCCGACATTGGCTTCCTGGGCGCGCTCGAGAAGTTCAACAAGGATGCGATCAACGACGAGACCGTCGAGCTGCTCTACCCATACCTGAGCGCGCCCGACTTCACGCCCGACGATGCGCGCAAGGTCGCCTCCGCGCTCGCCGGCCTGTGCTTGTGGGCGCGTTCGATGGCGCTCTACGTCGACATCGCCAAGGTGGTGAAGCCCAAGATGGAGAGCCTCGCGCAGGCCGAGTGGAAGCTCAAGAACGCCAACGCCAAGCTTGCGAAGGCGCAGGGCGAGCTCGACCAGGTCGCACGGGAGCTCGACGAGATGACCATGCAGTTCAACCAGGCGATCGCCACCAAGCAGGCGCTACAGGACGACGCCGACGCGTGCAACAAGAAGATGGACGCAGCCAACCGCCTCATCGGCGGCCTCGCTGGCGAGCGCTCCCGCTGGGAGGTCTCATCCGCTGGCTTCGCGGACGAGATCCGCCGGCTTGCGGGCGACGTGGCGCAGGCGTGTGCCTTCATCACGTACGTCGGCCCGTACAACGCCGAGTTCCGCAAGCACCTGCAGACGAAACTCTTCGCGGCGGACTGCATCCAGAAGGGCGTGCCGTGCACAGATGACCTCGGCGTCTCGCTCTTCCTCGTCGACGCGGGCACCATCGGCGACTGGAACCTCGAGGGCCTGCCCTCGGATGATCTCTCTGTCGAGAACGGCATCATGGTGACGCGCTCGAAGAAGTGGCCGCTCATGATCGACCCGCAGTCGCAGGGCATGAGCTGGATCAAGAGCCGCGAGGCCAAGAATGCGATCAAGTCGACGCAGCTCATCGACAAGCGCTTCCGTAACCACCTTGAGGACTGCATGGCCTTTGGCAACCCGATGATCATCGAGAACGTCGAGACGGAGATCGACCCGGTGCTCGACCCGGTGCTCAACAAGGAGATCCAGCGCAAGGGCCGCAACCTGATCATCCAGCTGAGCGATAAGGAGTGCGAGTACTCGGAGACCTTCTCGCTCGTGTTGTGCACGAAGCTCACCAACCCGCACTACTCGCCCGAGATCTTTGCGCAGCTCACGATCATCAACTTCACCGTCACCATGGGCGGCCTCGAGCAGCAGCTCCTGTCGCGCGTGGTGCAGATGGAGCGGCCGGAGCTCGAGGAGCAGAAGAAGAAGCTCGTCGAGGAGGAGGTCAACTCGAACAAGAAGATCCTCAAGGGCCTCGAAGACGATCTGCTCTACCGCCTCGCCAACTCGACCGGCAACCTGCTCGACGACGTCGAGCTCATCGAGGTGCTCTCCAAGTCCAAGATCACCGCCGTCCAGGTCAACGAGAAACTCACCACCGCCGTCGACACCGACATCCGCATCAACGCGGCGCGCGAGGAGTACCGGCCCGCCGCCCGCCGCGGCGCGCTCCTCTACTTCATGGTCGTCGACATGGCCTCGATCAACAAGATGTACATGGTGTTGCTCCAGCAGGTCCTCGAGCTGCACGACCTTTCGGTCAACCACTCCGAGAAGGCGCCGATCGCCGCCAAGCGCATCATCAACATCATGGACTACATGACCAACTACGTGACGCGCTACATGCACCGCGGCCTCTTCGAGCGGCACAAGAAGATCTGGACGCTCATGCTCGCGATGAAGATCCAGCAGATTGCGGGCACCCTCTCGGCGACGTACGTGGGCAACCTGCTCAAGGCTGGTGGCGCTCTCGACGCCAAGTCCGAGAAGCCCGTGCCCGCCAAGTGGATGCCTGAGTCGGTGTGGCTGAACTGCATCGCGCTCTCGCGCACCGTTGGGATGCTGCGCGACCTGCCCGACAACCTCGAGCGCTTCAATGATCTGTGTGGGAGGCGTGGTACGATCACGACGCGCCCGAGACGCGGCTCTTCCCCGACTACAACGAGCGGCTCGACCAGTTCGAGAAGATGCTTATCGTGCGCGCCATCCGCGTGGACCGCGCGCTGCTGGCCGTCGACACGTACATCGCCTCGTCGCTCGGCCGTGACTATCTGCTCGTCGATCCGCTCGACATTGCCAAGGTGCACGTTGAGGCGAGCGCGTACGTCGCCGATGATCACCATCCTCTCGATGGGCTCCGACCCGACGGGCAAGATCCTCGACCTCGCGCGCAGGCGCAAGAAGCGCGTCGAGGGTATCTCGATGGGCCAGGGCCAGGAGCCGCCCGCGCGCAAGCTGCTCGAGGTGGGCATCACCGAGGGCATCTGGGTCATGCTCCAGAACTGCCACCTCGGCCTCTCCTTCCTCGGCGAGCTCACCGAGTGGGTCAAGGCGCTTCCAAAATTGGAAGACACGTCGCCGGGCTCGGTGCAGCCCGTTCTTCCGCCTGTGGATCACCGCCGAGCCCAACCTCGACTTCCCCATCGCGCTGCTGCAGAAATCTCGATCAAGTTTACGAACGAGGCGCCCGCGGGCATCATGCTCGGCGTGCGCAACACGTACACGTGGCTCAACCAGGACATGCTCGACTCGGTCAGCGACCCGAAGTGGAAGACGATGCTCTTCGCGCTCGCCTTCATGCACACCATCGTGCAGGAGCGGCGCAAGTTCGGCCCGCTCGGCTTCAACATCCTGTACGAGTTCTCGCAGGCCGACCTCTCGGCGTGCGTCACGTACATGCAGAACCACCTCAACATGATGGAGGCCAAGCGACGCCCCGTCGACTGGATCACGGTCAACTACATGGTGTGCGACGTGCAGTACGGAGGCAAGATCACGGACGATTGGGATCGGCGCCTCTTCAACACGTACGGCAAGTCGTGGCTCGTCGAAAAGTGCCTCTCGCCCGACTTCAAGTTCGTGCCGGGCAACGACACGTACTTCATCCCGCCCTTCAGCCAGGAGATCGAGACGTACCGCAAGTACATCGACTCCCTGCCTCTCGTTGACGACCCCGAGGTCTTCGGCCTGCACGGCAACGCCGACCTCGCGTACCGCACCGCGCAGGCTGCCACGACGCTCGGCACGATCCAGGACATCCAGCCCAAGGAGGGCGGCGGCGGCGGCGGTCTCACGCGCGAAGAGATTGTGCTCAACATGGTCGAGGACCTGCAGAAGAAGCTGCCGCCCAACTACAACGGCGAGGCGGTCAAGAACGGCATCAAGGTGCTCGGCGGCCTCGGCAAGCCGCTCAACATCGTCCTCAAGCAGGAGATCGACCGGATGCAGATGGTGCTCAACGCACTGCGCAAGGTCCTCTCGGACCTCAAGCTTGCGATCGCGGGCACCATCGTCATGTCGCCCATGCTCGCGGGCGCCGTCGACGCGCTCTTCGACGCCAAGGTGCCCGACCCGTGGGCCAAGGTCATGCCCGTATCGCTGCCGCTCCAGCCCCTGATTGGTGTGTGGTTCGCCAACATGCTCAACCGGGCCGAGCAGCTGACCACGTGGCTCCAGAACGGCCGCCCTCTGTGCTTTTGGCTCACCGGCTTCTTCAACCCGTCGGGCTTCCTCACCGCCTCGCGCCAGGAGGTGTGCCGCGCCCACTCCAAGGACGGCTGGGCGCTCGACGACTGCGTCAACACGTTCGAAGTCCTCAAGCAGGAGCGCGACGACGTCAAGGCCGGCCCTGCCGAGGGCATCTACATTTACGGCCTCGCGCTCGATGGCGCGCGCTGGGACAAGGGGCGCAACGCGCTCACGGACTCGGAGCCCAAAGTGCGCTTCGCTCCCCTGCCTGTGCTCTGGATCTCGGCCACTGGCGAGAAGCGCAAGGCGGGCAAGGAGCTCTGGTACGAGTGCCCGATCTACACGTGCCCGGCCCGTGCCGCGCACGGCACGCAGCTGCGCAACTACATCTCGATGGCCGAGCTGCGCTCCGAGGACCCCGTGAACAAGTGGACGTTGCGGGCCGTCTGCCTGCTCACGACCACGGACTAGAGGCTGAGAAGGGACGCAGTTGTCGGACGCCTGGGGGGGGCAGGCCTGCTCGTAGAGCAGCGCCTCCTCCCGTTGCCCTCCCCCCTAGCCCTAGCCTCAACCCTGACCTCAGTCTTAGTACGATGACTGGCGTTGGGTTAGCTAGCGACTGCCGGGTGCGGAGGACGTTGCGTGTGCGCTCGCGTCGTGGGAACGAGAGAGAGCGAGTAAGTCGTGAGTCAGGCAAGAGTGGCTGAGTTCGGTTTGTTCGAGAGCGCGCTCTCCTCTCTCCGCCCACTGTATGTGTCTCGTCTGTGTCGTTGTTGTATCTGAGTTCTTGTATCGACTGCGCCCCTGTCCACACTTCACGACCGGCATTGAAGCAGCACACCATAGACCTTACATAGACCATTAGCCGGATCAGATCTTCATCCGAACATTGCACTCCGGCGCGACTGCGCTCCGCGCGACGAGTCTCCCCACAAGCCACAACCGACACAATCACGCTCCGGCCAGTCCTTAGCCGCGGTCGATAGCCGCGGACCACATCGCTACGCCCATACGTTCAGTATGCCGTATTAGTCTCGCTTAGTATGCGCCCTCACAAGCGCGCCTGCACCCCAGCCCCCGTGCCCGAGGCATCGAGGAGCGCCTGCACCGTGCCCAGCGCGCGTGCGAGCTCCTCGTTGAAGCGCCGTGCCGAGCGCGGCTTGTACGCGGAGGTGCAGAAGCGCAAGCTCTCCTGCGGCAGCTGGTACGAGACGCCATACCCCTGCGGGTGGACCGGCCCGAAGCCCGAGAGGACGAGGGTCGTCGGCGCGGTCAGCGTGCTCGTCGAGAGCTCATTGCCGCTCACCTGTGAAGAAGGGATCGCGCCGTGGTGAGCGCATGCATGCAGGGCATGCAGTGCTCGTCGAGAGCTCATTGCCGCTCACCGCCGCGTAAGTTGGGTCGGTGAAGAGCGCCGGCTCGGGCGCCCCCCCCCGTGAAGCAGCCAGCCCACGCAGCGCGAACAAGTGGCGATCGAAGCCCATACCATCCGCCGCCTCACGCGAGATGCGGGTGTGCTGCGCGGCGGCGGTGCGGAGCAAGTCCGCCTGTGCCGCAACGTCATAGCCTGGCGTGACCACGGAACGCACCTGCACTCCAGACGCCATCGTGAGCCATCGGACGCACTCAGCCTCCATCCGAGGCAATCAGGCGCAATCAGGCGCAATCACCCCTGCGGCACTCAGCCTCATTCCGAGGCAATCAGCGGCGCTCCGGTGCAATCAGACGCAATCACCCATGCGGCCGGTGCAATCAGACGCAATCACCCATGCGGCCGGTGCAATCAGACGCAATCACCCATGCGGCCGCCTCGGCGGTCGCGGAGCGGATCGTTTCAGTTCGACCAGCGGAGAAGCGCGCCGTCGAGCACGACTCGTACCTGTGATGAGGGAGGCAATCAGTGATGAGGGAGGCAATCAGTGATGAGGGAGGCAATCAGTGGCAATCAGAGCACGACTCGTACCTGCGCACTCGGACGCAATCAAAATGCACTCGGACGCAATTAAAAATCAATCAGACGCAATCAAACGCAATCAGAGTGCTCACGTGGAGCCGACTCTTCCTGCCACGCGATAGAAGGCGAGCTGCATGGCCGCCTGTACGGCGCCATCGGGCGGCACCCCCCATGCCTTGAGTCGCTCGGAACCCCACAGCGTCCAATGGAGATCGCTGATCTCGAGTGAGCTCCCAACGGCAGCGAAGGCGGCCGCGCTCGAGTCCCGCACGGCCGCCACCTCGGGGGGGATGTCAAACGGTAACTGACGCGGCGGCGGCGGCGGCGGCGGCGGTGGCGAGGCAGCCGCCCCCGCCGCCTCCTTCGCCTCCCTCTTGCGCTGTGCCAGCATCCAGCTATGCATCTCCAGTCCACCACGGACAGTCGCGATTCCATCGCCCCACGAATGCTCGAACCCAAACATAGGCACGCCGTCGCTCGAGACCATCCAATAGACAGCCTAGTCGAACCAACACGGCGCCACATGATGAGCGAGGCAATCCGAGGCAATCCGAGGCAATCAGATGGACGAGACTCACCTTGTCGAACCAGCGCGGCGCCAGGCGCGTGTCGCCGCAGAGCGCGAGTCGCACCGCCGCCTCGATCGGCTCTCCGGCGGAGGGGTCCGCGCCGTCGTGGCAGCCAAGGTCCACCTGCATGCAATCGAGGGACACTCAAATTCCAATCAGCAGGTCATCAGGAGGTCATCAGGAGATCATCAGCAGGTCATCAGCAGATCATCAGCAGGTCATCAAATTGCAAACGATAGGTGATCAGGAGGTCAACAATCAAGAGCCCACCTCATCCAAGCTGAGGTGGAACAAGGCATCGTCGATGCAGCCGAGGCTCGAGACGTTCGCCGCGGAGTGCGCCATCAGCTTCGTGCGGGCGGCGGCCCACGTGTCTCGATCCGCCGTCGTGAGCGCCGCGAGCGACGGCGGCGAGTCGGCCCTCGTCGGTGGAGTGCCCTTGATGACTGCGTGTAGTGCCGCCTCGATCGAGGCCACTGGGAGCGGCGCGCCCGTCACGGCGTCGAGAAGCTCTACCTGCCCAACGGCGTCATCGAGCGCAATCAGAGAAGCTCTCGGTCGTCATCGAGCGCAATCAGAGAAGCACTCGGTCGCCATCGAGCGCAATCAGAGAAGCACTCGGTCGCCATCGAGCGCAATCAGAGAAGCACTCGGTCGTCATCGAGCGCAATCAGCGCACCTTCCAAAAGGAAGTGCCGCGCAATACGACCATGTGACGCGAGCGCTCGGGCGGCGCCTTGTGCCACGTGTCCGCCCCGCCCGCCACCGGCAGCCGCGTCGATGAGAACATTCGGGGGTATTGGCGCATGTCCAACACGACGCCCTTGAAGACATCCGGTGTGAGGGATCCATCGGCGATGCGGAGTGCAAAGTCGGTGGCCGCGGCCGCGAGGCGCGCGGCGCGCGCGACCTGCGTGCGTGCGTCGCCAAAGGTGGCCGTCGGCGTCACCGTGCCGGGATTCGAGTTGATCGGCAGCGGCCAGCGTCCTTTGAGGTACATCATGTCCCACCCGACCGAGACGAACGACGGATCGAGCGCCTTTGCCTCACGCTCCTCGAGCTCTCGATGCAGCGCGCGCAGCGCGCTTCCTTCCGCTAGCTGCAACGGCGACGAGATCCGAGCTCACGTGCGCCGTCAGACGAGTGTGGCAACCTCCATTCGGTAAGGGCAGCGCGCGAGAGTTTGAGGGCTCTCTCTTGCACCGCCTCGTCCACCAGAGCACGCGTGGCCTGCAGCTGAGCGGGCGAGGCGACGACCGGCGTCGCTGCACGAAGGTAGCGCGCGAGCGTGTCCTCGAGCGACGGCAGTGGCAGCCGCGCCAGCGTCTCCTGCCTGGACATCATCATGGTGCGACTCAGCGCGTTCATGCTTGCAATCTCGCACAGAATCTCGCTCTCACTGGGGAACACGATGACCCTGCGCGGTTCCGTTACTCTCGAGACGAGATCCAACATGTTCCTGGTCCAAACTGGTCAAGTTTGGCCGCCGCGCGCCGGCGCGGTCACGAGTTTGTTCGCGCGCCTTTGCGGAGAGCGTCGGCAGCGTCACACTGTCTGGTATAGCGCGGCGGGCTCTCGTGCCCTCTGCCGTCGCTCGCGACCTGACGCTCACCTCTCGCGCGACCGTGGACACAGGCAGCCATGACCACACGCTCGACTTCGCGCATCACCTTCGAACACGTCAACAGCCCGCAATTCCAGGGCCAGTCGGTCCGCGCCGTCGGCAAGCTCGTGGCCATGGACGACGGCCACGTGCAGCTGGTGCTTGCGGGCAGCCACGAGGGCGGTACGCGCCGCGCCACACCGGCGCCCTGGTCAAGGCTGCCGCCCGCGCCGACGTCCTCTTCTCTCAGCCGCCTTCGTCGCCGCGCCCACTCATGACTTCATGACCGACCGTCGCCTGTGCAGGGCCCGTGACGACCATCGTCTGCCCCAACGGCACCCACAAGTACTCGCCGGAGACGATGGGCAAGGGCCACTATGAGGTCATTGGCCAGCTGCAGAGCGGCCAGATCATGGAGATGACCTCCGTGTACATGGGCGACAACTTTGGTGCGCGCCACCGCCATCGCTTGGCCGCTTGCCCCGAGTCCCCTGCTGCCCACAGGCCTCCCTCTGACGCGTGACACACGTTCGGCGCGTGCTCTCATAGACATGGGCATGTACGCTGATATGGTGAGCCTCACGCACCAGTTCCCCGACATTTTCTGAGCGCCGCAGCGCCGAGGGCGGCGACGGGCGCGGTCACCAGCGTTGCTTGGACCAATGGTGTCTTGGACCGAACCGCTGCCTTTCATACGATTTTTACATGTAGAGAGAGCATAACAACACTACTATCGCGGCGGCCACCTCTGACCCCCCCCCACCCACCCCCCCACTCGCAAATCGTTGTGTCGCAAGAATTTTTCTGCTTTCTCGCGACTCGAGTCGCGACTCAAGTCCCGACTCGGCCTCTCGCGTCTCTTCCGGATGGTGGGTCGCCATCATCAGCC
>ENA-UOXG01001039-UOXG01001039.1-mixed-culture-metagenome-genome-assembly--contig:-NODE-1039-length-18646-cov-74.060997_pt1 | contig 18646 bp, 9 predicted proteins | sample MGYA00238159_ERZ761634 | MGnify/ENA primary metagenome ERZ761634 (study PRJEB28908, sample SAMN08776845) | mixed culture metagenome | isolation source: Freshwater growth medium | place: USA... | reverse complement strand
GGCGCCGCTGTGGATAGAGGAGGAGAGGATTTGGGTGCCCGAGACGGCGCCGCTGTGGATAGAGGAGGAGAGGATTTGGGTGCCCGAGACGGCGCCGCTGCCGGGCAAGACGCCGCTCGAGCTCGCAGCGATGGAAGGTCGGGGCCCACCATTCGCGGCGCTGCTGGCGAGAGAGTTGGCGAGAGCGTCTGCGGTGGCTGAGCTGATTGGCTGGCCGCCGCCACCGCCGCCACCGCCACCGCCACCGCCGCCGCCACCGCCGCAGCCGCCGTCGCCCTTGCTGCCCTCGCCGTAATCCAAGCTGGCAGCGCCGACACCGCTGCTGCACGTGGTCGCAGGCACAGTGGGTGCAGGCGCAGTGGGCGCAGGCGAGCGCCCAGGATAGGCTCCACTATGCTGCGGGCCAAATGCCCGCTTCTCAAGTAACATCTTTTGGAGGGGCGTCAGCTCTGCCGGAGTGACCTTGGCAGCGGCTGCGGCGGCGGCCTCGGCGGCTGCGGCGGCAGCCTGGGCGGTCGCCTCAGCCGTCGCGACTGTGGTAGCCTCCTCTGTGCGCCGCTTGGCTGCCGCTGCCTCCTCTTTCGCTCTAGCCTCCTCTGCGGGTCCTCGCGGGACCCCCCAACTCGTCCTGTGGGAATCTAGTCCTCGTGGGGATCTCGTCCTGTGGGAATCTAGTACTCGTGGGAATCCCCAACCAGCAAACGCGTTTGGCACGATGGTGCCTAAGAAGCTCTCTGCCGGCTTGGCGGCCTCTTGGGCGGCCCCCTCGGCCGCCTCATGCGCCCTCTGCTCCCTCTCTTGCCTACGCTTGTACCATGCCGCCAGGTAGGTCTTGTGCGGCCGATCCGAGGGGCGGTCCGAGGCTGGCGACGACGACGGACCCTTCGTGCTAATCGGAAGGTGTGGGAAATCGATGTACGTGGGCGTCCAAAAGGTGCGCGGCGGCGGCTTGGGCGACGGCGTGAGCTGCTGAATCCTCTCCTGACGCTGGGTGAGCAGACGAGGCGACACAGGCCGTGGCGGCGCGAGCGGGTCGAGCGGATAGGTCAACCCATGGCTGCGTGGCGGGAGCGCGACGCTCTTACCCTCGGGCACCTCCCACTCGATCATGTAGGGTAGGAGCCAGCTAGTCTGCTCTTCATCGGCTGAGAGGACACATTCGAGCTCCTCCATCTCGACGTACCTGAAGAGGGGGGGCATCGGCAGCCATCAGAGGCAATCAAGGGCGTACCACCCATCGAGCTTCGTCTGCAATCACTGGCAATCAAGGGTAAACGAGGTCAATCAAGGGCGTACCATCCATCGAGCTTCGCCCGCAACGCCCCCTTCTGCTCCTCAAGCTCGCGCACGCGCTCCGCCGCACTGCTGCCAGGAATGGTGTTGATCACCTCAGCGTCGGGCAACGGCGTCCCTACCGGCATCCCTGCCGGCATCCCTCGGTGCCCAAGCACGGGCTTCGCAGTGCTGCCGGCGCCGTTCATCACCTTCGCGTCGGGGCTCGTCAAGTGCCCGTTCATCAAATAATAATGATGCTCCCTGCGCTGCGACCCTGGCTCGCGCACGCAGTCACACCACCGCCAGCAGCCACCGTCAGCGCGCTCGTCGTCGTGGTCATCGTCGAGCTTCGTCGCCACAATGACGCCTGATTCGAAGTCGCCGTGGGCGGTCTGTGGCCGCGGCACGTCGACGAGCAACTTGTCATCCTGCAGAGTCGCATTCACCGGCTTGTCTACGATGATCTCAAGCACGGGCCTGGAGGTGCGCATGATTTCCGCGTCGAGCGTTGCAATTGCCGCCTTCGCCGCCATGATCCGCTCCTCGAGCTTTGTCAGCTTCTCTTGAGCGAGCTTCTGTTGCGCCGCGTGCTCCATCTCGAGCTTCTGGGCGCGAGGGCTGGGCCAATAGGGAGACCTCGGACTGCCCAGCCTGCTGACTTCAATCGAAGGCGCGAAGGTATACTGCGGGCGGCCCGGTGAGAGCGGCCGACTCCCCTGCGGACTCGAAAGCAGCTCCCACTTGCTCTTCTGGTCGACATTCTTGGGCGGCTTGGGTGGCGTGTACTGGTGTGAGCGCACCACCCGCTCGGCGAGCAGCCGTGCCCGCTCCGCCTGGCGCTCTGCTTTCGAGTCGAGCCGCGCGTTCTCGACCGGTTTCGGGCTGCTGCGCGGGATCTTGTGGCTCGTGCGTGCATAGTAGTCGGCCGAGGACTCGGCCTTTTTCGAGCCTACGATACGGCTCATGGCCCGCTCAGCCCGCTCCTTTCGCAGCCGCTCGGCCTCCTCGGCTGTCAGTGTCGACTCGTCAATCCACTCTGAGATGCCTCGTGGGCAGAGGCACAGCATCAATAAATATCCAGCCAAAAGTGCGCCCATCAATCCAAAGAGGATAACGCGAAGGATGGCCGCCTCCGGGTCCCACTCCGGCGCCACGCCAATGTATTGCAGAGCGTTCTGCAGGGCGTGGTCGACCTCAGTGAAGCTCGGTGCTCCCAGGTCTGATTCAAGCAACACGTCTGGCGGTGGCGGAGGCATCGGAGACGATGTTGGGGGCCGCAGCCGCGCGGTGTGGACGGCCGGATGCGCTAGCGAGTCGAGTAAAGAATTTTCAATCGCGCGACCAAAATGGCGAAAACATACATGTAGAGGTTCAGGGACGGTAAATATACTGAACATGTGTGACAAGAGGAGAAACCAGTCACACGGTCTGGTGTTCAGCTTAGTTGCCTGGGTCGACAGAATTTCCTTTTTTGGAAGTGTGTACCACAGTGCCATGATAGTGCCATGGCTTTGCGCAATGGCCCGCCGTCGAATGCCATCGGTGCAGCGGATTCGTCATCATCAAGGTCATCAGCGATGATGGTGCTCGGGGTACGGGGATGGGATCATGCGGACAAGCGTGCCATTCATCTTGCTCGAACGCAGGATGAGAAGGAACATGCCATCGAGACGGCCATCCTCAACTTTTCCCGCGGCACTATATTTCGCGATGAACTCCGTGATAATCCTTCAGCAGACATCGTGTCCATGATGTTCTCGGACGGTGGCGCGGAGTACCGCACGCGTACTGAACGTCTGCGTCTCGCGGCACAACGCCCTCGAGGCGAGCTCACTCCGAGCGCGGTTGAGGTCATGAACAAAGTCTTCGCAGATATTGAGCTCGTGCAATGCATCCTTGAGCAGTGTGAGGGCCATCACGACCGCAAACGGCTCGTTGCATCGGTGAGCAAGGTCTGGGCTATTGCAGCGGCGACGCATTCTGCTTGGGCCGTCATGTCGAACGTCACGTTTCCAAAGTACGTCACGTGCTCGGGTGAGACGCTCTACTTTGCCCAGGACCTCCTTGAGGTTCACGCGTCTCAAAACACAGCAGTCACCGCCGCAGCGACGCGCAACGCGGACATGGCCGCCGAGGGCAAGGGTATCCTTGACGAGGATGGCGAATGCGCCAACTGGGAGGTTGGCTGTGGTTGTGGCGCTCAACCTATGAAGCTGCATTGGGCCATCCGACAAGGAGACAAGCTCTTCTTCGTCGTCCCCCTAATGATCGATGGCCTGATGATAGAGCTCTCTCCAACGGATAGGCACCTCTTCCGCACTCGCGCAGAGGCCGAGCTCTTCCGCCAGTCGATACTCGAATCCTGGCGCACCGGCCCCATGGCCAACATGGCACGCAATTGGGCCGGTGGCGCAGCTCGTCACCCGGAGCGCCTTGGCATCAAAGAGTTCCAGTGCTTCACGCCTGGCGCATAGGCCAAAGCGCATACCATGCCATTACGGGACTGTCGGGTACATGAACATGTAATGTTCATGTGCGCGCGTGTAGATTGAGAGTCTAGCGAGATCGGCCCCACTGTTCTTGCATGGCCGCTGGTACCTGGTACCTTGTGGAGCAGTGTGGCCAAACGGTTCACGGGACAGCGTGCGAGGAAAAACTCCATTCAAGAGCCCCAAAACGCGAGGCCATGTGTGAACAGGAAAAATTGGGTCTAAATGTCCCGGAAGGGTGCCGCGGGATGCGGGAATCCGGGATGCGGGAAAAATTGAGCGCGTTTCGGCCTGCTGTCGTGTAATGCGAAGTGCGATGTGTAGAGATTTACCTTTGGATGGTGGACTCGAAGCCTTTTTTTGTGACATGGCACAAGGCGCGCCTGCCGCCGCCGTCACGAGCGTCGAATTCCATCGGAGATCGCATCTTGCATCTGCATCTCAGAGATCGGTGCAGCGGATTCGTCAACGTCATCAGGAACTGGCGATCAGGAACTGGCGTCATCAGGAACTGGCGTCATCAAGCGATCACACAGCGATTTCATAAGGGTAAAGGGTGCTCGGGGTACGGGTATGGGATCATGCGGACAAGCCTCAAGCTTGCCATTCATCGTCGTCATCCTGCACACTGTCAGAGAGAAAGTGAGGTTAGCGACACTAACCAAAAATCCGAATGGCGCCTGTCCCGCCCCTTGCTGGCTCGTCCCGGACCGTCCTGGCACGAATTTGACGGCTAATCAGATGCTCCGGCTGCGAACATAGGATATCCCGAGTGCACCGCATCCAGATCATCATGGATGGCCACTCGTGGACGACCAAAACTGAGCTCAGGGATGCGTGATCGGAACAATGGATGCAGTAGAGGCGTCGAATCACCGGTGCGATGGACCTCACCTTCAATTCATGACGCACCTTCAGCATGTGCTGATAGAACCTGAAGCCACGCCCATGCGTCTCATGCCCTGTGTCCCGCCAACTCAAACCGGCCTGCCCTTGCCTTCCACCAGGTTGCAGGTCTTTACCGCGCACGGCAATGCGGTGGCGGCGGCGGCGGCGGCGACGGAAGCTAACCTGTGCTCGACACCGTCGTAACGCGACGGTGTTGAGCGCATCTTTGCGTTCCCCGAGGGGGGCGCGCCATCGGGCGCGTCGGTGCACAGGTTCGATGCCGCCGTCGTCTCCACCGTCGCCCCGCCAGCTGCATCTCAGCATTCGCAGCGGCGCCGGAGGCGGCGACGGCGCGGAGGCGGCGGCGACCAAGGCGGCAGAGGAGACGAAGGCAGCGGCCCGGGCGACCGCAACGACGACCCGATCCTCGAGAAGGGCAACCGCCGTACCCAGCCATCGCAAGAAGCGACTCGGCCGCTTATGCTTTATCGACGAGCTCGATGATAGGCATCTGAGCGTATGATATAGGAGCTGAGCAGCGAGTTGATGGCGTCTCGGAGTGTTAAAATTAGATTCACTCATTTTGACACATGACCTGATCACGGGAAAAGGCGTGCGCGCGCAACGGAGGGGACGCAGCCCACCTAAGACACAGATCGTCCGCATCATGAGCGGCACAGTGGCAGCAGCTGCGAGGTAGGTACGTTCCCTGCGAGGGCGGGACCTTCTGTGCCCGTCACGTCCTCGACGCAGCACGGGCACATGAGCGGCGCGATGCCCTCGAAGCCCTTCACGCGCGGACCTGGGTCGACGTGGCTGAGGAGCGAGTTCAGCACCGCGGTGCGGCGAACGGCAGCGTCGCAAGCCTTTGACCTTCCACAAGCACCGCATGCATACGCGATCCTGGTTGATGCACGTGTCCAAACCGCAGGCTGCGTGGCCTCGCGCCTGCACGCGGTCGCCGACCTTGAGGTCCTTGGGAAGGCACAGCTTCATCGGCGCTCACAATGAAACACACAGGCAAGGGTGGGCGTTTAGGATCATCCTGCAAATTCGCGAGCTCGAAGGAATGCACTGGCGATGGGGCAAGGGACGTGCCTCCCAGGGCATGGTGCCTCGGTCGGCTCAGTTTCGCGCCAGGCGCGACGGCTGACGTGAAAAACGGGGCGACGAGCAGCGCAAAAGGCCGACACGCGAGAGCATGGAAAAAAAGTGGCTTGACGACAAAACAGCACCAGAATCCGACAATGTGCTCGCGGCGGCGCGAGGAAGATGCAAGAAGGAACATGCCATTTATCGTCGGCCATCCGCTAACTTTTCCCGCGGCACTATGTGACCTTTTATCAAACCCTCTGTGGTGCCTCTCCATCGTCCACACGTTTTTGTCTTGCGAATATCGTCCCGTCGTCGGTCGGCCCATGGCCCTCACAGCTCGATCTTGAGCTCCTCAGGGAGATAGCGAAGCGCCTCGGTCGCCCTCGTGAGCAGCTCGTCGTTGTACTGGTGGTTGTGGAGCGCAGCGAGGAGCAGGCTGCGCCCGCCGCCGTCCTCGATGAGTTTGAGGGCTGGCTGGAACTCGGCCAGCTCCTTGATCAGCGCGCACGAGTGGATCTGGACGCCAGTCGCCATTGGGTGTGTGCGCATCGCCTCCAAGATGGTCGGCACACCTGCCTCGCCGTACAGCTTTTGGGCCATGGACATGCCCCCCCCGAGCACGACGTTGAGGAGCGTGCCGCACCCATACTCTTGAACGAGGGGCGTCTCGGGGTGCGCCGCCATCGACTGCAGGGTGAGCTTGAGCGCCTGCACCGACACGTCCTCCTTCGCCGCCAATCTCGGATCGAGATCGTCCCCACGACGCCCCGAGCCTCCGATGGTGGCGGGACGGCCGCCCATGGATGAGCGCAGGCTGGAGCCGGGAGGGCCCTGCAGCGGCTGCAGGTGCGGGTTCGAGCGCGAGGCGATGCGCACCGGACCTCCCGGCGAGATGCGCATCGGCAGAGTGCGCGGGTCCTGAGGCAAGCCGCGCCCGCGCCGACCCGACATGCTGCCGACGGCCGGCAGCTCCGCTGGTCGCGTGCCGGCGGCGATCTGCGACTCCTTCGAGAAGTCGCGCGGCGCGGTCACGAGCATCTGGCGGAGTGCACCGCATGCATTGTACTGCAGCCGAGGGTGCACATGGTGCCTCTGCATGCCCGCCATGATGAGCGCGATGCCCTCGGAGCGAATCACAATGTCCCTGGTGGGCGGGTCGGCGAAGGCGAGCTTCCACAGGAGGCCGCACGCGGAGGACTGGAGCTCGGCGATCTCGGCGTGCCGTCGCATCGCGTCCAGGATGATGTCGATCCCGCCACGTGTGCGGATCAGCTCCGAGTCCGCGTGTCCATGCGCCTCTGAGAGCACGTACTGCATCGCCACCATCGCCTGCTCCACCAGCACCGGCTTTGCCAAGTGGAGGCGGATGGCCTCGAGCAGCATGAGCGGGAGCGCGCGCGCGCCATTCTCGCCGATGATCCGGTCCTCCGCCACAGCGAGCACCGTCAGGTGCTGCTCGCTCTGCTTGAGCATCGCCTTGTATCGCTCGAGCTCGGCGGTCAGCGTCGCCTTGGCCCCCGCGTCGCCTTGCGCGCCGGCGCGCAGTTGGCCAATCTCGATGACCTGGGCGGTGAGCTGGGCACACTGCGCCTCGCTCGCCGCGAGCTTCGACTGCGTCTCCTTGAGCTCTGCCTTCAAGTCCTCGAGCATCTGGTTGAGCCGCTTCTCGGACTCCTCCTTCGCCTGCACGAGTTGAGCGTACCGCTCCTCGAGCGCGGCGTAGTCCTCCTTCTTCTGCGCGAGCTGCATGCTCAGGTAGTCTACGATGTCCTTCTGGTCCTTTTTCTGCTTGGCGAGCTGGTCTTTCGAGGTCGCCGCGAAACCGACGGCCGAATCCGCGTCGTGCTGAATCCTGGCGAGCTTCTCCTCGAGCGCGGCGATCTTGAGCAGCAGCGTCGACTCGGCCTCGGTGGGCAGCACCTCGCCACCTTTGTCGCCTCCCTTGGCTTTCTTGCCCATTGATCAAGGGTAGGTGGGCGCCCAAGCGATGAAGGAGTTTCGAAGGGTGATTGGAACGGGCAAGAGTCGGGCAAGCGACACACATTTCACACCAATTTCACACCATTTTCCACTTTAAAGCCTGAAAGGGAAATGCATGCGTGACCCCGGCTCCACAGCAGCCTTGCTTGTCCTCGTGCCTCGAGTTCAAAAAACGTTCTTCCGAAGTTTCCCCACAGGAGTTCTGCAGTCGTTGTTGTGTAGCCGCACACTCGAGGTGCTTCGGGGCGCCAACGTTTCCATGCCTCAATCGAAGGTTCAGTCGACCAGTCAGAGCGGGAAGGTCTCCGCGTCCAAGGGAAGCTCGAAAAAATCGACCAAAGGAAAGTCGGGGACCATCCCCGAGGATGGAGAGAAGCGGGTGGTGGTGCGGGATGAGTTTGGCAACGACGTGACGCCGCGCAGCCTGATCCAGAGCGTGGAGAAGACGTCGATCAAGCCGCCGGCAGGAAATGAGTCCACTGACTCGTCCTCCGCAATCGATGCTGGTGCCGTGGGCATGAGCGCCATGGGCTCTGAGGGCGAGGGCGCGCCCAACTCCGAATCGGGAGACGAGGCGTCAGCATCCGACGCTGGCGAGGTTGCCCCTGCTAAGCCAGCGGCGCCCCCCGCCGCTGCATCCCCCGCCACGGTCGCGGCGCCGACGCCGAAGCCGGTCGTGATTAATCTCGACGAGATGATCTCGTTCGAGCTCACCGAGACGGAGACCTTCTTTTTGGACCCGTACATCCCGGCCCTGTGCGTCTCGACGGACGCGCCCGAGGCGGCGACCGTCAAGGCCGCGAACGAGAAGTATGACACCCTGCTCATCAATCGGACCGCGATGGCCGATCTCTACGTCGACACGCCGGCGCAGACGTTCAACCTGGACAAGAAGTCGAAGGAGGTGCAGACGGCGTCGATCCACACATCGGAGATGGGCTCGCAAGCAGACTCGTTTGACCTGTACGATGTGCTTGTCGCGGGGCAGGCCTCAACCGGCGGCGCTGAGGACGAGGCCGTCGAGGTCAGCGCGCAGAGCAGCGGAGGCAAGGGCGCGAAGCGGGCAAGCGGAGCCAAGGGCGTTGCCGACGCGTCCGCGGCGGGCTCTTCTTTTGTTGCGTCGGGCGCCGAGTCGGGCATTCACGAGGGCGGCGCGGAGATGGGGGCGGTAGGCGAGGGTGGCGAGGGTGGCGAGGGCGGCGAGGCCAAGGGCCCCAAGGAGGTCAATCTCGCCAAGTTTACCGGCCTGCCCGAGGTGCTTCGCGTGGTGGAACGCATGGTCGCGCAGAACATTTACCAGGCCAAGCACTTGCAATACCGTGCCATCGCGCCGCCCTCGGGACGAAAGGCGACGAGCCACGCGACAGACGAGCTCGTGGCCGCGGGCGCCTTAGCCCCCCGCGCGTCCTTCTCGCAGCTCTGGACCTTCGCCTCCGAGGAGCTCTCGGTCGGCCGTAACGTCTCGTGCCTCGAGTGGAACCCGGAGAACAAGGACTTGCTCGCCGCAGCGTATGGCGAGTTCGACTTCGCTAAGTACAAGTCGAGCGGCCTGATCCTGTTCTGGTCGCTCAAGAACCCGGACTCGCCCGACAAGGCCATCCACGTGCCCTGCGGCGTGACGGCGATCGCCTTTTCGCACAAGCATCCCAACTTGCTCGCCGCGGGCCTGTACGACGGCACGGTCTGCCTCTTCGACGTGCGCAAGGAGCCGGCGAAGAGGATCCTCGAATCCGGGCACGGGCCGGGCGGCAAGCACACGGACCCCGTGTGGCAGCTGACGTGGGTCTCCCATCCCGACCCTGCCCGAGGCGAGATGCTCGTCTCGATCTCGTCCGATGGCCGGGTGACGAGGTGGGACATGCTCAAGGGCTTCGAGTGCTCCGATCTGCTCAAGCTCAAGCGTGTCGCCAACGTCACGAAGAAGCCCTCCCAGGGCCAGACTTCCGGCAGCGGCTCTGAAGGCATCATCTCGCGCCGCGCGAGCGGCATGTGCATCGCCTTCTCGCTCAAGGACCCCAACATCTACATGGCGGGCACCGAGGACGGCCCCATCCACAAGTGCTCGTGCTCGTACAATGAGCAGCACCTCGAGTCCTTCTTCGGGCACTCCGGGCCGGTGTACAAGTTGAGGTGGTCGCCCTTCAGCCCGAACATCTTCCTCTCGTGCTCGGCGGACTGGTCCATCAAGCTCTGGCATCAGGAGAGCCCAAGCGCAATTTATACCTTCTTCTCGACGACCGACTACGTCGCCGACATTTGCTGGTCGCCGCACAACTCGACGGTGTTCGCCTCGGTCACGGGCGATGGGCGCATCGATGTGTGGGACATCAGCGTGAGCACGCTCGACCCGCTCTCCTCGATCAAGACGGACAAGAAGCTCTCGAGCGTCGCCTTCTCTCTCGCGTCGCCTGTGCTCGTCGTGGGTCATGAGGGAGGCGGCGTCGACTTGTACGCCTTGGAAGGCACGTTGGCCGAGCCGACGAACCGCACCATCGCTGAGCAGGTGGCCGCCCTCGAGAAGCTCGCCGTCCCGGCAGCGCACGACGAGGCGGCCGAGGTACACTGAGGAGTGCGGCAGCGCGCCGGAGGAGCCGAGCTGTGCTCTTGCTCTTGATGTGGGGTTGGGGAGATCCATGGGAGATCCGTCTCGAGGGATGGTGCGTGGGGGCACTCCGTACGGCTTTACGGGTGCCCCGTGACGCCCACGAGGACGCCCACGTGGAGCGGTGCCTGTGGAGGCTCCGAGGTGGACAGAGAACAGAGACGGCGGCCGAGATACTGTGGTCACCAGAACCTACGTGTTAGCGGTCACCCGTTATGGACGGAGATAATTGTGTTCAAGTCGAAGTGGAGGCCGTGGCTGCAGCGCACAACTCTATATCGTCGTTCGGAAGTTTCAGGTTACTATATCTAACATTTAATTCCCCGAGATCTCCCTTGATCTCCCTTCGAAATCGAATGTGACGTTATAATGGTACATTGGTCTAAATATGCCCGCAGCGTCGGCCTCGTAGGCTCTACGAATCCAACTACGAATCAGCGGCATGCACGTCGTATTTTCAGCTCTTCTGTCTTGGCTCTGCCGTCTCACGACCGCGGGCTCGCGGGCTCGCGCTTTTGCCTCACAGCTCATACTTCCGATACAACGTGACCAGCTCGCTGTGGTCGCCATTCGAATCAACAGCCATCAGCTCACGGAGCTTGCTCTTGATATCATTGAACTCTTCCGCAGCCGACACGTTCTGGTAGGTCTTGCGCTCGACTTGGACCGCCGGGCGGCAACATGAGAGGAGCTCCATACAGGCTGTCATGGGCACCTGAACAGACATTTCGAGGAGCTTGACGGCATCGGAGCACATCTTTGACCAGGACCTCGCATGGAAAGAACGGCGGACGCGGCGGGCGGCGCGGGCGAATGAAAGCTGCCATTCGATTTGCTTGCTGGACATCGTGTTGCGCGTGCGCGCGGCTTCCGCCTCCTCCTGCTCCACGAGCCGGTGCAGGTTGCGCAATGTCTCGTTGATACGCATGAGGCGGTAGACCGCATGCATGTCGCTCGAGCGCAGCATCTCCTGGGAGTCTTTATGGAGAAGAGCGACTTCGAGCGGACAGCGAGGCGTCTTCCACTGCTCATCCCGATCGAGTATAGCCGAGATTCCCAAATGCAGCTTCACCATCTTTGGGCGAGTGTCATTCGCGATGTTCGTGTCGACTGCGTAGACCCACAACTTGTTTTCAGGGTCGCAGAGCACCCGGAGCAGCGCCTCGACCTGCTCCTCGTGCGTATACACGAACGTTGTGCGGTACTTGTCATTGACGAGCTTCTTCCGGATGCTCTGCTTGAGTTCGCACTCGATGTCCGACTTGGCTAAGACACGATGCTGGCCATTTTTCAAGAGGGGAAAGCACTTTGACAGCAGGCGCGCACTCAGGTCGACATGCGCCTCGACCTGCTCCTCGTCCATGCGGTACTTCTCATTGACGAGCTTCTTCTGGATGCTCTCCTTGAGTGCACTCAGGTCGACATCGTCCTCGTCGTACCCGTCGACGATCTTTACGATCTTCTTGTCGATCGTCTCGTCGATCTTCTCGTCGATCTTCTCGTCGATCTTATCGTTGAGTTTCTCGCGCAAAACCTGGCGCAGTTCGCAAAGAAAGGGGACAGCGAGCGATTCGATCCGGTCGGTCAGCCGGCCCAGTATCTTCTGGTCCTGCATGGCCGTGCTCTTTGCCAGGTGTTCAAAGAAGGCCGTCTGCGACGGCTGGTAGTAGTGCGAATGCGCCCCATCAATCAACTTGACGAAGTCCATGGCTTTCACGCTGTCGAAAAGTCTAGCCCATGGCATCGTGGAATCCGTGGAAAGGGCTTGCCAATCGGAGCGGTTGAAGTGCGTCCGCTCGGTGAGCAGCTGGTGCAGCGGTGCCACGTCCTCCTCGATCAGCTCGTTCCCGTCGGCTGGTCTCGACGTCCCGAGGTACTGCCATTTCGTCGGGTCGACAACGTCGCACAGCTCTTTGAAGGGCAGCTTTAAGATGTAGAGGTAGAGGAGATCGATGGCCTTCTTCTCGAGGATTCCGACTTCCGAGATGACCTTGTAGTAATCTCCTCCGTGCGTCTTGAAGGCTTTTTGCGTCTCTTTGGAGGCGGCTTCAAATAGCCAACGGAAGACAAACGTCTCGTTGTTCTCATTCACCGTCGACAAGTGGATGAAGTAGGCTTGCGCGGTGAGCCAGTACAATAGTAGCGTGAGCAGCATGATCATCACGACGCCCATGGAGCAGCAGTAGGACCACTGTCGAGGAATCCTTATGCTCAAAGGCCATGGAGGCGGCTGATCATCGTCCATTGGCAGCGGGCCGCTGGCGAAGGTGAAGGACAGCTGCATCAGCATACAAAAGAAGCCGACCATCATGATCCACTCGAGGTTCGTCGTCTGCATGGTGTTGATCTGCTGCACCATTGTGTACTTGTGAGCGTACATTGCAAGGAAGAGTGTGACGAGGTAGGTGAGGCGGTCGGCGACGTCATCGAATGGGATGCCGTCGACGAGGCCGCTCGCGACGATGATGACGATGACCGGGGTTAGGTTCTGCACGACAAAAGAGTTGGAGACGCGGTAGAAGTCCACGTGCACCGTGTACAGGTCCGGGCGCACCTCGTCGAGGAGGCTCGTGTCGAACTTGAAGTCGCCGTTGGCTGCCTCCGAGTGGGGCATGCACGGGTAGAGCACATCGGTGATGAGGATGGAGCTGTGCCGGCACTTGATTGACTCAAAGCGCTTGAGCTTCTTCGTGCGGATGGGCTGCAGTGTGTACGGGTACAGGACGTTGGGCGCCGTAGAGTTGCTTAGCTCACGGCTGTGGACTCTGCGCTTATTGATGACGTTGCAGAAGGAGTTGCCCCACTTGATCTTGCCGGGTTCGAAGGAGAGCTCGAGCGTGTGCGCGTCGAGCGGGAAGGCCGAGAGGTCAAAGTGATGCTCCACTGTCGAGAAGCCTTTCATCGTCTTCTTTAGGCGCACCAGGATCATTTGCGTGCCGAGCGGCCGGAAGTATCGGCCGTCGGCGGTGCGCACGTAGTGACGCGTCGTCAGCTTCCCGCCGGAAAGCTTCTCAAGCTTGAGAGACGCGTGCTGCTCCAACGTCAAGACTACCTGCGCCTTCCCCGCTGGGAAGAGCTCTTTGACGAGCTCTTCCTTGAGATCGACGAGTCCTTTGTTGAGATCAATGCCATGTTCACGGCCAGGCTGCTCCCGAGAAGAGGCCAGGCTGCTCCTAGGGATTAGATGCCAGCGCAGTCCCACTGCCGTTTCGTCTTCAACGTTGATAATCAGCCGGCTGTCGAAGCGCACGCCCTCACGTCCTGCCTCGGATTCTCTCTCTTCTTCCACCACGTGATTTAGCTTGAAGACGGGCTGGTAGTAGTACTTCTCCGAGTAGAAGTTAGCCTCACGCGATTGCGCGTACGTGATCTCATCGAAGAGGTCGAACCAATCCAGGTTCTGGGCGTACTTAAAGGTGACTCGATCCTCCGTGATTTCGACCTTATGGATCATCTCTATTTCGACGGAGAGTTGCACGAGGGGTAGTCCGTAAACTGGTTCAAAGCATTTTTGCAGCTCAGGCAACCGATACAGCAGTTTCTGGAAGTCGCTCTTTACGGAGCGGCGGCCACTGGAGATCATGACCGGCCATGCGCTGTCGCTCTTGCTGTTTTTGACTGGGCTCCCTGGGATGCGCAGGGGGATCACACGTCCTCCTTTCCTTGGTGGAGATGCTGATGATTCCGACGGCGGCAGTTTTGTTAATATCAGTGGCTCCACGGCTTCAGCCGATGGGCTTTGCCCGGGGGGTGCATGCCACTTCGGGGACATCAGGTGACGTAAGTGCTCCATGATGCGCGGGGCGGCGGCGTCGACGATGGCGACGGTGGCGGCGGCGGCGGCAAGGTGGCGAAGGCGGCGACGGCGGCGACGGCGCACGCGGCGGCGGCGGCGTTGGCGGCGCGCACGAAATCTTTGAGCGTTTGTGGACACTGGGGATGTCCTGGGTGGGGGACCCCCCCGAGGTGCATTACAGATTACACAAACACTGGTACCCCCCCACCCCCCAGGCCCCCCAGGCATTCCCCAGACGAATGTTATTTCCTGTTATTACTGGACAAGAATTAGTCTGTTCCGGGACAGGAGTAATTATGCATAAGTGCCGTCCGTAAACGAACCGAATAAAAAGGTTCGAGTTCCGCTGCAACGTGTCGGTCGGCTGTAAAAGATAACGGGAGTGCTGTTCAGCGCTGTGGCCCGCATTCATCCATGCACTCAGTCACAGATCACATCCGCTACAACCTACGTTTCTAGCTTTCTACTGATTGGAGACCGATCTAGACCTCAGGCGTCACAGATCACATCCGCTACAACCTACGTTTCTAGTTTGGAGACCGATCTAGACCTCAGGCGCGCCTCAGGCAGCGCCGGCGGCCGTCGGTGGTAGAGGAGCATTGTCATGTTCCCTAGTACTGCACGCACTGTCTGCGTTTCTGGAGCAGGCCTGCTGCCTAAGCAGCTCCTCGGCCGCAGCCATATCTCCGAGCACCCCTGCCGGCGTGCGTGCGAGGCGGCTGCCGAAATAGACAGCCTGCAGAGCACCGATGGCAAACGCAAAGGCAGCCGAGGCGTAGAAGACGCTGGCAAAGGAGCCCGTCGAGTCGTAGAGCCCAAAAGCGATGGGAGAGGCGAGAGCGCATCCTGCCATGAAGACCAGATAATGAATGAAGACGAAGTGTCTGTAGACTGAGTGGTTGCCATGTGAGAGCAGCAGCAGCGCCTCCTGTAAGAGCTGTTCACCGAACAGGTACGCCGTGCCCATGAGGACTTGTCCCAGGAGTGACGCGACAAACTGAGGCTGGGCGAGCATGATCATGAGGACCCCATGCGAGCCCAGAACGACCGCAATCCCAAAGGGGGGGCGCATCAGCGCGATCCCTGCGCGGGGGCAGTTCCAGCACCTCGCGCCCGTCGACAAGCACGTCATCGTCGAGGCACCGAGCACAGCTGCGCCTATGAGCTCGCTGATCATCTGACAGAAGCCGCACCAGGTCCCTGACCAGTCGTGTTCGATGCGAAAGTAGAGTGCATACAGATTCCACTCCACCGCATATACGCAGATGTTGGTATACGCCGCCACCATCAGCACCGACAGGGGCCAGCCGTAGTATGCCCTCGTGACTGGGACACCCACGACGGCGTTGGCTTCAGCCTTCATATGAGCGCCGTCATGAGCAGGATGCGCGCTGTTGCAACGAGCGCCTTCAGCTTGAGAGCTGCCGTGATCAGTTCCCGCTTCCGAAGGTCCAGGCGACTGGTCCGGTCTGACTCGAGCGACGGATGCCTGCCTACATCCCAGTAGGTGAAAGGTAAGGAGCGCACAGGCACTGTTGGTCACGCACGAGAAGGCGGCGCAAGCGGCCAAGCCGCGAGTGTCGTATAGCACGCCGCCTATGAACGGCGCGCACGCATAGCCGATGGCGTCTGCGAGTGTGTACATGCGTAGCGCTCGCTGCATCTGCCACGTCCCAGATCCCTGGAAGCGCTTATGCACAAGGCTTCTGAGAGCGGGCGGATTGACTGCACATGAGATAGCCGACATTGCCACCCAGACCGCTGCAGGGCTATCAGGTCTCATGATCATGAGAATGCTGCATCCGGCCGCAATGCCGGAGATGGGGACGCAAATCCAGTCACCAACACGCCCAGTCAGCACAGTGGTGCAGACGCGTGGCACATATGTGATGAACATCAGTGTGCTCAGCTGCCACAGCGGCCAATCGCTATCGACCCAGTGCAGTGGCAGCGCCGTGTAACACCAGACGAAGCCACCGATGTTGCAGAAGGGCAGCACAGCGAGCAACAGAAAGCCTCGTGCATCGCAAAGCGAAGGTGGATGACGGGAGCGCACGTGATGTCCCAAGGCTTCGCCGTCCGATAAGGCGACTTTCATAGCAACCCGACGCGGGACGCCCGATACATGCCGATAGAGTGAACTGGCTGTTAAATCTTTAAAATACTCGGCTCCTCATACAGTAGATCACCGGTCGAGAGCGAGCACAAGACCAGAGAGACCACAGAGGTCTGCACCGAGCGTCTCCTCGAGCCCACGATACTGGCGTTCCCACGGGGTGAGCTCGGTGGCGGCGCGCTCGCGGTGCTCACGAGCAGAGGCGCGCTTCGGCTTATAGGTGCTCGCAGGAGCTGACGCACCACGCGGCGAGGCTTTGCTGCGCTGACGCACCTGCAGCGTGCTCACCAGCGCGCCACCCTCGCGCTTCGCCCTCGCAGCCGCCTTCACTGCGCGCTTGTGGGCCTTGGCCGCCTCGCGCTGCTCCGCCCTACGGGCTGCGCTCCCTGCGGCACCCATCGGCGCGTGCTCTGCGCCAGCCGCGTCAGGGTTGTGCTCGTCATGCTCCTCATCGTCCCCGTCCGCATCTACCGCCACCTCAGATCCATCCACGGGCGCGGGCGGTGGCGGCATCACCTGTGGCGCTTGGGGCACGCCATCACCTGCGGCACAGGCGCTGCTAGAGCTGACGCCGTCCTCACTCTCCAGCTGCGACGCTGCAGCCACCGCGGCTCGTCGAAGGTACCACACGGCACCGCCCAACTCGATCGATGGCAGCGACCGAAGGACGCCGCGCCTCTGCGCGGCGCTGAGCATCGCGAGCGAGGAGCGCTCGTGCACCAGTTGAAGCTCCGTCGCGATTGCATACCGCTGGGGTGATTGGCGCTCACAGCTCTCACAGAGTCTGCGCTGCAGCAACTGGAAGATGTAGCGAGTCGGCCTACGGCAGTCCATGCACCGTGTTGCTGCGTGGCATCGGTACGCTACCTTGCTATCGATATGATTGGGCACACTGAGCCCAGCGCGGGCGCAGTGGGCGTGCCACAGAGGTGCCGCTGCCGCCGATCCCATCCATCGAGCAAGCGACGATGAAGTAGAAGCGAGGCATCCGAGGGCCTCGGGTGCGAGGCGCTGCATGATGAGCGATAGAGTTTCGTCGGGTAGGTGCTCGAGGAGGTTGTCCTCGTGGGGTGCCGTCAGAAAGATTTCAGGGTGCTCAGGCGCGGCCATGTCTATGCACGGGCTCGCAGCAGGCCGCCACCGGCCGCGGAAGGATGGCAGAAAATGCCCAGATGCCGCGGCGAACGTGATCCAAAGCTGCTGTGAGTCAAGTCACGTCAAATCAGTCAGTTTCGTCGCGTTCCCCCGTGAAACGCAACGCACACACGAAAACACCCCGGACCCCAAACACGAGGGCCTCTATAATATGCATCTGTGTGTCCGCACTCCAGCTGCCCAGACCACGCACATGACCACGAGACGACCAAGGAGACGACGGGAGCGCCGGGAGGCCGCCGTAAGGCCCGGGCATCACGGCATTCAGACCCGGGGATGACCCGGGGTACAACGGCGAGTCTGAACCGCGAGCGTGAATGCGGTGAGATGTGAAAGGCGACCCACGGTCCCCCACGGTGCATTTTGGTTAACATTTTGGACAATTGATTTTGCGACGTGGGACGCTCACGTGGGACGCTCACGTGGGACGCTCACGTCGCAAAATCAATTGTCCAAAATACAATGGTTCACGTGGGACGCAAAAGGGAGGGGTCTAGAATTTTTCCTTTTCGTACATGTAAATCAAAGGTAAATCAAAGGCTCCGGAGACCCACCCTTTCAATGCAACACGTTCACACTTGTATTCCCTTTTGGGTCAACCATTGTATTCCCAATCAGATTTTGGCGGGTGGAGCCTTTACTCAGGGGAAAACAAAGGACCCTCTGATCTCCCTCCCATTTATGGCCCTTTGGGTCAAGCATTGTGTTCTTATTCTTACAACACTGAATGCCGTTTGTCACGGTGGTACATGTACATGTACAGGTTGAAAGCGACTGAGCTAGAGTTAGGAAAAGGCGGACGCCGTTTTCTCACCTCAACTCTATCTTGTGCTTGCTTTTATCTCTCGGTTACCCAGATCATGCAAACATCGTATTCAATCAAATCAAATCAACGTTTGATTTGATTTTGGTGATTTTTGATCACCAGATTAGGCAAGTATGTGGACGCGCCCTAGCGTCCAGAAGGCAGCTTCTATGCATGGGGCGCGGCGGCTGTATGGTCTCGCGGCCGCGCAGGGGCATGCGAATGCACAGTGCACCCTCGGCTTCATGCACGACGAAGGGAAGGGCGGACCGCAGAACTTGCCGGAAGCGCGGCGGCTGTATGGTCTCGCGGCCGCGCAGGGGCATGCGAATGCGCAGTGCACCCTCGGCTTCATGCTCGACAAGGGGAAGGGCGGACCGCAGGACATGTCGGAAGCGCGGCGGCTGTATGGTCTCGCGGCCGCGCAGGGGCATGCGAATGCGCA
>ENA-UOXG01001038-UOXG01001038.1-mixed-culture-metagenome-genome-assembly--contig:-NODE-1038-length-18650-cov-45.573434_pt1 | contig 18650 bp, 15 predicted proteins | sample MGYA00238159_ERZ761634 | MGnify/ENA primary metagenome ERZ761634 (study PRJEB28908, sample SAMN08776845) | mixed culture metagenome | isolation source: Freshwater growth medium | place: USA... | reverse complement strand
GGACTTAGCTCAACCCGGACTTGCTAAGTCCGGGTTGAGCATACCGTCACGAAATAAGTCCGGGTTGAGCAACAACCTCGACAAGATCTCCTGGACGCTCACATCCACACGCGTACCGGCACAGAATAGGATACCAGACGCCTCATCACCTTCAATGCCAGCGTGCAAGCCGGCGATTCCAGCGCTCCCTCGTAGCTGGGCACTTCCCCCCGCTCCCAAGTCCGGAACGTCCCACAGGTTCGCGCTGCTAGCGCTTACGTTTTCTAACGTGCCATCGCCGCCGGCCAGCGCGATTGCCAGCTTCTATGCCGGCGGCGCATTCCGAACCTTTATCACGAATGCATCATCTGGATGTGCTTCATACGATATTGATGGTTTCGCCGCGCCGCTCGGCATCGCCGAGAAGAGAAATGATGGCTCGTGCGCGATCGTTCAACCTTCCAAACAACATACAGACTACCAGCAGCTTCGTGCCTGCCAACTACGACACGATCATCATAATGGTAGTCAACGACGAGTGCGCCACTTCAGGATCATCGGGCAACAGTGTGTGAGAACGATCAACGGGATCAGCGTCACATCCAACTTCCTCTTCAATAGTGTGAGGGCGAGTGTAGTCCTGCAGAGTTCATGTTCCGGATGGTCGTGCCCTCTCCCAGTGTCGCAGCTCGGGATGATGCACGAGATGCTACACATGTTCCGATACCAGCAGCACAGCAATGCGTATCAGTGCCTCTCCGAGCCTTCCAATACTCTCAAATGCACGTTGTACGAGTATGGAGACATGTTCGACACCGTGGGCGGCGCAAAGCTCCTCGCCGGATTCCGCGCACGGGCACGCTACTATCTTGGCTGGTTTGGGAGCGATGAAGTCTTAGGCGTGACGAGCGCGGGCACGTTCACGATCGGCGCGCTGAACGCACCCATGTCCGCGGTGCCCTCGGTGGGCTCCTTGAAGCGGGCGGCATTTGTGCGCACGCCTGCCGGAAGCACCGAGGCAGACGGCATTTGGGTTGAATTCATCGGCTCTGGCGCCGGTAACACGTGGAACAGCGGAAGCTACCCGGAAGTCGCATACAACCAAGCCGGGCTGTTCCTGCAAAAGGGGGGCTATCTCATCGATGCGACGCGCCAAAGGTGCGGCGGCGGCGCATACGCCGACAGCGAAGCATGGCAAGACGGAGAGATGGTGAAGGTGACGCTCAATGCCGGTAAGACGTTTGTGGATCAGACGACTGGGATCAAACTGAGCCAGGTGAGGCCGAGTCCCGACGGGCTCTCGGTGAACTTCACGGTCGAGTATGGCTGCATCGACACGACGTGCTACCGCGACTACCCACGCATCGGCGCGGGTCTCTTTGGGGAGTATGAGCTGTTGATGGACGGCTCTTGCTCGAGTTGCGAGACCCAATCATTGATCGATGAGCTGAAGGCTGTGTCGAGCGTGGCGGGGGCTACGCGCAAGGGCTACTGGAAGGTCAGCCAGGCCGAGGACGTCGACGAGGGCAGCTGTGGACAGTCTACATTTGCTCTTGATGTCGTCAATCTCCCCGCCGGTTGGGGCAAGGTCTCCTACTACGGTGACGTCGTGACGGTAGGCACCACGATGCATGCCGGCTCTACACCGTCTCGCAGCTTTCACTTTGCTCTGACGATCCCCTCAAGCGCTGCCAACGGTAATTACGACATGTGCGTCCTCGTGTACAACCGCGTCTCGGGGCTGCAGACAGCCAAGCCATTCCGCGTAACGTTGCCCGAATCTGGATGGGCGTCTTGGACGAACAACCGGCCTGGCTATTACAGCCCTGCACCCGCCAATGACTGCTCTCAGTATGTGACGTGCCGAACAGGCATCGCCGGGTGCACGGCACCGAGAGCCAAGCAAGGGATCTGCGAACGAGAGGCTCAGGCTGATGAGCCTGGTTGTTCTCCCAATGGTTCTCCCCCGCCGCCATCCCCACCTCCGTCGCCGCCCAATCGTTCTCCCCCGCCGCCATCCCCACCTCCGTCGCCGCCCAATCGTTCTCTTCCGCCGCCACCCCCACCTCCGTCGCCGCCCAATGGTTCTCACCCGCCGCCACCCCCACCTCCGTCGCCGCCGCCGCCGTCGCCACCGCCATCACCTCCGCCGCCATCCCCACCTCCGTCGCCGCCGCCGCCGCCGCCGCCGCCGCCATCCCCACCTCCGTCGCCGCCGCCGCCATCCCCAACGCCGTCGCCGCCGCCCTCGCCACCGCCGCCATCCCCTCCGCCGTCGCCGCCGTCGCCGCCATACCCACCGAAGAGTGCTGCTACGGTCACGCTCACGCTTATGGCGGCCGGCAGCGTATCTGACTATGAGCAAATGAGGCCGAATCTCCAAATCAAGTTTGCGCTGGCGGCCGGGGTGAGAGCCGCATCTACCCTCTCCTTCCCTACCCCTACCTCTTCACCCCTTGCCTCGTCACTTCTACCCCCTACATCTCTCCTCCCCCCCTCACACATCGCGCCCATCACCCCCCAATCAGGTCTCCCCATCCTTCGTCGTTGTCGATGTCGCTGCCGGTTCCGTGATCATCACAGCTGTCATAGCGGTTCCCGTCGGCTCCACCGCCTCCGGCATCACGAACGCTCTCGCCATTACACTTGGCTCGACTTCGACAGCCAGCTCCTTCCTCGGAATCACCGTCACTTCAGCGCCAACATTCACGACCACCGACAACATTCGCAACACTAGCAATTCGCTCGCCCTTCCTCTCGGGCTCGGCCTCGGTCTCGGCCTCGGAGGCTGCCTCGTGCTCTCTGCTCTGTGTGTGCTCATCATGAGGCGCAACGGCAAGGTGCATGTAGCCGCCAAGCCCCCAATGACGCCAAGCGTCCAAACTGCAAAGAATAAACCACTCAAGGTCACTGACCTTGAGTAAGTTGCTTGCTTGCTTGCATTGAGACGGAGCAGGTCCACCCTGGTGGCGTGGCCAGGTGACGTGGCAAGGTCAGTGGCAAGGTCAGTGGCAAGGTCCACAGAAGCGCGCCGGGGGCAGAGGGTGGCCTCTTATCGATGTGGGGGCTTTGGAACATGGGGGAGAATCCACTAGGGCTAGAGCTCACGGAGGCTGCGGAGGGTGATCGCGCTGCCCTTTTGCAGAGGTCGATACCTGGGCGGGCCATGTTGCAGCGCTGCCCAGACCTCTACCCCCTACATCTCTCCTCCCCCGTCGATGGGCGGCGAGTGCCGAGTCCCTCCCGCCTGCAGGATGCGAACGTCTGAGGGCGTGACGAGCGCGAAGCCTACGCGGCCTAAGCCGGGTGGGGGACTGCGCGCGAGCCGTAGCGTCCCGCCGAGGCGCCGCGCCGTCCAGCTGGGTCATCGCTCCCCGGACCCCGCTGAGGCCGGCGCGCGCGTGCGCGTCTGAGGACTGACGTAGTGAGGTCTGACGTCTGTGCGCACCGTGCGCGCGGCGGGCCCGCGGGTCCCGCCGCGCCGGCGGGCGGCGCGCCGCCGCCGCGCGCGGCCGGAGACGCACTGCAGGGGGACTGCAGCGCGGTACACGTACAGGTACCGGGACCCGCGCGATCTCTCTCTGTCATATTGCAACCATCGCGGCCGTATCCATCGTGTCGTGGTGCGTGCCAACAAAACATAAATCGGTATCGGATGTGTAATGACATCATGCGGACCGGCCTGCCCCACCATCCCGCTTCCCTTCCGTCTAACGGCCCGCCACACGCACACGTCTGAACGTCACTCTACCGTACTTGCGGGTCTGTGGGCACTCTGGGGCATGCAATCGCCCCGTCGCGGCGCCGATGACGCGCTTATGCGACATGCGTTGAAGCCGACACACGCGGTTCTTGCCCCTCTTCTATTTCCATGCATCCCGCCCATACTGCTGCTTGCATACCATTCTCAGACGAGCTCGGCCGAGCTCCGCCACCGAGGCTCAGTCCCTGCCGTCGTCGTCGTCGTCCTCGGTGTCATCAAAGTCATCAAAGACCGCGACCTCGTCGTCGACCTCGGGCGAGGGGCCGCGCGCGGTCGATGCTGCGACCGCGACGGGGGGCACGGGCACGGGCGCGGGAGCGGGCGCGGGCGCGGGCACTGGCGCGGGCGCGGGCGCGGCCGGGGTCACGGGCGCGGCCGAGCCCGAGGCGCTCGCGACGGCGCCCGGGCCCGAGGTGCCCGCGACGGCGGGCGCTGGCGCGGGCGCGCCCACGACCGCGCCGAGCGGGGGCTTTGGCACCGTCAGCGGCCGTTGCTGCGCCATGTCGGCCGCAAACGAGGTGTGGGCCGCACTGGCGTCGATCCCAGCAGGACGGTCGCCTGGGAGGCGCGCCGGCAGGGCGCGCAGCTCGGCGGGCGAGAGCGTCTTGTACAGCTTCGCGACCCGCTCGGCGAGCGCCTCCTCGACGGCCTTTCGCTCTCTGACCATCTCGGCACGCGGGAAGACGCAATTCTTCTCGAGATTCGCACGCTTCGAGCGGAGAAGGTGCTCCAGCTGCTGTGGGGAGATCGATTCCACACCGCCTAACTCCCACTGAGCCATCTCGCTCGCGACCGAGCGTTTCGACTCTTGGCGCTCTTCGTCCCATTCACCCTCCTCGTGCTCGAAGCGTCCCACAGGTTGCCAGAGCCGGAAGCCCTCGCGCATACGCACAGCAGGCTCTCCGTACGGGTCGAGCTTGAGCCCCTCGGCGGCCGTGAGCCACGCGGGCGGGCCGCTGAGCGTGCCGACGGCCTGCTGTCCCTCGGAGGAGGTGAAGTACGCGATGAACTCCTCCTCTGTCACATTCTCCGAGCCGTCGGTGTCGAGTTTGGCGAAGAGTTTGTCGAAACGGCTCTGTGCCGCCTCGTCCCCACGGAGATTACGAGGCAGCCCCATCAGCGTGCGCACGGTCTCCTTCTCGCGGCAGCCACGCACGAGCTCGCCGCGCGTGAGGGTGCCGCTGTCGTCGAGGTCGATCAGGGCGAAGGCCTCGCGTAACCGTTTCTCGACGGCGGCCATGTACGGCGCATTCGGAGGCTCAGACAACGGCAAGGTTGGCGAAGCCACCGGCGCCGCCGGAGCGACCACCGGTGCTGGCGTAGTGACCACCGGCGCCGCTGGTGTGGGCGCCAGCGTGGGAGACGTTGGGTTCGGCGCCGCGGGTGGTTTCGGTGCGACCACAGGCGCTGCCGAGGCGACGGGAGCGGCTGGTGGCTTGGCCACGGTAGCGGCGGCTGGCGGCTTGGCCACGGTAGCGGCGGCTGGCGGCTTGGCGACGGTAGCGGCGGCTGGCGGCTTGGCGGGCGCGGACGACGGCGGCAGTACGGGCGGTATCGTGGGAAGCGGCGCCTCGGCCGCCGGGGCCTTGGCAGCCGTGACAACTGCACGTGTGACAGTAACGGCGGACGTTTGCTGCGGAGTCGGTGGTTTCGCGACCGCAGTGGCTGCGGCAACAGGCTTGGCGCTGGCAGCCGCGGCGGCTGCCTCGGCGGCCAACCTGGCGCTCGCCGCCGTGGCAGCGGCGGACGCGGCGGCGGCCGCCGTCGCCGACGAGCGCTCACGCTCCTGGACGAGTTGCTTTTGGAGCGATCGGATCGCGTCGTCCTGGTCCGTCGCGCGCTTCTCCATCGCCGTAAAGCCGCGTTTGAACTCAGCGGAGCTCACGACGGCATCGTCGTCGTCGTCGAGCAGCTCGCCGCCGAGCTTGCTCACCGCCGCGCCACGCTCCCGTGAGCCACGCCCTGCGGCGCCCTGGGAAGTACGTAACGTCTCCTCGGCCGCCTCCCTCGCGACCGTCGTCGCGACCTCCTTCGCCTGAATCGCAGCCACTTCCTTTGCCTCGTGCAGTACCATCGTCGCACACTCTTTCGCGGCGAGCTGCGCCGCCTCGCGAGCGGCCTGATGCGCCGCCTCCTTGGCCGCCTGGCTGGCGGCCGTCGTGGCGGCCTGCTGCACCGCTGCGCCGAGAGCCTCCCGCGTAGCTTCCTGTACGGCACTTGCACTAGCCGCCATGTCGGTGGCCTTGGAGGCTGCCTCCTGCATGCGCTGCTCGAGGAGCGAGCGTTGGGCCACCAGCTCGTGCTGCAGCCCATCCATCTGCGCCTTGAGGGCCGCCGTCTGCTGCGCCAGCTGGCGTTGCACCTGCTCCGAGAGCAAGGCCGAGCTGCCACCGCCCTCGGCGACCGAGGGCGACACGGCGCCTTCAGCATCGAGCTCCGCTTGAATCGACGAAGCTAATGTTTCGGAGAGCCCTATGGTGAGAGTGCGCTCGATCGAGGCGCGGAGCTCGGGCATCTCGCGCCCGATCTCGGCGCGCACGCTCTGCTGCAGCTCCGCGACGGCGGACTGCACGGCCGCGTCGAGCTGCGAGCTCGTACAACCTCCCGCCAGCGCACCCCCGAACGCGCCGCTGCCGGATGCGTCAGCGGCGCGGCGCACCTCGGCCTTGACAGCCTGCACCTCGTCGTGCGAGACGCTGCTGCTCGCATGCGCGAGCGCAGACGAGGGCAGCGAGGCCGCCGACGTCGACGGCCGGCACGGCAGCGTCGTCGTCTGCGGCGGCTGCCAGTGGCCCGGATGACGGCGCTTGATATGCGCCTGCAGGAAGGCGTCGGTCGAGAAGGCCTTGCGGCACACAAGGCACTTGGCGATCGCAGTCACGGGTGCCTCGTACATGCCCGGCGGGCCGCCGCCGCTCTTGCCGAGCTGCGCCTCGAGCACGCCGATGTACTCCGCCTGGTCGCGCAGCTGGCTCTCCGCCGTGCCGAGCGTCGACTCGAGCGTGACGTTGCGCCGATGAAGCGTCTCCTGCACGTAGAGCAGGTACTCGCACACGAGCTGCAGCAGGCGGAAGAGCTGCATGAAGTCAGCCTCGCTGAACCAGTGCAGGTCATCAGCGGTCACGTCCGCAAAGGCCACACCCTGCAGGTGCTTCTCGAGCGAGTCGATATCGACCTCGCGTACGACACGGTCGAGATCGAGCTTCGAGAGGCTGCGCCAGTCAAGCTTGCCGCGACGCGGCTGGAACGCGAACGGCTGGAAGGCCATTGCAGAGGAGACGGGTGGACTCGCCGCGAAGCCGGAGTCAATCTGTTCTTTCTGGTGTGAACGTTAACACAACATACGTGTGTGAAATGGGGGGTTCACGCCGAGGCCGGCAATCGACACGACAGCAGATTGATCAACAAGATTAGAGCATCACGCATTAGGCCCTCAGCATGCGCGTGCGCGAGCGGGAGAGCGCCTTCTTGCAGAATGGGCACTTGAGCATGATGGCTACCGGCCCGCGCGTCGACTCCACCAGCCTGCCGCGTTCAGGATCGTCCGGGGTGAGCCAGCGCCCGAGGCAGTCAAAGTGCGCCGCCTGCCCGCAGCACGGGGTGTATCCCCACCCGCCGTCGGGCTCGGACGGGTCTGGTCGATCGCGCGCCGTGCCGATCAAGGTCACTTCCCCGCCCAAGCAGCAGCCGAAGCAAGGACCCTCCTCCTCCAATTCCACCTCCACCTCCACCTCATCCAACTCGTCGTTGTTGCCAGCATGCTCCATGTCGAAGCTGGAAGAAGCGCCTTGCATGCGAGCCGATCGGCCGTCCCGCCGCTGTCGCCTTTCATCGGGAAGGCCCGCGTCTGTGACGGAGGCCGACAGGGCCACAGCGAGCTGCATGCCCTCCTCGTCCTCGTACCAGTCCTCGGCCTCCTGTGGGCGCTTGCGGCTGCTGCCACTCGAGCGCTGCGGCGTTGATGGGAGCACGGCAGGCGCTGGGCGCGCTGCTGGCGAGCTGGCTGCTTGCAGGCCAAAGTCCACGGCGAGCTGGCGGCGCATGTCCCGCCGCTGGACGCACTCGAGGTCGTCACACAGGTGCTCCGGCGCATTGTGGCTGCACTGGCCATGCGAGCTTGTGCGCATATGTCTCTTGAGGTGGCCCGACTGCGAGAAGCGCTTGCCGCAGCCCTCGTGGATGCAGGCGTACGGCCGCTCGCCCGTGTGTTTGCGCTTGTGCACCGTGAGGGCGCCCGACTCCGCGAAGCGCTTGCCGCAGCCCTCGTGCTCGCAGGCGTACGGCTGATCGCCCGTGTGCGTGCGCTTGTGATTCGTGAGGTGGCCCGACTCCGTGAAGCGCTTGCCGCAGCCCTCGTGCTCGCAGGCGAACGGCTGGTCGCCCGTGTGCGTGCGCTTGTGATTCGTGAGGCTGCCCGACTGCGAGAAGCGCTTGCCGCAGCCCTCGTGGTTGCAGGCGTACGGCCGCTCGCCCGTATGTGTGCGCTTGTGATTCGTGAGGCTGCCCGACTCTGAGAAGCGCTTGCCGCAGCCCTCGTGCTCGCAGGCGTACGGCTGATCGCCCGTGTGCGTGCGCTTGTGCCTCGTGAGGTCGCTCGTCTGCAAGAAGCGCTTGCCGCAGCCCTCGTGGTCGCAGGCATACGCCATCGTTCTCGACCCAAATTTGGTACGTCTCGTTTGCGATTGTCATTGTTTCAGAACAGACCGCTCTGCGAAAGGTGAGCTAGCTGCTAGGCTCTATGTGCCCTGTCCCCTAACAACACAGGACCATGCACATCACGCGAACTTGGAAGCGCATTGGCGGTCGGACGGTCGCGATGCGCCGACAAACTGCGCCGCTCTCGACAACGCGGCCCTCACGTGCGACATTCCCTCCCTACGCGCCTTGGAATCGTCACTTTCCGCGTCGGAACTCGCGCACGTCGACGCCGGCGGCCGCACCGCCATGCACCGGCCCGCAGGGTCGCTCTACTTCCTAAAGGCGGGAGAGCTCTCGTCGCTCGTACCGTGGCCGAACGCGAGCCGCACGATATATAAGAGCAGCATCAAGCACACGGTGCTGCGCGCGCTCGGACCCATCGTGCGCACGATGCTCGAGCGCTCGCCATCGCTCGCCTCCGCTGCGGACGAGCGAGGCGTGACGGTGCTGCACCTTGCGGCGCGGAAAGGAGAACTAGCGTGTAGGTGTGCCGCTAGCCTAGCGCCCGGCCAACGGGAAACGCGCACTCGCACGTCGGCATGCTCCGTGCAACGACAGTGGCCGAGAAGTTGAGGGCACAGCCCTCGCCCGGCCCATCCTCGGCGACGCACGCGCACACGCAGTTATATGAGTAGGGGTTTCCAAAATTGGAGCAGCCGGCAAAGTCCGCCTCATGGCTACAGTGACCGGAGCGGTCGCGCGTCGTGTTCAACGCCGAGATGAACTTGGACGTCGCGCCAAAATAGCAGTTCTGCTGGCCTAGGTGAGCCGCATGGCCCGTCATCGCGAGCTCGTACACGCCTGGGTTAGAGGCGATAAGCCTGACAGTACACGAGACGGTGTCGTCGAAGGGCGCTAGAGAGGCATTGCCAGAGCGCGCGCGCCCCCTCGGCGGTGGCGCAGGCGCAACCCCATCGCTGCCAGGAGTTTTCGGCTTGTGGCGCATAGCAGCAGCAGACCCGGGCCCATCAGTCGTGGCGGCGCCGCCGCCGCTGGCTGACGTCACGGTGATGTCTGCGCACGAGTTCCAAACCTGTGGGGTCTGTTCGCAGTCCCAACGCCAAGAGAGCGAGTAGTCGCCCGGCGGCAGTACGGGCACCCGAAGCCGATCCACGAGGATGAACTCAAACGCGCCGGCATGCGGCGTCTCGCCCGCACCCGCACCCTCGGCCCATGCTGACGGGAACATGAGGCCGGTGGGGCACTCGGGCACTCGCTGGCCGGCGGCTAGGTACGACTTGGGGTACGCGCGGTCGTAGCACGCGTACGGGTTCGCGGCTGAGCATCCGTCGGAGCCACGGTTTGGCGGTGCCGCCGAGGACGACGACAAAGACGACGAGGAGGTGATGGTGGAAGACGAGGAGGTGATGGTGGAAGAGGAGCGCGGCTTGCACCCTATGCCAGCATCGCAGCCGCACATGGGCACCGGGTTCTTGCGCCATTGCGAGCCGAGCGGCCACGTGCCCTTGCTCGTGGTGGTCGCGTTGATCCACACGGACGGCCGCGAGCCGTCCATGTAACGCACCTCGGTCGTCTCCGTCGCAAACTCTAGATGCGTCTGCTGGTAGCATGCCTCGCTCATCTCGCGCTTCCCAACGTTTCGGCAGAGCCGGTAGGCGTAGCCGCCACCGTGGTTCGCGTAGATGGCCCATGCGGCCTCGGCTGTGCCACCAGCTCTCCAGAAACTTCGGGACGATTCGGGCAGCGGCGGCAGGTCAGTCCCCTTGGCAAACTGCGGCTGGGCTCGCGCCATCGGGAGTAACGTGCTCGGCTTCGCTCCCGAGTTGACGCCGCACGGAGAGAAGTCATTGTTGTCGCGGCCGACGCTGCCCGGAGAGCGCCACGGATGAACGCGTGTCCAATCGCCAAACGCCGAGGCCCCATCGATGTTGTATGTGCGAAGCCGCCGCTCTTCCACAGGATCGCCACCGCCCAGGGTCGGGGATGGCAGAGGCACTGAGCAGCCTGCTGCCTCGATACTCGCATTGGTTGGGTAGAGGTGTCCGAAGTCGGTGTTCATGTAGGAGCACGCGCGGCAGCCCTGAAAGCAACCAATGTGGTAGTAGAGGCAGGACTCGCCGATGCAACCTGTGCCGCAGTACACTGAAGCGGGCCACCCGGCGCTGCTATAGCAACTCTGGCCGTTGACGCCACACGTGCACCGGTTTGCATCGTCTAGCACCTGTCCGCTGGAAGATCGGGGTTGCGGATATACCATCGCGCCGTGGCCCAAGACAGAGGCCGGAAGGAGCACCCAAGCTTTAGTCACCATCGTGTTTTTCTGTTCACATTCACAATGCACAGGGGCCCCTCTCACACTTGAGGGGCACGCGGCATGCTTGGCAGGAAGACAGGAAGGCTTCCCTCCGGACGGCAGCATCACTGGTCGCACTGGTGGCTGCGGCGGCCCTCGGCCGACGCTCCTCAGCAGTTCTCCTCGATCGCCCGCAGCGCCTCGTCGACCTTTTTGGCAGCCTCATCCTCGGCGGTGAGCGCCATGGCGAGCGACTGCTCCGCCGCCACGCGCGCCGCCGCTGCCGCCGCATACGTGCTATACATGGTCTCGAGCGTCAGAGCTCCCTTCTGCTCGGCGCTCGCCTGCTCGTACGCCGCCTCCTTGCATCTCTTCAGCTCCACTTCGTCGATCCGATTGGCAAAGTACTCCTCGATGGCCGCCTGGGCGTGCTCACGAGCACGCGTCTCGATGGCAGCATCGAGCACGGCGCGCGCGCGCGCCACACGCGCCTCGAGCAGTTTGAGTGTCTGCATGCGAACAGGATCCGAAGCCTCGCGGGGCACGGGGCGCTTCGAGTCCCACGCGAGTGATGCTGCCGGAGGAGGCGCGCCGGGCTGGGCTACCTCGCGCTGGATGGCCTCCGCCCTGGCGCTCGCCACAGCGCTCGCCTTCTGCGCTTCCGCCCAAACCATTTCCGCGGCTGCCACATCAGCCACAGAAGGAGCAGCGGCTGGCGCGGCGGCGGCGGCTGGTGCACCCCAAGCTGCCTCCGGCGGCGCACGCAGCTGAACGAGGGATTCTCGAGGCGCGCTTTCCATCCGTGGTGCTGGCGCGGCGACTGCCGGTGCTCCCAATAGCCAGGATTCCCTCGGCGGCGTGCGTGACGGCTCGTTGGTACTTTGCGCGCCGGCGAAACGCGGGCGCGCCTCTGGCCCGAAGCGTCGCTGGCCATCCCACTCTGTGGCCCACGAGAGCGGCCGTCCCACTCCCGGGTTCGGGTCGGACGTCGAAACAACGCGCCGCACAGCCCGCGTCGGCGCGTTCACTGCACGCGTCTGCTCTGCTTCCGGAAGTGGACGTGCGCGCGATGGCTTGTTGGTACTCTGCGCGTCTAGATGGCGCTTGCGCGCCTCCTGCCCAAAACGGCGTTGGCCATCCCACTCTGTCGCCCACGAAAGTGGGCCATCCGCAGGTTCGAGAACCACTGGATTCGGGCTGTCTGCGCTCGCCGGCGGCAAGGAGTTTGTCATCCCGGAATCCCACCCCGGAATCGGAGCAGACGTCTGCGCCTGCATGCGTGCATGGGCAGTGCGGGCTGTATATGGATCGCTCGGTGAGAGCAGCAGGGCCATCGTCGGGAGCAGCATTTGTGGACGGAGTCTCAGCGAAGCTTCGCTCGATGCCGAAGTTCTTCTACAGGCGCGTCGCGTTGGGCGTTTTCGCGAAAAACTTCTCTGCAAAAAGTGGCCAATAAGTAAAGGTCGCAGCGCTGTCGACGAGACGCTTTTTCTCTTCATGCGAGACTACCGCCACACAGTTCTGAACGGCGGCGGTGGCGGACTCGGCGACTCATAATTCTCAGCACCGTAGAGCCACGACCAGTAGCTCGGATTGACCTGCTCAGACGATACGTTGGCCGTCAGCCATATCCGGGTCAGTTGCATTGAAAAGTCAGGCCAGAAGCTGCTGAGCTGGCGCGACAGACTTATGAGCGTGATTGTCAAGTTGTCGCCTGGGCCTATCGTGTTGTTGTACCAAGTGTGGGTCACGTACAAACTGTACTGCCTCTCCTCGCCCACGTCCCGTATGAATCCGGTGTCGTGGCGCACGACCCAGTTGCGAGCCGCCGCCTGCAGCACGATCCGATACGGGGCCGTCGTGCGGAAATTGCCATTCCGATTGTACGCGCGCATGCGCACGTGGAGATCCCATGTGCCTAGGAAGCGCACCGGCAGCAGGCCGTCGGCACGCGGATAGGTGACGCTATCACAGTTCAGGGTGTAATCGGGGTTGATCGAGCGACAGATCCAATTCGGATCGCCGCGGGGCGACGAGGTATCGAGTATTGTTCTCGCTGGAGGCGGCGGTGAGGGGGGAGGCGAGGGCGGTGGTGAGGGCGGCGGCGAGGGCGGCGGCGAGGGCGGAGGAGGCGAGGGCGGTGGCGGTGTGGGTGGTGGCGACGGGGGTGGGGGTGAGGGTGGCGGCGGCGAGGGCGGTGGCGAGGGCGGTGGCGAGGGCGGTGGTGAGGGTGGCGGTGGTGAGGGTGGTGGCGGAGACGGAGGCGGAGATGGCGGCGGCGGCGAGGGTGGCGGATAGGGTGGAGAGGGCGGGGGGTCGGGAGAGCGAAGAGTGGCACACAGGGCAAGTTCCCTGACGTCCGCTTCTACTTCGGGCGAGTCGGTGCGGCCATAGTCTACGCTCCATGCCCAGCGGGCCCGGATGAGACTGAACTCGACGCGCTCATTCTTGACGAGATCAAAGCCACCGTTAAAGGTAGTCTCGCCGATGTATTGGAAGCGTGGCGAGGGCGCGCTTGCAGTGAGGCTAAAGGTAAAGCTGCCACCGCTGATGCTCGCTCGCGCGCGCACCTGCACCGAGTAGTCTTGCTGCACGCCCTTCGGGTAGATGGTGTAGTGGTCCGCGTTTAGGTAGATGCGGAGGAGACCTGAGAGATCGTACCGAGCATTGTACAACGCCGTCGGAGCGGCGAGTACCGGAGGCTGGAGGAGACGTAGGTGGATGGCTCCACCATCGGATCCTGGGTAATGAGGATCGCTGCCGTAGCCGATGCAGTTGGGAGGTGGTGACGGCGGTGGCTGAGGTGGCGCTGGTGGCGAGGGTGGAGGAGAAGGTGGTGGGGGCGAGGGAGGTGGAGGCGATGGTGGTGGTGAGGGTGGAGGTGGTGAGGGCGGTGGTGGCGATGGCGGCGGAGACGGAGGTGGGGGGCTCGGCGGTGGCGGTGAAGGAGGCGGAGGCGACGGTGGCGGCGGGGAAGGTGGAGGCGACGGCGGTGGGGGGCTTGGCGGCGGCGGGGACGGCGGCGGCGGCGAAGGAGGTGGTGGAGAGGGAGGCGGGGATGGCGGTGGTGGCGAGGGAGGCGGTGGCGAGGGCGGAGGTGAGGGCGGTGGCGGGCTTGGTGGGGGCGGTGATGGAGGTGGCGAGGGCGGCGGCGGTGAGGGCGGTGGAGGTGGCGACGGGATGGCTCCACACATCTCGAGGCTTTCGATCACTCCATGCATGCTGCGCCAATCACCAAATATCACGCCCTCCCAATCCGCCTGGACGAGCGTGATGGTCAGCTGCTCGTTGGGAAGGAATGGGAGGTTTTCGCGTACAAAGGAATGGCGACCAATGTACCCAGGGCGAGGAAGATCCTCGACGAAGCGCATCGTCTCCTCAAAAGCCCATCCTGACTGGAGCGCCTCATAGCGCAGCGTGAGCACGTAGGACTGGTGGCGGTATTCGTGCACGCTGCGCATCAGTTGCGAGCGATCTTCCGAAAGAAGGACGCTCATCGTCGCATTCAGCGAGCGCACGTGACGAGCTTCGTACTGTGCCGTGGAGCCGGGAGGCCACGTGGGCAGACTGAGCTCGTACTCGACATAGTCGCCAAAGCAGTAATGGCGGCGACCATTGAGCGGTCGCAACGAGATGTGCCGCTGCCGCCCGTGGTACACGCAATACTCGGGGCCGGGAGGTGGGGACGATGGCGGAGGAGAGGGTGGTGGCGAGGGCGGCGGAGGCGAGGGGGGAGGAGGAGAAGGTGGTGGAGGACTGGGTGGGGGAGGCGAGGGCGGAGGTGGCGAAGGAGGTGGAGGGGATGGTGGTGGTGGTGATGGTGGAGGTGATGGCGGCGGTGAAGGCGGCGGTGATGGCGGCGGTGGCGATGGCGGCGGTGGCGATGGCGGCGGCGACGGCGGTGGCGGCGATGGAGGTGGCGGCGATGGAGGTGGCGGCGAGGGTGGAGGTGGCGAGGGTGGTGGTGGGCTCGGCGGCGGCGGCGAGGGTGGTGGCGGCGAGGGTGGCGGCGACGGAGGCGGAGGCTTTGGTGGCAGGGTCGGCGGCGGTGGGCGGCTACGATCGCCACAATCTGCGCAGTCGGTACCTAAGGCACACGCAGAAAAGAGGGAGCCGTGGCCACCATCGTCGCAGTGGCCATCAACTGCGTAGGCAACGCAGGTATTGTCGCATAGCTCCGCTGCCGTGTGCTGGACGAGAAGCAAGCACAGGGCTAGGAGCCGCCGCGACTGCATGGAGTGGCAGCAGCAAGCTATTGTGTGCCGCGATGGCGTCGACTCGGGCTGTCGGGCGCTCGACGTGGCGCGCGTGCTCCGCGCGTTGCGTGCATACTTGTACAAGGCTGCATCTTTCAAAACCACACGACAGTCTCAGGATATTGAGTAGGAAGTGGTCTCTTACTCCCACGGGTCTACGACACACAGACGTGCTCGTAAACGAGCTACTCCGTAAGCTGCTGTGAGCCGCGGGCCGTACCGCTGGGCGGGGCTCATCCCTACACTGGTACCGCGTGCGTCGGCGTGCGTAGCTGCTCGGGGATGCTGCGCGTAGGCGCGCTGATCCCCGGATCTAGCTTACACGCCGCTGATCCCCGGATCTCGCTTTACGCTCGGGAGTCGTCAGTCGAGGCACAAGGGCTTCGCATCTGCGGCCAGCCAACGTGATGTACTGATTTTGAACTCGGAGCCTACTGTTCAGTGGAGAGGATCGGCGTGACCCACTGAGTTCTGCGGTCCGGGCCAATTTCACCCCTCGCCGAGCATAATGACGTTGCGCCTCTGTTTGGCGATGTTTTTGTCGCGCAGCTGCTTCTGGAGCTCTTTCGCCTGCGCTCTGATCCACGTTTGTGAATCAACGCCCTTGCGATCCATCTTCTCCATCTCGTCACGGAGGATTGTTGCACTAGTGGTTTTGGCCAAGAGCCTCTGAATCTTTTGGTGTCGGCTTTCCGCGAAATGCGTCAGCCTATGCATGATGTTCGGTTTGAAGTGGACCATGAATTCTGCTCTAGATACCAGGCCGTCCTTGTCCTTATCTAAAATGTCGTAGCCCTTTTGGAACTCCTCGAACGTGATGACACCGTCTCCATCCTTGTCGAGTTTCTTGAAAGGCAGAGCTCCCCCGAGGAAGTACTCTTCCTTAGTGAGCTTCCCATCTCCATCTATATCCATGACGCGGAAGGCGGCTTCATACTCTTCGCGGCTGACAAAGCCATCGCCATCCAGATCCAACGCCTTAAGGTAGTCATCGACGGAATTCCTTACCTTGGGCGCCTCTCTGAAAAGGACCATGAATTCTGCTCTGGTTAGCTGGCCATCATTGTCCTTGTCCATAATGTCGTAGCCCTTTTGGAACTCCTCGAACGTGATGACACCGTCTCCATCCTTGTCGAGTTTCTTGAAAGGCAGAGCTCCCCCGAGGAAGTACTCTTCCTTACTGAGCTTCCCATCTCCATCAATATCCATCACGTGGAAGGCGGCGGCGTATTCTTCGCGGCTGACAAGGCCATCGCCATCCAGATCCAACGCTTTAAGGTACCCTTCGACTGATCTCAACTGCTCTTTCTTCTCTGCCTTAGACGCGTACTTTGCTGGGTTGTAGATGCGATCGATGCGCTCGCGCATTTCCTGGCTAATGCCTTTTGACTTTGATCGGCGGTCAAAAGTGCGCTTCATGCTGCGCTCGGAGCCTCCTTTCATGAAGCTGCTTAGGGCGTCCTTCCGCCGGTGGAAGGAGGCGAGCATTTGTGAGTCTACTTTCCGCCGCCGAGACTCGCTGAGCGACACCCAATCTGTATCGCTGTCAACACCGTCCTCGCCACCACGGCCGCCGCCAGTGTCATCGCCCTCGGCCTGGCCATAAGCCTCGTTGCGGCCCATGCGCCATTCGATGGGCCGTGCGGGCTGAAGCCTTTCGCACTGTTCGATGATGCGGATCGTGCGCAGCGCCACGTGGACCTCATATGTGTCACGCTCGTGCGCTGAGAGCAGCTCGACCGCATGCTCGAGAGCTTGGGCGAGCATCGCCAGGCAGTGCGCGTGCGCGTCGTCGCAGTACACCTCAAGGGAGCCACGCCGCTCCCCCTCGGACGCAGCTGCGAGCTGCTCGGCCGCCACCTCGTGTATCTTCGCGAGCGTCCTCCTCCACTGGTCCGAAGCCATCGTGCGCCCGCCGCCGCCACCGCCGCCGCCGCCACCACCGTCGCCGCCGCCGCCACCGCCGCCGCCACCGCCCCTCTGCGCCCTGCCGCCTTGAAGGAAATGTTTGGCCTTGTCGCCGACACCATATGCCTCCTCGAGCTCCGCGATGATCGCGGAAAGCTTGTCGGCTCGTCGCGCGCGCCTCTCGTGTTGCTCTGTCGAGGATTCTAACACGCGCATCAGGTCCTTCTCGAGGATGGCATACACCTGCTCGAGCCGTGGGTGGATCATCAGCGCTCATCAGTCGCAACGAACGGCCACCCTCAAGGCAACCAACGGCCGTCCTCAAGGCAATCAACGGCCGTCCTCACCTGCTCGAGCAACGGGTGCGGTTGGATGTCAATGTCCTCGATCAGCTTGTTGCGCGCCAGCTTCGGATCGATGGCACGAAGCAGCGTAGCGAGCTCTTCGAACTCGAGTTCACCGTTATGGTTTTCGTCGACCTTCGCGATGAGGTTATTCACGTCCTCAACTTGGTTCCCCTCGCTGAGCAATCCGAGCAGGTGGCGCACCTGTACCACATCGAGCGGCGCCTCGGCTGGCACCCCCCCTCGGTGTAGCAGCCGCCACACGTCCCAGAGGTCCTTGTCGTGCATCTTCGTGAGGAAGAGCACCCTTACGACGAGCAAGACCGCCTCTTGCGAGTAGCCAAAGTTGGTCATGCGTGATGCTAGCCGTCCGACGCGCTGGCGCTCGTAGGGCTTCAGGCGCTGGGCGTTGGCCGCGCCGCCGAGCAGCGCGTTCACCTGCCTCTCATCCACCTTGTTCTCAACCAGCTTGGGTTCCGAGCCGTCGGCTGGGATGAGAAGAGTGATCGCCGCCTCAAACTCGTGCATCGTGACTTTGGTCGGGTCGAGAAAGCCGAGCCGCGTGCGCACGGCGGGCAGGTCGGCAGCGCTCACCACGTTTGTGAGCAGCAGCATCGCGCGCTCAAACTCGGCTACAGGCAGCACGCCCGTCCGCCTGAAGTCGAAGAGACCCCACAGGCGGGCAATCGAGCGCGCGTCGCGGGGGCCGTAGAGCGCTGCCACGGCCGTCGACGCCTGGTGTGGTGTGTACTCGGCGGCAAGCATACGCTCGATGACGGCACCGGCGCGTGGGAGCAACGGCGGCGGCACTTTTGCGAGCACGGGCAGCTCGAGCTCCTGCAACGCGCGGCCAACGTGGCCAACGCCGCGCACGGCGCCAGTCGCCAACTCTGTCACCTCTTCCGCTAGGAAGCCGCCGAGTTGTGAAGGCACGAGCTCGCTGGCCGATGCCTTAATGCTGGCGCACAGCGTGGGGAACTCTGCCTGTTCCACCATCTGCTCCCCGGACTGCAGCCTCGAGATGTGTGCTGACGGCAAACGCGAGATCATCGTTTTAAGCTGCTCGGCAGCCATAGGGCCGAGCAAATCTATTAGGATCGCCAGAAGGTCGCTGCCAGGAATCGTGCCGATGCGTCGCCGATCGAGCACGTCCCAGGCCTCGCGCGCAGCCTGACTCGTCCCCGATGTGACGAAAGCCCTGGTCATCAACATCACCTCGTTTTCGTTGTATTGGAGGCTGCGCATGTTGAGCGTAAGGCGCGCGGCGTGTACGAGCGTTCCACCGAGGATACCCTTCATGCCGATGGATGTGGCCGCGGTGAAGATGGAAGAGAGGCGGTCAACCATTGACAGCGGCGCACAGTGGACGACCGCTAAATCCAGGCCCCTCCACTTCTAGACAGACAACCCCCGACTCACGCCTGGAAAAACACGCGCTTGCGGGAAGT
>ENA-UOXG01001037-UOXG01001037.1-mixed-culture-metagenome-genome-assembly--contig:-NODE-1037-length-18658-cov-40.553835_pt1 | contig 18658 bp, 11 predicted proteins | sample MGYA00238159_ERZ761634 | MGnify/ENA primary metagenome ERZ761634 (study PRJEB28908, sample SAMN08776845) | mixed culture metagenome | isolation source: Freshwater growth medium | place: USA... | reverse complement strand
TCGCTTCCTCGGGTTCCAGATGCGGCGAGATCCCGCCCACAGGCTTGAGGTCCTGCCGGCGGACGATGCGGTAGTCCGGCTGCAGGGCGAGCTGGGCGAGCAGCCAGGACGAGCGCACGAGGGCAATATCGCCACTTTCGAGCACCTCAGCCAGATCGTTGTCGAGCGCACTCAACTCGCGCTTCACCTCGGGGTCGAGCTCGACGAGCCGGTGACGGTGTCGGGGGTGGCGGCGGAGCTGGAGGTTGCGGCGGAGGTGGAACCGGAGCCTGAGCCGGTCGATGAGCCGGTCGGCCGCGGCCACATCGAGCTCAGACATCGCGGAGCTCTTCGCAGCGGCGGCGGCGTCAGCGTCGGGCGCAGCGGCCTGCATGCCGCCACGGAGACGCACCACGGAGACGCGAGGATGGCGCACGCGCAGATCGACGGAGATGCAAGGAGAACCACGGAGATGCACGCGCAGATCGACTGCCGCGCGCCATTGGCGGAGCGCGTGCGCGGTGCGAGCGAGCCTAGCTCGCAGTTCAAGGGCGGCGAGCGCGGTGGCGCTTTGCTTCTTCAGCTCGGGCGTCACCACAGCAGGTCGGGTCGTGATTCCGGCGAGCGCCGGAGATGGAGGAGAGTGTGAGACAGCCGCCTGAGCCTTGCGGAGAATCATCTTGCGGTGGCGGCGCCGCAGGTAGCTGCGCAGGCAGCAGCCTGGCTGCCTCATGCGCTGGCGCTCGCGGCCGAGAGCGCGTAGCCACTCGACGTAGTGGCTCAGCAGCGCGGCGCGGCGAGCGCTCGGTGAGCACGGTGAGCACGGCACGCTAGGGGAGCCTCCGAGGCGAGAGAATGCGGAAGCGGCGAGGGCCTCGTCAACCTGCGCCCACTCGGCAGCCGCCGCCGCTCGCTTCGCGGCGCGAGACGCACGCCGCCGCGCGAGCCGCTTCGCAAACGCACCGCGCCGCGTTGCCGGCGGTATCGAGGCGGGCAGCTCGCTCGCGCGGCCCATCCACTGGATGCACCACCGGGCCGAGATCGCGAGCACTGCGATGCACAAGATTCGCAAGATGAACCAGATGCACAAAATGTGGATGGCGATCTCCGCGGCACGATGGACCACGTGTGCGACAGCGGGAGCCTTGCTCGCCTCTCCGCCTGCCGCTGCCTCCTTCTCGTCCTCCCCCTCGTCGTCGAGCTTGAGGGCGTTGGCCTTGCCCATCGCCTTGAGAGCCTCGCGCACCGGCTCGAGCCCCTCGTTAAGGTCCTTTTGACGCAGCATTGCACTTGTCTCGGTCGGCTTTTTTGCGCGGCACAAGTTCACCCGCCGGGGGCACTCAAATTCAGCATCCAAAGCAGCCGTCATTTGTCTGTTGCCGCGCACGTTGCCGCGCGCGAGCACCGACGAAGTCGAGGTACTCCAGCCAGAGGCGAAGCGGTCTCGACTCGCCCAAGTTCTCGCTGCGAACGCTGACATGAGGCTGGAAGTCCCAATTTGGAAAGCTTTCATGTTAATACACACAACACGTAAGCAGCACACAGACACACCAAGCTGTGAAAACGTGCAGAAGATAGAAATATTTTCCCCATCTACAGTACTCACTACTCGGAGCGACTCGATTGCGCTGCGGCGGGCTCCAAAGCAATTCCGTTGTCAGCAGCAAGGAGTCGCGGTGTCCGTGTGCTTTCGGACATTTTGGCTTGCGAAATTCCTGTTGCGATGGAGGACCGTCGGGAGCCACTGAAAGACCTGGATGCTTGAACAGCGCACGTACTAAGTGCCAGTTTGATCCTCAGACGAGCATCTTTGGCACCCACCCCCCGACGAAACGCAGGGTCCGCGGACCGATCGATGAGGTGGTGGCGTTGCGCTGCGTCAGGTGGACTGACGAGCGGAAAGGCGAGCGGACCACTGACTTGCTGATGTTGTCAAAGAGGAGGCAGTTGCGCACGACGCCGACCCCCGATTTGATGTTCTCAGGGGAGTTGTCCTCCGCGAAGCCACCCCAGGACGCACACTCCATGCCATACGCCAAGCCCGTCCACGTGTTGACCCCGACGCAGCCGTAGCGCAGCCCAGCGAGGGCGTCCAAGACTGCAGGCTGGTGGTCCTTCTCGGTCTGCGGGTGGAGGAGCACGGTGACGCTCAGATTGCCAAAGATGTGCTCGTTGGCAAAGGGCACGGCGTGGCGCAGAAAGGCCTCCGGCTCGGCGGTGCCCTCGATCCTCACGATGGCGAGCACGGGCGCGAAGGCCTCGCGCGTGAGGGCATATTCGTCGGCGGCGCACGTGGCGCTGTCGAGCTCGATGAGGAGAAAGCCCGTCGGCGCTCCGAAGCGCGAGGCCGCATCCGCCGCGATGGCGGAGCTGTGAGGAGCTTCAATCTTTTCGGCCGTCGGGTAGGCCTGCTCGAATCGGGCGAATCGCTCGTGCAAGCCGGGGTAGTACGGGGGAGGCGCGTGGATCTGGCGCAGCGCCTCCTTGAGGCTCGTGACGAATTTCTCGGTTTGGGCCCACTCCTTGGGCAGGAGGAGGGCCGTGGGCGAGAGGCAGTTGCACGACGCGTTGGCGACCACGCTGTTGGCGAGCTGCCACGCGTGGTGCTCCAAGTCCGCAGTCGTCCACGCGTCGTCGGGCACCAGAATCCACGGCGTGACACAGCCGAGCTCGGAGCTGAAGGGCTTGGGAAGGAGAGGCTGCTTGGACGCCTTTCGAGTCGCCGTCTCCGGATCGGACGGCAGGCCCCACACCAGCGCGTCGTACGTGGCGCCACCTCCAGTCAGGTGCAGGCCGTCGACGTGAGGATGGTGGGCGAGGAGACGGCCGAGGTCACCGCCGCCCGTGATGGACGCGAAGGCGCCGTACTCCATCACGTCGGCGAAGAGCGTCTCGAGGAATGCGAGCTGGTGCTCGCGGAGCGGATGGTGCTTGAGCAGCACGGCCTCGCCGTGCACGAAGAGCTTGTCCATCACGTCGACCACTGTGAGGAACTCTTGGTTGCCCGCGCCGAGCACGAGGCAGAGCTTGGGAGACGACAATGGATCACAGAGCGTCCGGCCCTGAGTGGGCTCGCCCTTGGTCCATACCTCCGCCGTCCAACCCAGAGCCCCAAGCGGGTTGAGGTACTTGTCTCTCCACGTGCGTGGGAACGCTACCGATGCCGTGTGCCCCTGAGGCATCTGCTTGCTCACACAGGTCGGTGGCGTACCACTACTCACCACGGCAGATAGGCTTTCGATGAGGCGTGTGATCTCGCTACCAATGTTTGCGGCGATGATCATCGTCTCAGCCAGAATCTGCGCGCGTGCGACGCCTGCGCTCGGGTCAAAGCCCTGCACTTTGGAAGACTCCGTTGCCCATGCCAGGAAGTCGATAGACTTGGCGCGCTTGCGGAGACGCTGGAGGCACTTCAGGCGACCAGGGACTCCCAGTTCTTGCCACGTGCGCTTGCCTTCGTTGAGGCGCTCGAGTTTGGCCTCCACCTCGGGAGGCAGGGCAGTGGCGTTGGCGGGCATGACCAGCAGCGAGGTCAGGTCCACAAAGGCACCTTTCCAAGAATCTCGTGCTGAACTTTCCGAGAAATGACGAAATCGCACTTTCACTTTCGTGACGAGAAAAAGGATATCATCGTCCGAATCGCTCGAATCTTACTAAGCGCAGCGCGCGCGCTTCACGGCAGCTCCGCGAGGCGCAAAACTTGTGCCGCGCAAACATGTCGCTTCGAGGCTGTCGGCACGTGCGCGAGCCGTCGGCCGAGGCGCTGCGCGTCCTGCGATCGCAAGAGGCATGGTCGTGCCTCACGTGCGGCTCCACCGATGGCGTTTGGGTTTGCCTCACGTGCGGGCACGTTGGCTGTGGCCGCCGTGCCCAGCACCCCCTGCTTGGCGGCGGCCACGCTCTTCACCATCACTTCGCGTCGGGTGCGAGGCATGCTGTGTGCATGGATGCGTCCAGCCGCGCGGTGCACTGCCACGCGTGCGATGACTGGGTCATCGCCGAGCCGCCATGGCTCGCGCAGCTGCGGGCCGAGCCTCTTCCCGAGCCTCTTCCCGAGCCTCTCCCCGCGCCCGAGCCCGATCCACCGTCCTCGTCGTCAACGGTAGGCGTCCAGACGGTCGGCGTCGAGACGGTCGGCAAGCGTCCGACGCCGCGCGCGGCTGCTGGCCTCAAGAATCTCGGCAACACCTGCTACCTCAACGCGACCCTGCAGGCTCTCTCCCACCTCGAGGGCTTCCGTGCGTTCTTCCACGACTTCGTCAAGGGAGAGACGCGCACCGGCTCGATGACGCTCGGCGCGGTGGTCGTGGCGCGCCAATCGACGCCCGCGTGGAAGATGCAGGCCGAGTCGCAATCCCCGGAGCAGACTCTCGCCTCCGCCTTGCACGGCCTGCTGCGAGCATGCTGGAGTGGCCGCTATGCCGTCATCTCGCCGCACGCGCTCGTGCACGCCGTCTGGCGGCACACCGACCTCTTCGAGTCTCCGCAGCAGCACGATGCCCAGGAGTTCCTGGGCTACCTCCTCGGCCGCCTCTCTGACGAGCTCGCCATCCCAGCCTCGAGCGTCACGCCATTCGTCCTCCCGAGCGCCTTCAACATCGCCCCCCCTGGCCCCAGCAGCCCCAGCTGCTGGTCTGTGAACGTTCACAGCAGCCCCAGCTACTGGTCACTCATCTTTGGCGCGGCGGCCACCGAATCCACCGCCGCCACCCCCGCCACCGCCGCAGCCGCCGCGCCCGTCACGACGCCCGCGAAGGTTCCATCGCCCGTCACCTCGGATGGAACCTTCCCATCGCCCGTCGCCATCGCTCGTCTGGCTTCGGACGCGTCGCCTCGCTCGATCGTGAACGAGCTGTTTGGAGTGACCGTGCACCAGTGCGTGCGCTGCGACGGCTGCGGGCGCACGTTTCGTCAATCGCAGACCTCCGACGGCCTCGTCCTCTCGATGCCCGACACGGCGCCCGACACGGCGCCCGACACGGCGCCCGATCGGGCGAGATCGGGCGAGATGGGATCTGACGAGACGAGATCCGGCGAGATGCACGCGGGTGTGGCCTCAGTCTCGCTCCAGGACTGCTTTGCCGAGCTGCTCGCAGAGGAGAGGCTCGAGGGCGCCGAACAGTACCAGTGCGATGACTGCGGCGTCAAGCGTGACGCGACGCTGACTCGCTCGCTCGGCGCTCTGCCCTTCGCGCTCGTGCTCATGCTCTCCCGCACGCGCTTCTCGATGGCACGGGGACAGTACAAGGACGCACGACACGTGGCCTTTCCGGCGGTGCTGGAGCCGGACGCGATGATCGCTGCAATCGAGGACGAGCGCGCCATGAGGGCGCATGAGAGGCGTATCCAGGCGGCTACGGACGAATCGGACGCGAGGGCCGCTGCGGCACGCAAGGCGGAAGCCGCCATTCTCTCGGCCTCTATGTCCACGGCCGCCGCTTCAGCAACCAGCGCGGCTGGCGGCACCGGCGGCGCCAGCTGTTCTGGAGGGCCGCGGCTACTCGAGGCCACGTTGCATGTGAGCAGGAGGGGGAGGGTGGTGCTGCATCTGGTGCCACCGACTCCCGCCGCCGCCGCCGCAGCCGCAGCCGCAGCCGCCGCCGCCGCAGCCACCGCCGCCGCCGCCGCCGCCGCCGCGCCTCGGCCGCTCACAGGCGTGGTGCAGCGGTTGTCAGTGAATCTGACGCCTCCAGATCCAGATCCAGATCTGGATCTGGATCTGGCGCCTCCGCCGCCACTCAACAGTGGAGTGACCCACGAGCCACCAGGTGCCTCGATGGTGTTGCGCGCGGCATCGGATCTCGTTGGCTCCGTACCCGCCGCCGCCTCCGCCGCCGCAGCCGCCTCCGCCTCCGCCTCTGCCTCCGCCTCCGCCTCCCCCTCCCCCTCCGCCTCCGCCTCAGCCTCTGGCCGCCGGTACCGCCTCCGCTCGGTGGTCGTGCATTCGGGCCAATCGACGCACGTGGGCCATTACTATTGCTACGGCCACTACGCGCCCGGCACGGCGCCAGGCTCGGAGCAGCCTAGTCGAGAGCAGCGCGGCGCTCGATACGGCGCTTGGCGGCTGTACAATGACGCGCGCGTGTACACCGCGACCGAGCGCTCGGTGCTCGATGCGGAGGCGTTCGTGCTGTGCTATGAGCTCTGCGAGACAGGCGACGGCGGCAGGGCCGTCAAGCCGGAGGAGGAGGAGAGAGAGGAGGAGGAGGAGGAGGAGGAGGGGATCGAGGTGTGGCCGAGGGAGCTCGAGACGGCGCTCAGCTCCGGCGGCCTCGGCCGACGTGTCACAGCCGCGCTCGAGACGGCGCTCAGCTTCGGCGGCCTCGGCCGACGTGTCACAGCCGCGCTCGAGACGGCGCTCAGCTTCGGCGGCCTCGGCCGACGTGTCACGGCCGCGCTCGAGACGGCGCTCAGCTTCGGCGGCCTCGGCCGACGTGTCACGGCCGGCGACTGGGGCTACCGGCTCATCATCGGCGCCCTCGTCGCCGCCATCGCGGCCCTGGTGGCGCGCAAGGTCCTTGGCCTCACCTCCCTCTCCGATGCTGACGCTCTCATCATCGCAGGGCTCGAAGCGGTGCGCAGCGCGGCGAGCCGCGGTGCTCCACCGGCACCTGCAGCACCTGCGCCAATATTGTGAAGTAGTGAAGATCTGAACATACAATATTCCCTGGAACAGACGTGTAGCTGTAGGGATGGGCCCTTATACTACATGAAAAATAGTAGCCTTCCCTGTCACGGTCCAGAGAAATTGTTTGTCCTGTGAACAGAACGGCTACTCTTTCGCCTCTACTATACGCGCCTCGGGACCCGCGGCCTCGATGCACCGCACAAGCAGCTTGATGTTGCCCACGCTCCAAGGCACAAACACATTCAGCCCGTGGTTGGGCTCAAGGTCGACGAATCGTAGGCCCGGATGGCGCCAAAAGTCGTGCCCATTTGAGACGACGATGAGTTGTTCGGAGCCGACCGCGCGCGCGCAGTCGTGCACGTACTCCACCATGGACCTGCCGAGCCCCTTGTGCTCCTCGTTGCGGTCGACGGCGAGAAGCAGGAGCTCTGTGAAGTTGCGTTGGCTGGCGCTCGCACGCCGTGGCCGCTCAACGTGCCGGAAGCACGCTGCGACCACCACGCGGCAACCCGCTACCGTGCCGATGGCACAGCAGTAAGCCTCGCGCTCCTTGTGCGCGAGCGGCCGCCCCGAAAGGTGACAGTGCATCTCGCCCTTCGAGAAGCCGAGCAGCTTCGCGATGAGCTGCAGGTTGTCCTTCGTGAGCCTACTCGAGGCGAGGCGCGAAGCGAGCAAATCGCACGCCTTGCGCTTCGAGGTGTCGTCCAAGATGATCGTGAACTCGAGAGGTGCCAGCATCACACCGATGAGGTTCGGGTTTGAGGCGGGAATCCGCTGTGCGTGAACGAACCGTGACAAGCATGACAAGCAGCGAACGTAAACACGACGCATGTAAAAAGAGAAGAGAGAACTGTGATGAATGGCTGTGAACAGTCTTCACGTCTTCTTCGCGCCGGAAATCCATGTCAAAAAACCGTTCGCATACTCGTCGGCAAGATGCCGCCAGCGACGCTGCCAACGAACGCTTCGATCGACGCATCGCTCCGCTACATCTTCGTCTCCTACTGCTCGATCGGCGACGTAACCAACGTCGAGCATCTGGGCTCCGCCCGATTCTCGAAGCTCGTACGCGACGCCGGCCTGCTCGGGCCGCTGCTGACATCGACGGACGTGGACATCGTCTTCGTGCGCGCGAGCCAGTCAGTCGCCGGCCGGCAGCGCACCTCTCGCGTCGGAGGTGGTGCGCCAAGCACCAAGAAGACGCTCACGTACGGCCTGTTCCTCGCAGCGCTCTCCGACCTCGCCAACAAGCGCGCCACAGCTCGGAGCGGCAACAGCTCGGAGCACGCGCTGGTTTTGCTGCTGCTCGAGCACATGCTGCCCCTCGCGGCGCGCGGGCCGCCCGGTGGCTCCAGCGCGCACGGTGCGGCGCCGACCGACCGCGCGGACGGCGGCGCGATCGGCGAGGAGGAACTGCTCTCGCGCGCTGCGGTGCTCGAGGCTATCTTCGCGCACTACAGCAGCTCGGTGCGCCTCGCGCCCGCGGAGGCCGAGACCGAGGCCGCGCCCTTTTGGCAAACGCTCGGCCGCGAGCGCGCCTCGCTCGTGGCGCAGGGTGTCCGCGCCGCGCCGGACGATGAGCCAGCGCTGGCGGCGATGCGACCCAATGAGCCTCAGGCGCGCGGAAGCGCCGCCGTGATGGACTTGGCGGCGTGGCAGCGCTTCGGCGCGCACTTCGACATCTGCCCGACGCTCCTGTCCAAGGCAGAGCTCATGCGCCTCTTCCAGGCCGAGGCGGCCCGCGCGCCGCCCCAGGCGCTTCTGACCTTCCCCCAGTTCGCGCATGCCCTCGGCGCGACAGCAGCAGCTGCCTTCCCACCGCCTCTTGGCGTCAAGTCGTTTGACGACGGCGGCGCGAAGAGCGTGCGCGACCTGCTCGTGACGATGAAGGTCGACCAGGCCAAGGCCCTCGCCGAGCGGCTCGCCCTCACGGGGCGCAAGGTGTGCGGCTGTCAGATGGCCTCTGATGAGCTCTAACTGCCTCCCTTTCTGATGGCTTCTGATGAGCTCTGATGGCCCCTGATGGCCTCTGATGGCCTCTGATGAGCTCGAATTGCCTCCATGCTCATCAGGTGTGCGGCATCATCGACGCGCTTGCGAAAGATAAGACGCGCCCGCCGCTGCAGCCGCTACCGCCCTCGTACATAAAGGAGAACACTGCAGCGTCCTCGGCGCCGTCGCCGTCGGCGGCCGAGGCCGCCCGAGTGGAGGCTGTCCGCGCTGTACGCGGTCTCCAGCCGGTGCTCGCGGCTGCGGCAACCGAGGCGGCCGCAGCGGCGGCATCAAGCGCGGCGCATCAAGCGCAGCTGGCGGCGGATAGCGCGATAGCGAGCGTGCAGGCGGTCATGGAGGCTGCCTTAGAGAGCGGCGGCTGCATGAGTGCCACGGGGATCAGCCTCGCGGTCGAGGCGGCCGTTGACGCTGCCATGGAGCGGGCGGCGAAAGATATGGAGAGGGCGGCGAGAGCCGTGGCCAGCCAATCGCCCTCTACCCCCCACGAGGGCCGTTGCTCCACGTCGGCGGGGCTTCACACCTCTACCCCCCACGAGAGCCGTTGCTCCACGTCGGCGGGGCTTCACACTTCTACCCCCCACGAGAGCCGTTGCTCCACGTCGGCGGGGCTTCACAAGGCGTCGAGCGCTGGCGTGCTCGTGAGCGGTGGAGCTGCAGCAGCCTCGCCCGCTGCCGTGGTGACCTCGCCGACGGCGCCCATGCCGTCCATGGGCCGCTCCTCCTCCGCCGCCTCGCTGCTCACCGACGGCGGCTCCAAAGAGCATATCCACCTTCTCGGAGTGCCGCCGCTCCGTCCCGTCACCGCCCTGTCGCCGCCCCGCTTTGCGCCGTCGCCGCCCAATGAGGCAAGGGCCGCCTCCTTCCCTTACCCGGGCGCTCCGCTCCACGGCGCCGCTAGCACGCCAGCACTGGTGCCCGCGGCAGCGCTCCACGGCGCCGCTAGCACGCCAGCGCTGGTGCCCGCGGCAGCGCTCCACGGCGCCGCTAGCACGCCAGCGCTGGTGCCCGCGACGGACGGCCGCGCTCCGGCGGGGCGCGCGTACGTGTTCAGCGGCTCGCCTCCTTCCGCAGGCCGCTCGCGCACCACGTACGCATCCCAGACGCACTACGCGGGCGGCGGCGGGAGCTCCCCGTTCCACAGAAGCATGGTCGCCTCCGCCTCCGCCCGCCTGCCCAGCTCCACCCAACCCAACTGCTCCCATCGCTCAACGGCTCTCGTCTCCCCACCGATGATCGGGAACACAGAGGACGTGATTGCCGCCAGCTCGGCCGCGGCCGACATTGCGAGCGCCGCGGCGGCGGCGGCCGAAGCGGCGGCCGCGGCGGCGAGTGCGGCGGTGGCCGATGTGGAAGCGATGCTGCGCGAGGGTCGAAAGTCCATTGAAGTGGAGACGCAGCTTCGGATGGAGGTGCTGCTGCAGCAGGCGCGCACCGCCGTGGAGGCATGTACAGCGCCGTCACCGCCAAAGCCGCCGCCGCCGCAGCAGCCGCAGCCGCAGCAGCAGCCGCAGACCGTCGAGGAGGACGCGCTCATCACAGCGCCCAACCTCGAAGCGCTCAGCCGAGCCAAATCGCAAGCGCGCGCGCGGGCAGAGGCACTCCAGAGGGAGACAGCGCTCGTCGAGGAGCGTGCACGTCTGCTCGCACTCCAGATGCGTTCCTCGAGCTCGGCCGCCTTGGATCAGGTGAGGGCCACTGATGACCCCTGATGACCCCTGATGACCACTGATGACCCCCGATGACCCCTGATGACCCCTGATGACCTCTGATGACTCCTCCTTGCTCCTCCTTGGATCAGGAGAGAGAGCTGCGCATCGTCGAGGCACGCTGTGCCGACGCAGCCAAGCGACGCGAGCACGCGGAGGCGGAGGCATTGGAGGCCGAGCAGCACGCTGCCGCCGCGCGCCTGCGTCGCGAGCGCACCGTGTACGCGGAGGCAGAGGCGGCTCAGGCGAATGTGGCCGCGCTCGCGGAGATGCGACGGCGCTCGGCCACAGCCGTGGCGGCCAAGGAGGCCTTGGAGGCGGAGACGAGGCGTTCGGAGGCTGAGGCTGCCCTCGCGGCGGCCGAGGCGCGCCACGCGGCCGCCGAGGCGGCGGCTGTCTCTGCGGAGCGGGATGAGGAGGTGATGAAGCTGCGGACGGCCGAGGAGGCGGCGGCGGCCGAGACGGCGGCGGCTGCGCACCGACTTCTCGAGGCCGAGGCGCATCTGCATGCGGCACTCGCCGCCGCAGAGCTGGCCCAGCGAGAGAGGGAGGCGGCTGACGTGGCGGCGGAGCGGCACGCTGCCCTCGCCGCCCTTACCGCCCAGCACACGCAGCTCTCGGCGGCCCTAGCAGAGCGACGTGAGAACAAGCACGCGCAGCGCGAGGCGATCGTTCAGATGGAGTCACGCCTGCGCTCCACGGCCTCCAAGATTGACGAAACCAGCCACTTGATCTTCCAGCTGGATGCGATCAACGCAACGGAGCAGGCGCGCCTAACCCTAACCCGACCCTTACCTAACCCTCACCCTCACCCTCACCCTCACCCTCACCCTCACCCTAACGCGATCAACACTACGGAGCAGGCACGCCTCGAGGCGCTGCGTGAGCAGCTGCAGGCCGCCGCCGCGCAGAACAAGCGGCAGCTCGCCACGACGCTCCGTGGCGTGCAGCTGCTGCGAGGGCCGAGTGGCCCCGATCCGAAGCTGCTCGCGATGAGCCAGCTGCACGTGCTCGGCGAGGTGCTCAGCTCGGCGCGCCATTGATGACCCCTGATGACCTCCGATGGCCCCTGATGGCACAACTTATGACCCCTGAGCTCGGAAAGGTGCTCAGCGCCACTGATGGCCTCCGAGCACCACTGATTTCCATCGAGCGTCATTGAGTGCCGATCGCCATCGAATGCCTCCCTCGAGTCCACTGAGTGCCACCGATCGGCATCGAATGCCATCGAGTCCGCTGAGTGCCACCGATTGCCTCCCTCATCAGGTGCTCACCGCCCTCTTCGAGCGGTTGCATACGCGCGACGCGGAGGCTGCCGCCCGCGAGGACGCGCTCATCGAGCTGCTGCGCGAGCACGGCGCATCGCTGCCCGCGGTGCTCGGAGCCGCGCCGCCCGCGCGCGCCGACTACCCGCAGCAATTCCCTCAGCCCGAAGCCGAGCCTGCCTTTGCTGCTGACTGAGAACCCACGCGGCGCAGCGCGCGCGCAGCTGTCTCTCGCAACGTGCCTTGAGGGGCGACACAGCGCCAGGCGAACTTCAAACACGCTGACGGCTTTAGACAAAGTTTGGGCTCGACGTGTATTGCCCTGCAGCCGTTGGTTATATGCAGCCGTTGCGTTGGGTGTATGGTGCAGCTGAGTTACGTTGGTTGGGGGGTGCATCTCTCCTGCATCGTGCGCAAGTGAAACTAAAGAAACTAAATTCCCGCGTGTGACTAATTCCCACGTCCCAGTGGACTCAGACATTATACTCTATCTTCTTCGAGATTTCCTTAAATTTACGCCGTGAATGTGTTGCCTGCGCCGCGTTGACACCCTTCTTGCGGTCATCGAAATCGTCACTATCAGCCGCCAATCGTAACTGTTGTGTGGACAGCTCAGGTGCGTTGCCCTTCACCTTCGCCCTTTCAGCCAGAACGCGTTCATAATTGACTTTGGATATGTCACGCACGATCTTGTTGAACGGATTGAAGGTGCCGAACGCCGCCTCGATCACCGCCAACAGCCTCTCCTGGTCGTTCGGGTCGAAGGTCTCCGCCTTGCCCGCGTCAAACTTCAGAAGCCCTAGCTCGAAGTCCTTAGAGACCTCCTCAGCCTTGTCCTTAGAGGTCAGCGACATCACTCGCATTCTATCGTGCACTATCGGTGTCAATTGCACGAAGACAAAGAGCTCAATCACGCACCACAGCCGAGACGCGTACGTGGGCCCCGCGAGCACGAGGAGGTGCTTGCAGCCCGAGATGAAGACGGGTAGCCCCGCGAGGCTCGCTTGGATGTCTCTCTGGTCCAGGCACGCCTTGTCGAGCCAGATGGTGACGCCGACGATGCCGCCATTGCCCTCGTCCGTCACCTTCCCAGCCGCCCCTGCGTGGGTTTGAGATCTCCTCTCCCCCTCTTCCGCCGCCCACTCTTGCAGGCGATCGAACTTGGCGTCGCCGTCGTCGGACCACGAGTGCGAGACGAAGGCGTCGACTTTGCCGAATCTCGCCAAGAACGTCTTATCTAACAACTCCTGGGTGGGCCAGCCGGGCGATGATTTCCAGTCATTGGCAACTGCTCCCGCCTTTCGCCCAGCGATCTCTTCGCGTTTTAGTTCAGCGAGAGGCAGCGCACGGAAGCGCTCGGTTCCCAGCTTGAGCGCCTCGGCGGGGGAGAGTTTGCCGATGAGCGCCGCAAGCGCCGTGGCCTTGCCTTCGGCCTCCAGCCTTTGCACGCTCGATTCGAGTTCCTTCAGGTTGTCTTCGGAGGACGAGAGCTCAGACTGCTCCTCTTGACTCAGCTTGCCCTTCGTATCTTTCAGTCTGAGCTCGTCCACGCGCAAGCGCAACACTGTAGCCTTTCTCCGTGTGGTCGCTGCCATGCCGGACTTGCCGAGCGCGCCGAGCCACGCCACGAATCGGCCGCGGTTGGCGGGCGTGAAGACGAGTGCGACGGCGAGGGCGACAGCGCTGTGAATCACATTCTGAATCGCACCAGCCTCCACCGGGTCCGGGCCATAGAGGTCAACCGACGGGACGTACAGCATCATGCAGAGGAAGACAACCAGATAAAGCAGCGCGACCCCGATGCATACGACGCGGAGCGTGAGCCACAGGCGAAGCAGCTGGCTGCGTGCCCCCTTTGTATACTCGAGGGTGAACTCCATCCACGCACTCTGTGCCGCGACGACGGCTCGCTCTTGCGCAGCCTCGAGCCCGCCCTCGAGCTCGTCCGGCTTTGCGGCTGCCTCTTCGGCATTCCGGCCGCCTCGAAGCTTGAGCTCATCCGGCTTCCCCAAAGAGGCCTGAGTGGTCCTCAAGTTGTGGTAGTAGACCACACCACCCCGGGTGAAGGCGAGGCGGAACGCGAACCACAGGTTGAGCGGCGGCATTGTCAAGACTCGTATTCTGAAGGCGCGGCTTTGTATTGCTACCGTAGCTTTGCTTTTTGATGTGCTTCGAATTGCTTTGAATAGGCCTGATTTGCATGGCCTCGAGGCCGCTTTCTCCTCCGCCGCTTTCTCCTCCGCTGCCATCGCTTCATCCAACAATTTGACTTGCGCTGCGTTTCGACACACGAAGCGCACGCTGACCGTGTCCCAGAAGAGCACACAGGCTACCGTGGCGATGAGGGCGAGGCCGCTGCTGCGGATGATGTTCAACGCAAACACGGAAAGCCCATCAGTGGACGCAGTGCTCGCGACGCTCCACAAGGGCACAAGAGCACCATACAGGGCGGCAGCGCTAAAGAAGACGCCCAAGACGCCCAAGATGTGAATGGGGGTGGCGTAGGTGGGGCGCAGCGCGAGCAGAATGACGGCCGCTCCCGGCGGCAAGGCAAAGTAGTAAGATACGATGTGGCTCGCGATGGGCGTGAGGTCAACGTCGATGACGTTAGCGAAAATCGGCGGAATTGCTCCCAGAGCCAGCAGCATCCAGCCCAACAATACGAGCGTGCCGCTCACGCGCAGCCGGAGCCGATCGGCCTTGGCCACCGCGTCCGTGAGCTTCTCGCGCGTGCGCTTCTCGGCGGGGAAGGTGGCGGACTTTGCATGCTTACCTTTGAATGAGTCTAAGCTTTTGAAGCCTTTCCACGAGTCGGACAAGACACCTGCGTCCTGTGCGGGTTCCTTCTTGCGACGGAGGCGGAGGCAGGCGAGGAGGGCGCAGAAGAAGGCGAGAGGAACGAGCCAGGCCGCTGGAATGAGGCCGCCGTAGAGGATGGCTGTCAGCGTGCGCAGCAGCTGCTGCCCTTTCGCAATGTCCGCCTCCATGAACGCGAGGTACTCGGCGGAGGCGGGCGCGCCGAGCTCGCACAAACACCGATAGCGAAGATAGCAGGGAGAGTCGAACCACCCATTCCGCAGATACTCGCGGCGCTTGGCGGCGCACTGCCGGTTAGCATAGGCCACTTGAGCTAAATCTCCGAATACCTTGGTCCTGTAGAAGTTGCTTGGGTACCCGCTCTGCCAATTCGTAAAGTTGGTCGTCACGCCCGACGCGCACGTGTCCCACCCGCCGCCGGGCTCCACGGCGCCGGCCGACTGGTAGAGCCCGATCCACACATCACCCATGCTGCGTGTGAGGCTCGCAATAAAGTCAGCCTCCGCGGTCGAGCGGATGCATGCAAGCGTCGCATTCTCACCGCACGCTGCCGCGCACCCCAAGGCGTTGAACCGTCCTGCGGTCACCTTGTAGCACTTTCCGCCCTCGTCAAAGCGCGCCCAGCCGCCAGGGCACGTGGCGGAGGCGAGCGCGACGTCTGTGAGCGCGATAAGGAGCACTGAGGCGGGGCGCTTGGCTGCCATGACAAGAGCGTTTCGTTCGACTTGACGAAGTTTGAACTTATTTCGACTTACCCCGACAGTACCTGGTGGGGTACTGAACTGAGCATTCGCCTCGTTAGGTACGTTCGGGTGAGACAAAAGACAAACTTTTCTACAGACTGAACATTTGGTGTAAAAGTGCCGCTTCCCACGAACATGTTTCTGACAAAAGCTCTTGAACGCAGACCGTAAACGCACTGGGGAAGCATTAGAAGCAGACAGAAAAACGCTCACACAGTCAGTCACAACGGGCTCGCCCTGGCCATGCCCCATACCGGCGATGCGGATCTGCGCCAACCGGGAGCGGGGAGGACAGATAGCTCTTAGCTGCCTCCACATGCGTCCCGACACTCGATCGACGTCCCGCCCCGCGCCCCCCGCGCCGGTCGCGAGAGCGCGTGGTCTTCTCCCGTCCGTTTGCATTCGGATTCGCCGAAGGGGCGATGTTTCTCAACTCTGAAGTCATTCGTGATACAGTCCCATACAGTTACAGATACAGCTGTGCGTATACAGTGCACCTCGAGCCTCATTCCTCATTGCAGCGGGCGCGCGCATGCCCTCAACGCTCAACCGGCCAGCCCTGCGCTCGCGCGGCCTATGTTGTTCCGGCTCTTCATACGCTCGCCGCCCGTGCCCGCCGCCTTGAGAGCATCGGCGACAAGAAAGGGCGAGGCGCCGGTGAGCGCGGTAGGTTGGAAGAGCGCGAGTGGCACCTCGAGCGCGGCGCGCACCTGATGAGGGAGGCAATCAAGGCATCATATGTGAGGTCATGAGAGGCCATTCGGTTGATGAGCACTTCGAGGGCGGCGCGCAGCGCACGAGCACACGCACGCGCGCGAGCTGCTCGGGCGGCGCGGGCGTCGACAGGAAGATGAGGCCATTGGGCACGTCGACCGATCGCACCAGCCCGAGGCCAACGCACTCGTGATCAGACCAGCCGCCGCTGCCGTCGGGCGCCGTCGCGGGCGCTTCTTCGTGCTCGGCCCAGCCGCCGCCGCTGGGGGGCACCGCCGTCTCCGCGCCTCCAGAAGCGCCCACGACGACGCGGGCGGGAGGCACGAGCAGCCCCACCAGGCTCACGTTGAGCGCCCGGAGCGTCGTTTTGAGCGCCCGGAGCGTTTGCTCGATGGGCAGAGCGTCGTTTTGAGCGCTCCCCTTGGCGTCAGTGCCGCCTTCCCCCACCCCCTTCCCGCCGCCGCCGCCGCCGCCGCCGCCGCCGCCGCCGCCGAGGTAGGCCGAGGGAAGCGCGACGACACGCTCGAGGGCATGCAAGGGCACCGTGTACGGAGGGGACGCGAGCAGGGCGCGGATCGCCGCCTGCCACGTGCCCGTCTGGTAGGCGAGCACGTCCTTGGGGAGCGCATGCACCTGTGGGGAGGCGAGGGCGCCGTGGTGAGCACGTGCATGCGGGTAAGGCGAGCACGTCCTTGGGGAGTGCACGCACCGCCGGTGGCAGGGCGCCCAAATAAGCGAGCAGCTGCAGCGAGCGGCTCTCTGCGGCGTGCGGCGCCGAGAGGGGCGGCAGCGGCGGCATCGGCGGCGGCGAGCCGAACTGTGAATTCACACTCGGCATCGGCGGCGGCGAGCCGGCCGGCGGCGCGATGGCCGCGAGCGCCGTGCTGAGCGCCGCGAGGCTCGGTAGCGGCGGCAGCCGGAGCACCATCCGCGCCGTGCTGAGCACCGTCTCGGGCAGCTCGAGCTGGGGCGCCGTGGCGGGCGCGGCGGCGGCGCTGGCGGACGAAGGACCGTCGAGGATGACGATGTGCGTAGGCGCCGTCGCGAGCGCCAGATCGGCGAGCAGATGCTCGCCGAGCCCCGTCACCCAGCCGCACGTGTTGATCACCAACGGTGCCAGCCGGAGCACGTCGGGCGCCGTGCTGAGCGCCCGCCGCCGTTCCTCCAGCAGGGACTGGACGCAGCGCACGTATGCAACCGGAGCGTCTCCGGGGGTCGACGCGCCGAGGAAGCGAGCCGCGCGCGCCGGGCGCACGTGCGTGTGTGGAGGCCCAAGCAGCGGCTCGCTCACGTCGTGCCAGCTCAGCAGGCCAGCTGGCCCCATCTCGGACTGGCCCGGATCGCATTCAAGCCAGCCGACACAGCCGACACAGCCGGAGCCCGCGCCGCCGGGCTGAGCGCCGTGTTGAGCGCCATGTTGAGCGTCGTGTTGAGCGTCATGTTGAGCGCCGTGATGAGCGCCCCACTCGCGCGCCTCGCTCAGCAGGCGATTGACGAGAAGCCGGCCGAAGGACGACTTGCCCGCATTACGGGCGCCACAGAGCAGCACGACCGCGCCGTGCTGAGCGCCGTGCTGAGCGCCGTGTTGAGCGCCCGCCGCGCCGACGGAGGCGCCCGCCGCGGCGGACGCGGGCGCCCAATACGGCGCCCGCACCGGCCGCGACTCCGAGCGTAACGGCTCGTCCTCGGGCGCCGTGCCGGGCGGCGGCACGCTGAGGGACCCTGCTAGCGTCTGGAGCGCCGCGGCCCACGCCACGGGGACGAGGGCACCCAGTCCACCCAGTCGTCCCTCGGCGCCGGCGCACGGCACCCCCTTGAGCAGACGAATGCCCAGGCGCGCCTCCTCGACGGAGCCGTTGTTGCCAGCTGCGGAGGCGGCGCGCCCACGTCCCGGAGCGGAGGGTCTCGGATCGTCGATCGGATCGTCGAGGTCATCCTCGCCGTCCTCGCCGTCCTCGCCGCCCTCGCCGCCCTCGCCGCCCTCGCCATCCTCCAGCTCCTTTGCTTGCCGCTTTCGCTTACCAGAGTTATGTGCGGTAGCCGCCTCGAACCCTATGGACTCTGAGAGGCTGCGCAGGAGCACGCGAGCTCCGCAGCTGATTGCCGACGGCGTCTGCAGCACCGCGGTCAAGCCGCCGGCGGGAGAGTGCAACGTGAACCAATGCTCGTCCTCGTCGTCGCTCGCGGGTGCGAAGTCATAGCCGAGGATGCGGATGCGCCCCGACAGCACCCGAATGGCCACGTGGCCCACGAGTGGAGTTGCCTCCAGCGGGTGCACGGTCATCTCCTGGATCTGCGACGTCGCGGCCATTCTCCCTCGTGGACGGCCCACGTCGTCGCAATTCCCTCGGTTCGATGACGTGAACAATCAGAGCTTGCTCAAGTCGACTCTCCGCTTCAAGAAAGAAGTTTCATTCAACGCGCGAAGCCGAGCGCCCAGGGAAGGCTGAAAAAGAATGGCTGCAAGCCTGGGGCGCGTGCTGGCAGCCGCTTGCCTCCTGACGGCAGCCAACGGACAGGCGATTGGTCAACCGAGCCCACCTTCGTGGCCCGAAGTATCTTCGGGCGATTCATCGTCGGGCGACGCATCTTCAGGTGACGCATCTTCGGGCGACGCCTCAGGAGACGCATCATCTGGTGACATGTTTTGGACTGATCCATCCCCATCACCGTCACCCGGCACATCCGCATCGCCATCACCCGATCCATCGCCACATTCACCTCTGCCGCCGACAGTGCCGCCACCGCCCTCGCCGCCGCCGCCTTCGCCCTCACCACCTCCTCCCGCCCAAC
>ENA-UOXG01001031-UOXG01001031.1-mixed-culture-metagenome-genome-assembly--contig:-NODE-1031-length-18706-cov-45.427430_pt1 | contig 18706 bp, 14 predicted proteins | sample MGYA00238159_ERZ761634 | MGnify/ENA primary metagenome ERZ761634 (study PRJEB28908, sample SAMN08776845) | mixed culture metagenome | isolation source: Freshwater growth medium | place: USA... | reverse complement strand
TACGTATCCTGATAACAAACCCCCCCAAACTCGATAACAAACCCCACGTCACCCGACTCAACGGGGGGCTGCGGCCGTTGAGTCGGCCGCTGATTCGGTCGTCTCGCGGTCGCTCGGGTGCGTTGGTGGGTTGGGATGGTTGTGAGGTTCGTCTGTGTGTCCGTGTGCCCGTGTGTGTCCCGGCTCCCCCCGGTGTCTTTTTACCGGTACTGTACTGTACGCAGTTTCATTCGTTTCCGAATTCACTGAAACCGCGTCGCGGCTCCCACTTTTCCAAAGGTGTTATTACGGACGCATGGCAAAAGGACCCTGGCCAACCCTCGGCCAACCCTCGGCCTTCTTGCAGTGGGTCGCACAGACAGACTCGGGCGGTCTCTCACGTATGCCAAACCCAGAACACCCTCGTGCCTTATTGCCTGCCCTCTACTGTCGTGGGAAATGGCTGCACTTCATGGGGGACTCTTCGGTTCGAGGTCTTTACCTGGCGTTACACCAGCACATCGTTAGGCGATTCGATCATCAGCCAGCTGGTGTGATGGACATGAGTCTTTGGAACGGCGGCTCACAGTCGTATTCAACGTATGGCTGGGTGGACGTGGTCCTAGAGGAGCATGCCCCGCAACAGTGGCTCGAGGTGGCAGCGCATGTCGGCGTTGGCGTGAGCTGCCCCGATCCGTGCACATGGGGCGCTTGGGCCGAAGGACGGCCTGCTCCTGACCAGAGCATTCATCTTCACGGACACTGGTGCAACAAGACGTCTGGTGGGACGACACGTGAGCGGATGCGCCTGACGTACCAACAGCTGACACGAGCCAAGTTCGTGCCCGCTCTCTTAAGCAGCATGCAGCAGGAATGGCACGATTCCTCTTGTGGTGGACCGGACGCCATCTTGTTGTCACTCGGTCCTTGGGACATGGCTAATCGGACGTCAAAAGAGCAAGCGCGGCCGCTGTTGCTAGAAAGCCTTCGCATGCTGCGCAACGGTCACCGCAACGTTGCCTACGCCAGCCCGACCCACCCCTGGGAGGTGGGCTGGACACAACAACATTGGAATGCCTTCGACGCCAAGTACCGTCGGGATCATTATGACTGGATGCGTGAGCTTGTGGACGAGGCCAATGCCCAGAGCTTGGCCAAGAGTAGCATCCCACCGCCGATGAGCGCGAGGTCAGAGGAAGGTGTCAACGGCAAGGGCTCTTTTGCCCAAGTCCATGATGCGCGGATCCGGTACTTCGACCGCATGATTGATCCGTCTGCTCTCCTCCCGAAGCCATGCGTGGCACCGCCGGCACCATCGGAGCCGTGCCACGCCTGGCACCCCCCTCATGCGGTGAATGTGGGCCTTCTACCATCTTTGCTGCACGTGTGGCTCGGGGCAGACGGTGTGCACGGAATCAACGCCACTGGCACAGCTGATGGCACGGTGGGCGGCCGCAAATTGAGACTTGCCACGAGAATGAGACCAGAGGTCCAAGGCCGGATCTCCTCGCGCGGCAACGCACAATGCTGCTGCACGAGGCCGAATGCTTCCGCCTTCGGCGTCTACCTCAACACCGAGCAAAGCAGAGCAGATTGGGCGCGGGGCCACCCCGAGCCGACCTCGTACTGGGCCAACGAGTGTCCGTAATGATCGAACCTCAGGACGGGATGGATCCTCGCCTCAATGTAAGCCGTATGAGTTAGTTTGAGTGTGATGCCTGATCCGCGAGCCGCTGATGTACTGATGCGCGCTCCGTCCGTCAGGACCGTCCAGCGGCTCCCAGATGGAGGTCCCCGCCCCTGGGCCGTGGTTTGTTTTCCCAGCCCCCCCGGCGTCGTCCAAACAGAACGACATTGCAGAACGAACACCCTCTTACCGGCGGTAACTTGATTCGTAGGTGCGCGCTGACCGCGGGTCGGCGCGTGGGAGGGGGGAGCGGGGAGCGGAGGCGGGAGGGGGAGGGAGGGGGGTAAATCCGTAATTACGTAACAGAACGCCCCAAACGGCGCCCATTGCCCCCCCCCTGTGGGGTGGGGGGTCGCCCGGCATGCTTCTGCCCCCTCAGTGCAACGTTAAGGGAGACCGCATGTTCTTGATCCTGAGCCTTCTACCCGGAGTTCGCCAACGACGCGTAACCACACGATCCAGGCTCCCTGAGCGACCCCGGTAATTGCGTGACGAAACCATTCATTCAAATGAATTAAATCCTCATGAATCCTGCATAGGACCTTCCTAAAGTGTGCCCAACTATGAAAGGGACATAATTGGATATAAGTAACATGTCTCCGCGTGCCCTGAAGGCATCTGGGTCGATGGTCGGGTCGACGAGCCGGGAGGGTCGAGTGACGCGCCCAACAGTGGAGCTTACGTACACGTCGCACCAGGGGGCTTTGCTACCGTGCGCTTCCGTGAGCAAGGGCCTCACCCTCAGGACGACGTCGAGGACGAGTCCTCGCACAAAATCGCGTGGGGCCAAGGGCTTGGCCAAGGGCTGCATGTGGCCAAGGGCGCCACAGGGTCCCGACGATAGTACAATTGGCTTCCCACGCCGAGCGACCGACTGTAGGCGTGCGAAGCGGTTCCCACCCTGGGAGCGGGAGCTATAATCTGCGCGATCGGGCGATCTGGTCCCTTTGTGTCCGAGGGCGCTCACAGATCGAAGGATCATCTCATTCTGAGCACGACCAGCCGAGACGCTTGTTACGCCCCTCCTAAATACTCAGTACATGCAGCATGTAGAGGAGAGGAACGGAGGAATGAGGGAGTGTCATAATCAACTGATGACATCACAAAAACTGAGCGACCAAGTTTTTACCGAAGCTTCTCCACCACCCACGCGCAGTTCCCGGAGATTTTGCGTCGCTGTGAGCCAATTCTTCCTCTAAAGGTATCCGCCCCATGTCTGGACCCAGACACGAGACACCAATGCGAAGTCAAACGATGATTCCCGTGCCGGCTGTCGGGCCAACAGAGGCTGAGGGTGAACGAGCTACGGTGCAGCACAACCATGCTGTATCCTTGGCAGATCGCCGGTTGGTGCCGGAGGTGCCCATCGGGCTCACAAACAGTTTGTCGATGGATGGCTCTGCGCCAACAGAAGAGGCTGGGGGGGGTCAGCCAGAGGGGGTGGCGGAAGCGGAGGAGCATTCATCGGCCTCCGCACCGTGTTACGAGCGGTCGATGCGGGAGGCTCCGGCTGCAACTGATTGTGCGTCGGTGCTCGCCACTGTTGAGGACGACTCACCCGCGGCCGCTCAGCCGTGGTGCATCGGCGGCAGCGTCCCAGGCGAGTCAGCGCCCACGGAGATACAGTTAGCCTTGAGCGTGTCCGACGAGGACGCGTCCGAGGAGGCGGTCGCTCTCGCCGGGGAAGCTAGCCAGCTGTCAGTAGAAGGCGCCGCATCAGCAGATGCTCATCTCGCCACCACCGAAGGCCTGGCTGCGGGCGCCGCGTATGGCAGCCAGGTGGAGGTGAACGCCAACGGTGTGGCAGAGTCGGCTGACGGCGGTCGATACACGCCGCGCCTGCGCAAGGCGTGCGATCTGTGCCATGAGAATCGTCTCAAGTGCACCATGCTGCCCACAGGCTGGTGTGAGCAATGCACGGTGCGCGGCATCGAGTGCAAGCGGCGCATGGAGAGAAAGCGTGGCCGGCCACGCGTGACGGCAGATAACATCGTGCAGCTCGTGCAGCGCCGGGCCGCCGCGCGCAAGCAGCAGCTTCCGGGCGGCGCGTCGGGCCGCGTGCACAATGCCGCCGCACGTGAGATAGGCGCGGTGCCACAAACGGGAGTCTTTCCAAGCTTTCATGACCCTGCCATCCAGGCGGCATACGTTGCGGGGATACAGGCAGCGACGCAAGCGCAGCAGCAGCAGGCGGCGGTCATGATGCAGTACTACGGGCCGGCGCACCCGCCCTTTCACATGTCACCCGTGCCACAGTGCTCTCATCTCATGGCGCCCCACGGCGTTCCGCCTTTCGGCGCCCCTGCCCACCCTGCCCACCCTGCATTTGGCGATTCGTCGCAACCCTTTTTGGCGAACGCAACGATGGCGGGCCAGTACGGTGTGGGCGGCATGGGCGGCTCGGCAGCCTATCAGCACTACGCCGCGATGTACGCCCACTTTCAGCAGCAGCAGCAGCAGCAGTCGCCGCCCCCGGGGTACTCGGGCTACGCTCAGCAGTCGGCATACAACCCGAGCGCAGTAGCAGCGGCAGCGGCAGCGGCAGCGGCAGCGGCAGCGGCGCATGCGGCGGCGCAGGCGCAGGCGCCTGGGGCGGCATCACTGGCGCCGGACACGCCCTCCACGGCGGGGCCAGCAGGGCATGCTCATGCATCGAGCCACCTACCTCAATGCATGCCGGCGCCGGCCATGAATGCCAGCGCGCAGCCGTGGGTCTCTTCCAACGTGGCCCATCCGGGCTGGAAATGACATCCCGCCCCGCACCAGGCTCGCAAGCAGGTTTTAGCTAACGCCGTTTTATTGATCGCCGCACTATAGTATTACGCGCCCCATGTACGCGCCCCCAATAAAACTGACGTATTCGAAGATATTTTGTGGTCGCGCCAAGGGTTGCGCATAACAAGCGGAGTCGTGTTTTGTATAGTTTGCCAGCGAAATTGAGTAGTCCGAGCGAGTGAGTACTTACAGTACTTGTGTTGACCGAGGGGATCGGATGGGGAGCGGAGCCGTCCTTCTTGTTCTTGAGACGGTGGTGTGGTGAGCGCGGGGGGACCGCGACGAAACTTACTGACTGACTGTATAGTTTGCGTCTAACGGGACAAAACGAACAGTACATACGGCGTAGTTCCGACTATGTCTCGCACGCCCACAGCCACGCTGACGGCCCAGCAGAGTGGTCGCGCGACGGGGAGTGGTCTCAATCGATGAGCGAGTGCTGGCTCACAGTCGTTGCACTTCGCTGCTGCATCTTGATGATGATCCCTTCTGCCCCCTTGAGCTCCTCCCACGGGACCTTGGTATTAAGCTTGCGCTCGACGCCGGCGCACACGTAGCGCAGGATGATGCGCTTCGAGTCGCTCGTCTCGAGCACGGCGCCAACTGCCTCCGCGCATGCATCGAAGGCCGCCTGCAGCAGCGCGTCGGTCGAGCTGATCGCCCCCACCTGGATGCGCAGCACCATCTCGGGTCGCCCGTCGTCCAGGATCAGGCGAAGTGCCAGCTCACCGACCTGCGCGCCGCCTGCCGCTGCCGTCGCAGGCACGGGCGCCGGCACCACCTTGGCCTTCGGGTACACGAAAGTGCTGCTTGGGGCGGCAGGGGTCGACTCGGGCAGAGTACTGTCAATCTTCCACGACTTGCCATCAAATCGAGGCAGCTTGGCGCCTTCCTGCGCTCGTCGCGCGGGGCGGCGAGTAGACGAGGAGAATTCATCAGGAAGATTCGTTGAGGAGATCAGCTCAAGGGGCTGGGAGGGGCCCTTGGTCAGCTGCGCGAGGAAGTCATCGTCATCGAGGGCGTCCTCGATGACGTCAGGTTCGAAGTGCTCATCGAGATCGGGATCGAGATCGGGTTCTAGCTGGCCGAGCCGCATGTGCTTGGGGTCGCCCTTCAAGCGTCCCGACCGATGGCGCCGCTCTGCACTCGCAAGCCAATGCCTCATCCACAGGGCAACGAGACCGACGGCCAAAATGCCGAGCGCCATGGCAGCCAGAAGTCGTCGGCTCGTGCCCGGTGCGCTCGGGTCACGACGGAAGAGCACGCGCAGGGGCGTGCTTCCGTCCAGTGCACTGGGGGGCGGTACGACGAGGAGCTCTGAGACGAGCGTGAGTTGATCGGCTGCCTGTGCAAGGGCGGCAAAGACGGCTGCCTCGTCCGCTGCCGGCTGCGGCACCAGCCCCACTGCTCCACCCATCGTGAAGGCGTCAAAGATGACGTAGCGCTGGCCATACACCTCTCGCACGGACAACTTGCTCGGATGGCAGCGCGCCTGCTCGGCACATGCACGCTGTGTGCCCAGCATCTTCACAAACTCGGCGGCGTTGCCCGACCACGGCTGGCTTGGATCCAGACGCGCCTCGAGCCGTGTCCAGCCGGGCGGCAGCGGCGGCGGCGCATTCGTGGGTACGTAGGCTGAGAGAGCACTCCACCCGAAGCTGGGCTGAGCTCCCTGGAGATTGGGCTGAGCTCCCTGGAGATTCGTCGCGTGCAGCTGGAAAGCGCATCCGGGCGGTGGGCAGCGCATCCCGAGCTCATCGTGAGTGCTCACGTTGCGCAGCGACGAGGCGACGAGGCGCACATCGCCGCTCGTGCCGCCGCTCGTGCCGCCTCTCGTGCCGTCACCAGCCAGATGGACGCTGCCATGACTATCGACCTCCGCCGTCGCCGTTACGGGCGCCGTGACGGGCGCCATCGCATGGCCGGCGACGGCGCGCGTCACCAGCAGGTCCCAGGAGAGCCCGGGCCGGCACGTTCCAGCATTCTTCGCCCACGAGACGCGATACGACGCCGAGCTCGTCGCCTGCACCAGAGGCGCCTCTAAGAGACGATCACCGGCTGGCCCAGGCAGCAGCAGCGCCGTGGAGCGCGAGGCGGGGGAGGAGTGCGGCCCTCGCTGCGCGATCAGACGGAACTCGTAGCCCGTGTACGGATCGAGCGAGGTGATCAGCAGTGCATGTCCGCTCGCGCTCTCCGCCGTTGCCGCCGCAGACGTGGGCTGCCGCGCTGGCGGCGTGACCGTGGACGAGGACCTGCGGCTGGGCACGCTCACGTCGACCGTTTGAAGGATGGTCCAGGTGCTTCCACTGATTGTCGAGCGCACCTGGAGAGCTAGATGGTCCTCGTGCTCGCAGCCACGCCGGCCGGCAGGTAGCCTCAGCATGATGGCGTCGCACCGTCCACTGGGGGGCGGCAGGTACGTTGGCGGCTGTGGGGGATCGAGGTCATTGTCGCTTGCGGGCGTGGAGATGAGCAGCGGCGGCGAGGGTGTTCCCCAGCCCAGCAGCGCCTGCGATGCCACGCGGATGGTGTACGATACGCCGCCGTCGAGTCCGTCGAGTCTCACCTCCTGCTTGCTCCCGTCGACGAGGACCGACTGCCACGCGTCGGCGGCACTCGACGGCTCACGTAGTGCGAGCGTCGACGCCCACTCGACTCGATGGTTCGATAGAGGCGTGCCGTGCGCCTCTGGGGCTGCCCAGCGGAGGGTGAGGGCATCACATGTGGGTGTGCTGACGGCACGCGGCGGTTGGGCATGTACGGGCGTCTGGGTGGTTCCAAGCCTCACGCTGAGCGCCTCCGAGAAAGCCGACCAGCCCGCACCGTTCTTCGCCTGTAGCCGCATCTCGATCGTGCTCCCCTCCCTGCAGATGGGACCGACCTCACCAGTCCCGAACCCATGGAAGCTCGTCGAGTCTGCGCCGAGCGCAGCAGAGGTGATCCACTTGGCGGTGCCTTCCACGCGTACTTGGAGCCGATAGTCGACGATCGCGCAGCCCGTGCTGGGCGCCCAGGTGAGCATGAGTGCGTCACAGCTGACCGCGACGCTCCCGATGGGGAGTGGCGGCAGGGTGAGGCCTGTGGGCTTTGCGGGCGGTGCTCCGAGCTCGCTCGTCACTGGCTGACTCGCGCCCGAGAGGGCGCTCCATGGGCCCTCTCGGGAGACGGCGTACCGAAGGAAGAAGCGAAGAGCGGTCTGCGCGGGAAGCCCGGAGATGGTATGGACGAAATTGGTATGCCCAACCAAAGGCGGACGGAGGCCCGTGGCGAGTGCCGTCAGCGCCCCCTGCGCCGGCGGGATGGTTGGGAAGGTGCCGGTCGGAGCTGCCGGCGACACCTCGGCCGCACGATAGAAGATGGCCCATTCGGCGCGCTCGGCGTCCGGTGGCGGATGCCACGTGAGCTTGAACTCACCGCACTCTGTGGAGACAGCCACGGGCGCGTCCGGCACAGGCGGCTGAGCACGTGCTCGCAGAGCCTGGGATGCCGGGAGCGAGCGCGGGGGCAGACGCCCTTCAAAGGTGCACTTGATCGACGGCGGCGTGGGGAAGCCGCGGGCGGTGTACCCAAAGCCCCCGTCGCCGTCCGCTGTCGCATCGAGCACAAAGTCGATTCGGGTGGGCCAGGACGGGTCAGGAAGCGCAGTAGCCTGCCACATCTCGTCCACCCGCACAGCCACGGATCCAAAGTCGAGCTGCACGTGCGCCCCAGCCGCCCAGCCCTCGGCGATTAGCACCTCGGCGCGGTAGCCACCACCCCAGTCCTCGAGCAGCTGCCACGAGGCGCCCGCGCATGCTTTGAGCTGATAATGGCACTTGATCTCGAGCGGCTGCTCGAGGTGCTGCATGAGGACGTCGGCGGCGCCGAGCAGGTGCACCTCAAAGGCCTTGCCGCCTCGAACGCTGATTGCCCGCGCCTCATCCCCCAGCGCAAACGTGAGCGTGGCGCCCGAAGTGAGCATCAGCTCTGCGCCGTCCACTTTGGCCACCCGGAGCGCCAGAGCCCCCGCGTCCGAAGGCCAAGTGATGCGGATGAGACTGCGCGCTTCCCAAACCTTCAGGCGTACCTGCGCGACGACGACGCCCTCTGCAGAGGCCGAGCCGCGTTTCGAGACCGTTGCGCATGCGGGGTCGGGCGGCGGCGGCGCTCCCAGCAAGCCGAGCGCCGCGCCCCGCGCGTTGCAGAACGTGCACGTCTTGCAAGAGCAGCGCAGGCAATGTGAGCCCGCTTGCTTGGCATTGCAGAACGGCTCGCAGCTGGCGACGCGAACGTCATTGGTATCGAGCGGCGTACAAGACGACGCCGACGCCGGACGGTCCCCTCTACCCTCTTCGCCTGCGCCCCCGCCGTCACAGAAGCTGCAGCGCTTACACCGGCACAGGGGGCAGTGGTCCTGCGGGTGGTCATCGTTGCAAAAGCTCTCGCACGCCTCCACAGCCGCGTCGGCTGCACTTTGCGGCGTGCACGAGCGCTGTGCCAAGCAAAAGCCGCACGCCTTGCAGTCGCAGCGCGCACAGTGGACCGAAGCGTGCTTCTCGCTGCAGTACTCCTTGCAGCTCTCGACTTTTCCGTCATCCCTCAACGCGGAAGTGCACATGATCGTGGGGCCAGACCTCGGTGTCAAGACATCAGCAGCTGGAGAGGCGCCTGGTGCCTGGCAGATGCTGCACATCTGGCAGTCGCACCGTTTGCAGTGCGTCGACGCATGCTGATCCTTGCAGTACGATTTGCAGCTCTTGACCTTACCGTCGTCTTTGGCTGTCGGCGTGCATTTCATCTCAACCGACAGCTGCGCTGCCGTGCAGAAGGAACATTGGCGGCAGGCGCACGTAGGGCAGTGCTCCTCCTTGCGCTCCTCCTTGCACCATTTCTCGCAGCTCTCGTGAGAGAGGTCGCTCGGAGTGGTAGGCTCGCATCGCTGGGCTGCACTGCACGACGGGCACAGAATGCATTCTGAGTGTGAGCAATGCACGGCTTGGGAGCACCATGAGGAGCAGCCGGTAGCGCCCGGAGGCGGCGGTGCGACGTTCGGTTGCGAGTGTGCGCCGCGCAGCAGCTGCTTGTCCTCATCCTCCTCGTCCTCTTCGTCCTCCTCGTCAAGCTCTGCTGCTTGGGACGCCTCCGCTGCCAACATCGCCGCCCTTGCTCCCGACGCCGCCCTCGCCGCCGACGACGCCGCCTCCGCCCGCGCCGGGACTGGAAGCCCACGCGGTACCTCGACCGCGATCGCCGCCGCCGCCTCAAGGACGATTAGAGCGAGTCGGAGGGCGGACATCCTCCGTCTCGCGGACGGTGTCATACAAAAGCCTGTACCAGTTGTGAGACTTCAGTAGTTCCTCGAGACGCAATTCTCATACGCGGGCGCGCGCATGCATGCACTGAAAAACCACACACGTACTTGTTGGGAGGAGGAACGGAGAGACCCTTGAGACAATTGCACTGACGAAGTTCGAGCGCCCTCGTGAGCAAGCTCCATCGCGCGCTCGTGTTGAGGACCAGATCCAAATCGCCCTCTCTCTCGCCTACAAAACCGCTGGGTTCGCGAGAAATAGAAAGACCAAGCCGTACCATGGTTTGCACAGTCCTCGGTCACGTGACGCTGCAGAACGTGCCACCTGAAGGCGCGGCCTTCTATGCCGACGGCCTCGGCGCTAAGGTTGCGACGGGCGACGAGGTTCCGGACGATGGCTGCGTCAGAATCAACGTGGGCGACCACCAGCTAGTGCTCGCTGGAGGCTCACGCGAGGGCGCGGGCTCCAGCTGGTGCGGCCACATCGAGTTTTGGACGCGCGAGCCGCTCGATGCACTGCAGGCGCGCGTTGCGCCGCTGCTCGACGAGGATTCGCTCACCCGGCACGACGACACCCCAGATGACCGCCTAGTGATCAACTGCCCTTATGGCAACCTGCTCATCATCCGGCCTGCGCCCGCGACTGCTGAGGTGCGCGGCGCGCCGCCCGGCGGCTACGGCAGCCTCGTGTCCATCTCGCGCGTCGTGTGTAAGGTGCGTTGCGGCACCACCGCAGCGATTCGCGCCTTTTGGATCACAGTGCTGGGCAGCCGGGCCGAGCACCACACTGTCGCTGGCGGACGCGTCTCTTATTGCTCGGCGCCGTTCGGCTCGGGCCAGCAGCTCATCTTCGAGGAGCGGCGCGACGAGGACGGCAATGACGTCATGGCGCCGCTGAGCCTCATCAACGTCGAGTCCGAGGCTGTGACTGAGAACGCCACCAACGGCAGCCCGCTCAGGACAACGCTCTCAGCGGCATCCCCCGAGGCGGCTCCGTTGGGGTTGGCGTCGGCACAGCGCATCACAATGTACCTGCAGAGCCGGGAGGCCTTCCGCGTCGCCTTCATGGCTGCCGCCGCTAAGAAGCTCCTCGACCCCGGCTCTCTGGATTGGTCTGAGGTGGAGGAGCGCGTCGAGTTCGGCGTGCAGCCAGCGCTCGATGCAGCCGGGCTCGCGCGCCTGGGTGGTGGGGTCCTCCTGCTCTGTCGCACCATCACACACCCCGAGTGCCCGCGCGGCTGGGGACGGCGCTGCGGCACTGGCCGGTTGCCAGGTGGCTTCGGCGCGCCGGCGCGCGAGCGAGTGTCACCAGCGTCGGCGCCAACACGGGCCGCAAGCCAGGGCGCGGGCGCCTTCGAAGCACGGGCGGCTCGGCCCAGCACGGGCCGTGGCCCACATCCAAGCGACGCGGCGGCGCCTCCCTCGCCCGCCAATCCACTCAAGCGACGCGCCTCGAGGGCCGGTCTGCCGAGGTAATTGCAGAGGTCATCACGCGCCACGTTCTCGGCCGGCGCGCCATCTGTTCAGTGCACTGACGCAATGTAGGCGCCACAGCAACACAACAACACACGAGGCACGAGGCTCTTGGTGCAGCTCCACGGCAGCGCCGGGCGGACGTGGCTCGCATTCACTACTATGTGCTTTTGGAAAGCTTTGGAAAGCGCGCTGATGAGCGCCGGAGCTTGATGCCGTGCTTTTCACAGGGCTTTTCGCTTACGGAATCGTCCGACGGATTTCGCGTGGCGTGCGGGGACGGTGGATTGCCGTCCTGTAGTTGTTTATCTCGCGAGGCGTAACGAGACACAGAGGATTAATACACAACGTAGTTACACGCTTATACAAATTGCCTTATATTAGTTATAAACTTACGATCATGAACTTATACGATGGTATTTATACAACTTAATATATATATAATATAGACCCGGTGGACAAGGACCGCCAGCCGGATCGATGTTGTCCGTCGCTCGTCGACCGAAGTCGACCGCCGGCGCCGGGGCGGGGACGACGTGTGACGGGACCGAGCCGGGTCGCGGCGCGCCTGAGACGGTGAGGCGAGACGCGCATCGGAATGATTCGGGCATTGCCGGACCACGCAGGGCTCGCGGGGTCGCGGGGGCCGCGCCCCCGCGGCGTTATTACGCGGCCGCGCCCGGCGTATACTCTATACTGCCGTCCGTGTATTTGTACTTTTCGAGAACGAGATTAGATGTGATCCATGCACGAGTTTACTTTCGATGTTCACACCTGGGCACGGCACGAGCATTCACAAAAATCTATTCAGACGACTAGTTCAGCAACTGAGAAGCATTGCTGCTGCTGCTGCTGTTTCTGCTGCTGCTGCTGCTGCTGCTGCTGCTGCTCGACACCTGAACGCTAGCATCTACGGCGCTTCCTGCTTGCGCACTGCTGCTGCTCGCAATCGCATTGCTGCTATCGTCGGCCTTTGCGACGACTACGCTCGCATTTGCCATGCCACCGCCAGCGGGACGCACGGGTGCCGCCTCGAGTGGCACCAAATGGCCGCGGGCCTCCATCGCGTTGTCTCGAACGTCGACCGCGGGCGAGGCGTTGATGCTCCAGAAGGCGAGCAACGCGAGGAAGCCTAGGACCGTGAGCGTCCGCTTCACCTTTGCTGAAGGTGGCTCCTCGGGCTTTTTGAATGGGCTGCGAGAGAGAGAGAGCAAGAGAGCGCACGGAGCATCATGAGCGGACGGAGTTCGATGGCATGGCGCTGGCAAGCGGTGCGTTGTCGGTTGCGGGCGGCACACTTATTCTTGATGTAGTAGTCAGCGTCCATCTGTGCAAATGAGCGGCACCTTTACATGTAGTGGGCGCTCGCACGGAACAAAAAGCGAAGGACAAGGGTGTGAAATCTTGTCCGTCTCAAGCGCGCCTCAAAAACGCATCGCGCACTGTAGCGCACCGTACGGGTGGATCGCTTTCACACTGTGCTATTTTCCCAGCATGTTCACACCAGGCAGGGCAGCTTGCTTTTCTTCTGGACGCTCCTGGGCAGCAATTGCCTGTACATGTAGCGCAACAAATCCAAGCGCACGCCAACGACATGCCGCCTGTTCGCGTGCCGCCTGCGCAGCGTCGCGCGATCCGCACTGGAAGCTCGCCCAAGCCCGGCCCTCGGCCCAGCTCGCTCCCTGCGGCATCCCCCGCAGCGCCAGCCGGCCAACCGACGCCCGCTTCCTTTCCCACCTGTTTCTCAGACCTGCAGTGCATGATGAGCGCCATTTTTGGCACCGATCCCGACAAGCCCAAGGAACTCCAGGAGCGTTTTTCCATCAACCTCGGCAAGAAGTACGGCGAGGGCGGCTACGGCGCCACCTACTCCGCCGCCGACAAGAGCACGGGCGAGCAGCTAGCCGTCAAGATCCTTGACATGCGCAAGGTGCGCATCGAGACGATCCAGAAGGAGGCCCACATCCTGGAGACGCTCCAGAACCCCAACGTAATCTCCGTGCGCGGCCACGGCGCCGGCTACGGTGGCAAGCATAAGGATCACTACTTCATCTTCATGGAGCTTGCGAGTGGTGGCGAGCTGTTCGACCAGGTCATCGACCGCGGCGCGGACGCGATGCCTGAGCCGTACGCCCGCGGCTTCTTCTGCCAAATGCTCGACGGCGTCAACTACTGCCACATCGCCGGCGTCGCGCACCGCGACCTCAAGCTCGAGAACGTGCTGCTCAACGCGGAAGGAAAGCTCAAGCTCATTGATTTTGGCCTCTCGCACGTCTACCCGGTTAACCGGTCGACGGGCTTCGTCGACCGGAGCAAGCCGCTGCGCGACGTGTGCGGGAGCAAGTCGTACGCGGCGCCCGAGGTCCTCGCGGCGAAAGGCTACGACGGCTTCGCCGCGGACATGTGGTCGCTCGGCGTGTGCCTCTTCGCGATGCTCAGCGGCTTCTTCCCTCTCGACGAGGCGACGGAGCAGGACTGGAGGTTCCCGAGGCTGCACGTGGCGCAGAGCCACGGCGCGTCGACGGTGCACACCGTCTACGGCTTCTACAGCCGCACTGCGCGCCACCTCTCGCGCGAGGTCGTCGATCTGCTCGACGGGCTCCTGAGGATCGACCCGTCACGGCGCATGACCATGGCCCAGTGCCGTGAACACCCTTGGGTGACTGGCAAGCCTCTCGAGATTTCGTTGGACCAGGGCTCCTACAACCCGCACCAAATGATCGACGGCGAGGACGGCCCCGTCTACCGCGGCATGGGCGCGGTCCCCTCTACTTGGGAGGATGGCGCGGCCCCGATGGATGATGACATGCCCGTCTGTAAGCACGCTGCGAAGCGCGCTGACGTCGCCGCTGCCGCGTGCTGCTGACGCCGCGCGCCTGCTGCGGCAGCCCGAGTGATCGCGCGCGCGCACCTTGCTGAGGCCACCGCGCCCGCCTGGCTGTCCTGATCTCCACGCGATCTCCGCGCGATCTCCGCGCGATCTCCGCGCGATTCCCGCCCTCACTCATGTGCTTCCATACCTACCCCCTTATTGGCTCTGTCCCGTGCAGACCGTTCGTTGGGAGGCGTCATGGGCGCGCCGGTGGAGGGTGCGACGTTGCCAGGGCTGACGCGGCAGAAGGGCCATGGCGCGCCGTCGTTTTGGGGCTCGCTCGACTGCGACGATATTGAGTTGTCGTGAGGGGCTACGTGCTCGACATCATGTGCATGTAGGAAGGCATGTGGCGCATGCGATCTGGACCTGACTCTTGTGCGTTCAAGCGGTGACTCAGCAGGGCGAGCTTGCACTCGTGCTACCGTCCGGAAGTGGCAACGACAGCATGGGGTGAGCCAGAAGCGCGCGGTGGAGAGGCACGCTAGTCGCGAGGGGCGACAGCCTTATCGGTGGCAATGGGTCAAGCAGCGTGATCTCTGTGACTCGGAAGCGAGACTCGGTCCAAGAGTCGGAAGGTGCGTCCAGGAGGTTATTGCGCACGCGTTACGTTTGTCAGAGTGTGCGCATGTGCTGCCGTGCCCGCTGCCGGTGCGCGCACCGGAGCGTGCAGCGACCGGACGACCCGCGCCGCCCGAAAACTGGATCGGGAATAGGATCTTCGGCGGGTTGCGTTGGTTCGATTGCTTCGCTTGAGCGTTGAGGATTTATCGTAAGGAGTAAAGGATTTATCGTAAGGAGTAAAAGTAAGGTAAGTCGTCGTCAGGATCATTATTATCATAATATTTTTTATCAAAAGCGACGTGCCATCGATGACGCAAGCGAGTCAGGTAGTGAGAGTGTTTACTATCGGACCGCTACATTACGGTACATCTGTGTTGCATAGATGTACTACGTAGCGGGGTAGGGGCTGCGTGTATGACGGATTAATGATTTTGTGCGTTCCGAGCCGCGTATTTGTTCAGATGGAACAGAGGCGGGTACGGCCGGCGAGGCGGTCGCTGTTCCAGAGGCGGAGGCGGCACTCACTGTGCTGGGCGGGAGTTTCTGACACGTACACTGGGCGGGGCTCCTGGCTGCGCCCTCGCCCGAATACCACCGCCCTGCGCCCTCGCCGCGCCTGGCCGAGCCGCTCTCGCTGCATCTGGATGAGGTGCCCTCCGACCTCACCCCCCCACCCGGACGGGCTTGGCTGCCGCCGTCGCCTTTTCTGCGTTGGGCACGGTCGTCGCGAAGCCATCGGGGTTGCTGCTGATCCATCGCCAAGAATCGGCGCACATCTGCTCCATCCCGAGTTCGGCGCGCCAGCCAAGCTCCTTGGTCGCAAACGAAGGGTCGGCGTACACCACGGCCACGTCGCCAGGCCGACGGGCCGTCAGCTCGTAGGGCAGATCGCGCCCGCACGCCTTCGAGTACGCCTTGACCATGTCGAGCACCGAATATCCGGTGCCTGTACCCAGATTGTACACCACCTTTCCGGGCGCTGTCTCGAGCTTCTTGAGCGCGGCGAGGTGCCCCTTGGCGAGGTCGACGACGTGGATGTAGTCGCGCACGCCCGTGCCGTCCGCGGTGGGGTAGTCGCTCCCGAATACGGAAAGCTTCGGGCGCTTTCCCACAGCGACCTGCTGGATGAACGGCATCAGGTTGTTCGGGATGCCTTTTGGGTCTTCTCCGATCTGGCCCGACGGGTGCGCGCCAACGGGATTGAAGTAGCGCAGCAGGCACACATTCCAGCGCTTGTCAGAAGCGGCCACGTCACCCAGGATGATCTCGTTCATCAGCTTCGACTGCCCGTACGGGTTGGTCGGCCCCGTCGGAAAGTCCTCAGTCACAGGCACGCTCGCGGGGTCGCCGTACACGGTGGCGGAGGACGAGAAGACGATGTTGTGGCAGCCGGCCTCGTTCATCACCTCGACCAGGTTAAGCGTGCCCTCGACGTTCACCTGGTAGTAGAGGAGCGGCTTGGCGACCGACTCGCCCACCGCCTTGAGGCCAGCAAAGTGAATGACGGCATCGATCTTGTGCTTTGCGAAGACAGCTGCAAGCCCAGCCTTCTCGCGGATATCGACCTGGTAGAACTCTACGTCACGGCCGGCGAGTACCTGCACGCGGTGCAAGCACTCTATGTTGGAGTTGCACAGGTTGTCGGCCACGACCACGTCATACCCAGCGTTCAGCAGCTCGAGCACAGTGTGGCTCCCAATGTAGCCAACGCCTCCGGTGACTAACACTGTCTGCTGAGCGGCGCCACCGGAGAGCCGGAGGAGAGTGTCGCGGCGCACTATCTTTGAGGCAGCAAAGTTGGCCGATGGCGTCACGCTCGCGACGATGAAGGCGAGCACGGCTAGACCCGTCATTTTCGGGGGCTGCGGACTGAGATGTTGAGCTCGTCTCGGAGATTCACGTACTTTGTGCCGAAATAGACATTCGGGGACCGCAGTTGATTCACATCGCGCAGAGCGTCGACATGGACCAACTTACCCGGTACCTGTGTTCATTTCGTCATTTTTGATGGGCGCATCGGGGTCGAACGAGGCACATCAGCCGCCTCCTGCGAGTCTGCCGCCGGTCCATGATTTTGGACCGGACTCTCACCGCGGCCGACCCGGCCTGGAGCGGACTCTCACCGCGGGCGCAGTCGACGTGATGACCTCTCAGCTTCGCCGCATCCGTAATGAGCGAGCTGAGCTCAAGGCCGAGCTCGAGGACGCAATTCAAGACCTTGAGCTCGCCCAGGAGATGATGGTAAGCACATGCTGAGCTCACTGCTGCCCGATATATCATGAAAATCCACGCGATCGATTCGCGTCTTCGCAGGAGCGACAGCGCAAGGAGTACTTGATGTACGGCGCGGCAGGAGCAGTAGCGGCAGCAGCGATCAGTGGGATGATGGTTGCAGCAATCGTCGGGCGCACCAGCAACCGATATGCGCTGGCCCGTTTGTCGCAGGAGGTGGTGGACCTTCGGAGACGTGGCGCGGTGGAGGTGGCCAAGGCCGAGCGCTTCGGCGCGGCCTCGCTTGTCAAGAGCCTTGCTCCTGCGCTCGATGCGATGGATGCAGCAGCCGAACATGCGACGGCGGACGCAGAGGGCATACGGCTCACGCGCTCGACGCTTTTGGCTGCGCTGCATGATCATGGCGTTGAGCCGCTCGCACCACGCGTGGGTGACGCCTTCGACCCGCAAACGATGGAGGCCATGTTCACTGTGCCTGTGGCCGACGGCGCGCCTACGGGCAAGGTTGAGAAGGTTATTCGTCCGGGGTACGTCATCCATCGCGAGCGCCTCGTACGTGCCTCGCAAGTGGGCGTGGGCGCCAAGGCAAGTGCTGGGGCCTGAGGAGATGGGCACGGTGCCTGATGAAAGGTGGCCCGATGCAAGGGATGATGACGCGGCGACACGGCTCGCGGGCGGGCTGCGAGATTAGACGCATCCCCTCTGAGGGCGTTTTACAAGTGTCAACGCGGGGATGCACGATCCCGCGAGCGTGTTTTATTCGTGGTTGCATGGTATCCGCGCGCGGCCCTTGAAACGGCAAGTTTGGCATGCAAAGTTGTAATTTGGAACTTGTCAAGGAAAAACGACAAATTTTCCGGCTGCTCGTGCTGTCGCTGCTCCGACCCGGGAAAAGAAAACGACGTCGCAAGCGAAAATGAGCGCGTCCGAGGCTGCGAGGGCTCGCCTCGCTCGGGGCGATGAGCGCATGCGGCAGCTGCGGAAGAGCCCGGAGTCGCCCGACTCGGTCATGGGACATCTTGATGGGCCGTCGTCACCCGCCTCGCCCCCCTCGAGCCTCGCAAGGGTAATGACGCAGAGATTGACCCCATCTCAGCGCATGGCAGAAGACCTCGACCGTATGAAGGCGCTTACCGAGCGAAAACTGGGCAAGGTCACACCCGGCCCTGGGGCGTACGATCCCAAGGTCACCGAGAAGGGCGACGGTCTCGAAGCGAACGCGTACACAACCGAGTCGCACAACGTCAGCGCACAGAAGGGCACCGCTTCATTCGGCATCAAATCCGAAGCTCGCGAGTCGTTCGAGCCTGGAAAAACTGTGGCTTCGGGCTGGGCCGTGCCTGGTACCTTCGACTCGGGCATCTACAACCCGAACGTCAACCGCGAGATCGCCCACGACGCGAAGAAATCCTTCCAGAAGAGCAACCAGGGCGGCCAGGGCAGCTTTGGCAACGTCAGCAAGCGCGATCTCAGGCTCGAGGCTCTGCAGAGCACGACCAAGCCGCTCCGCGCCGGCATGCTCGTCCAAGGCGACGAGACGCCGGCCGGCGCCGCGTACAATCCACTGCAAAACGAGACGGGCACCGAGTACAGCATGGCTGTCATGTCGTCGGGCGAGAAGATGCAGTCGGCTGCCTTCAAGTCGACGACGAGCCGTCCCGGCTTGGCCGCTCCGCACGCCAAGACCAATCCTGCGCCGAACGCGTACGACGTCAAGTTCGAGACGCAGGACTTCGGCGGCAACAAGGGCAAGATCTCGAAGTTCGGCCGAGGCACCAAGTTCACATCCGACCATCTGGATGGCACGGGCGACGACTGCACCACTGGTGCTCTC
>ENA-UOXG01001021-UOXG01001021.1-mixed-culture-metagenome-genome-assembly--contig:-NODE-1021-length-18767-cov-42.405408_pt1 | contig 18767 bp, 12 predicted proteins | sample MGYA00238159_ERZ761634 | MGnify/ENA primary metagenome ERZ761634 (study PRJEB28908, sample SAMN08776845) | mixed culture metagenome | isolation source: Freshwater growth medium | place: USA... | reverse complement strand
CTCCATGGTTGTGGCCGTTGGCGCTGGGGCTACCACGGGCGCCATTGCAGACGCTGCCATAGCCGCCGCCGCCATCAGAATCCTGCTGTGCCTGCGGCTGCGGCTGCAGGTGTGGCAGCTGCGGCCGCGGCTGCAGCTGTGGCAGCGCCTGCGGCAGCGCCAGCGGCAGCGCCTGCAGCAGCGCCTGCGGCTGCACCTGCCGCTGCGTTGCCGTAGTCTGCTGTGGCTGCGGCTGCGGCTCCGTGGACATAGTCGGCAGCAACAGCGGCGGCGGCAGCGGCGGCGGCGGCGGCGGTGGCGGCGGCGGCGGCGGCGGCGGCGGTGGCGGCGGCGGTGGCGGTGGCTGCGTTGGCTGCGGCGGCGGCGATCTATGTTGAATGCTGCACCCTTTGATCATGATTGCGTCATCATCCACGGTATTCAGGACCTGCGAGTTAGCCGGGTCAGAAGGTTCTGCTGCTGATGCAGACTCCGTCCTCCTCCGTTTGCCTGCGCCAGCACTATCTGCGTCTTCGCAGCTCCTGCCTTCGGCGCTTGTCCCTGAGCTCCTGCCACCGCCTCTTGTGCTGCTGCTGACGCCGTCGCCACCGTCGCCACGGAGACCACCATGGCTGTCACCTTCGCCTCGAAGACCGTCACTGCTGTTCCCGTCACTGCTGTTGCTGTCAACGTGACATGCGCTGTCAACTGCGCTTCTGCTGCTTGAGTCACCGATGCCACTTGAGTTTCCGGTGCCACCACCGCTGCCTAAGTACAGTTTCCGAAGAAGCGGGTTAGGGTTCACCCCTGTAGCCATTCGCTTGGAGAGATCTGCCTGAATGGATTCTTCTTCGATACGTTGCTGTTCAATCCTTTGCTGTCTCTGGGACATGAGGCCTTCGAGCGAGAGAGGAGGAAGATCACATGGTGTTGAGCTTACATGTGCATGGTCCAACTGGCCAGGTTGGTTGAACGGAGATGGAGATGCCGCAAGGGCTAGCCGATTATGTTGAGCACGCTTACGTTTGACAGGAGCGACAAAGAGCGCAGGCGGCACAGCCGAGTGCGCGTCGGCAGAAGCCACCGATGGCGACACTGGACCGCATGTCTCCGTAGCTGAGCTGATCTCAGGGGCAGTGGAGCGGATGACCTTGGATCGCCGCATGGTGTTGATGCGCAAACCCGTCGTCGAGATCCAACGGCGTCCTATGCCAACTTGGCGCCGAAAATCGTCTCACAAACGAAACTAATTCGTCTCACAAACGCAAATTGAACTTACACGGCGCCCAAAATCGTCTCACATACGAAAGTGAAGCATCGAACAACATGGTCTCACAAACGAAAGTCGAAGGACCGGCGACGAAAATCGTCTCACAAACGCAAGTCGAACTTACACAGCGCCCAAAATCGTCTCACAAACGAAAGTTAAACATCGTCTTCAGGCGGAGTCCAACATCCAGCACCAAAAATAGTCTCCGACGTGAGAAGTAAAAAAAGTCATTCGTCTCACGAACGCAACTCGAACGACCGGAGACCGAAATCGTCTCACAAACGCGACTTACATCGTCTCACAAACGCAACCGAAGAACTATCGTCTCACAACCGAAACCATGAGTTCCATCGTCTCACAAATAAAAGTCGAGGAACTAATCGTCTCACAAACGAAGTATTCTCAACAGTTGAACCATTGGTGTGAACACCTAACCAGCTGTGGATTACACACTCAAACGTGAACACAGTACCTCGAGGACACCCCAGCCTCCCACTTCTCACTTTTCTCGCCACACCGAGCCATCGCGTGAGAGTTGAAGTTCGAGAGGTTAGTTCTCGCGAGAAACCAGAACACACGGCGCGTCTTCAAGAGATTTCGGACAGACCCGGGTTCGACTCTAGAGTTGAGTCGTCCGCAGGCGGCGCGGGAGAAGCCAGTGATGGTGCTTTTGTCGATGCCGATCCCGCTAATGACGGCACGAAGGGCGATTCCTCAGATGAGAGCGTGATGCAAGGGGCACTCGCTGGTACGCGTGCCGCCGCCCAGATGCGCGCGAGCGCTGCCGCATGCTCTTCTCCAGCGTCCTGCGCGCCGGCCGGCTCCACAGTCAGAACCTCATCAAAGCCCTCTGCTGCCAGGGGTCGCCGCAGCTCATCATCCATGCGGGCAATGATTGAGGCAATCTTCTGCTCACTCATGCTGAGCGCGTCGACACCGCCCTCGTGCAAGCCACGCGCAAGTACGCGGCGGCGCGCCTCGGCCCGCTGCACCGGTAGGTAGACAGCTAATCGCAGGTCTGGCTTCTGTTGGCCCTCCAGTTGCAACCAGTGCGCTCGCTGCTCCTCATCAAAGTTGCATCGGTCGATTACGACATTCATCCCGATGCTGAGCGCACGCTCCGCAGCGGCAATGCACCTTTTGCGGCTGCCGAGTAAATCCTGGCTCACGCGGCGCCAGCTACGACCCAATGGAGGCTGCGGTGAGCCAGCCATCAGGGCACGGCTGAAGGTGGACTTGCCAGAGCCCGGCACGCCCACGAGAATGACAATCAGTAGTGGCGCAGCAGCAGCTGACAGTGATGGTGACGCGATTTGCATGCAAGCTAGGCGGCTGCGCAGCATCTGCGCTCTAAAGCGAGATGACCCTCCGCACCAGAGAACCTCCCATGGTTGGTTCGCGGTCCCTCGCCCCTTCGGTGGCCGAATCAGGGCGAAGACTTGTGATTGGGAGGGAAATATAACGTGTGAATGTGCACGAGAAAACTGCAGAGCTTTTCCGAGATTTGGTTGCAGGTCTTCACTGTGTCTTGTTTCGCTGTTAACAAAAGAGCCCAAACTGCGAGGTAACAAGAAAGCAAGCTCTCCGTGCGACCTTCTGACCTTAATGCGCACCGTCGCTTGGACGATCTTTGTCCTTGCCACAACGATCGCCATGGAACTGGAGTGGCCAGACATGGTGCCTGACACGGTGAAGTTATCAACTACGTGTCATGCATACTCGATAGCTTCATGGCCATCGCTCCGTGAGGAGCGCCCGCTCGACGATGTGCTCCGGCCGTCGCTGATCGAGTTGCAGCGGCTCAAGGGCGGAGGTGCTCTGCGGCCAAGGATAGCTCCGCCACGGCGCCGTGACAACGCAGCTTTCGCGCTCGCCGTCGTCGCATATCCGGCTATCGGCCTGACGTTCGTCGCGCTGCTCGTGCTAACACTCTTCAGCCAACCACTCTTTCCACTGCAGCTCAACTCCCTCTCATGGTGCCGCTCATGGCTGCTCACAACGGTGGCAGATTACTACGGCGCCGCTTTTTGCCTGTGCGGAATTATCCTCGCCTCGGAGCCACCGGTGCCGGGCGTGCTGTGGGTGCTCGCCTGCTGCTTGCTCGGGACGCCTGGCTGCTGCGGGTATGTCTTCTCCAGGCTACTACGTCACGGGACTCTCCGACTCGGCACCAGGCGTGGGACTGCAGGTCATCCACTCCCTGGTGACGAGTGAATTTGTATTATATGTATAATGCCGAGCACATGCTTTCACTTACACCTATTGCGCAACGCTCGGCGCGCCTCGGCGCCGCGCCGTTCACCGGCCCGTGAATTCCGTGAAAGCTTTCACTACCGTGGCGGTGGGCGTCCGCGCGTGCAAGCGGGACGCGCGGCAGATAAAGAGCTGTCAAATCGTCTCACCCGCGGCCGTTGGCATATCGCGCTGGTCTGGGCGTGCGATGGGCGAGAGAGAGAGTGCGGCTCACCATACAGCCGCCCGCAGCGCCGGAGATAAAACGTCCGCACAGATCAAATGATAATCTGTGCCGTCCGCACGGAATGCTCGAGCTCCTTGTGCGGCAGCACCGTCGCCCCGCGCACGAGCAGCGCCTCGCTCACGCGCACCTCCTCGCCAAATACGGAGCCGATCACGTGCGACCACTGGCCGACAGTGCACCGCCAGCCGAGAAGCGAGTTTTTAACGAGAGCATGGGATCGGATCTGCACGCCCGCGAGCAGCGTGCTCGCCTCGAGGCGCACGCCCTCGCCGAGTACGCAGTCCGGCCCTATGACCACGCGCGGGCCAAGCACACAGCCTGCACCGATCTTGGCACTCTCGTGCACCATCACGTCACCCCTGATCTCGTACGACTCATCGGCCGGCACCTTGGTGAGCTTGCTCGGCGACATGAAGCGCGTAAGCTCCAGATGCGGGCCGACCGCGTCCAGAAAGGAGGTGCAGTCGGTGATCTTTACCCAGTATCCATGCAACAGCATCGAGTGCAGCTGGTCTGCGTTGGCGAGCACAGGCAGGATCTCATTCATCGAAATCTTGCGGCCTGCGGGCAGACGACGGAAGATTGACGGCGAGAAGACATATACGCCTGCGTTGATCACGTCGGACACGTACGTCTGCGGCTTGTCCACGAAGTGGCGGACGCGGCCCGTGCGTTCGTCGATAACGCATACGCCGTAGCGCGATGTGATGCTCGGGTCCGCGCAGCGCGTGGTGAGAACTGTGCCCTCGCGCGCGTGCTTTTTGTGCAGATGCAGAAGATCTCGCAGAGGATACGTGCACAGCACATCCGAGTTTACCACGATGAATGGCGTGTCGGGATCGCTCTCGCTCGTGATCATCGCCTCAGCCGCCTTGAGCGGGCCAGCTGTGCCGAGCGCTGTCTCCTCCTTGGCGCACCCGATTTTAAGCCCAAGCTCCACCTCGCACCTTTTCACGTACTCGTCAAAGGTTGTGGGCACAACGCGCTCGTGCACGCAGATGAGCACTTCGGACACGCCCGCGTCCTTGAGGGCACGCAACTGGTGCTCGAGCAACGAGACGTTGCAAAATTCGATGAGCGGCAGCGGAAGCGACATAGTTATCGGCCGCATCTGCGTAGAGAAACCGCCGACGAGCAGGACTGCCTTCATCGAAAAAGACACGGGAAGGACAGCGGCAAGACGGCGACGACCGACATGAGCTTGTGTTGGGTGTCGAATTATAAACATTGGCTGTGAAGGAGGCTGTGAGGAGCTGTGGTAAGGGGGTCCAGGGCTCCCCGAGCTAGCGGTATTGCATCCGTATGTATGCCGGTCCGGTGTCTTGGGTGTCGAATATAAGAATATAAGAAACCGATGGGCTGTGGGAAGAACTAATCAATGGCACGCTGTGAAGATTTGGTGGCGGCTGGCGCGTCCGGAGCTCACTCACTCGCATCCAAGCTGTTGTAGGGTAGTTCCTTTGAACAATTCATGACACCTCTTATGGTAGGTCTGTTTTTTACGTGTTTTTACGCGGCACATAATCGACTACAATTGTAGCGGGCCAACCGCTTTTAAACGTGCCTTACCGATAGTGTCAGCACGTTCGCGACACATCAGCAGCAACAGCCACAAGCATGCACGCATTGCCAACGCCCGCCTGGCATGGTAGATGCGCCACTTGAACCATTCACCTAGCACGCCGTCATGCAGCACTCAGCAAACACGGAATAATAGGCTCAAGAGAGCTAAGACAAAGCCGCAGCGCCTTAAAGCACGAGAGCTCAACCAGTCGCCGCTCACATAAAACCTTCATCATAGGCGTCCTCGCTGAAGGAGGACGTGTGCCGCGACCAGGCCACATTTTTGCTCCTGTATGAGAATGGCGGGGACTTTTCATGCGGCTTGCGGTTTGTTAGGGGTGTCATCCATCCTTCCGAGCCATCCTGCCAGCGGCTCAAGGGGGTGCGATCTTCCCAGCGAGACAGGATCGGCTCGCGCTCTTTGCCCGTGGGCGACGGAATGTTGGTGCCGAGCTTGCTAATTTCCGAATTCAGCTGACCATAGATGCGTGGCAGGTTGCCCGGTGCACGGCACCCTTCGGTACCGCAGTCGTTGTTTGCATTGCGATTGGGCGCGCGGTACTCGGACCGGATAGCAAAGTTTGGCTGCCACGGCGCCATAAAAGCATGTTGTGAGCTACAGCAAGGCTGCGCGGGCGTGGGGGGGCTGCCTTACCGCGGGCATGTTTGTTCGCTGAATGCGACAGAACGACGGCGCTCGTGAAGCCAAAACAAGAACTTGTCTTCTTCAACTTTCGAAACGGATAAATTCGAAGGACTCGATCTTCATCGGGGAAACTTAGAAGAGTTCTCAAAACCAGGCCACACTTTGAAATCTACTGGCGTTGCGAATACGATCCTCGTTTCGTCAATGTTGTGAATTCCGCAGGGATGTGAGACAAAAGAGAGCAAAACTGGGCCCTGAAATCACCGAAAGACACGACCTGGACGACAATGTCTGCGATAGACGAAGACGTTCGCGACGCAATCAATCGTGGTGCTGTGGCTCGGGTGAGCGACTGGCTTCGGGCAGGCGGTGATGTTGATGCACGAGATGCCAAGGGCCGCACGCTGCTCATGCTCGCAGCAACACAGGGCCGGAGTGCAGTGCTGGAGGTGATCATCGCCGCGCGAGCGACCGTCGACGCGCAGCAAAGCCTAGGTATGACTGCGCTCATGTTCGCATGCTTCACGGGCGAGGCGCGCATCGTCATGCAGCTGCTGCTCGCCGGAGCCAATCCTAAGGCGCAGGACACCCGCAAGCTGAATGCAAGCAATTACGCGAGCCTCAAGAAGCACAGCCTCTTGGTCGCGATTCTCGATCAGCACGGGCAGCTGCCCATCCGGCCGCCGTCGCTCGTCGCCGCCGCGAAGCTGGCTTTGCAGGCCAAGCCGCCGCCGCACCTACCGCTCCAAGTGCTCGAGGCCATCGCTTTGAACGATCTGCCTGCTGTGTGCTCGGCGATGGGGTTCCCTCTGGCAGAGGCTGGATGCCAGCCCGCGACAAACTCCTCGGTCGCCGACGCGCCATCAACGCCGATAGCTGCCGTGCGCCCCACGCCTGCCGATGCCGCCGCGTCCGCCCGACCCGTCGCATCCAGTGCATCGCCTGAGCAACATCCCGTCGAGGCGTGCGACGGCTTCCTCGGAGGCACTGCCCTGCTGCACGCCGCGGCCGTGGGCCACACACACATGGTAGAGGCGCTGCTCGCGAGGGGCGCGCCGATCGACGCCGTTGATAAGCTCGGTTGGACGCCCCTCGCGTCCGCGTGCGCAGCTGGCCACGTGGTGGCTGCTGAGATGCTGTTGCGCGCGGGTGCGCTGCCCGATGTGCCGGACCAGTACGGTGTGACCGCGCTCATGCACGCGGCGGTCAGTGGACGAAACGAGCTCGTGCGCCTGCTGCTCAAGACGGCGGCCTCGCGCTACGCGAGGGGCCCGGGGCGAGTGACTCCGCTGCTGCTCGCCGAGAAGCAGGGGCACGCGAGCACCGCAGCTCTCATGAGGGACCGGCGTGCGACGCACCCGATGACGCGGGAGGGGTCAGCGAGCGTGCTCGGCCTGATGAGTCGCGTCGGCTCCTTGAGTGACTTCGAGGTGCGCGAAGAGCGGGCGGCAGCGGTCGCCTTCTCGCTGCTGGCTGACGAGGCGGAGGCTTCCCGCCTCGAGGAGGCAGCACGCCAGGCCAAGAAGGCGCGCAAGGCGCGGCGCAAGGACAAGACGCGGGCGCGCGCACATACGACAGATGGGGACGCCTCGAGTGCGGAAACGGATGATGCAGCCGATGCGCCCAGGTCTCTCGCAAGACATGCAGCGCCGAGCCCGCAGGCGCACGCACCCCTTGCCGTTCTCGTCTCGGCGACATCGCTCATGCAGTCCGAGGCATCGGCCGCGAGCACGAGCACCATCGAGAGGACGTCGCCTTTGCTGCCAGAGCTGTCGACGACGACGGAGACGAGCGGCATCTCCGCCTTTTATGCGACCGATTCGGACGTGGCGCAAGACGAGCTCAGCGCTTGCGAAGATTCGAGTGACTTGCGTCAGATGCGCAATGCCCTTGCCACGGTGCGCTTCGCCGACCCTACATTTGCAGCCCGCTCCACGTTGCAGGCAGCCGAGCCGGCCGCAGCCGAGCCGGCCACAGCCGGGACGGCCGCAGTCACGGCGACAGGAATCGCAGCTCGCGCGGGGGGGGGTGTAGCTGCGCCGTGGTGGCTGCATTGCGCACGTGATGGCCATGAGAGCGGCCATGAGAGCGGCCATGAGAGCAGCGTGGTCAACACGGTCAGGGCGCCCCTCATCGAGGTGCCTACCAACCATTTGTGCCCCATCACGCACCAGATGATGGTCGACCCCGTCATCACCGCCGACGGCACCACGTACGATCGCTCGGCCATCGAGGCGTGGTTTGCAATGCAGACGCGCCGCGGCGAGGCCGCGACCTCGCCGCTCACGGGCGAGCCGCTCGCAAACAACCACCTGTTGCCCAACCTCATCGTCCGCTCCCTCGTGCGCGAGTTTGCCGAGGCCTATGCCCATCAGCTTTCCGAGTGCCGCGAGTACCTTGAGCAAGTGCGTGTCGGTGCGCCGGCCCGCAAGGGCAGCACACCATGTTGAGCCCCCTCTCACATCAAATGAACTTCAGATACTGCCCCGCCTGTGGGACCTCGACCTGGCTCCTAGGTCGCTCCCAGCACACACCCCTGCCGAGACGAAAATCTTTTCTCGCCGACTGCTTGGTGCGCCCAGAGGCCCGAGCGTGGTGCGTGCGAGAGAGACGTTGGTCGGAGCCGGGACCCGAGAGCGTCTGTGTACTGTGAGCACACAGAGCAGTGCCGGGAGCGGGACCGGTCGGGCCCGTGAGGGGGTACCCGAGGTGGCACTCTTGACCTGTGGTGTGGAACGTATGTGATCACGGACAGTGCCCGCTGCACACGGAACTTAAATGGAACTTTGGCGCCCCTGGAGCGCTCTCGGGACCGCGACGAAACTGACTTTTGTACCTGTTTGAGCTTGTAACATGAATTTGCATGCCACAAGTGGACGGATGCGAGACGCACCAAGTGGCTAGCAGATTCACCTCGCCATCATCGGTGGTGGTCCATGCGCGCTCGCCATAGTGCTGCGCCTCGCACGCGAGGCTGGCGCCCACTCGTGCACACCTGAAGGCTTGGACACACGCCGGCGCGCGCAAGAGCTCCTTGCGCGCACGGTGATCATTGACGCAAGCGGGAGTGGCTTCCTGACGCTTTGGAGACGCAAGCTATTATCGCAAGGCGTGGCGACACTGAGGAGCCCAACTTTTGTTCATCCACACGCTTCACGCGTAATGGACGACGCTCTCGCACGCTACGGTATTGCTTCGGGTCGGCAGAGAGAGCTTGTGCTATTGCCCGATGCACAACCTTGGACGGCCCCTGCTGCGCAGCTCTTTGACGACTTCTGCGCCTGTGCGCTCGAGGAGATTCGCTCCGTGTGCCCGACGTTGTGCGAGCGTATCGTCCACGGGCGTGTAACTGATATACTACCTCTCGTGAGCGGCGGCTTGGAGTTGCACTGCCGACTAGCGAAGGAAGAGTCTGCCGACTTGCAAGTTGCACTGCCGATCGACGTGCCGACTTGGGATGTTTGCATTCGCGCTAGCCACGTTGTTCTCGCTGTGGGTGATGGCGACACCGCCGCTTGGCCGGACTGGGCCGTGCAGGGTAAGGGCAGCGCACCTCCCGGGCGCTTGTTGCATTCGTCTCAACTGGCGACAAGCCATTCTGCGACGCCGATGGTCTTCGGCGATCGTCATCCGGGGTGCCGCGGTCACGTCACGTCGACCGCATGTACCAGACCCGGTGGAAAAGGGTGCGAGTACGCCTCCTCGCCCGCGCCGCTGGCGACTTCGAGTTGGTGGGCGGTACTGGCAGCCATCGCACGGCGCCTCTCGCTCGCGTCGTGGGAGATGCTGCCTGCCGCCCTGCCTGCAGCGCGGCCAGCCGAGTGTGCGCGCCCTTTGGGAAAGGGACAACTTCTCGTGATTGGCGGCGGGCTCAGTGCGGCGCACCTCGCCTGCGAGGCAGTGCGATGCGGCTGGACCCACGTGACGCTCGTCGCGCGCCACCGCATGGCAGTGAGACCGTTTGACATTGACGTGGCCTGGATGAGGCGTCATCTGTCAGCCGAGCTCGAGGCCTGTGAGGCCGAATTCTTTGCGGCGTGTCCCGCTGAAAGGCGGGCGCTGCTCCGCAAGGCCCGCCCTGGGGGCTCGCTCACGCGCGCCAGCCTAGCGGACTTGGATGAACTGCGTCGACGAGGGCAGCTCGAGCTGCTCGAGGAGGCGTACGTGCTCGAGGCATGCTGGAGCGCGAAACACATGGAGGGCGCATGGATCGTGAGCTTGATCCGCGGCGGCGTTGGTGGCACGACGTCGCTCGTCGTCGACGCCATTTGGCTGGCGACCGGCGCTCGGCTCGACGTGGCCGACGTGCCGGTGCTGCAATCGCTGCTGCATGCCCAGCCACAGCCGACCCACGGTGGCCTCGCAGAGCTCACACCCTCACTGCGATGGAATGAAATGACGCCGCTCTACATATCAGGTGCCCTGGCCGCGCTGCAGCTCGGGCCAGACGCCTTCAACCTGGCCGGCGCCGGCCAGGGAGCCTCCCGCATAATCTCCGATCTTTGCGGTACGCATTGATCTTCACGTCAGGACTTCACGAGCACTTCACACCTGTCAAAGCCTCGAGGCTCCAGCCTTGTGACTCACTATACATCATTCAATTCCCTATCAATTCCCCAAACAGGTTGGGCTCTGTCATATATAAACATCATAAGATTAGAGTCTGTACACAAGACCTTACAAGACCAGCATCACCCTGTTGGGTTAAGATGTCAGTGTGACTCACTGTGACTGAGGACGGAGGGCGAAGAACAGCGCCTAGCCGCCTACTCGCAACTCGGTCGAGCCTCTCGAAACTAAGCAGCGCACATGTGCTGTCATCCGGTACTCATCCGGGATACAATGTGATATCGACCCAGATATGTAGGCAAACTAAGGGTGGTGGGGTGACATAGGCGTCCCTATAGCAGACGGGCTCGGATGTGAGGTCTGTACAGAATATTACAGCTGGTGCCCGCGCGCGTCGTCCGCCGCCGGGTTTATTATTTCTCGCTGAAGGAAAAGTACGGAAAAGGCGTGAGTGACGCAATAACACACAGACCTTGGCTCCTTCCTATGGTCATCAACTAATTACTCTAGCCGCATCATTCCTGCTGGGGCGGCTACCGTAGAACGTGCTCGCGCACCAGCACCTGTCGTCGTGTCGTGCTCTGCGGGTGGAGCAACTAGCAAGGGTTAACAAGGGTGCAACTACAAGATGGTGCCAAGGATGGTGCAGGGTTGTGAGGTTCGTCTCTGTGATCCGTGTGCCCGTGTGCGCCCGTGTGTCCCGTGTGTGTCCCGGCTCCCCCGGTGTCTTTTTACCGTACTGTACCCAACGTATCTGGCTTCTGAAAACTACCCCAAAACTTCCTGCGTGTTTGGGGGTGAGGTGCGCGGCCGCCGATTTTGCGGCGCGTGTGGGGCAGATCAACGCCGAAAGGCTTCGACCAGGCCAAACCAGGCCTGCGCTTGCGTGCTGCACGCGCATCAACCGCCTTACTGGATTGGTGGATGCCGACGGCGGAGCCGCGGGGCCGGTTGTATCGTCCAGCATCATCATCGGTGATTAAGCAGCCAGTGGTGATCTCAGACCTTCTGAACCAAAAAGCACGTGCATTTCTGAAGAAGAAAATGGATATAGCGTACCTCCGAGATCTTCCTGGTCTAGATGCGCTCTACTCTTCGCCCGAAGTGCCCGAAGTCCTCGGCCCAAGCGGCAGGGTTTATGGAGCGCAGGCGCTCTGCTGCTGTCTGCCAGGTTACGAGCCGCGGCGCAGCGCCATCATGTTCGTCGAGTCTCGGTACTTCGACCCATTCATCCTGCTCACCATCCTGACCAACTGTGGGACAATGGCGTTGGAATCACCCCTTGACGAGCCGGGCACGTGGAAGTCTGAAGCCATCGACAACTTCGAGTGGGTGTTCCTCGCCATCTTCACCTCAGAGCTGCTGGCGAAGGTGCTGGCCTATGGCCTCATCACGCACAGCGGTTCCTACTTGCGTGACCCGTGGTGCCAGCTTGACTTTGCGGTCGTTACGTTGGCGTGGCTACCGATCCTCATCCCAACGTTAGGACATTACTCTACCCTTCGCGCCCTGCGCGTGCTTCGCCCTCTGCGCGCGCTCAAACGCGTGCCTGGCATGCCGCTCCTCGTTCAGTGGCTGCTAGACGTTATGTCAAAGATGGCCAATGTGGTGCTCATCTTTGTTTTCGTCTTCCTCATCACCGGCATCGTCGGCATGGAGCTATTCAAAGGCACGCTACACTATCGCTGCGCACTGCCTGGCTTTGTCGAAGGTGTCGAAGCCAGCATGCAGGCGCCATTCGACACTCAGATAGCTTGCCACCAAACCGACGATCCTTGCACAAAGCACAACCTGGCAGAGGGCTCCACGTGCAAATTCTTCGCTGCCAACCCAAACCACGGCGTGACCTCTTTCGACTCGATAGGCCTCGCCTTCATCATGCTCGCCCAGGGGACAACCTTCGACGACTGGGCGGAGAGCATGTACCAGCTGATGATCGTCTCCTCGCCGTTTGTGTGGATCTACTTTGCGCTCGTCGTGCTGATCTGTGGTTTCTGTTTGGCAAACCTGTTCCTCGCGGTCATTTTCCTTGAGTACTCGGCGTCCAGGAACACTATCCACGGGCCCAAGGTCACCGTCGAGACGAGCGTACAGATCGCCGGTGCCGAGGATACGGCCGCGTTGCTTGCAGGACACGAGCTGTCGGACACCAGCCCGTCCGGCGATGTGAGCGCCAAAAGTGTGAGCGTGCCCCCCCCCGCTGTGCCGGGCGGGGATTGCAAAGGGCTACTTGCGACGATTGCCGAATCCAGCTGGCTAAGTATGTCCGCGACGATACTGGTGGCAATCAACGTCGTGCTCATGTGTATGCCATATGAGGGGATGACGGCGACGTATGCGGCCAACCTCGAGCAGGGATCGATGGTCATCTCGTGCCTTTTCATTGCTGAGATGGGGATCAAGGTCACAGGACTCGGCTGTGCTGGCTACTGGTCGGATGGCTGGAATGTACGCAAGATCCAAGTGCTTGAACGCGACGCCATACTCCTCCCTGGGCGCATCCTGATGCCCAAGTATGAGCTCACGTGTTGACTCCACACTCAACCCTTTGCTCGCAGATGCTCGATGGGACGATCGTTTCATTGACGACCTTGGAGATGGTCTTGTCTGCTCTTCTTGCAGGCCACGCCGGCTCGGTCACATTTCTACGCATGCTACGCATCCTACGCGTGCTTCGCATCTTGCGCCTGATGAAGAGCTGGCGCGGGCTGTACATCATCTGCAGGACCTTTCTGCGCGCATTACCGCAGATGGCCAACATCATGATCCTCATCGTTCTCTGCATGTTTGTTTTCTCGTTACTGGGCATGCAACTCTTTGGTGGCATCTACACGATCGAGAGCGGATATTCGCCGGAGCACTGCCCAGGGGAGGTTTGCGATGAGGGTCTGGAGGAGAAACCCCCCTTCCACTTCGATTACAGCATGCCAGGGATGATTACTATTTTCATCCTGCTGACGGGCGAATGGGTGCAGGCCATGGAGCCTGTCGTGGGTCTCATGGGCCCTTGGGTGGCTGCTTTTTTCATTCTCGTCGTGTTCATCGGGAAGTACCTGCTCATCAACCTTCTCGTCGCGGTGATTCTCCAAGAATTCTCTGTCGACGAAGACAGCCCTCAAAGCTCGCCGCGCAAGAGTGCGACACCATCTTTCGACTCGTCGAGGTCCGGGAGTCTCTCCGCGGCAGCAACGCCGCACTTTGTGCCAGCCAGGTTCGTCGACTCTCCACCCATGTGGCCAAACGACTACTCCCTCTTAATATTTGGGCCGCAAAACCGCGTTCGAATGTTCTGCTCGCGACTCATCGGAAACCCATGGTTCGACCGGCTCATCATCGCCGTTATCATATGCTCGTCCATCAGCCTTGCTCTGGAGTCGCCGAGGAATGACCCCAACTCTTTGCAGGCTGTCTGTCTCGGCTTTGCCGACTACATCTTCACAGCCGTCTTCTTTTTGGAGATGTGCATCAAGGTCGTTGCCCTCGGCTTTGCGTGTGGCGAAAGAACATATCTCTCTTCTGGGTGGAATCGGGTCGACTTTGCCATCATCATGGTTTCCATCCTCGTCCTGCTCGTGGAGAAAATCCCGCAGCTGCAGGGCCTCAAAGTCCTACGCACACTGCGCGTGCTTCGCCCCCTACGGCTCGTGGCTCGCAACGAGGGCATGCGACTGATCATTACGTCTCTCTTCAAGTGCATGGGTGCTGTGGTCAACGTCTTTGGCGTGATCCTCACCTTGCAGGTTGTCTTCACGATCGTTGGGATAGAGCTCTTCTCGGGAGCCATGGCTCGCTGCAGCGATCGCACGATCCTCACACGTGAAGAGTGCGTTGCGGGCTCCGCACGCGAGGTGGGCTCCGCAGGCGAGCTAGGACCAAGCCCGGCCTTCGTCACGACCCGATGGGCAAACGACCCTGTTGGTTCCTTCGACGACTTTGGCTCTGCGATGCGTCTCCTCTACGTCATGAGCTCAGCCGATCAGTGGGAGGCGCCCATGTATGTCATCATGGGCGCTCGAGCGCCGGGGCAGGCGCCAGTTCGTAATGACTTCTCGCTCAACGCCCTCTTCCCGATCTTGTGGATGCTAGTCAGCTACGAATTTGCCATCAATCTCTTCATAGGTGTCGTCGTGGACAATTTCAGCCGTATCCAGCAGGAAGAAAACGGCTCGGCTACCATGACCGTGCAGCAGCAACAATGGGCGAGCACCATGCGAGCCAGCTTGAGGATGCTCCCAAGCAAGGCCTCAAGGCCGCCACGGCAGCTTGTTCGCCGAATGATGTACTGGCTCGTGACCTCGTCGCTGTTTGACAGCTTCATCATCTGTGTGATAATCGCCAACACCGTCGTGATGTCTTGGGACTACTACGGCATCGAAAACGAGACATCCGTCTTTTTGGCTTACCAAATAGCAATGCACACGTTCAACCTGATCTACTACGCCGAGTGCCTGCTTAAGATCGGCGGCCTTGGCGCTGACGGTTACTTTCAGGATTCGTGGTGCCGTTTTGACTTCTTTCTCGTGTGCACTTCTCTCCTCGACGACTTTGCCGCGAGCATTCTGGCCCGGTTCATCCCAGTGCCACCGATGCTGCTGCGCATCCTGCGCATCTTACGCATCCTGCGCATCCTTCGGCTACTGCGGCATGCTAAGGGCCTGCGCGACCTCATCGTCACCATGATTCTTTCCTTCCCATCACTCCTCAACATCGGCTCGTTATTGGCGCTTATCATCTTCATCTACGCCGTTTTGGGTCGGCAGGTCTTCACCTTTCTGGCCTACCGCACGCGAGCCGAAGGCGGTGCCCCTCTTACCGGCATCAATAACATGCGCAATTTTGAGACATTCAGCAGCTCGTATTTGTTGCTCTTTCAGTGTTTAACTGGTGACGGCTGGTCAACGATGATGACAGACTCAATGATCGACGAGCAAACAGGTTTGTGCAGCAATGAGGAGGGCAACTGCGGCTCCAACGTCGCGATACCTTACTTTATATCGTTTCAATTCGTCGGTTGCTTCGTGTTTGCAAACCTGATCGTTGCGGTCATCCTCGAGAATTTTGCGACGCTGCACAACCTCAACCCAGAGTTGGTCTCATCGAGCGATGTGGAGCTCTTCCAAGAGGCGTGGGCCGAGCTCGACCCCGAGGCCACCAATTTTATACCGCTCGAGTCGTTACCTGCGCTCCTGCTCAAGCTTCCACCGCCTCTTGGCTTGAAGGGGAAGTCTGAGCTCCGAGCGAAGCAGATGTGCATGCGTCTTCACCTATCACCGAGCGCTCAAGGCATCGAGTTTCGCATTTTGCTTCTCGAGCTCGTTGACAACAATTACTTTCGTTCCGCCCACGAACTCGATGAGGATGCCTTCTATGCGCTCGTACCTAAGCTGAAGATGCCTATCATCTATCCGACTGAGCGGAAGCCTCATCTCATTAGCAAAGAAGACGATTTCGCCTCCACGGTTGCCCACTTCTTTGCCATTCAGTCGCTGCTGCAGGAGCACGTCAAAACAAAAATGATAGCGATGCTCAGCCGCGCAAGGAAACGGTTGGCAGCGCGAGAGGGCAAAAAGGCGCTATCGCGAGCAAAGGGACAGGGCCAGGCGGCGAGTCTTGGCAAGAGCAGCAGCCCAGGTACAGCCAGGAGCCCGCACAAGAAGGGAGGAGTAACGCACGCGTATGACCAGCATGTGGACCCGCCTGCGCAAGCTCTCATGACTTTGAAGAGTGGCTCGCTACCTAGTCAAGCCATCGACGACTCGGTGGCACCGCGCAATGGGCAAATGGTTAGGAAGTCGGCCAGCGGGCTACGCCCATCACCTTCAAAAGGGAGTGATCATCGCCCACACGCTACATGCCGTTCCAATGGAACGCGCCACCCCATTCCTGTCAAGCCTGATCCGCGGCAGGAATCGGGGCTCAATTTTCGCAGTAGCGGCTCTCCAGCCGAGGAAGTTGGAGTTGGCAAAGGAGGTCGTGTGCATGACGGCAAAGACTCGAGAGGCACTGCTCCGATCAGCTTTAGGCGCCAGCACAACAGCTATCTGGATGGGCAGCGATGTGTCCCGGCCGACGCCCAGCGATGGGCGTCGGAGCAGCCACGCCCATCGGATGCGCCTTCTTTACATCAGCCCCGGATGTGTAATGGACGCGCTGCAGGCACGAGCACGAGCCCCAGAGCGCGAGCGCAGCGGAAGGCTCGGTCGACTGCTGACCTGGATCGACTCGCATATGGGTCCGAATCCGCCGCCATGGCTGCTAGTGGGCACTTTACTAGCCTACAAGACCGTCGCAAGTTTGGCTTCCCACTGGACGAGCGAGAGCCTCTCGACTTTGCGTCATCACTGTTGCCAAACGGCCGCTATGCGCTCCCTAACAAAAATGAGTCTTGCGACTCATACTCAGCGTGACGAAAGGTGATGTTTCAGGACCGTTACGCGTTAGGCTGCGATCGAATGTTGCCCAAATGTCGTCGCGAACAAGCGAACCCCCGCGCGGTGGCCGCGCACAGATCTCGATAAACATCCGAGCGGTGGCGGTTCAGCTGTTAGTACCTCGAGCGGAGCCGCGGCTCGATAGAAATAAAAGAAGATGTGTGCGTACCGCGCGTCGGGCGCGGTGGTTCGCGTTGAAATATCAAATAACCTATTTTCGTGTTCGCTAGTACCGTACTGGTATGAATCGCTCTAACAAGACCACCTAAGTATATGAACTAAAGCAATATATTGTGGTATACAATGGTTAGCCGTTCCGTGTCCCTTATCGTACGATCGAGCCGAACTCAGTATTCATGAAAATGCGCGAGCGTCTCGCGTAATCTCATAGGCCGATCTCCTTGAGCTTCCACAACGGAAAGTTGGCCGATTTGAGCTCAGCGATTGAAAAGCCGCCTTCTTTGAGCTCCTTCAGGGTCATGCCTACGGCCTTGAGTTCGTCGACTGTGCAACCAGCACTACGAAGCTCCTCGGCTGTGAATGCCGCCGCCATCATGTCGTGGGTGCCAAATCCACCTTCCTTAAGTTCCTTGGCGGAGAACCCGACATCCTCCAAATCGAGGGCCGAGAAGCCTGCGAGCTTGAGCACTTCTGCCGTGAAGCCAACTTCCTTGAGGTGGCGTGCGGGGTACCCGCCCGCCTTGAGCTCGCTGGCATCGTATCCCACTGCCTTGAGTTCCGCCGCAGAGTATCCACACTCACGCAGGTCGATCGCAAGCACGCCACATCCCCTGAAATCCGCTGCGATGCAGCCGATCGCTTTGAGGACCTTCAATTTGAAGCCGGCGTTTATGAGCGCCTCTACGCTGCATCCTGCCTGCCGGAGGTCCAGCGCGGAGAACCCGATAGTGCGCAGCTCCTTGACTGAAACCCCAGCAGCCTTCAGCTCACCTGCAGTGAATTGTGCGGCCTTGAGCTCCTTTGCCATGTAGCCCGCCGACCTCAGCTCAGCCAATGAGTAGCCTACCGCCCGAAGATCCGTAGCTGTGAAATCTGCTGCCTTGAGCTCGGATGCGGGCAACCCCGCCGCGCGCAGCCCAAGCGCAGTGAAGCCACCCGCTTTCAAATCTCTGACAGTAAAGCCGGCCGAGTTCTTCATCTCGTCGACTGAGAACCCTCCGGTACGGAGCTCGGCCACTGTATATCCGCCCTGCCTCAGGTCGAGCACCTGGAATCCAATCTTTCTGAGCTCGGCCGCACTAAAGCCACCATCGCGTAAGTGAGAAATGCCAAAGCCAACGCTCTGGAGCTCCTTGGCTGAAAAGCCGGAGCCTCGGAGCTCAGAGGCGCTGCAACCGCCCTCCTTCAACTCCTTGAGCGAAAACCCGTCATCTTTCAGGTCCTTGATGGTGAACCCGCCCGCTCTCAGCTCGCTGAGGGTGAATGCCGATGCGGCCCGGAAGCCCGCGTCTTTGACGTCCTTGGCTGAGTAGCCGGCCTCCTTGAGCTGCGATGCTGAAAACCCAGCAATGCCGAGCTGTCGCGAGTTGTAGCCCGCCTTCTTCAACTCCTTGCCTTTGAAACCAGCCGCCTTGAGCTCATCAGCGCTAAAGCCTGCCGCTTGGAGTTCCGTTCCGGTGTATCCACCGTTCTTAAGGTCCTTTGCGGTACACCCGACTGCCTTAAGGTCCGTCGCGGTATATCCACCATCCCTCATCTCGGAAGGCGTGAAGCCAGCCTGCACGAGCTCCTGCGATTGGAAAATCTCCTTGAGCTCGGTCGGAAGAAAACCGCCTGCCTTGAGCTCGGCCGCTGTAAAGCCGTACTCTT
>ENA-UOXG01001006-UOXG01001006.1-mixed-culture-metagenome-genome-assembly--contig:-NODE-1006-length-18947-cov-37.516833_pt1 | contig 18947 bp, 16 predicted proteins | sample MGYA00238159_ERZ761634 | MGnify/ENA primary metagenome ERZ761634 (study PRJEB28908, sample SAMN08776845) | mixed culture metagenome | isolation source: Freshwater growth medium | place: USA... | reverse complement strand
CCGGCTCGTCCACTCTGCTTACCATATTTGTGCGAGGTGCGGACTGCGGTACTTGAGCGTGCGGACTGCGGTGACCCGTGATGCGCATCCAACGGCCCTGATCGGACTAACTTGACTGATGTGCCTTGTGCGCGCAATGCGAATGCACGTCCGTCATCGTCTCGCGTTCCATGCACCTGCGTTCCAAAATCAACTGTTAACGAACTCAAAATCACAGTCGACACACAGACACACATGCAACATACTGAACGTCTTGACTGTCGTTCTGTGTCGACTCACGCGTCTGATGTCAGCCGTGACCCGTGAGAGAGCACCTCGAACACCATCCCGCCCATCCTCACCTCCTCCCGCGCGCCATCCGACCAGCCGTCGGCGCAGGCCGCCTCCAGCTCGTGCAGCATCGTCACTCTCCCTTTGAGACCGCCGTCCAAAGACGTCCCGAAGACGTCCACCAGAGAGCTTCCGACGCGCCACGGCTGAAGGGAGTGCGCTATCTGCCAGCCGGAGCTCCGACGTCCATGGCCCGCCTCGAGCAGCAAGCATGCCTCCGCTACGTCTCGAGCGCCGCGCGCGAGCGCTTCATCGACCACCTGGGCGAGTGAGCCGAGGCAATTAGCGGCAATCAGAGCCCATCAGGGGCCATCCGGGGCCGTCCGAGCACCTCGGCGAGTGAGCGGCCGTAAGGAGAGAGCTCGGCGGTGTGAATGGGTCGTGAGACGACATATGCGAAGTGGTCGCCGCACACGACGAGGAGCGCGTCGCGCGCCGTACCGGGCGCGGCGCGCAGCGCGAGCGAAGGTGTGCCGTAGCCGTCGGGGTGTCGCGACCTGATGAGGGAGGTCATCATATGCAATCAGTGGCCATCAATGGCCATCGGATTGCAATCAGCGTAGTAGCCTTCGGGGCGTCGCGACCATTTCTCGTAGTAGTAGGGCGCGCCGTGCTCGTCGTGGGCAAAGGAGAGCTCGTCCCAGACGTCGACGGACGCCTCGCCGGACGCCTCGTCGGTCGTCTCGACGCTCCGCACCGGGCGAATACGCCATTTGTTCGGACGTGTGCGGCGCGATCCCACAAAGTTCCAGTCGATGGCGTGGTGTCGGGTGCACACACACGCCTCGGACGGCGGCGACGGCGGCGACGGCGGCGACGGCCGCGATGGTGGCGGCGGTGGCGGCGGTGGCGGCAGTGGCGGTCCGAAGCGCGCGAAGCCCCCGAAGGCATGCTGACGACTCAACAAGCGCACCTGCACATTCGGATGATGCCCCGTCATCAGCCGTCATCAGTCGGCCAACCAAATGCGAGTATCAGCCTCTCATCAAACAATCAGTGGCGTCATCAATCGTCATCAGTCGGCCATCCAAATGCGAGTATCAGCTTCTCATCAAACAATCAGTGGGCGATCAGCAAGTTCCAGGTGATGAGGGAGGTAATCATATGCAATCAGTGGCCATCAGTGGGCGATCAGCAAGCGCCAGGTGAAGTGCAAGCGTACCTCCACATCGGAAAGACGAGAGAGGGGGCGGGTCTTCCCCGCCGCCACCGCCGCCGCAACGGCTCGCCACCTGGGATGCAAAGGTCATCAAAGGTTATCAATGATCATCAAAGGTCATCAATGGTCATCAACGGCTCGCCACCTGGGATGTGAAGGCGGTCCGAGGAGTATGTCTCTGGCCGTTGGGATGCGAATGTCCACAAAAGGCCCGCTGAGTGTCACCTGATGAGGGAGGCAATCGGACGCAATTAAGAGCAATCAGATGCACTCGGAATGGCCACGAAAGGTCCGCCGAGAGTCACCAGGTTGAAGCAGGCCTCATCGGCGTCGGTGGAGATGAGACCGCCGCCTGCAAAGATGGGCCGCGACCAAGCGCCCGCGAGCCACGGAGGCGGGCACATGCGCTGAGGCGGCGGCGGGGTCAGGGGCACAGGCGGGGGTGGGGGCGGTGGGGGCTCCCTCTTCAGATCAGCTGCCGCCGCCGGCGCCGCCGCAGCAGCAGCCAATTCCAAGGCAGCTGCGACCGTTGCGGCCGTTGGTGAGGTGGCGACCGTTGCGGCCGTTGGTGAGGTGGCGACCGTTGCGGCCGTTGGTGAGGTGGCGACGCCGGCGCGAGCCTCGAGCGCCCATGCTGCAAAGACCAATCGCGATGAATCCCGCTGCAGATGATAATGAGGCAGCTCATCCTCCGCGTGAGGGTAGCCGCGAGCGGCGCTATAGAGACCCTCCGCCCTCCCGCCGCCCGTCAAGATATGTGCCTGCTTCGCCGACCAGCCGAGCGCCGTCTCGAGCGCCTGTGCAAGCTTGTCGCCATCGAAGGTGGCGGCCGGTGCGGTGGCGGCGGGTGCGGTGGCAGAGGTGCTGCCCCCGGACGCCGCGGCCTCTCCCTATTTGGGTCCCACGGGAGGCATGGGATCCACAGCCGTTCCGATGAGTCGCACGCGGCTGATGCCACCATCTGGGAAAATGGTCACTCGAACATGAGTGATGCGCCGTGATCCAGATCGCTCCAGATCGAGGGCATCGCGCCCAAAGGTGTGAATCGCATCGGGACCGAGCCTGGTGCGTGGAAGGAGGGTGCGCCACTCGACACTCTCCGTGGCCTCACCACGATGGCCGCCGCCGCCGCCGCTGCTGCCGCCGCCGCCGCCGAGGAGCGCATCGGAAGTTGCATGCGGCGCTTCGCATGCCTCGACAAGGACAGACTCTGGAAAGTTGCCACGAAAGTGCGCCGTGTCGATCTCGATGCGCTCGAGATTGCCCGCGACCGCCGCCAGCCGCAGCACGCACCACTCTGACGCTCCAGGCATGTGCACTAGCCCAGACGCCGCGTCCGTGATGATCACCGGCGGCCGGTGCGGATTGCGACTTGTCTCCCACCCGTCGTCCATCCGAACGCCACGACCCGGGCGCAGTAGGTTGCGCGGCTCGCCGTAGTGTTGGTTGGAGCAGCCGACGGCGCGCCCGCCATGCAGCGCGCTCAGCAGGTCGATCGGCCCCACCGCCGGCCCCGCCAGCTCGGACGCAAAGTGGCGCGCTACGACTCCCCAAGCACGCAGTCGCGCCAGGCCGCCGTCCGGTAGCGCATCCACGAGCAAGTGCGTGACGCGCTTCGCGGCGAGAGCGGGCGGCGTGGCGAAGCGATGCACCGACTGGCCGTCCTTGACGTATCCCGGCCGCAGCCGCATCATCGGCAGCAGCTCGTGCCACTCGGCGATCGCCTCGACGCGCGCACGCGCCTTGGCGATCTCGTCGGGCGTGGCGCAGGTGCCGCGCACGCCCAGGTCGGCGCGCGGAGGGCCAAGCCAGCTCGCATCCTCGGCAGCGTCGATCGAGGCCGCGAGCACGCGCGCCGCGGGCACCTGGTTGCCCGTAAAGTACGCCGTGTCCAGCTCGAGGCCGTGGACGAAGCCCGCGACGCCTAAGCGCACGAGCGCCCAGTCGTGCCCGGGGAGCCGACGGCGGCGCGACTCCCAGCCGTCCATCACCTTGCCCTGCGTGCAGAAGGCCTCCGGGTCGAATACGGGCGGTGTGGCCTTGATCATGTTGTCGGCCGTGGCGAACCACTCGTCGGTCGCGAAAAGGATCTTGCTGCCAAGGCGCGCGTCCGCCAGGTTTGTCAGCGCACCAAAGGCGCCAGCGAGCGATGGGTCGTCGACCGAGGATTTGGAGGCGCAGAGGAGGCGCGCCGGCATGCGCCATGCCAAGCGGCGCGGGACAGATTTGGCCGAGGGCCTGACGAGGCGAGAGATCATACTGGAGGAAAGAAGCTCTCACCGAGGGTGTGAATCAAAAACGCTTGTGTGTGAAGGGACAGCTCCCCTTACGCGAGTCACATGACAACATTTAGGAGCCCTCTCTGTGGGGAATTCCTGAGTGGACGCCCACGGGGGCGCCCGTTCCGGTAAAAAGACACCGGGGGGAGCCGGGACACACGGGACAGACACACGAACCGCACAAACCGAACCCCCTCAAAACCAACCCACCCACCGACTCGCGCGCGTTCCGGTAGCGCGTGAGATAGGACTTCAAGTCAAGTCAAGTCAAGTCAAGTCTATACATAAACAACACAGACAACCCTACGGAAGCCTAACGAATGAGCTCCGACGGCCGTGGTGGAAGGGAGTGGGTCGGAGATGACTTGACTTGACGTGCTTGACTTGACTTTTGTTCCGAGCATGTGGTGTGTGTTGCTCTTCTTTCGCCCCTTTAATCCGACCCGATGCTCAACCTCGGTCCTGTCGGCGCGCTCGAACCGAGGCCGCCACCGCGACCGATGCCTGAGAGCCCAGTCGATGAACGGCGTGACCGCCTCATCCGTGCGGGCCTGAGAGACTTTCAAGGCAGCCTCTCTCCAGAATACGAGGAGTCCTGCATCATCTTCGAGGCTGTGGCAACACCATCTCCAGCAGACGGCGAACAAACCATCGACAGCGCCCGATTTCAGGCGATAATGCGTCAGCGCGTGCCCGACTGGCCCGCACATGCACTGCGTGCTGCGTTCAAGGCTGCTGACGTCGACGGATCCTACTTGCTTAACCGTCACGAATTCGCGATGCTCCGTCGTGCTCTCGAGACCTTTGACCCCGCCCGCGACGCCGCAAACGACGATCTGATCGAGATTCGATGCCGCGCGCTTTTCGCCACGCATATGTCATCGGACAACGAGCTCAACGCGGCAGCTCGTCGAGCGCTAGTCCGCGATCTTTCTGGTCGCTCCTCCCATGTGGACTGCGTGTTGGCCACCCTGGGCTCGCCTTGGGACGACACGGCAGCGCCGATGACATACGCCCAATTTTTCCAGGCGGTTCAGCAAGGCACGCTGATGACTCGGGCCAGTCTCAACATCGCTGATCCACCAGCGACTGAGCGCATGCCCTCCCTCAGGGTGGACTCTCGTCACGTGTTCATGCCCCAGGCGCTTCCGCCTATAAGCTTGCTACCGCAGCGGGGTATCAGCTTGCCGCTGGGGCCCGCTGCGGTAGCTCCGGAGATGCGTCTGGATCCGGAGTTGCTTTCCGAAGCCGGAGACGATTGGCGCGGGGCGCTTGCCGCCCCTCGCGGTACCGAACGCTTCGAAATCGCGGAGCTCGTGGTCAAGAATGCGCAGGCGCTCTCGAATGAGATCTCCGCGCAGCCCGACGTTGACCACAGAACCTGGATGCCTGGAAGCGCAGCGCTCGAACGCCTGCTGAGGGGGGCGCCACCGCACCTTTCGCCTGTGCATATGATTGGAAGGTTGTGCTACGATGTACAGCGCATCGCGACAGCCCAGCCCATGGTCGTGCAGGTCCCTGCACCGGCCAAGGTCTTCGGAGACATCCACGGGCAGCTTCGCGACCTTCTGATGCTCTTTAGCCGGTATGGCTTCCCCTCGCACCACGGCGGCGACATCGAGACGACCTCGTACGTCTTCAACGGCGACTGGGTCGATCGCGGCGCGCACCAGCTCGAGGTCGTCGTGCTGCTCTTTGCGCTCAAGACCCTTTACCCAGCCCGCGTGTTTCTTGTGCGCGGCAACCATGAGTTCCGCTCGCTGTCGACTGGCATGGGCCGTGATGGCTTCCACCATCACGTGACGCACCATCCAGCCTTCTCGACGATCCCCGATCGTGGGCTGATGGTGTACGAGACGATCCACGCGAGCTTCGATTGGCTTCCGCTCGCCGCACGCGTCGGTCGGGTGGTGCTCGTGCTTCACGGAGGCATCGGCGACGGCAGCTGGACGGTCGACGACCTCGCCGCTGTCAGACGGCCGTTGCCAGACGTCGAAACTGATGCCAATGCGCCTCCATGCGCACTCCAAGCCCTGTGGAGCGATCCGGCTGATTCAGATGCGGTCATGGCCCAAGGTGTGCACCGCGTCAACGCTCCTGGCCTGAACATGCAGCATGTGGGCCGGGGCATCCCTGGGTTTGGTGCGGACGTGACACGCTGGTTCTGCGCACGCGAGGGCCTGAAGATGGTCGTCCGCTCACATCAGTATGTGCCCGAGGGAGCCAAATTCATGCACGGCGGCCATCTAGCAACTCTCTTCTCGGCACGAAACTACTTGAGCCGTGTAGAGAATGACTCGGCGCTTCTCCTATTCACATACAATGAGCAGAGGGATCTCATCGTGACAGTCAAACGGCTCGAACACCGGGTGTGAGCATTCATGCGCATCAACGTGCACAACCAGGGGACGCATTCGGACGGACTAGTAGAAAGAACAAGTTATGTGTTTCAAGTCAACTTGCGTGGTGCTGCTGAGTGTGGCATGGGAGATCGTCGCGAGGCCGACGCTCCTTGCATTGTTGCATACCGAGTCACTACCAGGATGAGTGTCGCAATCGGCAACGGATGTTGTCTCGCCTGTGAGGTCCACCGGTCAGGAAGATCTCCCAGGGTGTAGGTCAGGGGACTGGAGAATATGTGTGGGGACGGCATTGCGTGTATGCTGAATCGTTCGGATCGACGACCGTTATTAAAACGAAAAAACGAAACGATTCCGCGGGCCGGGTGTATACATGTCTCAGATATATAATTATATAAAAATATACGCGGTAAAAAAATGCAGCAATATAAGAACATCGGGACTCGGGCGTTCGTTGACGCTCACGCCAACCCCTCAACGCTCAAGCGAAGAAGTTCCGAAGCAACGCGGCGTCAAAACGCGGCGGGCGCCCAAAATATCGATTCATAAGCGACGACACCCTTTACTAAAACCGTCAAAACGCGATTCAAAACCACTAACCAGCGAAAAATTAGTAAGTAAAGTTCCCCGCCCGAATTAGCTATGACCTATCGTGTACTTGTTACCTATCGAGTGGCGTAGTCTCAATAGCCGCTCTTGCCCAGCACAAGCTGCGTCAGCTGCTCCATGATCAGGTAATTCCTGCACGCTCACACGCGAGAGCCGAGACGCAAACGATTACGGAGGTGCAGCACGAGTGTAGCAGGTGCAATGTGGGCTGCCGCCGCCGCCGCAACGAGCCGCTCTGGGGCAGCACAGCTGCCGGTTCGATGCCCGGGCGCCGCCGAATCTCTCACAGCATGTTAAAGGGCGCCTGCCGGCAGTAGACGGGCAGGAGACCCTTCCATAAAGCGAGCACTCCCTCTGCGCGCACAGTGGCGAGCGCGCAGCTGAGCGTGCCCATGTACTTGGCTTGCATGCCCCCTCCCTGGTTCATCATCCGGGTCTTGAGCACATCAAAGGGCGTGCCCGCCAAGGATGTCACCACTCCTCCCGCAAGGGCGGCGACGAACCGAGCGCCGAGAGAGTCACCTGTTGGGAGAGACGAGCGCCGTGGTGAGCATTTGCATGCAGGGCGATTGGAGACCCGATCGGAGACCCGAGCGCCGAGAGAGTCACCCTCGCCGAGCAGATCTTTGGCTGTCTGCTTGGAGTGGTCGTACGCGGCAATGCCCGCGCCATTCACCACAGTTGCACGCTGCACGTTGGGCAACGTGCCGCGCCAAAAGGCAGCGAGTCCCTCGACGCGTAGGATCGCGGCGAACGCGTGCCCCGTGCTCGAGTAGCGCGGCGGAGTACCCTCGAGCGCCTGCAGCCGGCCATCCGCTTGAAGCCGCACCTTGACCACGTCGGTTGGGTTTGCGAGCGCGGCTGCGCTCGCGCCGGCCAAGGCTCCCGCCATTATGCGGGCCCTGAGTGGCGCATCAGCCGCGGTCGCACTCGGAGACAAGGCATCGCGCAGAACCGGATAGGACGCGAAGCACAGCCCGCCGTACGTGGATTGGCGCATCACGGCCGCAGGCAAGCCGACGTAGAAGGCGCCTACGCCCTCAGTGCGCGCCACGTGCACCGCCATTGCTGCCAAGTCGAGCCGCGGCACGCCCGGTGGCGCGAGCTCATTCTGAAGCTGCATGCGCACCTTGAGCATGTCGAGCGGTAGGCAGAGCGAATCAGCGACCGAGCAGCTGGTGGCGGTGCACGCGAGCGATTTGGCAAAGTCGACCGCGCTGGACGTCGACATCGCGCTCGGCAGCATATACCTTCGACCTGGGCGAAATCCAGGAGTCCAAACCAAGTCAAGTCAAGCAAGCTTCGGAGCCAGCGTCGGAGTTTCGCGCCTTCAGTCAGCGCGATCGTCTTTTGACGAAGCTCTTCGAGACATACTCGTTTAGCGTCATGGTCGGAATTGTTCTCGTACTGACCGCAGGCGTCACGGGCTACCTTTCTCAACATGTCAGAGCGTGCACCCTCCCTAACCATGCGCGCCTTCCATCATCGCGAGCCATCGTGCCACCACGACTGGCTGCCGCCAAGGCCACCGAAAAGGAAGTGCCGATGCCGATGAGCACGATGGACCGCGACGGCACTTCCTTTTCGACGGGCACGCCCGGACCGCTCGTGCTCGATGGCACGACGAAGCTACAATTGGGAGTGTTGCTCTCGTGCTCGCTTCTCATTCAGATGGGCGTGGGCATGATCATCGTCGCACTTCCCATGTATGCCTCTGGTCTCGGACTGGGCGCGGGCGGCGTGGGCTTAATCATAGCGCTGCCGCAGCTCACGAAGCTGCTGTTCAACTTGCCGCTGGGCTACTTCATCGACGTGGTCGGCCGGAAGCCGGCGCTCGTGCTCGGCAGCCTGCTCGATGCCATCGGCCAGTACGGCACTGCCGTTGCAAGCGGGCTCCGGCAGCTTGCGCTGCCGCGCCTGCTCATCGGCGTCGGTTCGGCGAGCTCCGCGTGCTCGACGCAGGCGTACACGCTGGACGTGGTGGGAAAGTTCCCACAGCATTCGGGCCGGCTGCTCGGCCTCATCCAGGCCGTCGGCTTCCTCGCATTCGCATTGGGGCCCGAGCTGGGCGGCAGGTACGTTGATTGCCACCGATGACCTGCCTTGCATGCAAGTGCTCACCACAGCGCCGAGCTGGGCGGCAGGCTTTTGCGTCGGTATGGTGACCCAACGATGCCCTTCAAGGTGTTGGCGGCGGTTCTCTTGCTCACCACGCCGCTCAAGATGCTTCTCCCAGAGACGCGCGGCGGCGGCGGCAACGTCGGCGTCGTCGGCGCCGTCGGCGGCATCCAGTCGGAATACGGGCTGCAGACTGCGAAGGGCGTGGGTCTCGTCGGGTCCATGAAGGGGGCGATCGCGTCGTATCGGGCGCTTCTTGCGGACCGTCGGCAGGTGGCCCTCCTCGCGATGAAGCTTTCGTTCTTCTGCGGGCTCTCGCTCATCCTGACCATCGTGCGCTCTCCGACTGAGTGCCACTGAAAGGCCGCGGATGGCCACTGATTGAAACTGATTGTCTTCGCCCTCGTGCATCCTCACGGCCAAGGGCCACTCCAAGTGCCTCATTACCTTATTACTCAATCATTACTCCTTCATCACGGCGAAGGGCCTCTCCAAGTGCCTCAACGCGCGCTACCCCGAGCGCCATTGCCTCTGACACTGGCCCGTGCACGTGATGCTGACAGGTGCCGCTCCACGCGAGCGCGGCGTGGGGAGCGGATGCAGCCGACCTCGGCCGCCTGTACTCCTTCGTGACTTTCCTGTCGCTCTTCGCCTCGCCGCTCGCCGGTATGCTCGGCCTCATTGCATTCTGAGCGCCTCCTCATTGCATGCGAAGTGCGTTCCCTCCGTGCATGCTGAGTGCCTCCCTAATTGCATGCAGGTGTGCTCGCCGACCGCTTCGGGCGCGCCCGGCTTGCAATGGTCGGATCGCTCACCTCAGCGCTTGGGGTCGCTTGCATGCCGTTTGCGACGACTCGGCTACGCTACTTTGTGCTGCGGGCGCTTTGGGCTGTTGGCGAAGCACTGCTGATCACAGCCTACACGGCGCTTGCGCTCGACGTGACGCCACGCGAGCAGCGGGGGGCGCGCGCGTCCCTCGACAACCAGGTGGGTGACGTGGCCCTTCTCTTCCTGCCGGTGCTCTTCGGGCTCCTCGGATCGGTCTCGCATCGTGCCGCCTTCTGGCTGGCCGCCGCCCTGATGCTGTTGTGCAACGGCGCCTTCGCCGTGCTCATGCGACCCGGCACGAGCGCGGCCGAGGCGTAGGCGAAGGCTGTCGGTGCGTCGGTTTCGGTTTGTTGTTACTGTTGTTGTTGATTTTCATCAGAACAAGCCACCATACCGTATTGAAGGAGTGTGGTGTGCGTGTGGGGGAATGGCTCGAGACTACAGACTCACGCGGCCACGATCTCGGCGTCCGACATGCAATTGCCGACATGCGCCGTGAGGAGCTGCTCCGCCCCTTGAAGCACGTTCGGTTTCTGTTTTCTTGCATTTATGTTAACATGTACGGCGCTCGGTGGGTGCAGGGTGGTTGCGAGTTGTTATTTGGAGGTGACGCGTAGACTTCACTTGTCTTAACTTCATTGGCGAAATTCCGCAGCGCGCGCCGCGGCCGCGGTCCCCGAGAGCCGAGTGTGAGTCCCTTGGTTGCGGTGGGCGCTCATTTGATGGGGCAACTGCAAAGCCAACCCGATCCCCACGCGGTGACGGATCCCGGAGCGCTGTGCGCGGCGACTGGTTGGGCCATGCGCGCTATGTGCGTGTCTGCGCTGGTCGGCTCGAGCAGCAAGACGGATCCGTCGTTTAGTTACTGGGCGAGGCGGCGATGGTTGCACCTGCCCTCATGCTGCTCGCCGGCTGCCCTAGATGCAGCTCTGACAGCTCTGCCGCATCGCTGGCTGCCCGACGGAGAAGAGAGCGAAGCCTGCCATGACGGGAGAAAAAGCTGGCCGGAAGTGTGTGGATGCCACGCCGAGCACCGAGCACGAGGTCAGCGCTACGCACTGGCAGAGCTTTGGAACTGCCTGGTAGATGCGCATGATCCGGCAGCCGCCTCCGCCGCGAGGTGGCCACAACGAGAAGGCAGCGACACGGTCCTCGTGGTCGCCTCCGCCTCACCCATCAGCGCAGTCAAGTTGCACCTTCTCCGCCGCCTCGTCAACACAAGCTCGGTACCCGTCTACGTGTTCAACGACGAAGGCACGACCGACCAATCGAGGCTTCGGCGTGATGTGGCGGCCATCGAGGCAGCTGGCGCGCGCTACAAGGCGCAAGACCTGCCGCGGATTGAAGCAGCCTTTGGCGGGAACGGCCAGCTCGGCGACTTTGGCGGCCGCTCGCAGCGGTTACGTCACCTGCCGTCCCTAATTTGGCTCGCGCATTCACACCACGTCAGATACGCGTGGGTGCTCGAGGACGACGTGTACGTGCGCAATACGGACGCCTTCCTGGCCTCGTACCAGGGCACCCATGATGATCTCATCGCCGCGAGGCACTCGAATGAACCGTCGGTCGAACGTACCGGTACCAATCGACTCGTCCACGCCCAACGCGACGCTGTCTCTCCTCCGATGGCCGTTGGCGGCGTGCTGATTCCGATCATGCGCTGGAGCCGCTCGTTTGCCCGATCGGCGCTCCGGACGGTGCGGCTCGAACAGTCCACTGATTGCCATCTGATTGCCATCTGATTGCCATCTGATTGCCTACGTCATCAGGTGCTGCTCGAAAAGTCCACGATCCATCACGAGACCTTTTTCGCCTTCGTCGCGCATGCTTGGAACACAACGAGCGCCGTGCTGAGGTCGAAGGACGCCCGGTACCTGATCACGCAGGAGATCGGGCGAGATGCGTCCTCCACGCGGGAGATCGGGCGAGATGCATCCTCGTTTGCGCTCGAGCAGCTCGTGGATTGCCCAAGCATCTCGTTGGCGCACCCGGTCGTGTACGCTGCGCTCGAGGACATGCCGGCCACCGCGCGGACACCCGCGACGACGCGTCTCCCGTTGGGTTGCCTGCCCAACGGGGCGCCGTCGCGGGCGCCGTCCACGCCAACGCCGGAGCTCAACCCGCGTGTGGTGCCGACGCCCCTGGTCGAGGCAACAAGATTTGCGGTCCCACCGGCCAAAAGGAGGAGGAAAGCCTCGAAGGGTGCTCGGGGGGCAACTGATGGGGGCTCGGCTGCACTACAGCCGGCGTGCTACAGCGGCGGCTGTTCTCCGATCTAAAGAGCGGGGGTGTTGCGTTTTCAAGCTTTGCTTGTTTTGGGACACGGAAGCCTCATCACAAAAGCATCCCTGAGATTTCGCTTGTTTGCGGTCGGGAGTCGTGTCGGACACCGAAGGTCGCGGGTGTGTTAGAGTTCATAGACACGCATTCACATTCACACCAGGGTGGCCAAGTCACTTCACACAGACCTTTACGGCATGGCCCTGGCGCGAAATCGTGGGTGGACCCGGCCATGCCGCAGTATAGCGCCCCGAAGCTAGGTCAAAACACGGCGCGCGGCATCCATGCACCGCACTCCACCGCCCCATCCATGCGCGACCAACTCTCGGTGTGGCTGGCGGCCAATCGTTCGCGCCGATGCACTCTGATCGATGATCCCGTCGTCGGCGAGACCGCACTCCTCGTCGGCGAAACCGGAGTCATCACCCTCAAGATGGCGGCTGGCAGCCACCACGAGCTGGGCTACCTCCGCGGCGCACCACAGCAGCCGTCCATGGTCTCGCACTTCTTGATCGAGGCGCTCGACTGCTATGACCTGAAGCGTGTGTGGAAGGGCGAGGTGGCCAAGACGCTGGACGACGTCATGGGCTCTCCGCGCGTCCGGCTGCCATGGGGCCCGGTGCTCGCAGCGGCGGAGTACCTCGTCACCGTGCGGCTCGGTGACCGCGTCATCGAGGGCAGCCCGCTGCGCGTGCGTGTCCGGGCAGCGCCGCGCACCGTGCCGTCCACCTCGTCGATTCACCTCGAGAGCGAGGCAGGAGCTCTCCTGCTCTCGAGACGGCTCGAGCCGTTGAAGGAGCTGCCGCCGCTGCCGCCGGTGCAGCTCGTCGCGGGCGAGGAGGGCCGATTCGTCCTCGCGCCGCGCGACGAGCACGGCAACTTGCGCGAGGACGCACACTCGGAAGACCAGTTCTACGTCACCCTTCGGCTCGAGCCTCAGCAGGCAGCGGAGGGGGAGCCTCCGCTATACATGCCACCGCCCGTGGGCGCCTCGGCCTCGAGCGCGGCGCCGCCGCCGAGCATGCGCATTCGCGCCACGGGCGAAGGGCTCTCTCTCGTATCGTTCGTACGTCCGCAGGTGCGCGATGAGTGCAACACCGAATTTCTGCCTCATGAGTGCACTTGATTGCCTCTCGAGTGCACTTGATCCTCTCGAGTGCACTTGATTGCCTCTCGAGTGCACTTGATTGCCTCTCGAGTGCACTTGATTGCCTCCCGAGTGCACTTGATTGCCTCCCGAGTGCACTTGATTGCCTCCCGAGTGCACTTGATTGCCTCTCGAGTGCACTTGATTGCCTCTCGAGAGCACTTGATTGCCTCTCGAGAGCACCTCTCCTCAGGCGGGAGTGTACCGGGCGAGGGCACACGGCATGCATGTGCTCACCACAGCGCCTCACCCCTCCTCAGGCGGGAGTGTACCGGGCGAGGGCATGGCTTCGCGGCGAGGCGACCCGGGGTGAGCTCGAATGGCATGTCGCTCCCGGCCTTGCCATCTGATTGCCATCTCATGAACCACCTGATTGCCGACTTCCTCAGGTGAGCTCGAATGGCATGTCACTCCCGGCCCGCTATGCATTCGGCGGTGCATCGCGGCGGGCACGGGGCTTCATCGTGCCGCTGCTGGGGCCACCGCCACATTTGAGATCATGGCGCGTGACGCGTGTGGGAATCTGCTCACGAGCCAGCTGCCAGGGCATGGGGGCGGCGTCGGCGCCGGCATCGGAGCTAGCAGCGGCAGCGGCGGTGGCGGCGGCGGAAGCGGCGGTGGCGGCGGCGGAAGCGGCGGCGGCGGCGGAGGAGGAGGAGGAGGAGGAGGAGGAGGCGGCGACGGCGACGGCGTGAGCATGCGAGGACGCCCACGATGGCGCCTTCGGTTCGAGGCCCGCGGCGACATCGACGCGCACGAGATTGAGGGCGCGGCGCTGGTCGTGTCGGCAGAGGAGGCGACAAGTTCGATGATTGTGGTCGATGACGGCCGGGGGGTGTACCGGGTCGCCTATACCATGCCACGCTCCGGTCGCTACCTGCTGCACATTGAGCACCCGTCGGGTGCCGCGGTGCCCAACACGGCGCTCTCCTCCCCCAGCGCCCCTGCCGGTTTTTGCGCCTCTGCCGAGGGCCAGGCGATGGAGGGTGAGGCGATGGCAATGGAGCCGCTGATCGGCTCGCCGTATAGCGTGGAGGTGCTTCCCTCGATCGATGACCCCTCGTGCGTCGTTCTCGATCTCTTCTCGGGGCTCGAGCTCGCCCGGGACGGCGCGTCGACCTCCGCCTCCACGCACGAGCCCGAGCCCGCCTCGCGTGCCCGGGACGGCGCGCGCTCCGCCGTGCTCGTCGCGGGTCATCCGGCAGAGCTCCGGCTGCGCATCGTCGGCCTCGAGCGCTCGGCAGACGCGGATGCGGAATTGTCGATCCTCAACCAGGTCTTGATTGCCGTTGATTGCCGTTGATTGCCGTTGATCGCCGTTGATCGCCGTTGATCGCCGTTGATTGTGCGGTCTGGCTCCTCTGATGCTCGTACGCGCCGTCGCGAGCGCCACTTGACCTCATCGATCGTCTCGAGCAGGTTCACGTCCACATCGGACGACGGCATCTTGGTGCCACTGATGACGTCTGATTGCATCTGATTGCATCCCTCATCAGGTTCATGTCCACATCGGGCGTCGGCATCTTGGTGCCACCGCTGCCGCCGCCGCCGCCGCCGCGCGCACGGCAGCGGCCTCGACGGCCGCGACCAAGGCGGCACGTGGAGAGGACATCGTTCGTGGGCCACAGGCGACTGCCGTGGAAGGGACGCACGTCCTGAGCTGCGACGCGTCCGGCGGGCGTCTGCGTGTCAAGTTCTGCGCGTACCAGGTGTGTTGATTGTCCTTGATTGTCCTTGATTCCAGGCGTGCACGGCGGCGTGTGAGCTCCTTGATTGTCCTTGATTGTCCTTGATTGCCACTCATGGGCTTCGTCAACCCGATGTACCAGGCGTGCACGGCGGCGCGTGAGCCGATCACCTACGAGCTGAGCGTGCGGCTGAACGGGCGCGCTGTCTCGGGCTCCCCGGTGGCCTTCACCGTCGTGCCTGAGCAGACTGACCCTGCAAGCTGCCAGCTGGTGGGCGCGCTGCCGGCGCGTGAGGCATGGATGCGCATGGTGACGACGCTCACGACGGCGCCGAGTGCACGTGGCGGCGGGCCGGCGGCGACGGGCGAGAGGGCGTGGGCGCTCACGACGACGCGCACGGTGACGCCCACGACGGCGCTCGCCCCGAGTGCATCGGGTGGAGCGCAGAGTGACGTCGTGCTGGGCGCGCCGAGTTGGGCGGCTTCGGCGGCGCCGCCGTTGCAGGCACTGCTGGCGGCAGCGCCGTGTCGAGCGGTTTCAGCGGCGGCGTCGGTGCCGAAGGGGACCTTTTTGGCGGCGGCGGGCACGTGGGAGGAGGTGATCGGTCCGGGCACGTCTCCTATGGTCGTGATCACGCCGGAAGGGACGTTGATCTCGCGGCACGAGGTCGATGTCGAGGCGGGTGCGTCGGCACTGCTCTGGCTGCTCGCCCGCGACCGGTACGGCAATGTGCGCAAGGCGGGCGGAGATGACTTCAAAGTGCACCTGGCGCCTGTCTCGTTGTCGGCAGGTGCGATCTCCCTTGATGACCCTTGATTACCCATGATCACCCTTGATTAAACTTTATTACCCTTGATTACCCAGGAGTTGTGGGCAGGTGCGATCTCCCTTGATGACCCTTGATTCTCACTGAGGACCCGCTGATGACTCTCTCTAATGACCCTCTCTCGTGGCGCCTGTCTCACTGTCAGCAGGGAAACTAGCGTGTGCCCAAGACGGCGTCTCACTGTCAGCAGGGAAACTAGCGTGTGCCCAAGACGGCGTCTCACCGTCAGCAGGGAAACTAGCGTGTGCCCAAGACGGCGTCTCACCGTCAGCAGGGAAACTAGCAGAGGGCGCCGAGGGAGTCGGATCTTTGGACGAGAGCGAGTACTACGAGGCGTGCGGGCTTGCGGCGTTCGGTATGAATGAGCAGCCGTGCACCGTCGTGGACCGTCGCGATGGCTCGTACGCCGTCCGATTCGTGCGCCAGCATGCGGGCCTCTACCAGGCGAGTGCATGCTGATTGCCTCTGAGTGCCTCCCTCATTGCATGCGGGCCTCTACCAGGCGAGTGCATGCTGATTGCCTCTGAGTGCCTCCCTCATTGCATGCGGGCCTCTACCAGGCGAGTGCATGCTGATTGCCTCTGAGTGCCTCCCTCATTGCATGCGGGCCTCTACCAGGCGAGTGCATGCTGATTGCCGCTGATTTGCATGCTGAGTGCGACTGATTGCTTGCCTCCTCAGGCGCGTGCGTGGATCAAGGGCCACCCCGTCGCTGGTCGGCTGCTGTGCCGCGTGCGCGCGGGGCCGCTGTGCGTGGGCGCCTGCCGCGTGCTTGGCGACGGTCTGCGCGTCGCCATCAGCGGTCGGCCAGCAACCTTCCTAATCGAGGCGAGGGACCGTTTCGGCAACTTGGCCGCGGACGTGAGCGTGAGCGAGCACCGGACTTGGCGTCTGCGGGTGCAGCCGCGGGTCGCGGAGGTAGGAGAGCCCGTCTATGCTGTCGACGCCGATCCCGGAGACCTGCGAGAGTTGCTCCATGCGGCGGATGAGGCGGAGGCGAGCGTGACGTGTCGCGTCGTGGCGGGCGGGCGTTATGAGCTGAGCTACACGGTGCGCCGTTCGGGGGAGTACAACCTCTCGGTCGAGCTCGGCGGTGCCCGGGACGGCGCGTCCGCCTCGGCGTTCGTGCTGCCCGGCGTGTATGCGCTCACGGTGCTGCCGAGCGGGAGCGATCCCCTCGGGTGGAAGGTTGAGGTGGTGGGCAGCGATCGCGACGGCTGGTTGCGCGCGGGGCACGGCGCACCCCCAGAACGAGAGACGGCGCTCCGTGCGGCGCTCAGTACGGCGCTCGTCCCCGCGGGCGAGCGGGGGGCGCTCAGTACGGCACTCGGCACCGCGGGCAAGCCTCTACGGGTGGAGCTTCGTCCGAAGCGGCCGTTTGGAGCGGCCACAGCGAGCCCGGCGTACTATCGAGACATCCTGGCGACCGTCCGTGTCACCGTGGAGCTCGATGAGGGCGAGATCGACGAGATTGACGAAATTGACGAGGCCGTCGGAGCCCCTTCGAAGCCCTCCGAGCCCTCAATTAGCTCAATTACCTCAACGACCTCAATTGACGAGGCCGTCGGAGCCCCTTCGAAGCCCTCCGAGCCCTCGCCACCGGCGGAGGCAGCCCTCCGCCGGCTCAGCGTACCGGTCGAGCCGACGACGACAAAGGATGGCTTCGTCAGCTTCGTCGCACACATCGTGGCCAATCGCGCGGCGACCTATCGGCTGCGGGTGAGCGTCGGCGGTACGCCCGTGCCTCCCTCCCCCCTCCGTCTCACAATCCTGCATGCGCCGCCCTGCGCGGCGGCGTGCCACGTGGTGCCATTGGGGCGCGCGAATGCGGACGGCACGTTGCGCACGGATGGACACTTGCTCGCGGGCGTGCGCGGCTACGTCTTGTTGCGCATGCACGACGCGTTTGGAAACCCCGTGCGCTCGGATACGGCCGCGGCCCGTCGCGTGCTGCAGCGCGGAGGCGAGATCCCTTCCAAGCTGGTGCATGCGGCGCGGGTGGCCCTGGTGCCTCAGAGGACGCCGGTGCCTCAGAGGACACTGGAAGTCGAGGCGGAGGCGGAGGCGGAGGCGGAGGCGGAGGCGGAGGCGGAGGCGGAGGCGGAGTCGGAGGCGGAGGCGGAGGCGGTCGAATGCAGCCTCGCGCCACATGAGGATGGCTCGTCCATTTTAGGATGCTTCCTCACGTCCCGAGCCGCCACATACGCCGTGCATGCATGGATCGCTGGTGAGCCCGTTGGCACGGCGGCAGAGCGGCCGATGGCGTCCGCTTCGTCACTGACCGGTGCTTCGTCACTCACCGGTACAGCGGGTCGGAAGGACGCAAGGGTGCTGTGCGAGGTGCGACCTGGTCCAATCTGCGTTGCGAGATGCACGATCTCGGGCGATGGCTCGCACCTCGCCATAGCTGGGCAGCGCACCACGTTCTTCATCGAGCCTCGCGACGCCTTGGGAAATCTCCTCCTCCCGAGCTCCCGACGCGGCGGCGGCGGTGGCGGCGGCGGCGGCGGTGGCGGCGGTGGCGGCGGCGGTGGCGGCGGCGGTGGCGGCGGCGGCGGCGGTGGCGGCGGCGGCGGCGGCGGCGGCGGCGGGGGCGCCGGGGACGGCGGGGACGGCGAAGCTGGCGGCGGCGGCGGCGGCTGCGACGCTCCGTTTGAATTTCGCGCCACTCTGGTGCTCGCGGACGATACGTCGGTCGTCGCCGAGGCGCATGTGAGCGTATGCGAAGAGGCTGGGGGGCGCTACCGGGCGGCTTATACCGCCCCAGCCGCAGGCCGATACTCGCTCACTGTGCAACTGCGATCATCAGCTCACTCAGCAGCGTCATCAGCCCACTCAGCAGCGTCATCAGCCCACTCAGCAGCGTCATCGGCCCACTCAGCAGCGTCTGTCGCGGCTGCCGGCGACGCTGCCGAGGTTGTGGAATGGGTTCCGTTAGGGTGCGGACCGAGGCGGCTGGTGGTCGAGTGTGCGCCGATCGACTGCAGCGCGTGCACCGCACAGGTCCCCTCCACGCTGCCGGCAGGCGAAATTGGGTTCGCGTGGGTGGTCGCGAGGGACGGCGCGGGAAGTGAGCTCTCCCCCGCCGCGCTCGCCGATGGACTGTGCGTGAGCCTTCAACGGCAACGGGCAACGACGGTGGAGGAGCAGGGGGGTGACGAAGCAGACGAAGCTGAAGAGCAGGGGGCCGACTCGTTGCCGTCGACTATGGCATCGACGTCAACGGCACCGACGACGGCGGCGGCGGCGGCGGCGTGGACGAGCGCGCGGGTGCTCACGACGGCGCCGGCCACGTGTCCCCCGGGGTGGTCAGGCGACTCCCG
>ENA-UOXG01000992-UOXG01000992.1-mixed-culture-metagenome-genome-assembly--contig:-NODE-992-length-19137-cov-42.991772_pt1 | contig 19137 bp, 10 predicted proteins | sample MGYA00238159_ERZ761634 | MGnify/ENA primary metagenome ERZ761634 (study PRJEB28908, sample SAMN08776845) | mixed culture metagenome | isolation source: Freshwater growth medium | place: USA... | reverse complement strand
TCCTGTGGCTGCTTCCATCGTGATCGAGGAAGCGAGAGCCCTGATGGTCACAAGGCGTCACAGCAATCTCATGGACGTGTATGAGCGAGTAGAGGCGTTCCGTGAACGGCCGGTACAGCTCTACGAGCGCATCTCGATGGCGAGGCAACAGATGGCCACGGCCGCAAGCCTTCGAGTTCTGCTTGCCTTTGCCTCGCACGCGAGCGACGGCCTCAGCGGTGATGGCCGAAGGCATGCCTGCGTGGCGTAGCACATCTCTGAGCACGACGGCGGGGCGGCGCGCGTAGCCAGCAAAGGAGACGAGCAGGAACTGCGACGGCTCAAAGTATGTGAGCCACCGACGCATCTGAGGCTCATACAGGCCGTGGTCGAGGTGCGGAGCGCAGTTGGCAAAGGGCGGCGGCAACGAGGGCGGCCACAATGGAGTGGACGGGTCGAGGCTCTGACACTCCCGCACGCGAGCGAGCTTGGGCTCCAAAAAGGTGCCGAAGTCCATGGATGACATCCTGCCATTGTACGACTTGAGCTCCCAGAAGTAGGACCAGAACTTGTCGACGGGGTCACGCATCATCCACACGAAGCGGAGGTGTCTCGAAGGTGCCACGCCAAAGTAAGTCACCATGTTCTTCGGCGCGTCGTGCCACACATGATATGCAGGCGTGGCGTCGATTGCGATCGATGGCGCCGAAGTCCGGAGAGGGCACCGTGGCCAGATCCTATCATAAAAGTGCCGACCTCTTCGCCACATGTTGGGATCACCGAAGAAGTCCTTCTCCTTGCGAGAAATGTCGCCCTTGTCCGTGAGCCTGCCCGGTAGGATGGCGCCGCCCGTTGCATCTACGAGATGCGACCACAACGATGTCGTGCCTGCCTTGATGCTGCCGATGAGGAAGAGGGACGGCAGCAATGCATTCCAGTGTGATAGCAACCCCATCGGGCTTCGATCTTGAGCGATCCCACAAAAGTGCTCAAAGGGCTCGACGGGACTCTGCTCGTGAGAGCAGAGTGCAACTTTCGGATGGTGTCGTACGAAGACGCTCATGCTGCTATTCTTGAGGTGTGGATCAAGTGTTACGAACTTTTTGAGCAGCAGGTTCCAGCGTACGTGGTGGTCCGTCTCTGCATCCAAGGCGGCAACGCGAACCCTCATTTCGGCTGAGTCGGCCGAGCGTTGCAAGCTCTTGCAGTACGCCTTTATTTCCAGCCCGCCGAGGACTCGTTGGGCCTCGTCGACGCCGCTCAAGACCTCGCCAGCTCCGTGCTGATGAGCTTGAGCGTGGAAGACCTCGTCAGCACAGAAGCTGGACATCGGCCGAGGCTACAGGGCAGACTCGTGGCGTCTCACAATTGGAACAGAGGGAATCCGCAATTTCTTCAGAGAACCATCGCGAATATGGAAACACAATGAATGCCGATTGCCCAAAAGGGAAACACAAATTGTGTCGAAAGCGACTAGGCTGACACCAAGAACTTGGACGCGGTACAATTGTATTGTAGTACTGAAGTTAAAGGTGCAGTCCACTAGCGCTCGCCCTCACTCATTTATTTCAGATCGGAGATCGCGGACGAGGAAATCGAGGTGTATCGTGTGTAAAACTGAACAGCCTGAGCCGTGAACCGCGTGCTGATTGCTTTGGTCGGCTAGGCAGCCCGTACGGCTTAGAGGCCACTTACATCGAACATAACAGTAGCAGGCAGCATGCAGCAGAGTCGACGAGTGGCTATTAGGCACGGAGAGTCTCTGGTGTCTGGCTCACTGCACACTGGCCGTGTGCCCGTGTCTGCTGGTCTCTCGCCGCATGTCCGATGTCGCCGAACGGAGAGTTAGCAGAGTTCGCAGCGAGACACTGTAACGAGAGTGTTACTACACAGATAAACATTGTGGCAACAAACACGCCATGTGCACATGTATTCCACAGCCATTGACATACAACTTAATACTTCGACTATACATATGATGACGAAATTATGTCACGACCGTCGCACCGCGTCCGGGCGGTTGCCGCAGCCGCGCGCACAGCGGCGCACACCCGCCCCATACGACTTACGAGAAGTGAGTGATTTGCGCCGCATACTTTGCCTTGGCTGACTCAGTGCACTGGCCGTTGTTTCCAATGGAATATCTCTAGACATATATACCAAGGCCAATTTGCGCCGCATAGTTTGCGCTGACTGACTCAGAGGTGCGCACCGGTTTCGACGTCGAGATACCACGTGGTGAGCGCGCCGCTGCCGCTGTCGGGGCCACTGCGGTGTATCCGTTGGTACGAACAATCTCGTCCCCGAGCGTGCGAACCGAGTTGGCATCCTGTGAATACGTGAGTGGCGGTGCTTCCAAGAGCGGTGTTGGGAGGTCCGCGTGCAGTTTGGTGACGGGTGACACGATGGTCGCTTTGGACGCTTCGAGCGCTCTCTCGAGCTCTTCCTCCGCTCTCGCCCTGGTTGCGGCCTCTTCCAACTGTGCCTGCAGTATCGACGCCTCCATGGCGCGTCGCAGCATAGCATCGTCGTCGGACTCGCGTTCAGCGGATGAGGCAGCAATGGGCTCGACCTTACGGGCGAGCGAGATCGAGCGCTGAATGGCCGCGTCGAGCTCCTTGTCCTCGCTCCCTCGGGTTAGGGTCGGGTTAGGGGCGGGTGGGGCGACAGGAGGGGCGAGCGGCTCAGGGGCACTGTGGGCATGAGACAACGAGCGCTGCACGGCTCGGTTCACCATGTCCCGTTCTTTGGCTTGACTTGACTTGGCTGGCATGCGGTTGCCCCGGTCTTCGAGAGAGCGCTGCATCGCGCAGTTGAGCAGGTCCTGCTCCTGGCTGGCCCGGATGCCCTGCGACATTGCCCTGAGCAGGTCCTGCTCCTGGCTGGCCCGGATGGCCTGCGACATTGCCCGTCTCTCTTGCTCAAGACGGTGCTGCTCCTTGGACACCTAATGATGAGGGAGGCACTCAACGGTCATCAGCGGGATCCCATCGGAATCAAGGGCCGTCTGAGGCGCGAGCTCCGCGGGCACCTGCTGAAGCAGCGCCTTGAGCGCCCCTGGCTCCTCCACCCGCTGCAGCTCGAAGACGAGCTTGCCCACGAACCCGCGCAGCAGCTGAACAAATCCGTCGAGGCTCCCGATCTTCTTGCGGTTGACGCTCACGAGCATGTCGCCCAAGCGGAAATCAGCTCCCGACAGCTGGACGAGCCCCCCGTAGGACACGTCGGTCACGATGAGGTGCCCCGTTGTCACACCCGTCTTGCTCAGCGCGAGCGCCAGACCCAATGGCATGTTGGGTGGCTTCTCGACCGTCGCCTCAATGCGCCGGCATAGGGTGTGCTCGGAGTTGGAGCGACTGTGTCGTAGTGGCAACGAGGACGAGCTGTCCTTCACGGGCACGCACCGCGCCGGCAGGACGACCTCGATGCTTTGACCCGCGCCCTCTGGTACAATGACCGTGAAGCTCTCTCCGTCGGGCAGCTCGAGCTGGAACCGATCACCGGCTGCGAGGCCGGCCGGCACGGGGACGAGCGTGCGCGCAGCACCGCCGCTCATCACGATTGGGGCTGCCGACTGTGTGCCCGAGCTCGTACGAGCCGTTGCGATGGCGGTCGCGGACGCAACCTCCCGAGACCTATTTCCTCCTCGAACGGGCTGCGCCGCCACGTGAATGCTGAGCGGATGGTTCTGGGCGCCAGCGTCGAGGAGCGCACCCAACCAGGCGCTTCGGACTGCACCGGTGTCTGCCCGCAGGATGAGCATTCTTGACGCATTCTTGACGCAAAAGGTGCCCTCCAAGGTACCGAGACGACCAGGCAACACGCTCAGGAGGGCGCCGCGGCACACAAATTCCTTGGCTAACTTCGCACCCTCCTTTCTATAGTACCGAATGATGCCGTTGGCCTCATCGAGCACGAAGAAGCGCCTCTCGAACGTCACGCCCAGCAGCCCATTGTTTTGCTTGAAGAGGTAGCCGGACTGCCCGCCCTGCACAGAGGTCATCGGAGAGACGCGGCCCTGAGGCGTTCGTAGGGACGACCCCAACTTTCTTTCCTAAATTAGGATGAAAGTTTCTGTGCGTATGACGCAAAACCTCCGACAAGAGATGTTTTGACCTCTTCGTCGGTGTTTTCAAGTTAGATCGCCAGTCGAGATCGCTAGCAACCAGGTTTCAGTGGCGGCTTGCGCCCGCCACGGCGACTTCGGGTTTTTCTAGGGCGACTGAGGATCAGGTGTGCGCCGCCGCTTGCCCAACTTTCCACCCATTAACCTCATGTTGGTCTTCTATTGGCCCGCATTGCGCAGGGCATATCCCTACAGCCATTGATTCATGGATCGCGGAAGGCCGTCTCCCTCGGCATTCTCGAGCCCCACCATTGGTGGGGCGACCGAGAGCTCGCCCTTGCAATACAGCCCTGATACGACGCCCGTTCTCGTGCTCGCTCCGCACGCCAAGGTAGGACGGCAGATCAGGTGCGTTAGGAAGCATTGTCGTCCACCCCCCATCGCGCCAGCTTCACTCCAAACACGTGATATCATCCTCTCCTTCGGCCCCTCTCGCTTGCAGCGCTGTCGTCGCCGTCCTGTTCCTGCTCAGCTTCCACGGCGCGCTCATCGCGACGTCGGTGCTCAATTGGGACATGCCATGCGAGCGTCCTTTGGCTGGCTTCCTGATGGTCGCCGGCGTGCTCGGCGTGCTCTCCGCTGCTTTGTACGCATTTCTCGAGGCCCAGCGTGCCTTTGACGAGGAGCCGCTGCTGCCCTCCGAGATGGCGCCGCCTCCGCAGCGCTGGCTCAAGGTGCTCGTGCTGATCGCACTGATCGGGGGCATCGGCCTCGTCTCGGTGGGCGCCACCATGTACGATGCCTCTCCCACGTGCGCGTACACGTCGCCGATCGTGCACACATGGACGTTTGCGACGCTGCTGCTGTATGCAGCGTTTGGGATGCTCGTGCTTGGCGTGCCCGTGCTCGGCTTCGTTTTCCCGCTGATCGCGGTGGCGCTCGTGCCGCTGATTGCGACGCTGGTGACGATGGTCGCCTGGATGCGCGAGGCGGGTAAGCGCGGCGCGCACAGCGCCACCAGCGTGCTAACGCGCTGGTTGCGGACCAGCAACGACGACAGCGCCCAGCAGCCGCCGCCGACGACGATCGCCAACCCCGCGTCCACGTTCGGGCTATACGTGAACACCGCGGCACTCGCGTGGCTGTTCGGCTTCATGATCATCGAGGCGCGCAGCGCGGCCACGCTCCCATGCGACGCACCGCTCGGCACCTACGTGCTCGGCGTGGGCGCTATTGGTATGGCGATGTGCCTCTTCGACTTCGTACTCGAAGTCTTCAAAGACCCGATGCCTCCGCTCACGAAGCTCGAACAGGCCAAGCAGAAGGACGATCTACGGCGGCGGCTCGTCGCGTACGGCTGGGTGGCTTTCGTCCTCGTCGTATGGGGTGCCCTCGGGTGCGTCTGGGTAGGAGGAGCCAAGAGCTGCGCGGCGACGAGCCCGTCTATCTACCGTCTTGCGCTCCTCCTCAGCTTCGTGTACTTGGTCGTGCTCGCGGTCGCGTGCTTTGCCGCCATCGGCATCGCCGTCGACTTTTGCCTCTCCGGACGCCTCCGATTTATCGTCGTCTTCGAGCAGTGATGAGAGCTGCCCAGGCGCAGAGCGCACTGTAGCACTGTAGCACACTCAGGGTGAATACGAACGCGTGTGTGCCTCCTTGAGCCGTGTCATCTCGCGCATTCTCTCGGGGAGCCCGCAACGAGCGCACCTAGGACGTCGTGCGTGCGCTCTGCGCATGAGCTGTGACGGTGACGGGGCGTGTTTCAGGTGGCAGTTCCCTCTTCGCCCATGGGCCGCTGTCAGCCGGGGCGCACGCGAACAGAAAATAAGTTCTACGGGCGGCGGCGTGCCAGCGTGCGGTCAGTTTCGAGTGTTCATTACATGCAAGCTGCTGTCTCTCTGTCGCGCTGACCGGGTCGTCGTCTTGCAATCTTGGCGTTTTTACCTTTTTTTATTGATTAAATTCCGCCTACCGAGTACGCAGTACCGTAAACCGTTGTGACTACTGAGAGGCGTGTTCTACAGGCCGACGCGCAACCGGTCGCATTACGACCCCGTCTTAAGAAAGTTAAACTCTAGAAGCAACTAGCATGGTCTAAGAACAAGCGCCACGGCAGCCAGCGAGGCAGCTCCGGCCTCTCCGCAGTGTCTGCACTCCCCCGCCGCCGCGCCAGCCAGGGCAGGAGCGCAACTTGCGAGAGACCTCAATCGTCCTCCCATGCATCCTCCTCGACCTCCTCGACCTCCTCGCCCTCCTCCTCGAGCTCAAGCTCGGCGCGACGATCACGGTGGGCTCCACGACCAGCAGCACCACTGCGACCCGCGCCTCTTCCTCCTCCGCGCCCCGCGCCACCAGCACGACGGGTTGGACGCCTATTGGCTGAGAGCCGCTCGGGTGGCGCAAGCATGGACAAGCCCTCCTCGAGCTGCGAGTCGCGTCGCGTGACGAGCTCAAAACGCCGACGCTGCTCGTTCACGACTCCAAGCACGGAGAGGCTCACGATCCACTGCAACGCCATCGGTGCGTTGACGACCACTTGCACAGCGATTGCAGCTGACGGCAGCAGCCAGGCTGCGACACGGCCAGCCATGATCAGAATGGCCTGGCACGCGACGCCCCACGCCATGCTCCGCCACGGCGACCAGCTGCACACGTAGAAGAGCGTGTGGCAAAAGCGGGCAACCGTGAACACAAGCAGCAGGATCCACGCTTCAAACAGCAGCGGAGTCGTGAGTATGTAGCAGTATGAGACGGCAAAGAAGGGCACGAGGCTCTCGAGCTCGTTACGGTGGATGCTCTGGAGGCGCAGCACTGCTTTGTGCACGGGCGCACCCTCCGCAGGCGGCGGGCCGTAAGTCGCGCGCAGCATCTCAGCGTCCTCGGTCGTTGCAAAGGAGCCGGTGACTACGCGGGCAACGCCTGTAGCCTGGGCGAGACCAATGGCCTTGAGGCTGTTCATCAAGGCAAAGGCCGCCCAGGTGTGCAGCAGGTGCTCCTTCGCGTCGCCCTCCGCCATCGCCGAGTTTTCAATCGGGCTTCCTTTATCGGGGTGCTCGCTTTCATACTTCAGATTTTTTCGTGCGTGCTCGAACGGGGGGGGGGGGGGGGGGGGGGGGGGGGGGGGGGGGGGGGGGGGGAGCTGTTGACGATCGGCGAGGACCGCGTGTTGACTGCGGAGGACTGCATTTCAATGACGCCTTCGCGAACGAATGCATTTTCAATGACGTCGCCGAAGATGAGCGGTGCGGCAGCTCCGCGTGCGCAGCCGCCAGGCATTTCAGCCCAGAGCAGCACCGCAGCCTGCCAGGAGGATTGCTTCGTCGGCCGCAACCCGGGCGAGCTATGGGAGATCCAGGCGCTCATTGGCCAGGGCTCCTACGGGAAGGTTTACCGGGCCACCTCGCGGGCCACCTCGCGGCTCGTTGCCTTCAAGGTTCTGCCGCTCGAGGAGGACGCCATTTCTCATGAAATGTTGATGGAGCTCAACAGCCTGCGTCGCTGCGACCACCCCAACATCGTCCGCTATCACTCCTCCTACGTCTTCGATGCTCAGCTGTGGATTGCGATGGAATACTGCAGCGTGAGTGCGCTAGGCATCATGCGGCAGAGCCGGCAGCCGTTGGCGGAGGTAGAGGTTGCCGCCGTGTGCGCGGAGGCACTGCGCGGGCTCGACTACCTGCACAGCGTGTGCCGCCTCATCCACCGCGACGTCAAGGCCGGAAACATTCTGCTGACCGAGGCCGGCAATGTGAAGCTTGCGGACTTTGGCGTGGCAGCACAGATCTCTGGCACGCTGGCCAAGCGCTCGACGGTCATCGGCTCACCAATGTGGATGTCGCCCGAGATGATCGTGGACGGCTCGTACGACTTCAAGACCGACATCTGGTCGCTCGGCATCACCGCGATCGAGCTCGCGCAGTTCAACCCTCCGCACCACAACGTCTCGCCACCTTTACGGGTGCTCTTCCTGATCCCGCAGCTACCGCCGCCGACGCTCGAGCCGGCCAAGCTTTGGAGCGAAGCGTTCGTACACTTCATCGGCCGCTGCCTGCGGAAGGATCCTAGTGAACGGCCGGATGCCGCCGAGTGTCTTCGCTTCGTTCTCGACTGCACCGACGGCAGCACTGGCGGCAGCACCAGCGGCAGCACCGGCGGCAGCCCCGGCGGCAGCCCCGGCGGCAGCACCGGCGGCAGCACCGGCGGCAGCACCGGCGGCGCAACCAGCAGGTCCGCGGCGACTTGCAGCGGCGGCAGCCGCGGATCTGCGCCCGATCTGCTTCCTCCATCGCTGCGGAGCCACGGGATTGCTCTCGAGAGGCTCATGGTTCGTTATCTGCAGCAGCGTCGCGGCGGAAACGTAGAGAGCGCTGCGGCGAACGTTGTGACTGTTGCGTTGGAGGACACCATACCTGCCACGATCAGGGCTACGGCTTCCTCGGCTGCGGCGCTCGCGGCCGCTTGCCTCACAGCAAGCAGCGGCGATGCGGAGGACGCCGAGGACATCCTTCGCAGCTTGAATCGCACCACTGAATTCCCGCGCACACTACCCTACGCCGCTACCACTGCCGCCGCCGCCACCGCCGCCGCAGCTCATGCAGGGGCAGGCAGCGTGGGCGACCCCGCCTGCCCAACCCTGAAGGCCGAGCCCGCAGGGGGGGCACAGCCGCTTGGCGTGGCCTGGCATGCAAGTGCTCACCACGGCGCCCTTCCCCTTTCCCCACAGCCGGTTGGCGTGGCGGCGCAAGCGTGCAGCGGCATAGGCGCCGTGGTGAGCACCAGTCATGCGGCCTTCGCGCTGACCAGCCCAGTGTCGGCGAGCCCATTCTTTAGCCCCGCACTCACGCTAAGGGCGGGCGTGAGCGCGGGGCGAAGCAACGTGCTCCCTGTGCCCGCACGCTTGCATGCAAGCCCGATGTTCAGCCCGCTGTTTAGCCCTAGGCTCACGCCCACCCATACCGGTAGCTCCATGAGCCCCATGCATAGCCCCGCGCTCACGCCCGTCGATTGCGCCGTTGATGGCAGCACGCAAGCGGGCGGCACAAAGTGCTGCCATGCTCCACCCGCGAATGGCCTGTCGCGTGCTTCCTCACTGCGCGATAGCATCTGCACGACGCTGCGCCGACTGACGGAGTCGGAGACGAACAGCGCCCTGAGCGAATCCGCGGGCTCCGTCGAGCACTCCGTCACATGGGTTTAGAGATCACACGAGTGCGTGCGCGTCCTCGCCCCGCATCGATTCAGAAGAAATCGCGTATCGACGCGTTACGACCGCCGTTCGTAAGCCGACGTTGAACTGCGGAAGAAAACGATCGCTCCTGACAACATCGACTCTGGTTTAAAGCTAAAGTTTTCGGCTTTACTTACTTACAACTTAGAACTTCATTCGAAAGGGTCATCGTCGTTGTGCGTTGAACGGGCCAACGACCAACAACCATGCCAACTCAACTGTCTCGCGCCCACAGCCCCAGCAGCGTCTCGCTCACGCAGTCACCTACACGCGGTCGACGTGTCCGCGTCGCGCGCCGTCGGGATGAGGCAGAGGAGCGTCGAGAGGAGCGAGATGTGCGCGTGTGAGACGGTGGTGTGGTGAGCGCGGGGGGACTTACGGGGGGACCGCGACGAAACTGATTGACTGACTGACTGCGCGTGTGAGCTGTGTCCTGTGACGGTCGTCAGTCAACTAGGACAAGGTGGGGTGTCAGACTGTCAGTGCTCGTCCCTGGATGTATTGCTAGATTGGTAACTGGACTCTGGAGCGGGAGGGGATCAGAACTCAGTTTCTGGATGTCGTTCTAAACACCCAATCCGTGAATGCGAATCGGACCTACCAAGAAGTTGGTGTTTTTCCGGTAATTGCGTCGCACCATTATTCATTCATCACTACGATTTCGATTTTCGTTTGATGATGTGCCCCACGCCTTTCTTGGTTGTCGCTGTGCACTCCTTTTGATGCCCAAGCCATCGAAGCCCAACCTTGGAGCTGCCAAAAGTACTTCTCCACGTCCAGTCGGCAGCACACCTTTCTCGCATCGGAAGAGTGCCGGTCGACATGAAGGCTCCAGCTCAGCCAGACCAGGTGGAGAGCACAGTTGGTGGCTAGCAGGCAGCGTCGGCAGATCGATGGACTTGCGATTTGATTGCCCACCTAAGGTGCAAACCAAAGTGCGGACCAAGTGGACGAAGGCCGCGATGCCAGGCCCACGCAACCTCCATCAAAATCAAGCTATTGTTCTGCTCCTCACTCGGAGCCAAAGCGCACCACCCAAATCATCGAGATCCCGACCCACGGAGTATCCCTGGGAGGCAAAGATCACGCCGCCCCCGCCACGTAAAAAAGAGGCCAACGCCGACCCGAGGGATGAGGAAGCCTTCCAACGAATCTTACGTGCCCTCCGACTCGAAGCCGACAGGCGCTATGGAGTGCACAAGCAAGAAGATGCTCAGAAGAATGCAATGGCAAGGGAAGAAGCTGCGGCGAAGCGGGCGGCCGCGGCCGAGGCACAACGGCGGGCGGACGCTGATACGATCACAGAGGCCGTGCAGCGTGCTCTGGATAAAGCGCGTTTGCAGCCCCCCAAGACCGCCACCGAGTTGGCGACTCTGGAGAAGGAACAAGGGGAAAAGCGTGCTGCAATGGGGGCCACGGCCACACAGCTGGAGGCGAGCAGGGACTCTACGCTCAAGCTCAAGCTCGGCCACGCAATCGCAAGGCGCAACCTTCCGACGGCCGCACTCATGCGCTTGTGGGACACCAACGGAGATGGCGATCTTTCGAAGGAGGAGTTTATGCAAGCGCTGAAGCGCACACTGGATATGAAGATCGAATCAAGTAATATAAAGGACATGTCAGATCTCTTTGACTCATTCGACGTGGACCGCAACGGCAGCGTCACTATAAACGAGTTGCAACCGGCCGTGGCTAGGCTCCATGAGGACTGCCGCGACGAGGCGCTGAAAGAGAAGCTGTCAAGGCTCAAGGTTGCTGTGTACGACCTGGAGCTCGCGAAATTGAAAGACTGCCTTGATGTTGCTCAAGAGTGGGAGTCCATTCTGAAGCAACGCTCGGAGCTCAAATCGAGGCATACGGTCGTCGAGAACTTGGGCATGCTCTTGAGTGAGAAGGTCGATCGCGCTAAGAATAAGAAGTTTATTAAGGGCAGCGGCAACGCAGTCACACCCGAGTACCTGGCCGGAGAGCTCGCTGGCGAAGGCTCTTTTAAGAATAAGAAGTTATCGAAGGGCAGCGGCAACGCAGTCACACCCGAGTACCTGGCCGGAGAGCTCGCTGGCGAAGGCTCTTTTAAGAATAAGAAGTTATCTAAGGGCAGCGGCAATGCAGTCACACCCGAGTACCTGGCCGGAGAGCTCGCTGGCGAGGGCGGAATGGTGAGCAGGACTTCCTTCATGAAATTTGCGGTACGGCGCCACAGACATCGAACTCTTGTCCGCTCTCCTCTCCTGCTTTGTGCACATGCATGGTGCAGGCGTGTGCTGACAGCCTGACACGTTGCGCGATCCACATGCGCCTCGGCAGATTCGGTTGAAGTATGCTTCGGAGCTCAATATCGAGGGAAGTCAAACAAAGGTGGTAGAGGTTCTTGTGAAAGGGTTCGACACGCTGCTGGCCCTAGCAGGCCTTGATTCTCGTGCTGCCATCGCCAACGCCAACGCCATGCGAAGCTTCGCGAGCCAGATGGTCTTCACGAGAGTAACGGGCCTATCGCCCAGCATGCCGTTCCAGGAGGCATTCCGTCTGCTAGACAAGGATGGAGGCGGTAGCATCTCCGCTGACGAGCTCAAGGCGGTCTTCGGCACGGATGGGGGCAAAGCCACCACCACCCCTGGCGCCGCAGTGGGTATGACCCTCGCCGACATCCAGAGCCTCATCGACATGGTCGATGAGAATGGCGATGGCGAAATGCAGCTCGAAGAGTTTGAGAACTTCTGGGAGCTTTTCAAAGCCGTCCGCAGTGCTGGATCCGATGAAAATATTGGGCCCATGATAAGCGCGAAGACTGCAGTGGAGACGCTGATTCGAGTGGGATCGGAACACGCAGACACCCTTAGGAAGCTTGATGAAGCTGAGGCCAAGGCCATGCAGAAGGCTGGAATTTTGCAGACAGCTTACGTGGAGGAGGTCACGCGCAAGCAGACGGAGTTTATGTGCACCTTGTCCAATTCCAAGGAACAAGCGAAAACAAAGCGAAGCCGCATTCCTCGGACCTGCTGGATTGAAATGGAGCAATGGTGATAGGGAGCAAGACATTCTCCTCCGATCCGATTCGAGTCGCGCGCATCGACAACGGACACGGGAAAGCGGTACGTGTCTCGCTGTCTCCTACAGGCTGTTCCCTTCAGACACTAGCTACCAAGCGTTTTCCGCGCAACCGCGCACAGCGGCTCTTCTCAAGATCGTCAGTGGTCTCCATAAAAGTACATATGGTTTCGGATGCAGATGTATACAGAGGTCAACTGGATCCATTGGTACATGTAAGCTCAGAAGCTGTGAATGTGTGACAAGAGTGTAGTTCCACCTTTTCACCGAGATCGCTCAAGATTTCTGTCCTGGATGCGGCGTTCGTGTATCTGGTAGTATTTAGAGAGAGTGCGGCTGCTCGCCCACGGCTGGGCCGCATGATACCGTGCCTCAGCTTAGTGCTCTGCATCCTCGCGAGCTGCACCGGTGTGCGTGTCGTCGTCAGCGGCGCCACTCACGGCAACGAGTTGGCCGGCGCCTGGGTCGTACAGCGGCTGGAACACCGGCGCAACGAGCTCACGAGCCGATACCCATCTGTGTGGGTTGAGCCGCTCCTCGCGAACCCTCTCGCCCACGAGAAAAATGTCCGCTTCATCGACGAGGACCTGAACCGGCAGTTTTCGCATGCATCACTGGCCAGGCAGATCGACGGAGACTCCACCTACGAGGCGCGGCGTGCCAAGGAGATTGATGCGGCTGTCGGCGGGGCATCTGCCACACGAGCGGACGTGCTCATCGACCTGCACACGACGACGACCAACATGGGCTGCACGCTCATTGTCGGCACGTACTCGCACGCCGCTCTCGCGGCCGCGGCGTACATTGCGCAGCAGTGGAAGCAACCGACTTTTGGCGACTACCGGGACACCGAGCAGTTGCAGCTCGCCGCCGCATTCCCGCTGCGAGTGCTCATCGACCCGGAATACAGCCAGGAGGAGTGCCCGTACATGTGCTCCATCGCGCGGTCTGGCGGCCTCGAGGTTGAGGTCGGGCCGACGCCGCAGGGGCTGTTGCGTGCGGACGTCGTCGCCGCCACAGAGCGAGCGGTGGACCTGATTTGTGAATACTTCGACAAAGCGGAACGAGGCGAGGCACCACCCACACCTGCCACCCTCACCGCATACGTGTACGAAGGCAAGCTCGCGTGGCCGCACACGGCGGACGAAACGCTGCCCTTGGCCATCATCCACCCGCAGCTGCAGGGTCGCGACTTCGAGCCGCTGTCGGTTGGCGACCCCCTGTGGCTCAGCGTCGATGGCACAGTCACCCTCTACGAAGGCGAGTACGGCGAAAAAGTGGTGCCCATCTTCGTCAACGAGGCGGCTTACTACAACGCGAAGTCGGGGCGCGGCATCGGCCTTTGCCGAGCTGTCGAGTGGCCGCTGCGCGGTGGTGGCAGCGAGGACACAGTCTACCTCACTCCTTCGCGCTTGGCAGGGAGTGGCGGCAGTCCTCGCTCACTCGGAGCCAAGACATAGTCTTTTGTATATTGTATCCATGTAAGTATCAGTACCGTTACAGTGCGTGTAGTGCATGCGAACTATATTTACGTCGCGAGCACGACCGCCGAGCTCATTTTGCGCAGCAACGCATTCAGCTCAGCATCCGTTTCCGCCGCGGTCTCTACATCATCCGCGAGAGTTTCGTCAGGGCCGTTCGACGGGAGCAGCGGGCGGGTGGTCGAGGAGCCGTTGGCAACGGCCTGCGAGCCCTGCCGACTGCCGAGGAAGGAGCCGCTCGAGCAGGCACCGGCCGCGTAGCTGCCGCCGCCGCTCGCGAAGCTGCCGCCGAAGCTCGTGCCGGCGAGCAGCAGCGCGGAGGGTGTGGCGGAGAAGCGCTTGCTCCCAGCGGGCTTGCACGCCTCGAGCCGGGCGTGGCCCTGATGGAACGAGACGAGGGCATGCGTGATTCCACCCCCACCGAGCAGTCGCTGCACTTCCCACAAGGTGCGCCCCTTGGTCTCCGGCAGTGCGGCATAGCTGATGGCGCCGCCGGCGAGGCAGATAGCTGCGAGCAAGCCAAAGGTGCCCCAGTCGCCGAGGCTGCCAAGCATCGAGTTGAACGTCGAATCGATGACGGCGCCTCCCAGGAAGGTGAGCGCTAAGAGCGTGCCTGTGGCCGCTGGCTTCGCACTGTCCGTGAAAACCTCTGAGAGCAGCACGAAGAAGACGGGCGCGAGCGAGAGGCCGTAGAAGAGAACGAAGGCGGCGAGCCCGAGCAAGAGCAAGTAGGGCGAGGGCGGCTCCGCCTGCATCGCCGCAGCTGTCCCAAGTAGAGAGGCCGCCGTGAGCACTGCGCCCGCGATCAGCAGCGGCCGCCGACCGAGGCAGTCGACGAGGCGCATCGCTATCATCACTCCGACGAGTTTGGTGGCGCCCACACACGCCGAGAGCACCGTTGCATCGTCAGCGCTCAGCTGGCCTGTGTCGCGCAGCAGCTGGGAAGCATAGTTCACGACTGTCGACGATCCATTGGCTTGGTTGCACAAGGCGAGGGCGCTCAGCAGCCACGCCGCGCGACGCTCGCGTCCAAAAAACAGTGCGCGTAACCCCACAGGCTGAGCAGCAACGTCGCGCGCGCGAACCGCCGCGTTGATCGCCGCCTTGGCCGCAGCTGCTACCTCGAGCGACGAGGGGCTTGGATCGCCCAAATTTGGATCGCCCTCCGTGTTGGCCGACGGAGGCCCCACGGCGGCGGCGACGGCGTCCGCGACGAGCGGCTCGAGCAGCAGCGACGCACGAGCCGACCTGGGAAGCTGCAGCCGGAGCATGAGTTCATACGCCTCTGCTTCGCGCCCGAGCTGAACCAGACGCAGCGGGGAGGGAGGCAGGAGTAGGCACCCCAACAGCACGAGCATCCCGGGCACTGCGGGTAACGCGAGCATGATCCGCCAGCGCGCCACATGAGGCAGAAAGCCTTGGGACACGTCGAGCGCTAAGAGCCAGTCCACGAGCACGGCCACCACTAAGCCGAGGCACAGTGCGAGCTCGTAGGTTGCCACAATGGCGCCCCGCACCGCTGCCGGCGCAACCTCCCCGAGGTAGGCAGGCGAGGCCACCGCCGACGCGCCCACGCCGATTCCGGTGACGACGCGGCCTACTACGATCACGGGCCAAGTCGGCGCCGCGGCCATGATGACCGGCCCGAGTACGTACGCCACACCGCTGAAGACAAAACACGTGTGGTGACCACACGGCAGTAGCCACATGCAGAGCAAAGCACCGAGCGCCGCGCCCACCTTGCAGCCGCCCACGACAAGTTCTGTGGCGATCTCGTCAAGGTAGATGGTGTCGTCTGGGTACGGCGGGCTCACTTCGCTGCGCGTTGCATTTGCTCCGTTGAGCGAAGCAAGCACGCCACCTATTAGACCCAGGTCGTAGCCGAAGAGTGAGCCGCCGAGCGCTCCGAAGAGGACAACACGGGCGAGATCGGGCGTCATCTGCCGGTCTGTCGCCGCCGGACAGTTCCTCTGGTTCTCAGTAAAATTAAAATATCAGCGCAGGTATCCCACGGCGGCCACGGGGAGAGCGAAGCGAGACCGCTTGCGGTTCTGCATTGCGGTTCTAGGATTTTGGAGCGTGAACTTCCGGTGTGAAAGCCGGTCCGGTGTCTTGGGTGTCGAATTATAAACATTGGCTGTGAAAGAGCGCTGCGCGCGCGCTCTTCTACTCTCACATCCCTCCCTGCGAATAAAAGGGCGCTCTGACTTTAGAGGAATGAAACCGACAAACTCGTTCTTCACGATTCACAAGGTACTCGTGCTGTCGATCACTGTGTGTGTGAGTTTTTACCACTGGCGTGCCATCCGCAGCATGGGCTCCAAAGCACAAGGTACTCGTGCTGTCGATCACTGTGTGTGTGAGTTTTTACCACTGGCGTGCCATCCGCAGCATGGGCTCCAAAGAGCCTGCTAAATCCTCGTGATAGCTCTTGCGCCCCCACCCCTCGAGCAGCTCTACTTCCTTGGCAGTCACGTCGCGCTGTCGACTTGCCCGCTTCTCACCCTCTTGAGCGCGTTGCAGCTGCGCGCGCATTCGGCTCAGGGCGGCTTGGACAGTAATCTCGCAGCGGCGATTCAGCTGCACGAAGCTCTGGTTGTTGCTTCCCATGTGCTTGGTGGTGAGGTCATCGATCTCCTGCTCCGTGGCTTTCGCCACGAGGGCCGCAGCCTGCGCAAATAGGGACTGCTGCTCCTGAAGCGTTCTTAGCCGTGCAAGCATGCGCTTCTCCCAGGATATGTCTAGTTCCATACGTCCCCGTACATTCGCTGGACGCGAGCGTGAGGGCGGAGCAGGTTGCCCCACGTCCAGCTTAGCCATCATAACCTCGCTCAGCGCCATGTCGGCGTTTGTCTGGCGCTCGTCGTTGACCACGGCTGGGTTGGTGCTCGGTCGCACCTCTACGATAACGAAGCCGCCCTCAAGGCGCGTGCGGTGCACTTCACACGTCATCAATGGCTCAAGGAGTACCGTGGCCTCGTCCCATGGCAGTTGGGCGAGCCAGTCGAAACTGGATTCCTTGCTGAAGCTGACACTTTGGCCTGCGGCGCCTTGCTGTAGCTCGAGCACCACCGCTCTACCCATCTCGGCCGCATGAGCAAACGCCTTGTCCTTGTGCCTTGTCGCAGTGGACAGCCCCAGGTGAACAGCGCCGCGGAAGTCGCTGAGACGAGCGATACAATTGTCATCGTCTTTCAGCGCCGCAGCAGTCGTCGGCGTAGCTTCGACGTGCATGGGCGTCCGAAAAAAGCTGTCAGGGACGGGGGATGCCACGGCCAGGTAGACTACAGGCGTGCTGCAGAGCTTGGCAAGCTTGCTCAGTCCCAAGCTCAGGTGATGCATCGTCGTCGAGTACAGGTTACCGCAGCTGACGTCGTCCATGTAGCTGTCCAGAAGGGGGTGCTCCTGTCGCACACGTTTTTCGTGCAGAACACGAAGCGCGCACGCGTACTTCTGCGCCAGCGGGCCGGTGTACAAGCGCATAGCGCAAAGGGCCTCGAACCCGAGACCAGAATGATCTCCAAGTGCTGCGAGCTTCTTGTTGATGTTCGCAATCCCCTCGGTGAAGACCTCGGCATCCAAGGGCAGCACCCGCCTCGAGCCGAGTGCAGGCGGTGTTCGTAACTCGCCCTGGCCAGCGGGCCACGCACGAAGCCCGAGCAGTTGGAGAGCGGCCGGTGGATCAGTTACAAGGTAGTACTCAAGCCGAGAGGTTGTTTCGATGCGTGCATCCGGCACTAGAAACTTTCGGTCCGAGTCGGTGGCAGCACAGTGCTCTCGCAAAATGGCGTCCATGCCATCTGCTACTGGGCCGTTGTGCAATTCGTTGACGAGGGTTTCGAAACGTAGCGGAGCCGAGGCGCTGAATGACGGAATCCGCTGGAGTTCAACGAGTTTTTCTGTGCATTGGTCTTTATCGAGCCAGTCCGTGTCGTACCTGCCCTGACCGCTCGAAGCGGCTGCCCGTTGCTTAATGATTGTGCGGCCGGATTCGATCGTCGTCGCATCAGCACTCAGCTTCTGCAGCCCCTTCCAGATCGCATCCGTCAGCTCCTCTAGGATCGGCGATGAGCGCAGGACTGCGTTGACAGTCAACCGACCAGTCGCATCGTTGCAGGAACCGAGAGCGCGCAGGAAAGCCCGACGGCCGCCTCCCTTCTGCAGGGCCACCGGACAGTGTGGATGTGCGACGAGAGCTTCGAAGGTGCGCGCCACGATTTTGTGAATGTTGAGCGACTCGAGAAATTCGTGGAAGTGCCAGGACGAGAGCTCATCCACGTCCGCGTCGAATGCTGAAGTGCTCTGGTCATTCTCACGGCGTGCTGCTTCCCATGTAGCCTCGACCACGGTACGTTGCTCTCCGAGCAACGCGACAGCGTCTTTTGCGAGCCTGATCCGGTCGAGCTCCTCATTCAGCTTACGGATCAACTCGAGATCGCTCTGCCGAGCGAGTTCCATACGCTCGAGATCTGCTCGGTGCATCTCGTGTTGGTGCTCCCATGCCTCTCTGTGGCGCTTTTCTTGCTGTGTGCGCTCTGCCTCCGCAGCAGCCGTCTCAGCGAACCGTCGCTCGCGCTCCTTTTTCACCATGGCAAAGCTGACAGTGTGCCACATCGGGGAACTGGAGAGGTCAGCCTTAAAGCGCAAGGGCTTTCGGTTGCTCATCTCGACGTCTAGGGCAAGCGCCTCCTGCATGGTGGTGATCAATTTGGTTGCTTTCGCGAGCTGTTCCTGAGCTGTGTCGAACTCTGACTCGAGCATCTCTTTGGCAGCCAAGAGTTCGCTGACATGTTGTTTGAGCCGTGCAAGCTCCTCTCTGCGTTGTGTATCCTCTCGTCGGATTCGGGCACCAACGCTCTCCACAACTGGCCCTTTGAGTGGCGGTGTCGGGCTGAGGAAGCCCTCGAGCTGGGAAGCCGTCGAGGGTCCTCGTCGGAGAGACGTGCCGTCGAGGTGACGGGCTCCATGCTTGGACGTGTCTTTATACCAGAATGAAGGTGGTGCTGTGGGTGGATAATCCGCCATGGCCATCCGCAAACCTCCGTGATGCGCCGCTGTTCGAGGGCGATCTTGCGAACCCATGGACGACACCCCATTCGCGGGGCGCGGCGTCGTGGTCATAACGCGATGAAGGGGAGAGAAGGATTCCTCCCGTTGGTGGCTTTTCCCTTCCGAGGCCTTCTTGCGGAATGTTGCGGAATCTTCGAAACCGCGTGTTGTGTGCTTACCTTCTCGCGTCATCGCTTGAAAAGCGTGGCCGCGTGTCGCCTGGCAGCAACGGAATGTTTAGAGTGCTACCGCCGGCTTCCCCACCCCCGTTTGTCGTTTCGTCGTTT
>ENA-UOXG01000986-UOXG01000986.1-mixed-culture-metagenome-genome-assembly--contig:-NODE-986-length-19203-cov-37.850376_pt1 | contig 19203 bp, 10 predicted proteins | sample MGYA00238159_ERZ761634 | MGnify/ENA primary metagenome ERZ761634 (study PRJEB28908, sample SAMN08776845) | mixed culture metagenome | isolation source: Freshwater growth medium | place: USA... | reverse complement strand
GGGGGGGGGGGGGGGGGGGGGGGGGGGATTTTGTGAAGAGGTGAAGGATAGAAAGCAGGGCTGCTGAGGAGATGCTGATGCAATTCTGACATTCTGTGAGTGACTGAGTGAGGATCGGCGGTACAAGGATCCTGAGGTCTGCATGCCTAACATGCCGCGTTCCGCGCTCGTCCAACATTTGCAGTGAGCGCAGTGATCGCGGTCACGCAGCTGCTCCGGAGTCAGGATTTGGCGTAGCGCTTCACGCACGTCCATGACGGCATCGGGACCGTCCGTGCTGGTGCGAGCAGGCCCGTCGGAAGGGAAAGCGTGTACTATCTTGGAAATCCTGAATAAAACAGCGTCGGTGTTCGTGACGTTTCCACACTCGAGGCAGCACACGTAGTCGCTCTTCTCTCCCTGGAATAGGTTCTCGATAAGCCTCTCGTGCTGGCTGACGGTGTCGTGCACACTGTCCCCCACCGACTTCACTTCGGTGTGGAGCGCTGGAGCCTTGGCGGCTCACAGTTTTGAGCGATGGCCTTCTTTGCGTTTGCTGATTTCAGATTGAAAGGGTGGTGTCCCCAGGCCAGAGCAGTTGCAGCTATATTTAGCACGATGAGCTCTCCAGACTCAAACTCTTCAACGGTGAGAGTCGTGTCATCCCGGGCCACAACGGCCCCATGTTTCGGTTGCCGGGCGGGGCAACGCCAGCATGGGGTGTGGCAGCTGGGGCAACGGCGGCGTCGGCCCTTGGGCGTCGGAGGCATGGGCGGCATCATCCCGTCGCCTCCGCAACGGGCATGCCGTCGTGAGCTTGACACATTCCATTTAGCAGCCGTGGCCACGTTACATGTACCCGCCGCGGTGCCGTCCTTGCTCGACCTTGTAGTTCCAGCCCCTTCCAGAGAGCCAGGTTGGCTGGCAACTCAGCTCGTTGGCGGCCTCGTGTGCGCGGATTCGCTCCCAAATAGCTGCCAGGGCCGCAGGGCCCTCCTTCCAGAGGACCAAATCCGTTCACAGCCTATTCACACCAACTTGCGAAGAACAATGGCAAGCTGCTTGGCACTAAACACACGCACAGCCGCAACCTGCACTGACACGCTCCCTTATTCTCGCGCAGGACGACGACGCTGCCGCCAAGTGCGCTTCGCTGGGCTCGCTCGCCAGCGGCATCATAGTGGCCGTCGGCTGGTACATCTTTATCGATGGACTCGTGCAAGCCGCAGCCGACTGCGTCCACTGGGGCAACCACTTCAACCCTAATGGCTGCACGAATGCGTCGCGCGGTGCCGACTACTTAGCACCTCCTGGACTGCAGAGCGGTGCCTACTGGACGCCAGGCATTCTCTCCACGGTCGGGCTCATCGCCCTGAACATCATCAACTGGGATGCTGTGACAGAGGACTTCGACTCCGGCCTCGCGTGCAAAGCGCGCGTGTGGGTTACCACGTCCTTCGTGCTCATGTTCTGCGGTCTGGGTGCCGCCATATGGATCCTCGTGCTTGACCTGCAACTCGGCCCCCAGTACTACCACTGGGGAGGTGTGTCCGTGATGATCCAGACGGTGCTCATCCTCATTGGCGGCTTCTTGTTCCGCGTATCGCGACGCGGAGGTGACCATGGCGTCTGAAATGCGAGTAGCATGCGTCTTGTGTGCGAGCCATCCGTGTGTGCGGGGGGGGCTCCGCCGCCCACTCCCATCCTGCTGGCCACGAGCGATCGGACGTGCGTGTCGGCTGTGGGGGGTCGCGCGAAGAACCGCATGGCGAGGAGCCGAGCGGGTGCGCGGGTCTCTCGTGGCTCCTGTGCGGCGTGAGCGACCTTGGGCTCGATTCCACAAGCACAACCATCCACCAAAACGCTCGCACTGTCACATCAGGCAAACACTCGACACTGCGTCCGGGCCCGGCCCCCAACGCCCAACGCGCAACAGCAACGCGCCGGCCCGGGCGACGACGCGCGCGCGAACCGCCGCGAAACCGCTGCTCGGCGCACCCGCACCGGGGCCGACAACTCGCCGACGGGAACACCCGCGCCGCTCGAGCGCGGGTAACACACTTACGACTTACGTTACAGCTCGGCTTAGTACACCGACGCGTCTACAGAACTCAACCGACCGGAGCGCACGAGAACGTGCGCGTACCGGTCCCCGCGGATAGACCGCGGACGTACGCTCCTGACGTAACCGCTAACCCGACCCAGGCCGCCAGGCGTGTGCCACGGCCAAAGGACACGCGACGCGCGGTGGCGGGGTCCCGTGTGGGCCCGTCCGGGCCCCAGCTCCTACGCACCGATCCGTAACCGATACGCCGATCTTCATCTCGTGACATCTCCCGCCCACTGCGGCCACGGCCGCTGCCTCTTGGCCTTGCGGGAGAAGATGTGGCTGGACGTGGCTGTGCTTCGTTATGGGGACGTTGCCTCTTCACCAGGAATTGAGCTAGGAATTGGGAGCCGGGACAGGCATGAGCCACCGCCGTGCCGAGGTGGCAGACTGCGTGATGGCGCGCGGCAGCTCGTCCGTGACCACGAGGAGTGCCACGGCGAGCGCATAAGCCACCTCCTCTGACGCATCGCTTACGGCTCGGCCAGCTGACGTAGCACGGCCAAACACGTGACGACATGCGCGTTCGAGCATCTCCGCGCACAGGTGCAAGCAGCGGGCGGCTGCGGCGACGGCAAGCGCGCGGCTCGAGCCGAGCGCGCCCGGCATGGCGCGTAGCGCAGGCAGCGACAGGAGCGGCGCGAACGAGGGCAGGTGCAGCGACGGTGGCAACAGCAGCGTCGCTCGAGAGACGGAAGCTAGGCGAGGGAGCCTCGGTGGAGAGAGCTCAGTGCTGCCGAGCGCCGCGAGGCGGCTCGAGACAGTGCTCGAGACGGCGCCGAGACTCGCCACCAGTCGAGCCACCAAGCCCTTGAGCTCGGGGGGTAGAGGTGCCTCAACTGCCAGTTGTTCAGCTGCCATCTGTCCACGCGCGCGAACGACTGCCATGTACACGCGAAGCAAGCGCCGCGTCTTTGTGGCCTGTTTCTTGGCCGCACGCCGAAGCTGCTGTGCGGCCACTTCCGCGTCCTCAACGAGCAGCGCCACGCGGCTTGTGGCCAACCCGCTCGCCACGTGCGCCACGCTCACGCTCCGCTCCAACGCCGCGTTCGCTCTTTGGAGGGCAACCACTGCGGCCGGTGCAGCGGCTGCGGTGACATTGGCAAGGAGCGTCGGCACAGAGCTTGAAAGCTCGCGTGCGATCGCCAGGAATTGCGCACGCAGCAGCGCCGTGTGCAACACCGCAGCTCGCTGCAGCTGCAACGCTGTTGACGATGGATCGATGGCGAGACTGCGCGCGTGTGCGCCAGTCATCGAGAGTGTCGACAAGGCCGCTTCGGGCACGGCCTCAAGTGCGACACGCACGCGGCGTGCACACTCGATAGAAATGGCGGCGGCGGGGGCAAGCTGAGAGGTGAGCACTTCACGCGCGCTGGTGGCTCGCCTCTGGCTCGCGACTAGGATGGCGACGCCCAATGCACGACAGAGCTCACTCACACTCGCGTGAGCTTGCTGTACTGCGGCCGCACGCTGCTCTGCAGCGCGCGCGTCGTCCCTCGCCTGCTTGAGCGACGCGCGCACATACGCCAGCTCGTGGGCGAGTGTAGCCGCCCGCGCCTCCGCCTCACGCGCACGCTCCTCGAGGCCCTCAGCCACGAGCAGCTGCGAACGGAGCTCCGCGATCTCGGCGGCATCGACGGCCGCAAGGGCTGCGAAACTCGGCGCCTCTGCTGCCGCGCCGACGTCGGCAACAGCCGTTGCGTCAGGCACGGCGAAGTAGATCGTGTCGAAGTCGGCGGTGGCCAGGGCTACCGGCCATTCGGAGACGTTGGCGGCCAGCGCCGTGAAGACGCCGTCAGCTGAGCTGACTGCGACGGACCCCTCGCTCAAGTCGACGTCGTGCTCTGCATAGACTGCATCTGGTTCTGGATCGGTCGAGCTCCCAGCAAGTTTTGCAGCGCCAACGAGGATCGCGAGCACGGCGGCGCATGCGATCGTTTCGTGCGGGACACTCGACAGGAAGTTATCTTGGAGGGCTACCGACGTTGTAGCGGGCGCCAGTGGAGAAGCGAGCACCAACGACGCAAGACCATTCGTAGTCGGCTGGCTGCTTGCGGCCGTGTTCACGTTTGCGGACACTATGCCACTGATGCCGAAACCGAAAAGCGCGCCCAGCATGAGAAGCGCGCACGATGTGACCGGTGAACCAGGCCGTCCCGCTGGTGATGAAGCACCCTTGCTCGGATCTTGCACAGCCACGACCGTTCTTGCCGGCAATGGCTTACTACGTTGCTGGGCGGCGGAAAACATAGCTCCAACCACAACAACAGCCGCAGTGGCAGCCAGAACGGCGCCAGGCTCGGCCACACTCACCCACGAGCTGGCGTCTGCTGAAGCACGGGTGGCCATCTCCTCGGCCTCAAAGGCTCTTACCGACGTGCTGATGCCCTCGAGGAGCGCCGCCAGCTCAGCTGCATCGGCGGCGTCGCCACCCAGGAGCCGTGGGCTTGCGCGCACAGTCAGACTTGAAACCCGCAACGGAAGCGCGCTCGGAGCCGTTTTCAGGAGGGCTGGGACACTCAGGAGGAGGCCGGCGTGCATTGTGCCTTTTAATGCCTTGATGAGATTCCTGTGTTCCCCACGATGATTTCAGACGCAACTTCGAGTTTCGTCATTATTCTGGTTCATACAAAGTTCAGCACACATTCACATTTAATTGGGCATGGATGCACAGGCTGTGGACATCCCGTCCGCTCCGCAGCGCGCGCGCACCACGAGGCTTTTGTACAGGTGCACTTTTGTTTGGGGCTAACCGAGGGCTAACTTGTGGCGCTTGGCAGCGGGATCCAGTGCACCGCCAGCTCCGGTCCACCTCGCTGCACGAGCGCGATGCGTAACCCGTCGAGCACGTCCTCGGCAGCGCCGGCGGCGCCCGCGCCAAAGCGCGAGCGTCGCTTGACCAGGAGCGCCTGCTTGGAGTTCTCGGGGAAGAGCGCTGCGGTGCTCGATAGCGTGTCCGGGGCGGCCCCGTAGCGCTGCATCTCGCGTACCACGTCCTCGTACAAGGCGGCACGCACGCCCCCGCTCTTCGAGGCGGCTGGCAGCAGGAGGGGCGTCCAGTCGCCGCTCTGCACCATCTCGTGGACAAACATGATTTGGCCGTGGTGCCCCATGGCGTGGGGCATGGCGCCTGCCTGCCAAACGTCGTCCAGTCCAATGAGTGCCCCCACCATGCTCTTGTCCTCGAGGTACGCCTGCAGAGGTGCGTTGCAGAAGCGCACCTTCCCGCCATCATAGTACACAAAGCCGACAGGCTGCTCCAACTCGAGGGCCGGGCTGGGCTCGTCCACAAAACGGACGTGCTCACTCAGCCCGAGCCACTCCAGCGAGAGCCGATTGCACGTGAATTTGACGTGCCGCTTGCGCCGGTAGCCGCCAGGATCGAGCGAGAGGTATTGGCAAGACGGGCAAAGCGCGCGCTTGAGGATCGCAAAGTACCCCGTTACACCTCCGCAAAAGTTGCCACTCTCGACAATCGCAAAGGGGTGCGGCAGTGTGAGCGCGGCGAGCACAAACATCGTGCCCACGGAGCGCCAGTCAGCCGAGAAGAAGTCTGAATGAGCCACGCCGTGCCACACGCTACTCGACCTCATGAGTTGATCGGGGCTCGTCACGTTGCTATGTCGCTTGTCGAGTCGAGAGAGCTTGCCCGCCCGCACCTTGGGGCGGCGCGTCTCGGTGGCGTTCGCCGAAGCGTTGCACGCGGGAGCAAGCAAGGCCGCTGGTAGCGCCATCGTGCACACGTCGAGGCGGCTGAGGACCGCAGACGCGATGCGCAGCCGCTCGGCGTGCGTCGTGCTGCGCGCTTGTAGCATCTGGCGTTCATGCGGCCACAGCAGGCCCGTCTGTCGGGTGGCCATGCCGTCCTCTGTGACATTCACTGCTGAGAGCGCTGGGGACTGCTGTTCTGGGCGGAGCGGTGCTCCTGGCCGAGATGAGGGGATGAAGCTCCAGACGGACGCAGAGAAGGCGCCGGTGCCGTTGGATTGACAGCGGCGATGCTCGAGCTCCGGGTCGTGCTGCAGAGCTGTGCACAGGTGATGCGTCTGCGTACGCCACAGCGCACCACGGATGAGCGCATCGACCTTCAGGTAGTAGTCGGCGAATGCGTGAGGGACGCTCCCCTCCACCCGGAGCACGTGCTGAGTGTGCGTCCCGGGTGTCGGATTGGCGGGCGGCTGCGGGAAGTGAAAGATGCTCTCGTAGCCGAAGCCAGGAGGATGCATAAGGTGAGTGAGCACGAGGGAGGCGTTATAGATCGCCGCCATGGTTCTCGGCGTGTTGGAAATCCCAAGATGTTCGCTGACTTGTGTTGATCCTTGGGGCGTCACGCGGTTGTGGCGTTTTTAGGCGGGGCTTCACAAGTTTCTTCGACTTGTGGTTGCATGCACGATTACATGTATCGAGCTCTGCACTGAGTGTCAATCGAGCACTCTACGGAAACTCTACGGAAACTCTGGGCCTGTGAATGTGATCGTGTGTTTCATCACGCGTGTTTGGTCGGAAAATGCCTAAGTCAAAGCGGCCGAAGCACATCCCGATCGTGCCGATCGTGCCGAAACAGAGGTCACCTCGGCCCAAGAAGTTGCGCGGCTGGGACTGGTGGCACTCCATTGGCGCGCCTCGCTACGTCTGCGCTCCAATGGTCGACCAGAGCGAGAAGGCTTTTCGCATCCTCTGCTCTCAGCACGGCGTCGGCCTAAGTTACACGCCGATGCTCCTCGCATCCGTGCTCGCGCGTGACGTCATGTACCGGCAGGAAAATGTCGTTGATGACCACGAAGGTGCCTCGTCCGTTGCACCTCACCATCATGTCATGGCACAGCTCGGCGGGTCCGATGTGGCGAGTGTCGTTGAGGCTGCACGCTGGCTTGAAAATTCCAAGCTTCCAATTTGCGCCATCGACCTGAATCTCGGCTGCCCACAGTCGTGCGCCAAGCGCGGCGGCTACGGCTCTTTCCTCAAGTTGGACGACGCCGTCGCCATGGTGCGCGCGCTCGACGAAGCCCTGGTGCGCCTGCCAATCACATGCAAGATCCGCGCGCTCAACAAGCGTGGCGAGCTCGAGGAGATGGACAACCCGAAGCCAGACGCGGCGCGCACCGTCGCCTTTGCGCGCCGACTTGCCGAGGCTGGCGCCTCCCTCATCGCCGTGCACGGCCGGACGCGCGCACAAAAGGGGCGCGGTGCTGCAGACGCTTCTGTGATTGCCGCTGTAGCCTCGGCGCTTTCGAACAGCGGTGGGCGAGATGGACGAGGGATCCCTGTCATAGCCAACGGCAACATTCGCTCACGTGCAGACGCTGACGCCCTCATCGAGGCCACAGGTGCCGCAGCCGCCATGTCGGCCGAAGCGCTTCTTGCGAATCCTCGCATGTTTGACTCCGGCCACGAGAAGACGGTAGACAGTTGTGCCGTCGCGCTCGAATACCTAGCTCTCGCGAGCTTGCCAGAACTCGCACCGCCGCCCCCTGTCGAGTGGGCTCGCGCGCACCTCGTCGCCATCTTGCGCCGCGCGTTGACGCTGCACCCTGGCCCGGCTGCGGCGCTCGACAACGCATCGAGCTTAGAGGAGCTGCGCGAGGCGGTGCAGCAGCTGGACGCGAAACTTCCTCGAGACGCGCCAGAGCGCCCTTGTGCGCCGCCACGCCGTCGCTCGCTGGCAACTGAGCCGAACCCAGCACTCCCTCCCGAGGCGCCGGTCAGCGCCGGGGACGCGGCGGCTTTGGCGGCCAAACTGGCCGCCGAGGCGAGCCTACGCCGCGCACGTGGACGGCAAGAGCGGCATCGATTGAAGAGGGCGAGGACCATCGCGTCTCGCGAGGCGAGGCAGCTTGCAGCGGCGGCGGCTGCGCCAGCAGGTGGCTCCGGGCACGCTCACGCTCACGCCCACGCCGAAGATTCTGAAAGCGAAGTTGACTGAGGACACTGAAGATTGAAGATCTAGTGCTGCTGAAGAGCACCGGGTAAAGTTGTGGGCTCGGTGACCCTCTCTCGAGTTCCGCTGAGTGAGAGGAGAGAGTGCCCCGGCGCGGCGGAGCCATAACTTGGCCGAACTTTCCGTAACGGCCAATTCACAGTGTGTAACGTCGAGGATCAGGATGAAGACCGCCCCCGGGCCCGATGGGCGTTTCAGCACTGCTGCAATTGCAGCCGCCCTTGGCATAGATACATCGGCGCCGCCTCAACAGTTGACGCCTGCCATGTACTCACTCACCTTTGGCGGGCTGCAGCCTGCCTCGATTTCGTATGGTATGCCAGGCGATCATTCAGGCTTAAATGGGCCACCGTCCTCGAACTACTTCCAGCACTCAGTCGCGCGCAAGTCGGGCTGGAACTCAAGGACGATGCAGCCCGAGCAATATGGCCAGCAACGGACCATCCGCGGGATCCAAACCTGGACGCGGTGGTGAGGTGCGCACCGCACTCCGTACGATGTCACTCGCGTGCTCTCGTCGTCATCTGTTACGCATGTGTTGTGTAACAGTGTCGTCACAGTTGTTGTGTGCCGCTACATCGCTCTCATCCGACCACCTGTTTCTCGGAAGAGAGAGTATCTGTAATGCCCACCGCCCACAAAGACCTAACGCCTGCAGGACCCGCCGCAGCATGGCAAATGTAAATGTTTCGCGAACCCGGCCTTCTAGCTCGGCTTCGTCGCCTCGGCGCGCCCATCAGCATCACTCATCGTCCGACGAAGCCTGCTCTCGCTCGCGGCCAAATGTGTCCACCGCGAGCGCATACGCCACCGCCGCCCCGACGGTCGTGAGGACGGCGTTTCGCGAGCGCCGCCGGAAGCGCTGCTGTTCAGGGGTTCGATGCTTGCCTGTCATCGACGCGCCGGCCGCCTGGGCGGCTGCCGCATCATCTGCCGCCTGCTGCTCAGCATATTCGCGCGCATTCGTGCTCGGGGTTCGCACCGCCGGCACGACCGCGGGCAGTAGCGGCGCGCTGCCCTCGAAGTACTTTTCCGCGATCCTCTCGCAGAAGACCACAAGGTTCAGGTGCGTACGCATCGCGGCGCGGAGGTGGTCCTTGGGAAGGGGGCAGCGCAGCACCGCGCTCAAGTAGGCAAAGGCGCTCGCATCCAGGCTCGTCGGTGCGTCACCATGGAAGAATGGCCGGTTGCCCAGTCGCACGGAGAGGGCAGAGAGCGCAGCATCGCCATACGCGTACGCTGCCGCGGCGTCCAGGACGCGCCGCCGTGCCAGCTGCGAGTGAACGCGACGGCGCAGCATCCAAGGCACGTAGAAGCAGAGTGGTATGGGTAGCGAAGCGCCCAGTACGGGCCGCACAACCGTGTCGTAGTTGGTCTCCTCCTCCCACCACGAGTAGAGCAGCGCAATATGCAGCCGCTCTTCGATGAGTGCTGTGAAGGCGAGGCTCTCGGCTTTTTGTTCCGCGCTGAGCCGCGCGTCGAGGTCGTGGCCGAGCGCCACGAGCGCCTGGCACACCGCATGCGGCTCCGCCAACTGGCGGCTGCCTGCCACGTTTGTAGTCTGCAACATTGGCAGCTCGCCGCTGACGCTCGCGTGCAGCCTGCCGCACGACTCGACCATAAAGTCGACGCCCTCACGCAGACCGCTGAATCTCATCCACGCGACCGCTTTAGAGCTCGCGGCGTCCATCGACGGCATGCCCCATGCCGGGCCGAAGGCCAGCAGCCGAATGGGCGTGCGTGCGTGCGTGTCGTGCCGTGAAGGTTGGTCAGACATGACGCGCCGGCGTTTTGCAAAAGGCACTCGTCTCGCTGTCGAACGCGTCGTCACGAGCGGTACGATCAAGCTATACCCACATTTCGGAATAGAGTGTGGATGCATTGCGGGGCTTCTAGTATCGGGTCTGTTCTTTCGTGACAAAAAAGTTGAATTCCACAATGACACACAGACACACCTGAGACCGCGGGTTCAGGCAGTCTTCGGCCTCTTGCTTGGCTTGCCATCATCGCGCCGGGGCCGTTTCGAGTCGTCCTTGTCCTTGCCCTTGGCCGTCTTGACGGGCACGCCTCCGCCGCTCTCAGCAGCGGCATCGCGGCCTGCACTCTTGACGCTCACCGAGCGGGGCACGCCCGCGCCGCCGAGCGCCGCAGCCCACTCGGCCTCGGACCCCTTGATGGCATAGCGCGAGAGTTCCTTGCCCTCGTCCTTGAGCCACGCGGCCTGCCTCTGCGCCTGCTCTGCCTGCAGCGCGCGCAGGCTCGCCGCGGCGCCCGCGTCCATCTCGTCGCTCAGTTTGGTCTTCATCGGACGGAGCGCGCTGCCAGCGGCGTCGGCGAGGGCGGCGTCGGGCAAGCTCGCGCCCTCGGCTGCCTCCTCAACCGCGCGCAGCGTGCTCACCATGCGCCGGACCGCCTTATTGAACAGTGCGAGCAGCTGCGAGGCAGGTAGCCCGAGCTCGGCCGCGAGCTCCTCTAGCGTCTTGTGCTGGAGTCCGAGCCCGAGGAGAATTGCCGCCTGCACGTGCGAGAGCGGAGTGCGCAGCCGATTGGTGAAGCGGAGCGACGCGAGCAGCGGCACGAGGTCCATGACCAGATGGTGATCGACGAGGTTGTGCGCGTACGAGTGCAGCCGACGCATATCGTAACTACCGAGCAGAAATTGGAGCTGCTCGGCCGTTGGCGCCGCCGGCTGCCCGTCCTCGGCAGGCTGCAGATCGGGTGCGAGGAGGCTCAGGGCGAGATCCACGCCCATCTTGCTCATCGCGAGGCCGAGGAGAGACGTGAGACGTCGCCGAAAGTCGCCCGCGTACTGGCGGGCCCACTCGCCCTGGCTGGCGACGCCCTCGTCGGCGCCGCCGAGCGCTCGCACCACGATCGCCGTGTGCTCTCCGGTCGTCTCATTGACCGTCTGGCGCACATACATCGGCAAGAAGCCGAGCCGATGCCAATAGCGGAAGAGTGGCTGCGTCAGGCCGAAGGAGGCGCCGAGCCAATGCAGCCGTTCTGCCGGCCGCTGTGCAAGCGTGAGCAGAAGCGGCGGCAGCGCGGCACGTGGCGTGAGCTCCTCAGTGAGCAGCGCGCTGCTGCTGCCGCCCTCCTCGTCGTCCTCGTCCTCGTCCTCGTCCTCGTCCTCGTCCTCGTCCTCGTCTTCGTCTTCGTCGTCCCGTGCACGCTTCTGCTTCTGCTTCTTCTTCTCTTCCTTCTTGGACGGCTTGGTCGGCTTTGAAGCGCTCCCGCCGCCGCCGCTGCCCGCGCCGCTGCTCCGGCCATTGCCACCCGCGCTCCCCTCGGGCATCTGCGGCCCCATGTCACCCTGGTAGTAATGGATGAGCTGGTCGATGGCGCGCGAGCCGTAGCCCATGTGCTGCATGTCCGGATGCACCGCGACGCGCACGACCCGCGCACCCGAGAGGGCGGCAAAATCGCTCTCCTGGAACTGCTGCGAGAGCGTCCATGGGATCAGGTCGCCAGAGGGTGCCTCGCCACGGCTCATCGATTTCTTGACGCTCTCCTTCGAGATTGCGCCTTCGAGGCACACCTGCACGACGGCGAGCACGTCGGGCAGCCGGGTCGCATTCACGTCCACTGGCCCGAGCAGCGCAAAGAGCTGGTGCGCGGGCGCGTCGGACATGAGCTGAAGGTCATTCGGCGTGTTCTTGTAGTGCGACGCGACGAAGAGCGCCACCATACGCTGCAGGAACGCCTCCGACGCGGAGTGGTACGAGAAGAGGGCGTCCCGGTCGACCCAGTAGAGCTCACAGTCGGATGGGTGCGGACAGCCGCTCACGCTGGGCACGTGCGAGGCGGCCTCGAGGCAGAGCACGTCGTGCAGCCAGCGCTCGATAGGGTCGCCGCGCGCGTAACGGATAGGCTCTTCGAGCGTCACCTCGCGCAACGTGCGCCCGCCGCCGCCGCCGCCTACGCCGCCCTCGGCCGCCGCCTGCGCTGCCGAGAGCATCGCGCTGTCGGCGCCGTTGCTTGGCGTCTTGTTCGAGCGGAGCTGCTCGATGAGCTTGAGCGAGAGCGCGCGGCCGGTGCCCTCGTATCCGTTGACCGTTGACGCGAGGAAGACGAGGTACGGCCCGAGGAGCGCGCGCACCTGCGGGATCGGGATGGCGGCGGCCTCGTCGACGACGAGCAGCTCGGCCTGAGAGAGGAGCTGCGCGTCGGTCGGCTCGATGTACTGGATGGTCTGCCGGTGCTGATGGAACACGTTGATGCGCACCACAGCTTTCTTCAGCTCAGGGTTGGTCGACTCAACGACAGTGAAGTCGATGTGCTCTTTGTACTCGAGCGCGTCAAAGCCCTTGAGCACAAACTCGAAGAGGGTGCGAAGGTTCTCGGGCGAGGGCGAGGTGACGAAGATGTTGGCGTAGCCGTACGCGATCGCGGCCGCCAGCGAGAGCCCGAGCGCCGCCGACTTGCCGCGCCCACGCGCGGCAGTGAGAGCAACGGTCGTCCGTAGCGACTTCTCGCCGGCCGCTTCCACAAACGAGAGCACTGCCTTCGCCTGGTCGAGGGTAGCCACCTTGGAGATGATGGCGCCGACTGGCTGCGTGTCGCGCAGCGACTCCTTGAGCGCGCGCAGCTCGCGCGACTCGAAGACCCCGCCCTTGCTGCCGCCCACCATTGCCACAGCGCCACTGGCGCTGCCGCCTGCTCCCTCATCGGGAGCAGCTATGGGCTTGATGGCGCGCGAGTGCGTCGAGATGGGCAGCACGTTGAGCTCATCGTCGAGGACGAGGCAGGCGGCGCACGAGGCGAGCGAGAGGATGAAGCGCTCGTTGAAACGCGGCTGGATGTCCGAGTGCGCCTCGGTGCGGTAGCGTGCATGCACGTCCATCGACATCGCGTAGAGCTGCTTGAGGCTCGACATCGACTTAAGGAGCAGCACGACGATGCCACCGCCCTCGACGGTCTCGACGGTGCGCGCGAGCACGTTGGGTGTGACAGCCTCAAAGTCCTGCAGCACCAGCATCCCAAAGGTGTTGCCGAGGACGCGCTGCGTCTCCTTGTAGTAGCAGTACGAGATGTCGGTGGAGGAGATGAAGAGCTCGAAAGGGTCGTCTTTGTCGGGGTCGAGCAGCCCGCGCTGGATCATCTTCTTGATCTGGCGCATGCGCTTCTTGCGATGCGTCGTGAAGCCCAGATCCTTCTTGTAGCACCAGAGCACCGACGGCCGCGCCTTGACAACCGCCTTGGAGAGCATGTAGTGCAGGTTGACAACCTGCTCGCGGCCCGCGTCGCCGACGATGATGAAGAGCGAGCGATGACGCAGCTTGACGCCGTTCTCGATGAGTGTGCGCACGCGCGAGTCCACCTTCTTGCGCATGGTCGAGGCGCCGGCGACGACAGATAGGAGCGTCGGACTGGTCGGAAGGGATGGACACGTCGCCAGAATATCAACACAACACTTTCCCAATTTCGCAAGTTCACAATCTTTTCACCTTAGCCCTCGATAAACCGCATGTCTCCGCCAAAGCTTGTCACAAAAATCGTCGCCCTAATTGTCTCTGTCATCAGCTAAGAAGTAAAACACCCTCGACGGCCTCTGCCTTCTAAGAAGCGAAGACGCGCGCTCCGCTCGCCTCTGCCAACACGCTCTCTTCGACCGTACATCTCCCGCCGCCGTCATGCCGCCGCGCAAGCGTATGATGGACTCCGCCTCGGATGTGGGCTCAGAGACGGGCTCAGTCTTCGGAGGCGACGACGACGATGACCGCGAGGCAGGCAAGCGAGAGATGGAGGCTGCGCGCAAGGCGGCCAAGGCGCAGAAGCGCGCCCGCTCGCAGTTCATCGACGATGACGTTGAGGTCGAGGACGAGGAGGGCGCCAGCGACGACGATGACGAAGACGCCGAGGATGGCGACGTTTACGAGGAGGACGCAGGCGCCGAGCAAGTGAGCGCCAAGCAGGCCGAGAGGGAGAATCGGCAGTTTGACGTCCAGCGCCGTCTCGAGGAGGACGCCAAGCTGCAGGAGCAGGTGCGCGAGCGCTTCGAAGGCGAGAACGCGCAGCGCTACACGCGCGAGGCGCTCGAGGAGGACGAGGAGGACGGTTCCGGCGCACGCTTCCGGGACCTGCCCGACGCCACGCGCGACCCGCGCATGTGGCTCATGAAGTGCAAGCCCAACCAGGAGAAGATGCTCGTGATCCAGCTGATGCAAAAGTTCCTCGACTCGATGCACACCGACAAGCCGCTCCAGATCAAATCAGCCGCGTGCACTGACATCAAGGGGTACATATACATCGAGGCCTACAAAGAGCTTCATGTGCGCGAGGCCACTCAGGGCCTCAACAATCTCTTCTACAAAATCACGCAGGTAGGAAGCGCCGCCGCCGCCGCCGCCGCCGTGCCCGCCCGCCCGCCACCCTCACCCTCGCCTCGCCTCGCCTTGCCCGCCTCGCCCTTCGCACCCCCGCCTCGCCCTTCACATCCACCGTTCACATCCACCGCACCCGCCCGCTCCGCGCCCGCCGCATCCCCCGCCGCCTGCTTTCGCCAGGTGCCCGTCCATGTGAGGACCGCTGGTTGCCCTTGCTTGCATGCTGAGTGTGTCTGATCGCCTGCCTCATCAGGTGCCCGTCAACGAGATGACCGACGTGATGCGCGTGCGCGTCGACGCCAAGAAGAAACCGCTCCAGCGCAACTCATGGGTGCGCATCCGGCGTAACGACGAGTACAAGGACGACCTCGCACAGGTGGTCGACCTTGACAATGATGCCAAGCGTGCCAGGGTGCGCCTAATCCCACGGCTGCGCGTGTACGTCACGCGCGGCCTCGACGACGACGACACGGGCGCGCGCACGATGCGACCCCCGGCCAAGCTCTTCATCCCTGAGGAGATCGAGCGCTTTGGTGGCGAGTGCTCGCAGTCGACGCGCAATGGGCGGAAGCACTTCAACTATGATGGCAACGAATTCGAGGATGGCCTTCTGCTCAAGTACTACTCGGTGCGCAATCTGCGATGGGGCGACGAGATCTCGCCCTCGCTCGCGGAGTTCGAGCGCTTCAAGGCCGGGCTTGGCGAGCATGCCGAGGAGGAGCTGCTCGCGGCGGTGCAGTCGACGGACCTCGCGCCGAAGGAGAGCTTCGCGCCGGGAGACATCGTCAAGGTGCGCGAGAACTCGGACCTCAAGCACATCGTGGGCGTGGTCCAGTCGATCAACGGCTCGACGGGTGCGGTCGTCATCATGCCCACCTCGACCGACGGCCTCTTTAAGGAGAAACTCTTCAAGAATGGCCTCTCCTTCCAGCCGGAGCAGCTCCAGAAATGGTTCAAGATGGGCGACCACGTCAAGGTGGTGGGCGGCACGCGGCACGTGGGCGAGACCGGCCTAATCGTGCGCGTCGGGCGGACGGCGGTGACCGAGGGCACCGAGCGGCGCGCGGCCGCACCCGATCAGCTGTACATCTTCTCGGACCTGACGCAGATGGAGATCGTCGTGCCCGCCGCGCACGTGCAAGAGTGCTCCGATGTCTCGTCCGGTCTAGAGACGCTCGGCCAGTACCAGCTACATGACCTGGTGACGCTCGATCGCACGGGCGCCGGCGTGATCATCAAGGTCGAGCACTCGTCCTTCAAGGTGCTCTCGACGACCAATGAAGAACTCGCGATCGATCACGCCCAGATGGGGCGCAAGAAGAGCTCGCGAGGAGCCGTGACGCTCGGGGCCGACCAGAAAAAGCTCGAGGCCAACTCTCCAGTCAACATCATCGAGGGCGCGCACAAGGGGCAGGCGGGCATCGTGAAGCATGTCTTCAAGTCCTTCCTCTTCGTGCACGATGTCAAGCGCAAGGAGCAGAGCGGCATCATGTGCGTGCGCTCGCGCCAGTGCGTGCTCGCCGACGGCTCCGATTTCAAGCCGACTGTGCAAGGCTACGAGTCATCGGGATCGGAGATGGACGACGGTGGCGGGGGCGGGGGGCGTACCTCGTTCGTGCCGCAGTCGCCCTCGCACTCGGGTGCCTCCGCCTTCGGGCAGGCCATTGGCGGCTTCGGCGGCGGCGGTGCCTTTGGCAGCGGCTTCGGTGACGATGGCGGGCGCGGCAAGGGCAAGGGCGGCGGGCGCGGCGGCGGGCGCGGGCGCGGGCGCGGCCCCGACCCGCTGGTGGGCAAGATCGTGCGCATGACGCGCGGCAGTTGGAAGGGCTACCATGGCACCGTCAAAAAGGTCGACGAGAAGAACGCCCTGGTCGAGCTCCAGGGCAAGCAGAAGATGGTGACCGTGCCCAAGGACGCTCTCTTCGAGTTCTCGAGCGGCGGCGGCGGCGGGGGTGGCGGCGGGGGCGGGGGGGGCGGCGGGGGCTTCGTGGCTTCGTTCGGTGCGCGCTGGGCAGACGGTTCTCGCACGCCCTCGCACGATTCCGGCCCCAGCGGGCTGCGCACGCCGCTGCGCGCGGACGGCTTCCGTACGCCCATGCACGACTCGTTCGGCGGCTCGCAGACGCCGATGCACGACGGCTCGCGCACGCCGATGCACATGGGTGCCTTCGGCTCGCAAACGCCGCTGCACGACAGCTTCGCCCCGGGCACGCCCATGCACGATGGCTCGCGCACTCCGCTCCACGGCACCTCTGTCTGGGATCCGGCCGCGCGCACGCCCGCGCACCGCCCCGAGACGCCCAAGTACGAAGACTCCTTCGCGTCAGAATGGGCCAACATGGGAGGCTCGGGCAGCCAGTCGCCCTTCCACTCGGGCCAGGCAGCCGGCAAGGGTGCGGACCTGATGGACGCGGGCTATGGCACCTTCATGGGCGGGCTCGGGGGCGGGCTCGCCTCCAACCCTTTCCTAGACACGGGGAACCCCTTTGCCATGTCCTCGGACGCGAGTCCATTTGGCAATTCGACGCCGATCGGCTCGGACTTTGGGAAGCTCCCATCGATCGCGGGCTCCTCCTCGACGAACGTCGGCTCGAGCCAGTGGACGCCCACGTCGCCCGCCGGCTCGACCAACCCGAACGCCTCGCCTTTCCCCGCCCACGGCGGCGCGGGCGGTAACGATGAGCCCACGCTGCCCGACAACATCCGGGTGAAGCTGCTCACCGACGGGCGCCAAGGCACGATCGCCGAAGTCGACGGCGCCTCGTACGGCATCGAGGTCGAGCCGGGCGAGCCACTCATCAAGGTGCGACGCGAGGAGATCGAGGTGGTGCGCCCCGCCAAGAAGGATCGGCTCGTCATCATCAAGGGCGAGCTCAGAGGGCACACGGGCACCCTGATTGGTATCGACGGCACCGATGGCATCGTCAAGATGACTACCAACTCGGACATCAAGATCCTCGACCTCAAGTCATGCGCCAAGCTCGCTGATGTGCTCGGCTGAGAAGGCGTGCTCAGCAGGCGCAGGCGGGAGCGGTGGATGTGAGCTCACTCGGCAGAAAAATCGGTCAGGCGCAGGGAGGCCCTGGCTCTCTACGGTCATGGCGTTCGGGCAGCAAGGCGGCGAGGCGCAACTGGCAGAAGTGCGATGCTTGATGCAGACGGTGGAGTCCATTGAGACTGCAATATCGTTCGGAGCTATATGTAAGGCGGGGGCGCCGAAAGTTACAGGACGGCGTCGCGTAAAAATGCCGTAGAGCGACGCGGGCCCGCGCGGGAAGTCGGCCCGCCCCCGCGCATCCCGCACCGGCACCCAATGACGTCATGACGTGTGGGGCAGCGTCGATTCCGTTGCAGTTCCTTATCATATATCAATGCGTATATTTCGATCGATCACCGCGCATCTTGAGTCAGTCGCTCGCGCCGGTCCGACGAACGGTAGTCGGTAGGGGTAGCTCGTGAGTAATGCTTTTCGTCTCCGGTCATACGTCGCTCAAACACACTCAGTCTCAAGTTACGAGAGAGACACCGTTGAGACGCACCCACAGGCATATTAACTCCACGTCCCGTGACTCGCATCGGAACGCAACGCCAACGGCCGGCGTCGTACGGATCTACCGTGTAACGCTCGGTGCGGAAGCGGTCGAAACCCGCATACGCACGACACAGATCCAGCGGTCAAACCCGCATGACTCACCGTCTCCGCTCGACACACACTCTCACGACAGCTGCACATTTGTGTTTGTTTCACTCCGCACACCACTGACCGAACGAAGTACCAAGTCGTGTGTGCATTGACGCGGTCGACGCGGCACTGGCCGCGCAGCGGTGCATTTCAGCCGACAGCGCAACGAGCCATCGGCATCGCTCCATACCCCCCAACCCTCCAACACAACAGCCAAGCCAAACTCCATCCGTAGTGTGCGTGTACCAAGAGATTGCCGTCTCAGCATGTTCACGTATCACTTGACATACTTGTCAGTATTAGGCGTCGAAGTCGTCGTCGTCGTCGTCGTCGTCGTCGTCGACATCACGTCTCTTGGACGGACGCTCCTTCGAGGCGTCCAAAGAGAGGGCCGAGTTATGCCGCCGAAGAGCTATAGGCGCCGCGGCTTTGCGCGCCTCAAGCTGTTGGCGGCGTTCCTCGAGCTGCTTACGCTGCTCAGACATTGGACGCTCCTTCTCCGCAAGGCTCGAGAGTGCAGAGTTCTCTCGAGTAAGCAACGCCGCCGGCGTAGCGGCAACCGCCTCGGCGGTGGCCGCAACCGCCATGCGCTTCGCCTTGCGCTCCTCTAGTTGACGGCGTCGCTCCTCGAGCTGCTCGCGCATCGAGAGAGTCGTCGATGATGAGCGCTCGCTCTCGGCTGGCAACTCGGGCGCCGCCGGCGCCTCGGCCGGCGCCTCAAAACGACGCCGACTCTCGGGACGCTCCTTGTCTGCCGAGCTAGACAGAGCCGAGTTCTGACGCGCGAGGGCAGCAGGTGGAGCTGGCGCAGCCGCTGGCGCAACCACCTCGCGACGCGAGGCGGGCCGTTCCTTATCCGCAGATGAGTACGTCGCAGAGTTGTCACGCGAGAGGACGAGCGGGTGTGCTGGCTTGTACTCGGTTGCACTCGCTTGCAGCGCCAGGCGCTCAGCCTTGCGGGCTTCCAGTTGACGGCGCCGCTCTTCAAGCTGCTCGCGCTGCGTGCTGGCTCCAGAGCGCTCACTGTCGGCTGGCGTCTCAGGCGCAGCCAGGGCCTCAGCAGGCGCCTCAGCTGACGCCTCAGAACGACGCCGGCTCTCGGGGCGCTCCTTGTCCGCCGAGCTAGACAGAGCCGAGTTCTGACGCGCGAGGGCAGCAGGTGGAGCTGGCG